>Ga0210409_10002623_pt1 | contig 21132 bp, 15 predicted proteins | sample IncBWH17MmetaG_FD_161649 | JGI IMG/M metagenome (GOLD analysis project Ga0210409, IMG submission 161649) | Forest soil microbial communities from Barre Woods Harvard Forest LTER site, Petersham, Massachusetts, United States - Inc-BW-H-17-M | ecosystem: Environmental > Terrestrial > Soil >...
CACCTTCGAGCCCCACACCCATCCTCGCGCCTTCGGCTCCATGCCCCGCTTCCTCGGTCATTACGTTCGCGACCAGCACCTAATGCCGCTCGAATCCGCCATCCGCAAAATCACCTCGTTGCCCGCGCAACGCGAACATCTAACCGACCGCGGTCTCCTCAAACCCGGCTACTTTGCCGACGTAACGATCTTTGATCCCGCAAAAATCATCGACCGCGCTACCTACAGCAATCCCACCCAATTATCCGAAGGAGTCGACTTCACCATCGTCAATGGCCAAGTCGAATTCGACCACGGCAAAACAACCGGAGCAACCGCAGGTCACTTCCTGCGCGGCCGCGGGGCACCGTAGCACAGGCACTCATGCCTGCGCAGAAGGATGTTTGTGCAAAGGATCAGGAGAGGCCAAGCCGCAGCTTGTTGAGAGGTTGAAGTTGAGGTCGCGTTCGTTTTTCGTGTTTCGATTTTCGTTTTTCAGTTTAACTCAGGGAAGTCTTCCCCAGCTCCGCCACCCGGCGCTCATACGTCATTTCGCACCAGCCGTGCTTCCCCCGGTAGCGAAACACAATCTTATGGCCCGGCTCAATTTTCGCCCGCGAGCGCACCGCGGAATCCGACAACTCCACCCACTGCCCGTCCACCAGGTAGCTGCCTTCCCATCCGCGCAGCTCGAATTTTCCATCATTCTTAAGTATGAGTGGCGCCGCCGTACAAGGTATGACTTTCCCCCGCACCTTGGCTTCGGCGCAGCTATACCGCCCGGATACATCCAACGTCTGAGCCGCGCTTCCCGCCGGCAGCACCAAGCAAACTATCGACAGCCCAATGATGCATGAGACCTTCATGGCTAGGTGCGGCCTCATCGTGTTTCCTCCCAAGCCAAGGGGCATGTCTCTGCGGGACGCCTACCTGGCCGTTGGTACAGGTAGCACGTCCCGTACCAACGCGATTTTGACTAGTCGAATGATAACACAGTACTTATGAAATTTGCCCTTCCGTACAGGTCCATTCGCCGAACCCTTCGTTCTATCCCACGGCACCCGAATGGAAGTATTTTGCAGTTTCCCCTACACTGGCCGGCCGCTTTTTCCACAGACCGAGCTCTGTAGCGCAGGTTTACCCTGATCCTCGAAGGGTCGGAGTCCGCGCGGCTTCTTCTTCAGCCTGCGCGGTTCATCTAGCCGCCGTCAATTAGGGCAGTTCCGGTGCCGCTAACCCATCCTTGCGCGGGTCCGACGCCCCGTAATTCACCCCCGAAGCGAAGTCCCGCAACACCGCCTGCCCTCCGCCCACTCCCGACGAAAAGGTGCCCAGCACTTGAATCTTGTGCCCCTTGCCGGACAATTCGTTGCGCACCGCTCCCGAAAATCGGTTTTCCATCATCACGTCGCATCCCGCAAATGTGTGCTTCGAAAACCGCGGGGCCTCCAGTGCCGCTTGGATATTCATTTTGAAATCCGCAATGTCCGCAACAAATTGCGCGTGAGCCTGCGACTGATTCCATCCCCCCATAATCCCAAACGCCATCCGCGTCTCGCCCTTCTGCGCGAACCCGGGAATGATGGTGTGGCGCGGCCGCTTATGTCCCGCCAGGGCATTCGGTGAAGCGCTATCCAACGTAAACAACCCCCCGCGGTTGTGCAGCGCAAAACCTGTTCCCGGCGCAACAATTCCCGATCCAAACAAATCGTAATTGCTCTGGATCAGCGAAACCATGTTCCCGTCGCGGTCCACCACGCTCAAGTACGTCGTATCGCTGCCGCCCGGCAATTCTCCGGCTCCCACATCGCACTTGGCCTGCCCGGCGTCGATCAATTGCGCTCGCTGCTTGGCCCACACCTTCGACAGCAGCGCCGCCACTGGTATCTTTTGTCCCCGCGGATCAGCCACATATTTCGCCATATCCGCGTACGCCAGTTTCTTGGCCTCAATCATCGCGTGCAGCGCCTTGGCCGACCCAAAACCAAACTCTCCCATCGGAAATGTCTCCATGATATTCAACATTTCCAGCGCCGCGATTCCCTGCCCGTTCGGCGGCATCTCGTACACCGTCCAATCCCGATACGTCGTCGAAATCGGTTCCACCCATTCGCTCGAATACGCGGCCAGATCCTCCGCGGTCATAGTCCCGTTGTGATGCTTCATCGCCTCCAGAATTTTCTGCGCGATCGCTCCCTTATAGAAAGCGTCGCGACCGCGATCCGCAATCTGTTGCAACGACCACGCTAAGTCCACATTGCGAAACACATCGCCAACCCGCGGCGGACGGTCGTTCGGCAAATAAGTTTTGCTCGCCGCCTCATCGCTTCGCAGCAGATCCACGTCGCCCGCCCAATACGCTGCCGCCCATTCCGGCACCGGAAACCCATCCTCTGCCGCCTTGATCGCCGCCGCCAAATCCTCGCTCAGCTTTTTTCGTCCAAACTTGTCGGCCAGTTTCTGCCATCCATCCACCGCGCCCGGCACAGTAATAGCATGCACCCCGTGCTGAGGCATTTCGCGCAATCCCTGCTTGCGCAAAAATTCGATCGTCAATCCCGCGGGAGCCCACCCGCTAGCGTTCAACCCGTAAATCTTGTTCGCCTTCGCATCGTAAACAATCGCAAACAAATCTCCGCCGATCCCATTCATCATCGGCTCGACTACGCCCATCATCGCGTTCGTCGCAATCGCCGCGTCCACCGCATTCCCGCCCCGCTCCAGCATGCGCACGCCAGCCTGCGCCGCCAGCGGCGACTCCGCGGCCACAATCCCACCCCGCGAAATCACCATCGACCGCCCCTGCGACCGATCCTGCGCGTACATCCCCGTAGCACTCATAATCGATAGCGTCACCACATACCCCGACAGCCTCGCCATTCGCATAGCAGCCTGAGTCCCCCGAAACTCATCCCATAACGCCGCGCGCACTGTATCGCGAGTCGCTCTGCCCTCGCAAGCGGCGCACCGAAATGCGCAAACACTAGATCCGTTACTACGGTCAGTCCAGTGGCAAGTGGATACGGAGGGATATCAAAAGAGTTGAAACGAAGCAATGAAACGGAGAGAAAACGAAGTCGTTAGGGACAACAGACAACCGTCGCGCCTACAGCAAAATCAGGCCGACGGTTGTCTGTTATCAAGTCATCTTGCAATCCTGTGAGCACCCTTTTACCGGTCGCGAGACGTATCCTCGCCTTCACCTTCATCGCCCAGGCGGCGGAAAAAGTTCCTCAACATATGCCTACTAACGTTGTGGCCGAGCTCGAAGCCCTCTACCAACGAGTGGTGATAGTGGAAACCCGCATAGATGCGAGCACCCTCTACCTCGTTCTGGAGGTCTCTCACATTGGTGAATGTATGGGTCGTCTTGGTTACCGTGCTGCTTACAACCAGAGTCACCTCTGGAGTTCCAAAGTAGCCTTCCAAAGTCCTTGCTACATCGCCCGTAACGCATCCGTGCGCTGCCGGAAACTCGGGATGATTAGGCGTCACGCCCAGTGGCGTCCAGGTCGGGTCGGCAATCGTAGCGGGATTGCCCGCGAGTCCCGCATTGCGAATGGCTGTGATTGGACGCCAAAAACTAAAGTGGTATTTGGCATTCATGCAGCCGATAAACGCATCGGCGAAAGAGCTCCACATCATGGCAAATAGTCGTGCTGTATCGGAAGTGTCCAGAGCGTGCGCGACCGCCAGTGCGCGAAACGCGCCTGCGTACTGCCGCGTCGCATGGTCCGTCCAAAACAGGCCAATCTCCGTTTGGGCAGGAGTCCGCACTGTGCTATTTACTGCGCCCATGATCCGCACTTGATTGAAATCGTCGGCCCATTTCTCACTTGTCAGGCTTGGCGGCGGTTGTTCCGGCAGGAATTGCGACGCGTTGCGCATTGTGAAGGGCACCATCTGACCGACCCAAGGTGTCTGCGGCGGAAGATTCGCCGGGGGAGTTGGCATCCAGACGCCTGCGGTTGGCACCGTGGAATAGGTGTACGCCACAGTGGCGCCTCTCCCGTCGCTCAAACGCATCGTGATAATGGCATTTGCCGCCGCCTGCCCGACCTGAATTCCGTCCGTCTTCGCCGTGCCGTCCGGAATGGCAGCAATCGCTGCCGCATACTGCGTTCCAAGTCCTGCAGCTTGATCCGGAAAATAGTAAACGAGTGTGTTGTATGCAGCCGCGATTGCCGCTGCTTCCTTCGACGCTCCCGCTGGCGCAGGAACGTCCGGACCGTACGATTGGAACCGGTGGTCGACTGCATTTACCGCATTGAATATCGCTAGGTGTACGTAAGCCAGATAGATACTTGTCCCGCCTGCTGTGGTCGAACCGGGGGAAATAGTCGGAGAACCGCTGAGCGCCGTTGTCACCGCAATGGCATTCCAATCGATCACCGGGTTCTGCGCCGCCACAACGCCCGTCGCAGCAAGCGCCACAATGATCACAAGAACTGCTCGGATCCGAATCGCGTTCGCCATTCGGCCTCCCATCCCGCCTTCTTGCTGCACTCGGAATACACATCCCATACTGGCCTCCCTAGCCTGGGTCCACTTTTAGCCACGCCTTGCCAGTAGTACACTCCTTGCCACTGGCAGGATCTCGAACCCAGAGGTGTAGCGCCGGAGTCTAGTTTTGAAGGCAGCCTCCATCAATGGACGCCGTCTGAGCTATATCTGAAGAATTTCTGAACTGCCTGGAACCAACAGCCTGCGCAAGGCGCTGTTCTTGCGAAGACTGGCAAGGGCTATCGTGGAAATCCCGAACGCCTCGCGACAAAAAAGAATTTGCTTCGGCGATGTCGAAGTTGACCCGCGAGGGCATCAGCTGTATCGCAATGGCAGCGAAATCAAACTGCAAGATCTGCCTTTCCAAATCCTAAAGCGGCTCTTGAAAAAGCCCGGCCAGATCGTCACCAGAACAGAATTGCGCCGCCAACTCTGGCCCGCGGACACCTTCGTAGACTTCGAGGCCGGCCTAAACACCGCCATCCGCAAGCTCCGCAATGCTTTGGGGGACGACGCTCGCGCGCCTCGCTTTCTTGAAACAGTTCCCCGCCATGGCTACCGTCTCATCGCGCACACCCAAAACAATTCGAGGCGCCGTCGCGGGTCGCTCGATTCCATTGCCGTTCTACCCTTCCGCAACGAGGGCGAAAATCCCGAGACCGAGTACATAAGTGAGGGCATCACGGAGAGCCTGATTCGTGCCCTCTCCGAACTCCCGGCGGTGAGGAAGGTCATCGCGCGCAATTCGGTTTTTCGTTATAGAACCGGCGACACCGACCCGCAGGCGGTTGGACGTGACCTTGGGGTTCGTGCACTGCTGATGGGCAAGCTGCTACTCCACAACGACGAAGTATCCATTAGTGTGGAGTTGCTGGACGCCAGGGACTCTCGTTACCTGTGGGGAGAACGCTATAACTGCAAAGTGGCTGCTATCCAATCGCTGCACAACAACATCGCTCACGAAGTATCTTTGCATTTGCAACAAAGCCTCGTGCGTCCCAACAAAAAGCATCGTCCCCAAATAGAAACTCGCAACCCAGAAGCGTACCAGCTGTATTTGCGCGGACGCTATAATTGGAACAAGCGCCCGGCAAAAGGTTTCGTCGAAAAAGGGATTTCTTTCTTCGAGCAAGCCATCAAAAAAGATCCAGAATTTGTCCTCCCGTACGTCGGGCTAGCTGACTCCTTCAACACTCTGGGCGCGTGGGAATCGAGTGAAATGGCCCCTAACATCGCCTTTCCAAAGGCCAAGGTTGCCGCTCAGAAAGCTTTGGCTGCGGACGATACTCTCGCCGAGGCTCACACGTCGCTGGCTTACGCTAGCCTCCATTACGATTGGCAATGGGATCGCGCCGAAGCGCAGTTCCGGCAGGCGCTAAAACTGAACCGCAAGTACTCGCATTCGCACCACTGGTATTCCCACTATCTCACCGCTACCGGTCGACAACAGGAATCCCTGGCCGAGAGCATGGTTGTCCTGGAGCTTGATCCTCTCGATCTGGTAATGAATATCCACCTTGCTTGGCATCACCAAATGGCCCGCCAGTACGAAAAGGCCTTTCAGCAGGCCCACAACACACTTGAAATGGAACCCAATTTTCATTGGGGATACTTCTTTTTGGGATTGGCCAAGGAACAGATGGGGCAGCCGCGAGACGCGGTTACCGATTTCATGAAGTCCGTGGAACTCTCTGGCGGCAGTACCATAATGCTTTCCGCGCTGGGTCATGCCTATGCCGCGGCAGGCAAATCCGATCGCGCCGTCGAAGTGCTGCAAAAACTGACCCATCTGTCAGAAACTCGTTATGTGTCATCCTACGAAATCGGCCTTATCCATTGCGCCCTGGGCGACACCGACAAGGCTTTGGATTTTCTGGAGGCGGCCTACGCGGAAAGGTCCGGCTGGCTTCCCTATCTAAAAGTGGAGCCGCGCGTCGATCCCCTGCGGCGCGATCCAAGATTCCAAAGCTTGTTGCGCCGTATCGGCCTTCCTCTATAGCGCCCTTAGCGTTTCTCCTGATTGCAACCTGATATTGCAGTTATGCCGTACAGGATGCGCACTCGATCCCCGACGCCGCCCCTCGCAGGCACGCAAAATCCAGCCACCCCCACCGCAAGAGCAGCAAGTTGCGCGACAAAGGACGACATATCGGCTCATCCCCGAGTCTGACGCATGTTGTCGCTTGCGCTCCGCCCTAAGCCGTAATATTCCATGCTCATGCCACACCGATTTCTTGTAATTCATGCACTCCTCTATGTAGGGACCGCTTTGCTCTGCGGCTGCGGCGCCGGGTCCTCCTACCAGCCACCACCGCCGCCCGCGCAGGACTTCGCCATCACCGTCTCCCCGAGCAGTCTCACCCAGCAAGCCGGAGGCGCCGCTTCGACATTCACCGTATCGATCGCCGGACAAAACGGTTTCACCGGCTCGGTATCCGTCTCGCTGGACGGCCTGCCTGCTACGAGCACCACGTCTCCCGCATCTGGCTTCTCCGTTGCCGCAGGATCCAACCAAGTCGTGATGCTTTCTTTGCCCGCATCGGTCGCCGCCGGCAACTTTACGGTAACGGCCAAAGGCACCAGCGGGACGCTCACACATTCCTCCCGTCTGCCACTGATAGTCACTCCCGCTAGGGATTTCGCTGTGTCCGTATCGCCGGCCCAGGTTGGCGCAACCTTGGGGTCGACAAGTCCCGCCGCATCCATCTCCGTTGCCGCGCTCAACGGCTTCACCGGCACGGTCACCCTCACGCTCTCCGGACTCCCTCCTGGTGTGACCTCGCAACCGTCCGGGCCATTCGTACTCGCTGACGGCCAGACCCAGATGATCACCTTCTCGGTTCCCGCCGCTTCCGCCATCGGAATTTTTCCGATTCAGATCGCCGCAGCCAGCGGCCCCATTTCGCACTCTGGATCCGTCGGACTCACCATCAACCCTGTGATTACCACCAGGGAAGACGCCAACATGATTTTTCTAGAGGCGCGAACATCGACGGACGCAGCCCAGGTCGGCCTCCTCAAAGCCTGGGGTGGTTCCATCACCGAGGTCAGCCTGAACGGCGTCAATTACGTGAACCACGACGACCCCGGCCGCCAAATACAGACGTCTCTATGGGACGGCAATGCCACCTACGGCGGCACGTGGGGATACAATCCCATCGAGGCCGGCGATCATGACTTCAATGGCAGCCCCCTACTCGCCTCGACATTGCTGCCCGATTCGGTTTACACCAAGACTCAGCCCATCCAGTGGGCGCCTGAAAATTTCGGTGGCGGACCTGCGCCCGTCCGCGGCGACGCTTTCACTGAAAAATGGATCTCCGTGGTGCCTGGTTACAACCGCGTCTTCAAAGTTCATTACAAAATCACCCATTTCGGGACTGACTCCCACGCCGACGCTAACCAGGAACTTCCTGTTATGTACGTCAACCCCAATGTTCCCAACTTCTTCTACTACGCCGGCAGCGCACCCTGGACCAACGATGCGCTTTCGCAATTCACCATGCCGGGAGGATGCTGCGTCGTACTCCCCACTCCCGAGCAATGGGGAGCCTACGTAGACGCCACAAATACGGGAATCGCCCTTTACACCCCTATGCAGTACCCAAATAGCAAGGGATTCAATGCCGGCGTGACGCTTCAGTTCACGCCAACGTGTCCCTATTCCTGGGATCCGGGCTCTGTGCTTGAGTTCGACACCTTCATCCTGGTGGGCTCGGTAACGGAAAGCCGCGCGGCCATTTACGCGCTGCATAGCCAACAAACAACCCCGAGTCCGTTGCCGCCCTACGGATTCCTCGACCTCCCGCACAGCGGCGACACGCTCACTGCAAATGCCAACATTGCCGGTTGGGCCTGGGCCCTTCCCGGTATTTCGAGTATCGATGTGTTCGTCGACGGCACCAGGATAGCCTCGGCCACCTATGGAGTTTCTCGCCCGGATTTGCCCATGGCGCAACCGGGAGCGCCCAGCAACTCTGGCTATCAATACTCACTGGACACAGCCAAGTTCCCGAATGGAAGTCACTTCATCATCGTAAAAGCCACCGACAACGCTGGCCACGTTGCCACGTTCACAACCAAACAGGTCACCTTCGCCAATTAAGCCATATGTCGCCGAGACTTGTTGGAAATCTCCGCCCAACATCCTAGAATCGAAGACGACGTGGCGCCATCCCCGCTAGGCTAGCTTACCCTGATGCCTCGCCCGTCCCGGAGACGCTCCTCTTGCCCGAACAACGCACCGGAAAAGCCGCCGTCCCACCTACGGCCCCGCCAAAATCTCAGCTCGATCAAGCCATTGACGCGCTCCTCATCGGCCGCAACCCCGATCCTTTCGCGCTCCTCGGTCCGCATCAGGTCGACACGCCCTCGGGCCGCCGCTGGGTCATTCGCGCATTTCATCCCGGCGCGATTTCCGCCGCCATCCGTTTTCTTGATCCCACAAATGTGATCGAAGCAGCCAAGCTCCGTCCCGACGGCTTCTTTGAAGCCACCCTGCCCGAGACGCAACAACATCGCCCCGCACCCGCGAGCTACCGCATCCAATATCGGTTTGCCGCCGGCGCCACTTTTGAACCATTCGACACTTACGCCTTCCCCTTCATTCTCAGCGAGTTCGATCTGTACCTCATGGGCGAAGGCCGCCACTACGACACCTACAACAAGCTCGGCGCGCACATCCAAACTCTCGAAGGCGTGCGCGGCGTTAATTTTGCCGTCTGGGCGCCCAGCGCTCGCCGCGTCAGCGTGGTCGGCGATTTCAATCATTGGGACGGCCGCCTAAATCCCATGCGCGCTCGCGGCTCCTCCGGAGTTTGGGAACTTTTCATTCCCGAACTAAATGAAGGCGCTATCTACAAATACGAAATTATCGGCCCCAACGGAAACATGGTCCCACTCAAAGCCGATCCCTACGCCTTTCGCGCCGAGCTGCGCCCGCAAACTGGCTCCGTTGTCGCCAACCTCGATACCTACAAGTGGAAGGACTCCACCTGGATTTCCCAGCGCGCCCAAACCAATTGGTTCGAGAAACCCATCTCCATCTACGAAGTCCACCTAGGCGCGTGGCGACGCGTGCCCGAAGAAAACAGCCGCTGGCTCACCTATCGCGAACTCGGCGATCAGCTCATCCCCTACGTAAAGGAACTCGGCTACTCCCACATCGAACTTCTCCCCATCATGGAGCATCCCTTCGACGGCTCCTGGGGTTACCAGACCATCGGCTACTTTGCCGCCACCAGCCGTTACGGTACGCCCGCCGATTTCATGGACTTTATCGACCGCTGCCACAACGCCGGCCTCGGCGTCCTCCTCGACTGGACTCCCGCACATTTCCCGCGCGACACGCACGGCCTCGCCGAATTCGACGGCACCCACCTTTACGAACATTCCGATCCCCGCCAAGGCGCGCATCCTGACTGGGGCACCCTCGTTTACAACTACGGCCGCAACGAAGTGCAAAACTATTTGATCTCCAACGCGCTCTTCTGGCTCGACAAATATCATATCGACGGCCTGCGCGTGGACGCCGTAGCCTCCATGCTGTATCTCGATTACTCCCGCAAAGCCGGAGAGTGGGTGCCCAACCAATTCGGCGGCCGCGAAAATCTTCCCGCCATCGCTTTCTTGCGCCGCCTCAACGAAGTCGCCTACGAGCGCTTCCCCGGCCTGCTCACCATCGCCGAAGAATCCACCGCGTGGCCCAGCGTCTCCCGCCCCACCTATCTCGGCGGCCTCGGCTTCAGCCTGAAGTGGAACATGGGTTGGATGAACGACACGCTCGCTTACTTCTCACAAGATCCTATTCACCGCAAATTCCACCAGAACAAGCTCACCTTCTCCCTGCTCTACGCCTTCACCGAAAATTTCGTACTTCCCTTCTCTCACGACGAAGTCGTTCACGGCAAAAATTCTCTGCTCCACAAAATGCCCGGCGACATGTGGCAACAATTCGCAAATCTCCGCTTACTTTACGCGTATCAATACGGCCACCCCGGCAAGAAGCTGCTCTTCATGGGCCAGGAATTTGGCCAGCGCACCGAATTCAGCGAAGCCCGCAGCCTCGATTGGCACCTGCTCCAATACGATTCGCACCGCGGCATCCAACGCGTCGTCGCAGATTTAAACAAGCTCTACGCCGCCGAGCCTGCTTTGCACGAAGTCGATTTCGAGTGGCGCGGATTCGAGTGGATCGATGCCAATGACGCCGATAACAGCGTCTTCTCCTTCATGCGTCGCGGCAAGAATCCCCAAGATTTAGTAGTAGTCGTATTGAACGCAACGCCAGTAGTCCGCCCCGGCTATCGCATCGGAGTCCCGCAACCTGGCTTCTACCAGGAAGCCCTAAACACAGACGCCGCCATCTACGGCGGCTCCAACGTAGGCAACATGGGCGGCGCCCAATCCGCCCCCATCCCCCACATGGGCCGCCAACACAGCATATCCCTAACGTTACCGCCGCTAGCCGCCACCTTCCTAAAGTGGCTCCCCTCCTAACCCAGGAACGCCGATCTCCGGATCGGCGTTTGCGAGGCGAGGAGTCTGGTCTCGAAGCCGTTTCCGTCTAATGGCGACACCGATGAGTCGATATTTCTTCTGGTCCCTCGCGGAGAACGCCCCGCGTCAAAAAGAAGAGCGGCCCACAAGGCCGCTCTTCTTGTCTTTAGGCATCAAATTGTTTATCCCACTTTAGTGGGCTGGCAGCAGTGCGTGCTCGAGCACGTAGTGTCCTACCTTGTCGCCGATTTCCTGGCCGTCGTCGCACGAAAAGCGGAAGTGAATGCCCGCATAAATGCGCGCATTCTTCACTTCGTTCAGTGCTTGCGTGAAGCTATGGTACGAGCGAGTAACTCCGATCAGCAGGTCATTGTCCATCGTGAAATGCGTCTTTTCTCCAAAGAAGGTGGCCAGCACGACCGAAGCTGCGCCGCTGACCGTGGAGTGACCCGACGGGTACTCCGGATGCGGGGGCGTCGCGAACAGCGGCATCCACGTTGCATCCCCGGGATTCACGGTTATGCCCGCATTGCCGATGGAAGCCTCCAACGGAATGGCTGTCACCGGGCGCCATGCCACGTAGGTGTACTTCGCATCCCAGCAAGCGATAGCTGCGTCCGCCATGGCCACATCCAGCAGCGCCAAGAGGTGCGCACTCTCGAGCAACGACCCGCGATGCTCGCCAGATCGGTCGTCCTCGTCGTCGTTGTCACCGCGAGCGCGACGCTCCAGCAACAAATCCGCCACTTCATTCCACAAGTACGTCGCCGTGCTCTGCGCCCAAAACCACGAGTAGATCGTTTGATCCGAGGTGCGCACCACGCTCGAGATGCTCCCAAATAACTTGGTCTCATTAAAATCCGTGGCGTAGCGCGCGCTGGTCAAAGCCGGCGGCCCGCCTGGGCGATATTGGGACGGCGTGCTGATTACCCAGGGCGTCATCGTGGCGAATTGTGGGCCAGCGCCAGGCGCGAACGCGGGTGGCGTGGGTCGCCATTGTCCCACCGCGTTTCCACCAAGAAAAGGAGGTGGCGCTGGCGTGAATCCGTCGGTGGCTCGCCACGCCAGAATTCCATTCGCGGCGGTCGTGCCCCAAGCGACGCCAGCCGCAATGCCCGCGCCGGTTTCATGCGGATCGGCGGCAATGGCCGTCAGAGAGACGGCCAGCCGCCCGTCAAATGTAGCCTTCTGCGGAGGAAAAAGCGCGACCAATGCAGTGTATGCCGCTTGCACCGCTGCCGCCCGGCGTGACGCTCCTGCCGGGGCGCCAGGGGCAACGTGCACCGGCGTGTATTTCCCATCAATGCCGTTGACGGCGTCGAAAACAGATGCCTGCACGATGGCTGCGACGCGCGACATTACCAGGGGTGAAGTGCCGGCGACCGTTCCCGCGCGAAGCATGTGTTGGTTCCAGTCGGTTACGTCGTCGGCCTGCGCCGTGGGTGCAATGCAGAACAAAATCGCCAGGCTTATTGCAAGGACCGTGGGTTTCTTGGGGCAAGACATTGTGGTCTCTCCTTTACCGATAATTTGACAATTGTCCATGGCCGTTACACACGGACGAAGTAATCTCTGGGAATGATTGGTCCTCATCCTCACCGCGACGCTGGGACGCCGACGCGCGAACTTCTGAGCAAAGAGTGGTGAATGGACTAAAAAGCGTTATTGCCCGAAACGAACTCCTCGTCGCACAAACTCTCCCTTTGTGCAAAATCGTTCGGAAGGATGATTGCCGCGAACTCTACACCCACCCACAAACCCGGTCAAGAACAGATGCAGTGGAGATCTTCGCTTCTTGACACGCCGTGAAGTACGCCAATGTTATCCTCGCATCGCGTGGCTCTGCGCATGAAAAAGCTGGAAACCATAACTCATCCGGCCAAGCTAATATCGGTCAGGAGGTCATTCGGAATGAAGCAGGTGGAACTCCGGGATGTGGCGCCGGGCCTGTGGATATGGCGCCTCGAACATCCCCGTTGGCGCGCCGGCCAGGGTTGGGAGCCGCTAGTCACGTGCACGTGCGTTGAGTCGCGAGGTGAGACGCTGGTTTTGGATCCGCTTACTCCGCCCGCCAATGCCGCCGACTTCTGGAAGCGGATCGACGCTCGGCCGCCAACCGCGATCGTCGTTCTCAAGCCCGATCACGTCCGCGATGTCGATCTGTTCGTGCATCGTTACAGCGCCCGCGCCTTCGGCCCGCGCCTGTTCTTTCGCGAGGACATCCCCAAGACTGAACCGAAGTTCATCGAGCCCGGCAGCCAGCTTCCCGGCGGCCTCGTCGCCCTCTACGACGGCCGCGGGCGCAACGAAACGCCGCTCTGGCTGCCCGAGCAGCGCACCCTGGTCTTCGCCGACGCGCTGACGGCCCCGAAAGGCGAGCTGCGCGTCTGGAATTCGCCCGCGCACCAGGAGCGAGCGCTGCCCGCCCTTCGCGCCCTCCTGCAGCTCCCTTTCGAGCATGTCATCGTCTCCCACGGCGAACCAGTCCACACCCGCGCCGCCTACGAGCGCGCCCTAGACTGCACGCCCTGGTCCGGCTAACCGCATCCGTTCGTGACACCCAAAACCAATGCCGATCGCAGATAAATTGGGAATCCGGCACAGACTTTGCGAGGACCCGTGAGCGCCCAGCTTCAATCGATAGGATTCAGCGCCGCAATGACGCTAAAGGTGTGGAGGGAAGGCCAGCTGCGGTTTCCCTGAAAAACCCGTCTGGACAGATAACACGTTCGCATTTTATGGGCGGGTAAGCGATTCAACGCAGGTTTGTGAAAATTCGCCTAGTAAACGAATTGCGGGAGTGTGGTTGCTTGTCCTCGGCGGGACACAACCCGTACCGCGGCGGCGCGCACTTCTCGCGCTTGCTGGCTGTTCTGCCCATCGGGCCGCATGCTCAAGTACGTATCCAAATCCTTGATTGCCACGATGTATTCCTGGCGCCGTATATGTATGTTGGCCAATAAGATATATGCAGATGCCACGTCCGCCCGCCGCAGCAGGACCTCGCGCGCGCTTTTCTCGGCTTCGGCCAGACGGTTCTGCACAAATAGAACTTGTCCTAATAGAAGATGGCCCTTCCAGGAGTTGCCATCGACTTCAATCCCTCTTCGCAAGACTCGTTCCGCCTCCTGGTAGGACTGTCGATCGCAAAGCAGAGCCCCTAACGCAAACTGCGGCTCCGCGTAGGCGCCACCGCTCAGGTCTATCGACCTCTGCAAAGCTTGCTCTGCATCATTCCCGCGGCGCAGCTCCAGGTTAGCCAAACCAATCTGGTAATAAGCCTCGTAGTAATTTGGGAAAGCATTCGTGGCCTCCTTGAAATAGCTCAAACTTCCCTCGGCATCTTTTTTCTGTAGGCGCTCCATGCCTTTCTCGAAATCGCGACGCGCCCTTGCCGGCACCTTAAGATCGTGCACCGAGACGGTATACCCGCCTCGATCGACAAGACTTGCTCTTAGTTTGCGAAGCGTGATCAATACTCCTGACGCGGTTCCTTCGTGGCTGATGTCCACCCTTTGCTCGACCAGTTCGTAGCCCTCTTCCTGTACCGTCACGATTACGGAGCCTGCGCCGGCTGCCGGCGCCTCGAATCGCCCACTGGAGTCGGTAAACGTGGTCACGATACCGCCTCCGGTCAGCCCTTTGACATCGACGCGAATTCGCGCGGCCGGTTGCGTCACTCCATCGATCACCACGGAACCGGCAATCGTCGAACGCCCTCCGGCTGTCAGGCTAAACTGGGCTTCCGCCCGTGGTGCGGCCCCGGCTAAGGCCAACAGCACGCTGCCCAGCGCTAAAAACGTGAATCTCCCAAATTTTGTGTCTTTGAGCCCTGTGTAGGTTGGCATTTCCAACTTCTCCTCGAACCGTGGCGTTACGGCTGTCTTCCGCGCGGCCCACTCTGTTCGCTGTCGCTGCACCATCCGTTCGAGGACACCCGATACCGTCGAGCACCACAATCGGCCGGGGAATCCGGCCGGACTTACTGGAAGACCCGGTCAAGGAGGCAGCGCTGCGTGGGAAGTCGGTGAGGACTACTTTCGCGGGCCGCCGGTCCTGTTTCCAGGGGCCCTTCGGTAACAACCTCACCCTAGAACCAATGTGGCCCATTAACAATCCAGTCAAGAATCTACAGAAGGCTGTAGTAACCCCTAGAACGAGAGTCCAAACCGATTACGGCATAGCGATACGAACCCGACGCGGCGGTTGCAAAGGGCGTCATTCGGGAAACATTTCTACAGCCTACCTCGTATATCAGCAACAGAACCTGCCCGGGAGCTGAGCGGTCGCGCGTTGGCGCCATCAACTCGGGTTGGGAAGGAGAAGCCCTTTTATGACCTCTGCGACCTCTCGACTGATTGAAAACGCGGTTGTTACCCTCGCTGTCACGTTCTTGACCACCGCGATGTTCTTCCCACCGGCCGCCAATGCCCAAGACACTCCGAAAACGGGATCGAGCCAAGTTTCTACGGTGTCCAGTCACGACCGCTGGCTTCACGTCCGGGTCAGCAATCCCTCCAAGAACGAGGAGACTGTACGTGTGAATGTCCCATTGGAGCTCGCGGAAAAGGTCCTTCCCACCATCAATAAGGACCGCTTGCACAGCGGCAGGGTCCGCTTCGATGACATCGATTGCCACGGCGTTGATTTAAGGGCGCTTGTGGATGCGGTGCGCAGTTCCAAGGACGGCGAATTCGTCACCGTGCAGAGCAAGGATTCCGATGTGCGCGTCGCCAAGCGCAACGGCACGCTGTTCGTTCATGTTTTTGAGAAGAACCATCCGAGGAAATCTGAGGTGGAAGTAAAAGTCCCCATGAAGGTCGTGGACGCGCTCTTCTCCGGCGATAAAGACGAATTGGACCTCGTGGCGGGACTGCGTGCTCTTTCGTCTCAGGGCGATACCGAACTCGTTTCGGTTAAGGACGACGAAAACACCGTCCGCATCTGGCTGGATTCCAAAAACATTACCGACTAACTGCCCCAGCGAAACGTCAGCACAAGAGCGGAAACGGAGGGTAGGATGTATGTTGTTGGCTAAGATTGCTTTAGGCTTTTTCGGCACCGTGGCTTTGGCTGGCGCCTATGCCTTTCACGAAGGCGTGATGCGCGTCGATGAAGACCATCACGATGGCCGGCATGTCCACGTTTGGGTTCCGGCCGCTATCGTGCCCATGGCCCTGCATGTAATCCCCAGCCGCCATTTCGATCATGCCGTCGCGCAGGCTGGCCCCTGGCTACCCACGCTGCGCGCATTAACCAAGGAATTGAAAAAGTACCGGGAAGCAGACTTAGTTGAAGTCGAGGACGGAAGTCACCACGTCCGCATTCGCACTCACCAAGGCAAGCTGCTGATTGACGTTACCGAGCCGGGCGAAGAAGTTCATGTCGCTTGCCCGCTGGTTACGATCGAAGACGTCGCCGGCCAATTGGAAGCCAGAATTCCGGCCGCGTAGCTGTTATTCCGCCGTAACTTCTTTCCCCGGAATGAAATAGACCTCTTCAAACATGGAGCCTCTCTGCCAGCCTGCGCGTTGCAGAATGCCCCGTCCGTTTTCAATCATGTTGGGATGCCCGCACAGGTATCCTGTTGTCTCTGCCGGCTTGAGGCCCCATTCGGAAACATATCTTCGTACCAGGTCTTCGACCCGTCCGGTCTCTCCCGTCCAAGCCGCGTCTTCCCACGGACGGCTGATGGTGGCCACAAATTTCAGCCACGGCACCTCAGCGGCAAATCGTTCCATTTCTTCGCGATAGCCGAACTCCCAAGACCGGCTGCCGCCCTGTATGCAGTACAGTTTGTGATCGCCAGGCATTGGGTTGTCCCCGGCCTTCCAATCCTTATAGAGGGTCCGCACATAGCTCACAAAGGGCGCAATGCCGGTTACAGTGGCTAACAGCAGGTGATTTGTCCGGCCGCTGCGCAAGTCGAGCGTGAACCGCCCTTTGGCGATCTTCCGGCACAGCATGGTGTCGCCCTTCTGCAATTTGTACAGCTTGGGCGTTAGCTCGCCCTGCGGCACCAACTCCAAGAAGAACTCCAGCCCTTCCTCGTACGGTGAAGAAACGATGGAGTATGCTCGTTCGATCCGCTTGCCTTCCTGATCGACGCCCAGCGTCGCGTATTGACCGGCCTTAAACGAGAATGGCCCGCCGGGGTCGACGCGAATGGCCCACAAATCCTCAGAGAAATCGCGGCGCTCGAGAATTCGCGCGACATAGTGCTTTTCCCTGGTCGGTCTTTCCGTCGTCAACGTCATCCCGGTTCTTCGCTGCTATTAGGAGCGCTACTCATAGGCCAGCGCCACAACCGGATCGTAGCTTGCCGCGCGGAAGGCCGGATAGGCGGCACCCAGCGCCGCGCCCGCCACGGCTAGCAGAATCGCGGAGAAGACCCAGCGCGCGGAAATCAGAATCATCAACCCCGGATTGGTCTCCTTCAGAATTGCCTGAGTCAGGAAGGTCAGCGCGATTCCGAGGGCGCTGCCTAACAAAGTCAGCACCAGCATCTCGCCGAGCAGCATGCGCACGATATCGAGCCGTGAAAATCCCAACGCTTTGAGAATTCCCACTTCGCGGGTGCGCTCCATCACCATGGTGTGCATATTGAGCAGTACGACGAGAAAGCTGATGACGATACCCAGTCCCACCATGGACCGGATGAACGGCCGCAGTTCCGGCAGGTTGGAGGAACTCATGAGGGTGACGTACTCAGAGGTCGAGCGCACGCGGTTTTTCGGGTTTAGCCCCAAAATTTCCCCGCGCGCTTTCTCTGTGTCGCCCTTGCTGCGTACGTAAAACATTGAAACACGATTCTCAACCCCGGCAATTTCCTGCGCGGTGCGCAGCGGCACAAAAAAGCGCGCGCCTTTTCCGTGGGCCACAATGCCGCTGATCACAAATCCGTGGTTAAGCAGGGTGATGTGGTCGCCGACCTTTAAGTGCTTTGATTGCGCGATGATATCGTCAGCCAGAGCCTCATCGGGCCCATGAAACGCTCGCCCGGCACGAAATAAAAATCCACGGCTGAGGGCGTTGAAGCGTTTGTAGTCGATGCCATAGATCATGATTAGATTTTTGGGCTCGGTGAGGATTACGGTGGGTGCGACAACGTCTACGTCGGGCAAGGCTTCAATTTGCTCGCCCAAGCTTTCCTGCATCACGGCGCTGGAGAAGGCGAAAAAAATCGGTGAGTTCGGCGGCTGTACCAGGATATCCGCCCCTACTCCTTCCACACGCTTTCCCCATTCGGAAATCACTCCCGAAGTGAGACCGACAATCATCAAAACCAAAATAACTTGAATGGCGATGGCGATGACGCTGAGCAGGGAGCGGAGCCGGCGCGCGGTGATGTTGCCCCAAAACATTTGCACCAGGGAGAAAGGTGCGTCAAAGGTCTCGTTCATTTTGAGATTCCGAAGCCTAACTCTATACTGCCGACTTGAAATGGTCAAAACGCAGCGAGTTTTTTGCGACAGCAAACTTCATGCCGAATTTGTTGTGAAATATTTCTGGGCGATTAAGTTTTCAACATATGTGTTGATAAGCTTGTGGAAAAGGACGACTCTTCTAAGGCTAACTACACGTTTCTCAGTAGCCTGATGCGGTTTGCACTATTTCTGTGCAACCAAGTCTTGTCAGGAACAAATCGCGGCGAAAGACGGCCCGGCTGACTTCCAACGAGGAAAAATTTCCGCACACGCGGATCAAACTATGATATCGGAACTGTTTTTACCGTCGTTCCGCTCTCAGTACCAGCGCGGCGGTTTTTCCAGATGCACTTTTATGGTTTGCTTTGCTTCGGTTATGTCGTACCATCGCCCGTACGTTTTCCAGCCATCCGCAACCACTTGAATCAAGACTCTTCCGGTCGGCGTTTCCGGAATGTGCGCGGCCCCGTCTCGATTGGTCTTCACATTCAGCTCGACCTTCTTGTCTTTCTTGATCTTGCGTTCTTCCACGTATTTCAAATAGACGCTGGCATTTTCGACGGGAGCATCTTTCTCTCCGCCGGAGACCTCAATCGTGACACGCGACATCAGATCGGGCTTGCCGGAGGGCGCCTTGGCATCCGGCACTTGCGCAGCGTAGAGCGATAAGCCTCCGTAAAGCGCTATGGCTCCAAGCACAACCCAAAGGTTGATTCGTCGTTTCATGTTGGAACGCAATCTATCCTCTACGTACTCCGTCCTCAGGTCAAGCGACGCCCATAGGTTCGATGCCGACTTCTGGCCGCTGGCTGCTGGTGGCATCCAGACCCTGCCTGAGAAACATTGCAGCAATCGAACTTTGAAATCGCAGGAAACAGCCTTTTGGGGAATAATGCTGTCCGGACAACCCATCCAAATCATTACGGTGTGCCTATTTAAACGTTGCAGGTCGTAGAGTGAGCCCCGACATGCTGGGAATGTAGGGCAATCGTGTGGGGATTTTGGGGAGGTGCTGCGGTGCGGCCAGTTTCTCGCCGGAATTTCATGCAGGGTATGGGCAGCGTGTTGGTGCTGCCGCTCTTGCGTACGGAAGAGCCGGAAACCGTTCTGTATAACGGAAACATCTGGACGGTGGATGAAAACCAACCACGAGCGCAGGCTGTGGCGGTCAGCGGCGGGCGATTTGTGGCCGTGGGCTCTAACGAGGAGGTGCTGCGGTTGGCAACCGCGCGCACGCGCAAGATTGACCTCGCGTTTAAGAGCGTGCTTCCCGGCTTCAACGATGCGCATGCCCATCCGGTGCAATCGGGCGTCGAGCATTTGCGGAAGGTGGCTTGCGATAAGGATTCCATCGAGAAAATACAAGCGGCACTGCACGAGCGCGCGGCGCAGACGCCGCCGGGGCAATGGGTGCTGGGATTTTTGTACGACGACGGGAAAACTCCGCGGCCGCTTAATCGGCATGACCTTGACGCGGCGGTGCAGGATCATCCGGTGGCGGTGCAGCACCGCGGCGGGCACACCGCGTTCGTGAACTCTCTGGCGTTGCGGTTGGCGCACGTCAACGATGAAACACCCGACCCGCCGGGCGGCCGGTTTGAGCATGATGCCGCGGGTCACCTCACCGGTTTCCTGGGCGACGCCGCAGCGCACGTCGTCCTCGAAGTCATTCCAGAGAAATATACGCGGGAGGATTTTCGCCAGGGCGCATCGTTAATTTCCAAGCTTTTTGTCAGCAAGGGAGTCACTTCCGCTTGCGATGCAGACGCCACGCCGGAAGCGGTGCAGGGCTACCAAGACGCACGCGATGGCGGCGAACTTGGGATGCGCGTGTACTGTCACGTTTCGGCGCGTTCGCTGGATCACTTTATGGCGGCGGGGATCCATACCAGCTTCGGTGATGAGTGGGTTCGCATTGGCGGCGTAAAGCAGTACGCGGACGGCTCGATTTCGGAACGAACGGCGTGGCTCTCGCAACCCTACGTTGGAATTGGGAATAATTATGTCGGATTGCAGCTGGCCAGCCGCGACGAGCTTTACGAAACGGGGCGCAAGGCGTACGCCGCGGGCTGGCAACTGGCCACACATGCCAATGGCGACTTAGCGATCGATCGGATTCTCGGAGTGTACGAGCAAATCCAGAAGGAACTCCCGAAACGCGACCCGCGCTTCCGGATTGAGCACTGCACCTTGCTCACCGATACGCTCATCCAGCGCATGCGTGCACTGCAGGTCATCCCTGCGCCGTTTTCCTGTTACGTGTACTTTCATGGCGACGTCATGCATTTCTACGGCAAGGAGCGCACCGAGCACATGTTCCCGATGCGCAGCTTCCTCGACGCTGGGCTTCGTCCCACGGATTCATCGGATTACACGGCCAGCCCCTCGCATCCCATGATGTGGCTACAATCTCAGCTCACGCGCACGGACATGCAGGGCAACGTCTGGGGAGCAAATCAGCGCATTACTTTGACAGAGGCGATCCGCTGCGGAACGGTGAATGGCGCGTACGCGGCATTTGAGGAAGATCGGAAGGGCGCCATTCAGCCCGGTCACTTCGCGGATTTAGTCGTGCTTTCACTGGATCCGTTCAAGGCCGATCCATCGGAGCTGCTCAAGATTCAAGTGGAGCGAACCATGGTTGGGGGAATATGGAAATATCAATCGTGACGGTGCAAGGTCCCAAATTTGGAAACTGGTCTGGCATATTTTCGTTCCCCGCATT
>Ga0210409_10002625_pt1 | contig 21124 bp, 13 predicted proteins | sample IncBWH17MmetaG_FD_161649 | JGI IMG/M metagenome (GOLD analysis project Ga0210409, IMG submission 161649) | Forest soil microbial communities from Barre Woods Harvard Forest LTER site, Petersham, Massachusetts, United States - Inc-BW-H-17-M | ecosystem: Environmental > Terrestrial > Soil >...
CGATCCAGGATGCGACAGCAAGGTCTTTCCTACAACCATGAGCACCAGCGACAAAGCTGCGATGCGTTGTTTTTTAATGGTGGTAATGCCATGATGAACCTACTCTCGCCGATGGCTGGTGAAAAGCGCAGGATGCAAGGATTTACGCTGATCGAGCTGATGGTCTCGATGACCATCGGCCTGATCCTGCTGCTCTTTCTCAGCAGCCTGTATTTCAACAGCAAATCCAGTTCACGCTTGAACGATGACAATGCCCGCATCCAGGAGGACGGCCGCTATGCCTTGAGTGTCATCGGCCGCAGCCTGATGCAGGCCGGGTTTGGCAATATGCTGACTGGCAATAGCACCGATTTCCCGCCGACGGCCTATTCGACGCTGACCGGACTGATGGGTTGCGACAACGGCTTTGTGCAGCCGATCACGACCACCCCGCCGACCTGCGCCGCCACCTTGACTGCGCCGGCTTTTGCGGTCAGCTATACCAGCGAACCCTATGACACCGTCAATACCCCGTCCAACAGCCTGATCAGCGGAGCCGGGACCGATTGCAGCGGCACGCAAGCTACCGGCGCCACCAGCACCGCCGGCGCCCTCGTCATGAACAGTTTTTATCTCGACACCACCAAGAAAGTTTTATATTGCCAGGGCAATGCGGGAAGCACCGCGCAAGCGCTGTTGAGCAATGTTGACAATATGACGATTACCTATGGCATTGACACCGGCAATCAATACACGCCGATGCAATCGACGACGTCCGCCAGCACAGCCGGAGCTTCCAGCATCAACGGCAACAACAGAGTCGGCTGGGACCGGGTCGTGACGGTCACGATTTGCCTGGAAATCCACAGCACCAACAACGTCGTCACGACCAGCACAGGCCAGACTTATTACAAGTGCGGTGCGACGACGGCCACCACGGCGAGCGATCAGCTATTGCATACCACCATGACACGCGTCTTTACCTTGCGTAACAACGCTGCCGCCAGCCTGGTCAGCTGACTGGCGCCAGACCAACTTATTCCAGCACATTTATGGCAAACACAAAACTCCAGCAATCCGGCATCGCGCTGCCGATGGTGCTGATTTTCCTGGTCGTCATGATGCTGATTGGTGCAGTGGCCATCCGCAACGTCACGCTCAACGAAAAAATGGCAGGCAATACGCGCAACCAGCAAGCCGCCTTCCAGGCTGCCGAGCGGGCCTTGCGTTACTGCGAAGCCGGGACGCAAAACAGCAAGATAGGCACCAAGAGCCTGAGCAGCATGCTGACTACGCCGGGCACGACATCGAATGCGTGGGATAACGCGACAACCTGGGCCAGCGGGGCGACCAAGACGGCGGTCTTGCCGGCAGTGACCTTGGGCACGGGGATCACCTGGACCGGGGCGCCCCCGGCACCGCAGTGCATCGTCGAGGATGTGACTTCGACCATCGGCCTTGGGCCGACGCAGACAAAGCGGGACCTCACCACCAAGGTTTATCGGATTACGGCGCGTGGCGTCGACGGCACCTCCAACGCCGTCGTACTGCTGCAAAGCTATTTAAAATTATGAGCGTAGGGAGAGTTTCAATGTTACGAACGAGTGTATCGCGGCGCATGCCGCTTGGCCGGCTGGTCAAGCTGGCAGCGCATTGCGTCTGCCTGGCGATGGCCGCGGTATCGGGTGTGGCGCTTGCCGAAATAGCGCAAGTCCCATTGTTCCTGCCGGTACCGCCACCGCCGAACATCATGTACATGCTGGATAACTCGGGCAGTATGGTGTGGGGTACCGTCACAGGCCTTGATGCCACTGCGGAATATGATTCAGCAAAGGACCGGCGGTCATACTATTCCAGTGCCTGGAATCAGATTTACTATAGCCCTGCCACGACTTATTCGCCTGGCGTAAACTCGGACGGAACCTCCATGGGGGCTGCAAGTACCGGAGCGACGATTATCGATCCGTATCTTGATCCGAGCACGACGCTGGACAATATCAGCGAGGGTTGCTATGCGACTTCGGCAATTCCATTGCCGCTCTATGATCCGGCGGCTTTCTCCCCCTATAATAACTGCCGCAGTTCCAGCAGCAGCAAGAACAATACTTACGTGGCGCAATATGCCTTTTATTACAATTGGGCAGGCAGCGGCACACCGACCGGCAGTTCCGGTCAGAACACCAGCACAAACTATACCCGGGTGGACATTCTTCCGAGTACCAAGACTTATCCTAAGGCAACCACTCGTACCGATTGTGCTGCTGCGTCGACCTGCACCTATGCCGAGGAAATTCAGAATTTCGCCAACTGGTTTTCTTATTACCGTACGCGGATACTCATGACGAAAACCTCGCTCGGGACGGCGTTCGCCGGGATCAGCGACCGCTTCCGCGTCGGTTTTGCGACGATTAACGATAACAATAGCAATACCAATACGGACGCCACCAATTTTGTGCCGCTGTCCACCTTCAGCGCTACCCAGAAGGCGGCCTGGTACGCCAAGCTATATGCCATCAGTCCTGGCGGCGGTACGCCGCTGATCGCCGCGTTGGACAATGTCGGCCAGTACTATATGGGAAACGGCATGTACGGCGCGAGCACCGTCGATGATCCGGTGCAGCTGAAATGCCAGGCCAATTACACAATTCTTTCAACCGACGGTTTCTGGAACGGGAGCGTACCGAGCACGATCGGTGATCAGGACGGCAAGGTACCGGCTACTTTGCCGGCGCCGATTAACAATGATCCGGTTTCCGGCACGGCATTGACGCCAGGCAGCGCATTTCCGACGCCTTTTTACGAGGGCAAGACTGCCAATTCCAATACATTGGCGGACACCGCGATGAAATACTGGATCAACGATGTCGGCGTGCGCTCAGGAAATGGCGGCACGGTAGGCAAGATTACGGCCACTCCGACCGATCCGGCGACCTGGCAGCATATGACCACCCATACGATTGGCCTGGGAGCAAATGGCACACTTATATACCAGCCAGACTACAAGACAGCAACCACCGGCGACTATGCGGCGATCAAGGCCGGGACAAAGAATTGGCCGACGCTGGTAGCAGACGACCCAACCGCGATTGACGATTTGTGGCATACCGCAGTGAACGGCCACGGCAGTTATTTCAGCGCAAAAAATCCCCAGCTTCTGCAAGCCGGCCTGAACAGCATTCTGGCCGAGATCGGCAGGGCTACCGGCTCCGGTTCCAGCATTGCCTATCCAGGCACTGCTGTCAGCTCTTCGGCCTACGCCTACGTGCCAAGTTTTGATTCAGGCACCTGGGCTGGCCACCTGAAGGCTTTCGCGGTGAATACTGACGGCACACTCAATACGACGCCGCAATGGGATGCCGCGACCTTGTTGCCCGCCTACGCGTCGCGCAATATCGTCACCTGGAATCCGACTTCGAAAGCAGCGGTCAATTTCGCATGGGGGAGTCTGACGACGGGCACAGGCAGCCAGCAAAGCGCTTTGGTGTCAACCAATGTCGTGGATTATCTGAGAGGCAATTCCGCGATGGAGCAAGCCGCCGATGGCAGCGGTAGCGGCATATACCGTTACCGCCAGTACAAGCTCGGGGATATTGTCAATTCTTCCCCCCTGTTTGTACAAAGCACCGACTTTGGCTATTCGGTGCTGCCGGCGGCAAGCGGCGGCGGCGCTACTTACACGACCTTCCTCTCCACCAAATCGACCAAGAATGCAAACGGCGTGGTATATGTCGGCGCCAACGACGGCATGCTGCACGCGTTTGACGCCAATTCCGGCGTAGAGACCTTTGCCTTCATTCCAAACAGCGTTTATCCCAACCTCAAGACCTTGAGCGATCCAAACTACGGTCACCATTATTTTGTCGACGGGCCGCTGGCGGAAGGAGATGCCTATATCGGCTCGGCCTGGAAAAATATCTTGCTGGGTACAACCGGCGCTGGAGCGCAAAGCGTGTTCGCTGTGGACATCACACCTACCGGCACGACCTTCAACGGCTCGGCACTTTCTACGGGCAGCGTGTTGTGGGAGTATGCCGCCGGCAGCGATGCCGACCTCGGCAATGTATTGGGCGCGCCGGCGGTGGTGCAACTGGCTACCGGGAAATGGGCCGCCCTGTTTGGCAATGGCTACAACAGTAGCAACGGCCATGCTGTGTTGTACCTGGTGGATGTCAACAGTGGCGCATTGCTGAATAAAATCGATACCGGCGTCGGCAGCGCCACGTCATTGAATGGCTTGTCCGCCCCGACCCTGTTGTTCAACAGCCAGCGCCAAGTGGTTGCCGCGTATGCCGGGGACTTGCAGGGTAATCTGTGGAAGTTCGATTTAAGCAATAGCGATTCGACCAAGTGGACCAGCAGCGCACTGTTTACCGCGACCAACGCCAGCTCCGTTGTGCAACCGATCGTGCAGGCACCGGCAATCGCTTCCCATCCCTTGGGCGGCTACATGGTGATGATAGGCACCGGCAAATATATAGAGACCACCGACAAAGCCAATACAGATACGCAGAGCGTGTATGGTATATGGGATAAAGCCGGTGCGGCCACAGCTACCCGCAGCCAATTGGTCCAGCAGACCTTGACCAACGTGTTGTCGTCGACCGGCGCCTTGCTAGGCCGTACCGTATCCAGCAACGCCATCAACTGGGTATCGCAGCGCGGCTGGTACATCGATCTGCCTGCCAGCGGCGAACGCGCTGTCGGCAATCTGCAGGTACTGAAAAACATCATCCTGCTGACCACCACCTTGTCGCCGAATACGGCCGATCCGTGCTCTGGCGGCGGCAGCTCGCAGATCATGGGGGTCAATTACCTGAGCGGCGCCTATTCCTCGAAATTTTCCTTGATCGTGGCTGGCACCACGGCCACCAACCTGGCATCGGCAACCATAGCCGGTACGGTAGGTACGCCGCTGCCAATGACTCCTCCCGACCCGACAAAACCGCCATGCCTGGAGTACGTCGACCTTACGGGAAAAACCTCATGCCAGCCATTTAACCTCAAAGGCGTCGCGGTGCGCCGCTGGCGGCAATTGTCGCTACATCCGTGATAAGGGAATCTCTATGAAATTCGGAAACATGCATCAGCAGCGCGGTTTCACCTTGATTGAACTGATGATTGTGGTCGTCGTGATTGCGATCCTGGCCGCGGTCGCTGTGCCCAGCTATAGAGCCTATGTACAGCGCGGCGATCGCGCTGCTGCGATGGCGGCATTGCTGCAGGATAGCAACTGGATGCAGCAGCAGTTCACGATCAATAACACTTATCCGATAGCGGACACCTCGACTGTCAAGGCCGCCATGCCCGCACGTCAATCACCGCCCGGTGGGACCGCAAGATACAATCTCAGCATCAGCTCCGGCAGTGGTACTAGCTACGTGTTGTCGGCCGCGCCGGTCGCTGCCGACAAGTGCGGTACATTCACGTTGGACAATACCGGCGCACGGGGAGTAAGCGCTTCTACTGATCCGACTTTCATCGGCAACTGCTGGGCTGCTCGCTAGGAACCATGCGCTCTTGTATCGCTTAATGAAAGCCTCGGGCAAGACTGGCTTTGCCTGAGGCAATCAACGTCGTCGCCTAGCCTGTCACCCAAACTAGATGATGCTCTCCGGCGTTTTCTGCTCATGAACAAGAGCGCCGTTCAGCCTCAACTGAACGTCGCTCGGGCCCGTTTTTTCTATCTGTCTGCGGTCCGGAAAATGTTCTACGCTAACGATCCGTCATTCGAATCGAGGTCGCTGCTGGCGATGTCATTCGAGGTGCTTGAGCTATCATCCGACGAGTTGTCATCCCCGTAGTAATTATTGATGGTGGTGTTTTCCACCGGTGCCGCCAATGGCGTCGCCGCCTGCTGGCCAAACAGCCCGCCGCCGTGATTGCCGCCGTTCCCCATTAAGTGCTCAATCCCCTGGAACAGGAACGCGCCGCCGGCGACACCCGCAGCAGTGGTGGCGACGCTGCCCAGCACATTGCCAATCCCGCCACCGAAAAAGCCCGGCGCTGCCGCCGGTGCCTGCAGAGGTGTCTGATAGGCAGCCGCAGCCTGCTGCTGCATTGGCGCTGAAGGATAAGGCGTCGCTGCCGGACGTGACGCTGGCGCCGCACTGTTGCCCCAGGCATTTGCCGGATCCAGGAAGCCGCGTGCAGGCGCCTGTGCTGCCTGGACCTGGCTTTGGAGGTTCGCGATCTGCGCCTTGGCCGCATTCAGTGCCTGATCCATCAGCAGCGCGCGCTGCACCAGCAAATAAGCAGCGTCGGGCTGCTGCGCCACTGCACTGGCGATCAGCGCATCGGCTTGCGGATCCTTGGCGATGCCTCTTGCCTGGACGAGTTGATTGAGGAAATCTTGCAAAGCTTGCGATTCTTGCGGACTCATGGAGGTTGCTCCGTAGGAGTGATGGTCAGGAGCTTCATATGGCGCCATTTGTACTGGCGTTCAAGAGGTATTTGGTATCGGCATTGAAATACCTGCAGGATCAAATCTGCTCTTCTGTCTGGCAGGCAACATCTTCCTGCCAGTTCGCCAATGGGCCCTTCACGACGACCTTGTACCCCTGCTTTTTTTTGCCGCCCGAAATGCCGAAGTAAACGCGTTTAAAAGTGTCCGACAAACAAAAAACCCGCATCAGCACAAGGCTAGAGGCGGGTTATTGTACGTTACTAGACTTCTTGAAACGTGTTCGATAGGTGGAGTTTAATATCTATCTATAGCCTTTGTAAATAAACGAGTTGTATATTTTTTTATTGAAAAGCACCGTACTAAGCACCGCAAAAATAATTTCTTAAATATTTTTACAATCTCATCGGCAATGGGCGCGATGAGGTCATACCTCATTAGAAGTGCAGTGTGGTCATTAATTGGGATGTTTGGAGATTAATTGGCCCCCAGATGAACGTAAGACAGCATTTTATTTTCTGCCGCCCCCCCCAAAAAAAAAACTCTCCCTTCTATAGCGCAAATGCTTGTGATCAGCATCTACTCGTCACATTGTCTGGATCCGCTAGGGTACAGGTGGCTTTCGACTTTTGAAGCAGCACAGCGGAATCAATTTCCGACCAACTTTATTCATTGTGATCAATTTGGTATTCCGACCAATTAAAGTCGAAAACATGACCCTAGCACTCATGCGGGCTACCAGCCACGGAAATTCAGTTACAGATTGCCCAAAGTCGAAAACACATTAGCGTATCCGATCACGCCTTTGTCGCATCAGGCGGCAATTTCTGTACCAAATACACAAAGGCGCGTGCATGGCGCTGCCGCCGGAAGTACAGGAACGCCAGAACCAGCGAAGCCAACTGCAACGCTGCGCAGAAATAGAAGGGCGCGCCGATGCGCCAGTCTCCTTTTGGCAGGCTAGATACCGCGCCCAGCAAGGGCGCTCCGATGACAGGCGCAATCACCGCCATCAAGCTGTTGAGCGAGCTGACTGCGCCCAGTGTCTGGCCCTGGTTTTGCGAATCCGCCGCGCCGGAAATGATGCTCTGGACTGCGGCGGTGACTGTGGGACCGAAGATGTTGGCGAAAATGATGGCGTACATCATCCAGCCATGGCTGGCCATCCCCCACAACAAATAGGCGATAGTCGACGACAGCAGGCCGATGATCGCCAGCCGCTGGGGGCTGAAGCGCTTGAGCAGAGGGTTCAGCAATACCCCTTGCACCAACACCGACATGATGCCGACCGCTGCCAGCGCCTGGCCGTTTTGCAAGGGCCCCCAATCAAACTTGAGGTTGGTGTAGAGCATCCAGATGGTGAACAGTATGAATTGTGCGAGGCCGCTGCAGGCAACCACTCCGACCAGGAGACCGACCGTTTTCAGTCGCGATAACGCGTGCAGGGAAGACAGTGGGTTGGCAGACTTCCAGCTGAAGGCGCGACGGCGGTCGGCCGGCAGCGATTCCGGCAGCACAAAATAGCCATAAGCGAGGTTGGTCAGGGCCAGGCTGCCGGCGACAATGAAAGGCAGGCGTAAACTGATGGCTCCCAGCAAACCGCCCATCACCGGCCCGATGATGAAGCCGACACCGAACATCGCCCCGATCATGCCGAAGCGCTTGGCGCGTTGTTCCGGCGGCGTGATGTCGGCCACGTAGGCATTGCACACGGCCGCGTTGGCTTGCATGGCGCCGCCCACCAGGCGCACCACGATCAGCATCCACAGTGCGGTCGAAAACGCGGTGGCGAAAAAATTCAGGGCCAGGCCGCAAAATCCCAGCAGCAATATCGGCCGCCGGCCATATCTGTCTGACAGCGCGCCCAGGACCGGCGCGCCGAAGAAATTCGCCAGGCCAAAGGCAAACGCCACGGCGCCATACCAGAATGCCGTATCCGCTTGCGAGCCGGTGAATTTGCCTACCAGCGCTGGCAATACCGGCACGATCAGGCCGACTGAAACCATGTCGATCAACACCGTCAACATGATGAAAGGCATGGCGGCAGTGCGGGCCTTGTGCTGTGTCTTAGTGCTGGAAGTGGTCACGCTTTGCTACTCCGGTAGGTGGTGTCATCGTGCGGTGGCGGACAAGGACCGTCTTAGTGATAGGCACGACAATTCATATGACGGTTTGATGACCATGACCATGACGATGCGCATGCCAGGCCGATATGGAACTGTTCAATTGAGGAAATGCCAGCGCCCGTTCTTTGTCGTCTAGTCTCGCGTCAGCCGGGGCGCCTCGAAACGACGATTCTCCAGCACCGGCAGCACGCTCCGTGCATACGCGATGCGCGCCGGGTCGACATCGGCAAAAATCAAGGCTGGTCCTTCGGCGGCGCGCGCCACGGCGACCCCCAGCGGATCTACCACCATGCTGTTGCCGATATTACGCGGCCCGCATTCGCCGGTGGCCGCCATATAGCAGGTGTTTTCCAGCGCGCGTGCGGTAATCAGGACTTCCCAATGCATCTCCTTCAGCGGCCCTGTGAGCCAAGCGGAAGGCAGCACTAGTAATTGGGCGCCGTCCAGCACCAGACGGCGCGCCATTTCGGGGAACCGGACGTCGTAGCAGGTCATCAATCCGACCTTGAGTCCCGTGATATCCAGCAAAGGAGGAATCTCGTTTCCAGGACTGACGTTGGTCGATTCTTTCACGGAAAAAGCATCGTACAAGTGCAATTTTCGGTACTGCGCAATGATCTCGCCATTGCGTAGCACGATCAGTGTATTGAATACCCGTTGATTTGGCGCAGGTATGTGTATGCACAGCGCGACGGTAAGATTTGAACCGATGCTGGCCGCCAAGAGTTGCGTCACGAACGGACCGTCCAATGGTTGCGCCGCTTTGAGCACGATGTCGGGATCGGCAATGTCGCGCGCCAGCACGCCTTCCGGCAACACCAGCAGATCGGCAGCGCCGTGCTTCGCCTGCGCCATCAAATCAATACACGTTTTTACATTTTTCGGCCATTCCCGGCTGACTGCAAACTGTCCAAGAGCCACTTTCATGATGCCTTTCTTTTTTCCTGTATTCAGGCCTGCGCCAGCTTGGCGCAATGCTTAACCATTTAACGATTTAACCATTTTCAGGCATAGGCGGGCGGTGCTTGGCGCCAGACAGGGATTCGCCCATGTGCAAGAAAAACTTGTCGTATATTTCCCGGTCCGTCACTGTGGTGGTTTTCGAATCGCCGGCGGTGTCCCAGATGGTGGCGGTAAAGCGCGCCCGCACCAGCGTTGCCGAGCCGCTCATGCCTGGACGCACCGAAATGACGGCATTGACGCTCTCATGATCGGGTTTGGCGCTCAGCGGAATTCCCCTGCTCTTGAATATGGCGCGAATCGCCTCCCGCCAGCGCACGCCGATCACCTTGTCTTTCTGGGCTTCTACCAGGAAAACCTCCGGGTCTGCCTTGACCGGCTTGAAGCCCATCTCCTCCAGCGCCCAGGCACTGGCGGCGACCGCCCCGGAACCGTTCAGGCTGGGAAACAGCTTATCCTGGACTTGCGTCAAGGTTGCCCGTTCCTTGTCATTGAGATCAACGGTAACCTGCTTGGAACTGAGTCTCAAGAGTTTGCTGCCGCTATCGCCGGTAACCCTTTCATTGGGATCCTTGTCGGTGGAACACGCGGTGGCGCTCAGAAGCAACGCGGCTGCGGAGATCAGGATGGAAATCCTGGGAATAAATCTGACGGTCATTATTGGTATCTCCGTTTTATAAAATATGACAACAACCAGCGCCGCAAGGCGCATCAACGTTCTTACACTGTCAAAGCGCTAGTTTGGACCCTGGCCGCATGCGGTGCAATCAGCTCTTCCAGTTGCGGGCTGAGTGACGGCAGGAAGGCGGTCCAGGGGCCGGCTTCGTCCGGCGTCTGCAAATCAGGATGGAAGCGCCGTACTTCTCTGGCAAAACGCATTCCCATTTCTGCCATGCTGCGCAATTGCATTACTACCGCGGCGCGCGTTTGCGCGTGGATGCGGCTACGTTCTGCTTCTGCATGACGCAGGGAGGCGACCAGTCGTTCCGGCAAATCTGCAGCATCGACTTTCAGCATGCGGCGGCCGATCTCTTCTTTGCCCAGCAGATTTGCGATCCGCTCATCCATGCTGACGCCGACCGCCGGCACGCCGGCTTCCATGCTGGTGACGATGGCGTGGAAGCGTGAGCTCAGCAACAGGTCAGCTGCCCGCAGCAGGCCGACCATGGCAGCGGGCGGTGCGTCGCCGCTGACCACTACCGGCGGCGCTTGCTTGAAACGGCCCGCGAGATCGTTGCATGCGATACGGTCGACTTTATCCATGCCGACAATCAGCACGCTGCCGCCGCTTTCCTGTTGCCATTGCCGCGCCGCGAAGGCCAGCGCGTCGAGATAGGTTGCATAGCGTGTACGGATGATTTCATCGTCGGGATGAAATAGCAGGCTGCCGAAATGCAGATCGCGATGGGCGCCGGTTTGATCCAGTTCCTGCGCTTTGAGCAGGTCCGGGCTTACTGGCCACCAGAATGGATTCATCGGACATACGACCAGCAGCGGCCGGCGTACCAGGCGCAGCGCGTGCAACCGCTCCGTGGCGGCCACGGCCGGTTCCGCCTGATAAGTCCATGCGGTGTCGGCGCCGCCTGTGGTGCGCAAGCCAAGCGGTTCCAGCACTACCCTGGATTCCTCGTTGCGGCACAAAACCAGCGGCGCGCGGCCGAGGCCGGCGACAAATTCACTCAGGTCGGGATCCATCTTGCCGGCCTCCGCGCCGTAGCCGATCGCCAGCTTGCCGGCGGCGGCGGCGATGCCCAGCGCGCCGCCCAGCATGCCGGACAACATCGAACACAAATTTGATTTAAACATGGAACCATCGCAGGCGATCACACCGTCATAGCGCGGGATGGTCTGCATGAGGAAGTCGGGGAAATAGCCTAGCACCGGTTCCAGAATGACGTCGTCCAGCAAATCGGGCGGCAGTTCGTCGCCGGTGGCGACCAGGCCGATCACCACCTTGTCGCGGCCCAGGATGGCACGCACCTGCCGCATCATTTCCGCTACCCGTACATCGGAGCCGGTGTTGCCGCCGCCGGCATAGCCGGCGAACAACAAGCGCAAAGGCGCGCCGGGCTCCCTGACCAGCGGCGGCAGGCTGGCGGCGCTGCCAATCAGCTGGTTGAGCTGGCGGTACATGACTGGATAGGCGGCGTTGGACGCCAGAAATTCTTCAAGCAGCTTGGACATAAGAGATGTTCTTTTCAATGAATGCAGGTTGCAGGGAGCCGTCCCAACGCCAGTAGCGGAGGGGGCGGGACGGCCCGTCGTGTGTCAGGGCGGCCGGGTGGCCGCCGGTGATCGCCAGCGGCATCAGGCGCCAGCGCAGGTGATGCCTGGACAGCAGCAGCGGAACGGCGCCGTCGAAAGCCACTTCGACCTGCTCCAGTTCCGACAGTCCGCTGCCGATGGCCTTCAATACAGACTCCTTCGCAGTCCACATTTGCAGGAAGCGATATGCTGCATCGGCACCGGCGCCTATTGCTGTGCGCTCGCGCTGGGTGAAATAGGTGCTGGCAATGCCGCGCCAGTCGAAATGTGCGGCGGCCGGCCGTTCCCGATGTTCGATATCGATACCCAATCGCATATCGCGGCCGATCGCGACCAGGGCGACGGCGCCGGAGTGGCTCAGGTTGAAAGCCAGTCCGGGATATCGCAGCAGCCAGGGTTTGCCGTCACTGCTGGCTGCGATGCGCAGCTCTGCGGCGGGAGTTTCAAGCGCAGCCGCCAGTAAACGCCGCAATGCATCATGCGCTGCGGCAAAGCGCGCGCCATCCTGTTGCCGCAAGAAGCGACCGGCGCGTTGACGCTCCGTTTCGGACAACAACGCGTAGTCCGGTTCGGTATCGTCCAACGCGATGGCGATGACATGGATACTGTGCGTGTCGGTCGCCAACTCGGTCGCCTGCTGATTCGCCAGTTCGTTCACAGCGAATACTCGACGCTCGCCGCCAAGGTCGATGAGACATGCTGAATCACAGCGGTCTCTTCATCGCGCACAAAAAAATGGCCACCCTGGAACAGATGCCTGTTAAAGCCTGCACCTGTCAAACCGCGCCAATGGTCCAGCGCAGCTACCGGGACATGTTCGTCCTGATTCCCGCCCATGGCGGAAATAGGTACATTCTGCAAGCGGCCGACGGCGGTGAAGCGGTCGTTCATTTCAAAATCGGCGCGTAATAGCGAGAACACGTTGGCTCTCAGATCGGGTTCCTGGAACACGATGTCAGGCGTGCCGCCCAGTTGCCTGAGATAGGCTTCCAAACCGGCGTCCGTCAGCCGGTGCAGATCTGTTTTGTACTCCGGGATCGGCGCCCGGCGCCCGGCCGCGAACAGATGCACGACCTGTGCCTGCTTGCGTTCCAGTACCTGTGCGGCGGCAAACGCCAGCGTCGCCCCCATGCTGTGGCCGAACAATGCCAGCGGCCGGTCCAGCAGCGGCTCGATGGCGCGCAGCAGGGAGGCGACCATGATGTCGACGTTGCGGCCTGGCTCTTCGTTCATGCGTGTGCTACGTCCAGGCAGTTGCACCGGGCAGACATCCACGAAAGCCGGCATTCGGTCGACCCAGGAGCGGTAGGCCAGCGCCGCGCCGCCGGCATGATGGAAGCACAGCAGCCGGATCGCTGCCTTCGGACGCGGCTTACGGAACATCAGCCAATTATCGTAGGGATCCGGGCGCTGGACCGGAAAAGTCTTGCTTGCTTGAGTAGTCGGCATGGTTGCTGATTCCTGGTTTCTGATTTCTGACAAGTAGAGGTTGTTTCATGCCGGCTGCGCCGCTTCAGCCGCCGCCTCGGCCGGTGCGTTGCGATCCTGCGACATCTTGTACAGGCGCGCCGCCAGCGCCTCGATGGTCGGATAGTTCCAGATCAACGTCGGCGACAATTTCAGGCTGAGCCTGGTCTCCAGCCGCGTCAGGATCAACAGCGCGCGCGCCGAGTCCAGCGCGTAGCTTTCAAAGGTGCGGCGCGGATCGATCTCGTCGGTCGAGACCGCAAGCTGGTCGGCGATCTGTTCCATCAGCCATTCCTGGATATCCTCCTCGCTCTGCGGCGAGCCTGCGGTCGCTTTGATGTCTGTTGCAGCGATCGGCAGCGCTACCGGCGACGCGTCGTGCAGCGCGAGCGACGGCGCTGCGCCATTGAAGGAACGCTCTGTCGCAGCCTTCATCAGCGCGTCAGCGATCTCCGCAGCTCGTCGCGCTTCCGGCTTGGCGAACCGGGTGTCGGCAGCCCAGGCGTTGAACGCGCCCATCGCCGGTCCGCACCAGACCTGATAGTCGAACAGGCGCTCTTCCTGGCCCAGGATCGCCCAACGCGAGGATTGCCCCAGGTACCAGCGGAACACCAACCCCATCTGTACCTTCGGATCACGCGTCGCCAGATTTGCCAGCGCCGGATTGCGCTCGCGCCAGAAGGCGTCGGTTGCGGCGATGATCTCGGTAAACGGCAGGCGGAAAAACTGGCGTTCCAGCCGCTCGCGTTCTGCCGGCGGCAGCGCCTCCAGCGACGGGAAGGTGCGATACAGGTCCCACAGCGCGGTGGCCCTGACGGCAAACAAGCTGCCGCGCTTCAACACCTGGACTTGCACACCAAGTTCAAACATGTCGGCCGCTGGCGCCATTGCGACGTCAGCGAGGTCGGCCTCTGCCAGTAGCCGTTTGACAGCGGGGGAGGTGGCCGCTTCTACGCATGCCTGGTTGACCGACCCGGTGACGATATAGTCAGCGCCCATGGCGAAAGCCGCTGCAATCGCGGCCGGCGTACTCATGCCGCCTGCTGCGCCGAGGCCCACCCGGGCCGCTGCCGAGAAACTGCGGGCGATGCGCTCGCGCAGCAGGGCCAGCGCCGGCAGCGCGCAGACCAGCGACTGGCGATCGGTGTGGCCGCCGGAATCAGCTTCCACGGTAACGTCGTCGGCTACCGGCAACAGCCGTGCTGCAGCCGCTTCGCCGGCCGTGAGCGCGCCGCTGGCCAGCAAGGCAGACAAGATCGTTTCCGGTGCAGGGCGAAAGAAGGGCTCTGCGACTTCGCGCCGCGAGACCTTGGCGATCACGCGATTACGGGCAATGGCGCGGCCGGCGGCGTCGATATGGGCGCCGCGCGCGCGGTACAGCACAATGGCAGGGCTGAGCGACATGAAGGCTGAAGCCTCGACGGTTTCGATGCCGTTTTTCAGGTACAGCTCGACCAACGCTAATTCCAGTTCAGGATCGTCCGGCGTATGAATCAGATTGAAACACAGCGGCTTGCCAGGCAAGGCCGCACGCAGGTGGGCGATGGCAGCCTCGGTGCGTTGCAGCGACAGGCCTGCAGCGCCGAAACTGGCCAGGCAACCGGCCCGTGTCAAGGACTCTACCAGCGCTTCGCCGGCAATGCCGTTAGCCATCGCGCCTGCCATATAGGCCAGGCGAAGTCCGTGTCTCTGGCGGAAAGCGGCGCTGCCGAGTTGCTCTGCGTTGCGTACTACGTTTTGCGCTACGTTGTGCGCGGCCGAGCTCATAACGCCACTCCGCTTGCCGGCGCCAGCGTGCCGTGGCTGCTTTGCGGCGCCGACTGACCGACCAGGCGGATACCCAGTCCTTCCACCCGTCCTACCACGCGACCGTTATCGATCAGATCGATATCGGCGATCAAGTAGGGTTCCGGACCCAAGCCGATTTCGACGATATCGGCGCGATAGCCGAACAACTGATTCTGCGGTAAAACCTGGGCACGGAAGCGCACCAGGATCGGCCGGTCTGGCACAGGCTGGAAGCGGGCGCCGCTGACGGCGGTCTGCAAGCCAAGCGCCAGCGCATGGATCTGCAGCAGCTGGAATGCGCCTTCCATCATGCAAGGTCCAGGGAAGATCGGGTCATCCTTGAAGTGCGCACGGATCGCCCAGTGTTGCGGATCCAGGCGGAACTCCGCTTCGCTGACGCCGAGCCCGTAGGCGCCGCCGCTTTCAATCCGCGTCACCCTGTCGATGAACTGGATTACCGGCGGCGGAATCCGCAGCGACGGATTGCGGCCGCCGGTGGCATGCGCGGGCGATAGCACTTGTGCGATATCGCCGCGCGCCAGAGCGATCAGGTCGGCATTCTCCAGCGCCCGTCCTGGCGGCGTCAGCGGCGCGCGGAATCCGCTTTGCGTGACTTTGCGCGGAGTCCGGTGCTGGTCCGTAATGCCGGCGCCCTTGGCCAGTTCTTCGTAGGTGAAGAAGCCGGCCGTGCAGTGTTCGATTTTGAGCATCGGCTGGCCGTCGACGTGCGCCAGGAAATCGGTCTTAAACAGGGTCGCGTCGCCGTTACGGAACGACTGCTTGATATGGATATCGTATTCGACGCGCTGGCCGGCCTGCGGCATAGGCCCTAGGTAAGTCAATTGCGCATCCAGCCAGCGATAGGCGCGTTGGCCCTGGTTTTCGAAATCGATGCCGAGCCAGCCGACCAGGAACAATACGCCCTGGGCATCCAGCGACAGATACGATACCTGGCCATCGACGGCGTTCCAGGCCGGATCGGGAATATCGTACTCGGTACGGATGCGAGCGTCTTCCAGCTTGCCGTGGGTACCGGACATGCGGGTGACCCGGCTGACCGCCATGAACGGTGGACCCGGCACGCGCACCCGGCGCGGCAGGTTGTCGATAGCCGCGTATTGCGGTCCCAGTACGTTGGCGACCCGGCCTTCGGCGAATTCCATGATGTCGGCCTCACCGAACAAGATCTCCCGCGCCGGCGAGGGATTCGCGGCCAGGCCATTGTGCTGGGCCGCGGGCGGCGGACTCGGGTTGAGGTTAAGCAGGTTGGCCAGCGCTGCGTGCTGCGTGGCGAGCTGGGCGCCGTGCTGTTGCGCCTGCTGCTCCAGGTTTTGCAGCAGATTGTGCAACGAGGCGTCGGCGGGCGGCAGCGGCGCTGGCGGGGTGTGATGCGTATCGGATGTAGTCATGCTGTTCCTGGTAGCCGTTGCAGGCATGGTGGTAATAGGTTGGGGTTTTTCAAGCGGTCTGGACAAAACCTGATCCAGGCCTTGCTTGCGCAGCGATTCGACCAGCGTTTTGCCGATGGCGGGTTTGCCGAACACCAGATCCTTGTAAAGCGCGGGCTTCTTCACCAGCGGCGGCGTGTCGAGAATTGCGGCCAGGTCCAGCGGCACGCGATGCGTCACCAACAAAGCCAGCAGTCTGATGAACATCGTTGCATCGCTCTGATCCCGGCGCCCCAGTGCAAAACTGGCGTGCGGCCTGCCTTGCAGGGTTTTGCCAATCCAGCGGCTGCAGTTGGCGCCCGGACCTAGTTCGAGAAACAAGCGGGCACCCTCGGCATAGGCTTGCTCGGTCAACGCCGGGAAGTCGAGCGGCGCCACCAGGTCGCCTGCAATCCGCTCCGCCAATGCTTCCGAATCCCAACTACGCGGGGCGCCGCCCGCAAACAGCAGGCCAGCCGGTTGAGCGCCAATCGGAACGCTGAAGCATGCCGCGATATTGGCGTGCTCCTGCGCCGCTGGAGCGCAATGCATCGCCAGGCTGTCTGGTGCCGGTACCGCATCGGCGCTCAGTTTGTGCAGGATGCGGGCGCAAGCGGCGCGCTCGCCGACCAAGGTGACTTCATCCGGCGCATTGATCAGGCTGACATAGGCGCGTGGCTCATGGCGGGCAGCATCCACCACCGCCGCTGCCGGCGCCAGCACCAGGAAATTAACCCAGTCTACCGGTGCCTCCGGCGGCAATTGCCACAGTTCGCGCACACCTTGTTTGTCGCCGGATAACTTGGCCAGGGTGCTGTCGAGTCCCTTCAGGCGCTCACTCCAGGCATCGCCCGGGGTCCAGACGCCATTGGCGAACAGCATGCTGGACTGGCCCAGGCTGTGGCCGAACAGGAGTCCTGGGCGCAGTCCGATGCGCTCGGTCAGCAATTTCGTGTATTGCCAGCTCGACAGGATACCGGCGTTGATCAAAGCGTTGTTATCTTGCAGCAGTTGCTCTTCGATCTGCATCCGTGCATCTGGCGTCAATGGCGCCAGGCTTTGCGGATAGAGCTGTGCGCTGCCGATGGTGCGGCCGGCGTCATGGTGCGCCGTGGTCATTTGCTCGATGCATTGCGGGGCCAGTTGCGCCGCTGTTGCCGCCAATCCTGTGAACGCCGTGTTCAAGGCTGAGTACACAAAGGCAAGCTTGCCTTCACGGCCAAGCGGTTGAGAGGTATAGCGACTGCCGCGCGGCGACTGCCATTCCGCCGCACCTTTTGAAAGTTGCGCCAGCGCGGCTGTCGCTTCGACCAGCAACTCTGTTTTATCGTCGGCCACCAGCGCCAATGCCAGCGGTGGCCCGGCCTGATAATCGCGGACCGCGGCACGGCACAGTTCCGCCGCATCGGCGCCATTGCCAAGTTCGCGCGCCAAGGCCGTCAAGTGTTCCGTCAAGGCGGCGCTATTTTCAGCGGCTAGCGGGAACAACAACGGCAATGCCGGCGCTATGGCTTTGGCGGCGACACCGTCCGGAACCTCCGCCAGCATGCCCTGCGCCGAACTGCCGTCGGCGTCTTGCGCCAGGATGGCGGCGATGCGGCGACCTGCAGCCGGACGGAACCATGGCCTCGCTTCAGTTGGTACATAGGCATCCGCTTCGCTCAGGCCGTGAGGTATTTTTTCTTCTTTCTGGCGTTCTTTCCAGCCAGCCCAGACCGGCACGGTTCGCGCGTTGAGCGCCAGCGCCGCATGGAGAGTCCCGAGCAGAGGCGCCACCATACGGCTATGGCCGAAGACGGCGGCTGCGCTGGCCAATGCCGGACGGCCACCCAGCAGGCTGGCCGCAGGCAATGTTTCGGTGGTCTCGAACAAACCGACCGAGGTAGCCGGAATGGCGCTCGCGTTGCCGGCATTGCGGGCAGCGGCTGCAGCCGTCGAACCGAAGCCGGCGCCGCGCCATTCGGCATAGGCCGGCTGCGCCCGTTGCTGCACCGCCGCCGACGGTTCCAGAACGATGGCGCAAGCACCTTCGCCCAAAGGCTGTGAGATATCGCGCCCGGCGGCCAGCCGCACCATCAGGTTTTCGATGGCGCCAGCGAGATCGACCGCGCCGACCAGCACCGCGTCAGCTTCGCCCTCAGCCAGCAATTGCGCACCCAGGTCCATGGCGCGCAGGGCGCCGGTTTCATCGCCTGTCAGCATGAAAGCGGGGCCGGAGAAGTCCCAGGTGGCGGCAATCCGACTGGCCAGCAGGCTGCCGACATAGCTGAGCATGACCACGGCGTCGACTGGATTGTGCAAGGCTTCGCGTACTGCCTGGGTCAGGCCAGAGCGTTCCTCCGGCGTCAGTTTGAAACCGGCGGCGTCCAGGCTGTCTTCCAGCCGCCATGAAGATTCCCAGCGCGCCATCAAACGGTGACCGCTATGGTCCATGGAGCCGGCGATGATGACTGCGGTGCGGCTGCCTTGGACGATGCCGGCATCATGCAAGGCGGCGTCGGCCACCGATAGCATCAGCAGCTGCTGCGGATGCATGCGCACGATATCGTTGGGCGGCACGCGCAAGCGCAAGGCGTCGATGGCGACGCGTTCTAGGTAAGCGCCTGCCGGTGCAGCGCAGGGCAGCGACAGACCGGCATGGCGTTCTTCCGGCAGCGGCCGCAGACGCGGGCGGCCTGCGGCCAAGGCCTGCGCCACCGACACCAGATCCGGACAGTCGCCGATGGCGGCGCCCATGCCGGTCAGCAGCGCGGTGCCGCCTTTGCGGCGCGACGGGCCTTGTTCGCCACCTGCCTGCCCGGGACCGTCCAGAATCAGGTGTGCGTTGACGCCGCCGAAACCGAAGGCATTGATGGCGGCGCGTTTGTGACTGCCCGGCCAGGGCGTGTTTTCCATCAGGATAGCGGGCGTGCCGGCGATTTCCCGCGACAGCGGGTTCAGGATGCCGACGGTGGCCGGTATGTTGTTGTGACGCATCGCCAGCAAGGTTTTGACCAGGCCGGCGACGCCAGCGGCAGTCAGCAGATGGCCTACATTCGATTTGACCGAACCGACCGGCTGGTTGGGACCGAATACCTTGGCCACGGTTTCCAGTTCTACCCGGTCGCCCAGCCGGGTGCCGGTCGCGTGGCATTCTACATAAGCCACTGAAGCCGGATCGATGCCGGACTGGGCATAAGCCCGCTCGCAAGCCAGCAGCTGGCCCTTCGGATTGGGCGCAGTCAGGGTCTGGCCGCGGCCGTCGCTGGACAAGCCTATGGCGCGCACGGTGCCATAGGCTTGCGTGCTGTGACCGGCGGCGCGCCGCAACACCAGCGCCACAGCGCCGTCGGCTGGGGCTACGCCATCGGAACCGATATCGAAAGGGCGGTTGGTGCTGCCGTCGGGCAGCGCCTGGGTGGCGGCAAAGCCGAAATTGGCGAACAAAGTATCGAAGGCGTTGGCGGCGACCACCAGCATGCTGTCCGCCTCGCCCGACGCAATGTGCAGCGCCGCCAGATAAATCGCATACAGGGACGTAGCGCAGGCGGCGTCGATGGCATAGCGCGGGCCGCCGAGCCCGAGCGCTTGCGCCAGGGTAGTGGTGATGCCGCCGGAAACGCGCGCCGATTCGGGATGCGTGCTAGGCGTGACGCGGCCTGTGCTGAGTTGCAGCGGGTTGTTCGGTGCAGCGCTGGCAAGGGCCTGCGCCAGCGCCGTATCGTACAGCGGCCGGGTGATGGCGTCGCTGGCCGAGCTGGCGGCCCAGGCATAACTTCCCAGCACGATGCCGACTCGCGACAGATCGGTTCCGGGCCACATGCCGGCATCGCTCAGCGCAGTGCGCGCCACCGCCAGCGGCCATTGGATGCAGCGATCCTGCGCCGTCAGGAATTCCGGCGGCAGCAGGTAGCCGTTGGGGTCGAAGTCATAGCAGACCGGTTTGCCGAGTTCGATGCTTGACGTATGGTCGGCAATGCCGCGCCCAGGTTGCATGAAACGGGTTGGGTCAACGCCCCAATCTTGCTTGTCGGCGGTGCGGATAGAACGTTTTCCTGCCACCAGGTTGTCCCAGAAACCGTCAAGCGTGTCGGCATCGGGCACCAGGCAGCCTATGCCTGTGATATCTAACGGAAACATCAATAAATCTCCTCTTTGACCGCTTAGATGGAATAAGCAAGAACCGTTGTGGCGGTTCCGGCAAATTGGGTGGGGGTAACGGCGGCAGCCTGTCCACTGGCGGGGGCCAGCATGGCGTCGCCCACCACGAACTGGTAACCGCCGGCGCGGGTGCCGCTCAGGGCGGCGGCAAACAAGGAGGCGCCGTCGGCAATCGGCAGCAGGCCGATGTCGCGCTCTGCGAACATCTTTTTCAGAGCCGGCGTCACCATGCCGCCCTCCCACGGCCCCCAGGCCAGAGCAACCACGCGCGCGCCATGCCATGCATGCGGCAGGTGGAACGCCAGTTTGCTCAGCGCTTCATTGGCCATTGCGTAATCGGCCTGGCCGACATTGCCGGAGACGCCTGCTGTTGAGGAAAACAGCACGGTGCGCGCCGGTGGCGCGTCACGCAGCGCTTCCAGCAAGGTCAGCAAACCATCCAGCTTGGGCCGGAACACGATGTCGATATCGGCCTCGGTCTTGTCGGCAATCTTGCGGTCGGCCAGTGCGCCGGCCCCATGCACCAGAGCGGCGACAGGACCATGGCGCGCAGTCAATGCGGCGATCGCGCT
>Ga0210409_10002626_pt1 | contig 21124 bp, 22 predicted proteins | sample IncBWH17MmetaG_FD_161649 | JGI IMG/M metagenome (GOLD analysis project Ga0210409, IMG submission 161649) | Forest soil microbial communities from Barre Woods Harvard Forest LTER site, Petersham, Massachusetts, United States - Inc-BW-H-17-M | ecosystem: Environmental > Terrestrial > Soil >...
AATTGGCTATCCCGCTGAGCCGCACGCATCAGGTGCAGCTAAAGGGCGCCGTCGCGCCGCCTCAGATGTAATCAAGGTCTCCGTCTAGACCGCCGAAAACTGCGCGAGCGCAAACTCCAAATCCTCGCGCGTATGTGCTGCGGAAAGCTGCACGCGGATGCGCGCCTTGCCTTTCGGGACGACCGGATACGAAAAGGCGATCACGTACACGCCATTTTCGAGCAGACGCTCCGCCATTTTCGCGGCGCGCGTCGCGTCGCCCAGCATCACCGGAACGATCGGATGTTCGCCGGGCAGTATGTCAAAGCCCGCCGTGGACATTTTTTCTCGAAAAAAGCGCGTGTTCGAGAAAAGGCGCTCACGCAGGTCCTTCGTCCTGGTGACCAGATCGAGAACTTTGAGCGACGTACCCACAATCGCGGGAGCGACGCTATTCGAGAAAAGATAGGGGCGGGACCGCTGGCGTAGCAGGTCCACGATCTCCTGGCGCGCGCTGACGTAACCGCCGCTCGCTCCGCCGAGAGCCTTGCCGAGCGTGCCCGTGAGGATGTCGATTCGGCCCATCACCTTGTGGTGCTCGTGTGTTCCGCGGCCATTCTCGCCCATGAACCCCACGGCGTGCGAGTCGTCCACCATCACCATGGCCCCGTAGAGTTCCGCAAGATCGCAGATTTCGGGCAGCTTGGCGATGTATCCATCCATCGAAAAGACGCCGTCTGTGGCAATCAAGGTTCGCCGCCCATGCGCAGCTTCTTTGAGCTTCGCTTCGAGATCCGCCATGTCTCCGTTGCGATAGCGAAACCGCTGCGCCTTGCACAAGCGAATCCCATCAATGATGCTCGCATGGTTCAGCTCGTCGGAGACGATTGCGTCCTCGGCATCGAGCAGAGTCTCGAATAAGCCGCCGTTCGCGTCGAAACAGGAGCTGTACAGAATGGTGTCTTCCGTGCCAAGAAATTCGCTCAGGCGGCGCTCCAGCTCCTTATGAATCTGCTGCGTCCCGCAAATGAAGCGGACGGACGAAAGTCCGTAGCCCCAGCGGTCGAGCGCCTGGTGCGCCGCCTTGACCACCTCGGGATGGTCCGCCAGGCCCAGATAATTGTTCGCGCAGAGATTCAGCACCGTCTTTTGCTGCGGCAGATTCACGCGCGCGTTCTGCGGCCCGGCGAGAACGCGCTCCGATTTGTACAGCCCTTCTTCGCGAATTCCGCGCAGCTGCGCTTCGTACTGCGATTTGATGGTTTCAATCATCTGCCCTCACTCCAGCGGATCTCAGCGCGCGCCGCGCCAGTCCAGTATTACTTTGCCGGCGTCGCCGGATTTCATCGCCTGAAAACCCTTCTCATAGTCACGCCACGAGAATCGGTGCGTGATCACCGGCTTGATGTCGAGCCCCGACTCCAGCATCACGGTCATCTTGTACCAGGTCTCGTACATTTCGCGGCCGTAGATGCCTTTGATCGTCAGCATGTTGAAAATCACTTGCTTCCAATCGATCGCCATCTCCTCGGCAGGGATTCCCAGCACCGCGATTTTGCCGCCGTGGCTCATGTTGGCGATCATTTCCCGAAAGGCTTTTCCGTTGCCCGACATCTCCAGCCCCACGTCGAATCCCTCGTGCATCCCGAGCTTCTTCTGGATCTCGGCGAGGGAAACTTCGCCCGGATTGATAGCCATCGTCACGCCGATCTTCTCGGCGAGCTTCAGCCGCTTCGGATTCACGTCCGTGATCACCACATGCCGGGCGCCTGCGTGGCGCGCCACTGCGGCGGCCATGATCCCGATGGGTCCAGCCCCGGTGACCAACACGTCCTCGCCCAGAACTGGAAACGACAGCGCCGTATGCACGGCATTGCCGAAGGGATCGAAAATCGCAGCAGTTTCAAGATCCACGTTCGCGTGGTGCCGCCAGATATTGCTCATCGGCAGAGCGATCAACTCCGCGAACGCGCCAGCCCGGTTCACTCCGACGCCCATGGTGTGGGCGCACAGATGACGTCTGCCAGCCAGGCAGTTGCGGCATCGCCCGCAAACAACGTGCCCCTCGCCGCTGACGATTTCGCCAGGATGAAAATCGTTGACGTTCGAGCCGACGGAAACGATTTCGCCCACGAATTCGTGGCCGATCACCAGCGGCACAGGAATCGTGGCCCGCGCCCATTCGTCCCACTCGTAGATGTGCAGGTCCGTTCCACAGATTCCCGTCATCAACACGCGGATTAGAACGTCGTTGATACCAATCGTAGGCTCGGCGATGTCTCCCAGCCACAGCCCCTTTTCCGATTTGCTTTTGATCAGTGCTTTCATTCCCCGTCCTTGAATTTCGCGAAGGCCGCCATCGCACCACAACGCATCGCGCGAGGTCCCGCAAGCACGCCGCACTCAGACCATCGGTTTGTCGATGTTTTGTTGGAGGCGCGGGTGGGAATCGAACCCACGAATGAAGGTTTTGCAGACCTCTCCCTTCCCACTTGGGTACCGCGCCTCGGACGCACAGTATATCGAAACGGCTGTGCCGTTACAGCACGCAGTGGCAACTGAAATAACCAGCATTTCTCGGCGAAATGTTCTCCTCGACTGCGAATCGCCGAATGGCTTTTCCGCGAGCGCCGTTCGCGCTAAAGTGTTTGGAGCAATCTCGCAACCCCGAAAGGTTTTCAGCGTCGAATGTTAATGAATCCCATCGTCTGGCTTGTGGCCGGAGTGATCGGCATCGCGCTCGTGGTGCTCATGCTGCGCGCCTCGAGCCGGCGTTCGGAAGCGCAGTTATCCGCCGTGCGCCAGGAAATGCAGAGTTCGCTCGCGACACAGCTTCAGTCCGTCGCCGGCCAGCTCAATCACCTGATGCAGTCGGTAACCCAGCAGCTCGGCCAGGTGCGCCAGGAACTGCAGACCGGCGTCGCCTCCACTGGACAGCTTGCCGCCGACGCGCAGCGGGAAGTCTCCCAGCAATTGAAATCGTCCACTGACGCGCTGGTCCAGATGAGCCAGAAAGTCGGCGAGATGCAGCAGACCAGCCAGGATCTTTCAAAGGCCACGCAGACCCTTCAGTCCGTGCTCGGCGGAGCGAAGACGCGTGGATCGCTCGGCGAGATCGCGCTCGAAGGCCTGCTGGCCGACGCGCTTCCGCAAGCCGCTTACGCAACGCAATATCGCTTTCCTTCCACGGGCGCCATCGTGGATGCGATCGTGCACCACGGCGACCGCCTTCTCTGCGTCGATTCAAAGTTTCCTCTCGAAGCCTATCGCCGCCTCACCGAGGAAGGCGACGACGCGCGGCGTGATTTTTCCGTGGCCGTCCGCAAGCACGCCGATTCCATCGCGGAAAAATATATCCTCCCGGACGAGCACACGCTGGACTACGCGCTCATGTTCGTCCCGTCGGAGAGCATCTTCTACGAACTATTGATGAGCACGGACGCGAAACACGGCCGGCTGGAGGAATACTGCCGCGGGAAACATGTCTTGCCCGTCTCGCCCAACAGTTTCTTCGCATTTCTGGGCGCGGTTGCCGTCAGCTTGCAGGGCCAGAAGATCGAGGAGAACGCGCGGCATCTGCTCGCCGGTCTCGCGGGCGTCACGAAGCAGATGGAAAACTTTACCGATATCTATGAAAGACTGGGCACGCATCTCCGCCACGCCCAGCAAAGCTACGAAGACGCGGATAGCAAGCTGACCCGCGCGCGGAATTCGCTGGACCAGATGTCGCAGGGCGCGCTTCCGGAAGCAGCGCCCAAAGCGCTCGAAAAATCCTCGGGCGAATGAACGCCGCTAGAGCGCTTGCCAGGCTGCGTCCAGGAGCGTGCGGAAATCGCCGCCACTCGTTTGCCGCAAAATCTCGCCTAATTTTGCACGCACCACCTGAACGTCGCGCGGGTGACGCTCCAGCCGCGTGGCCAGCCCCTTGATATCGCGCTGTAATTCCTTCGGCGCCAGCGCCGTCGCCGCTTGCAGATATCGTTGCGCGACGGCTGCGTCCGGCGCAGGCAGCGCATGCGCCCGAAACGTGTAGTCTCCGGAACGGATCGCCTGCACTTCGACCGCGGCTGAATTCTGCGGCCCGCCGCTGGTCAACAATTCCTGCGTGTCGCCGTGTACGAATCGCAGCACACCGGGCGTCTGGTTTTCCACTACGATTCCCAATTTCTGGTCCGAGCCGTGCACGCGCACGCCGAGCCGCGACTTCTTCTCCGGCGTCAGCTCCGGTTGCGGTGCGTCAAAATCGAGCGAGACCAAAGTTGTCTTCACCGTCGCTTGCGTTCCCGGCGATTCCACTGAGATCGTCGCCGCACCGGGCGTCACCCTCGGATTCGGAAGCGCCACCAGGCATTCGGGCGACGCCGCCAGCACCAGCGCGGGCTCACCGTTGATCGTCACCCGATTCGCGTCGGCGTCGCCGCGCAGGCCTGCGCTGCAAATCCAAAAACGGTCGCGCGTGGAAACAATCGGCGGGAGGGTTGTCTCCTTCGGCTCGCTTGCCCCCGCCGCCGGATCAATCAGGGCAGCAACGGACGCGCCAGAACCGCGGGCGAGCAGATAATCTCCGGTCGCCGGCACCGTAAAGACGGCGCGTCCGGTACGGTCGGTCGTCACAGTCTGTCCGTCGCCCAGTGTCACCGTCACTCCCGGAGCGAGTTTTCCGTCCACGCCGAGCACCGCCAGTGTCGCCGGATGGCTGGCCATCAATCTGGGGGGAAGCACAATCGAGACCGTCCAGGTGGTGTACGGATTGGATTGCTCCTGCGCGAGCACAGCAGCCACGCTCGTCACCAGCCCCGCGCACGACAAGCTCATCAAGGTCCGCGCGATGCGGAAAACGATGCGGCGCAACCCGAACAGCGCAGCAACACGAAATTCAGGTGCAGATTTCATCGGTTTGCGTCGCCTGCGGCATCAATCGTCGAGGCGCACGACGAAGGTAGTCAATTGCTCGTTGGAGTGCAACTGCTCGGCGAGTTGTTGCGCCGCATTCTCGCTGGGCAAGCGTCCCACGCGCACGCGGTAGAACAATCCGGTCGGCGAGTCGTACGTCGCAATACTTACCGAGGGATAGCGCGCAGCCAGTTGAGCGCGGAATCGCTCGGCGTTGTCCTGCGACTGGAACGCGCCCACCTGCACGCCAAAAAATCCCGCCTGCGGATTCGGACCGCCCAGGATCTCGATGCGCACCAGCGCCGTGCCCGTTCCCACCATATCAATCGCCTGCGCGGCCGAAAGCGAAAGATCAATCACGCGATTGGCGACGAAAGGGCCGCGGTCCGTGATGCGCACTTCGGTTTGTTTTCCGTTGCGCAGATTCGTCACGCGCACGATGGCGCCAAACGGCAGCGTGCGGTGCGCCGCCGTGAACTGGTGCATATCGTAGATTTCGCCGTTCGACGTGCGGCGTCCGTTGAATGGATCGCCATACCACGAGGCCACGCCTTCCTCCACGTACTGGCCCGGTATGGCAGGTTGCCGTTCGACCGCCGAAGGCGGCCCGGAGGGCGGCGAAGGCGCGGGCGCTCCTGGAATGGGTGCCCCTGGTTGCTGCTCGGGCGGATTCTGTACCGGAGGCTGCGCCGTGCGCGTGCGGTGCGCGCAACCCGCGGAGATCACCAGCGCGCACGTCAACGCAATCGCCAGACGCGCGGGGAACAGACCAGCGGCGCGGCGAGGCGCACGTCGTAGCGCCGGCGTCCTGCCGGCGTTTTTGCCAATTAGCGGCGCAGAACAAAGGATGCGGCGAAAATCCAGCGCCCCGCGATAGGTTGTCAATGGCACCATGCCCGTGCCAGTGGAGGCGCAGCCAGCCAGTAGAAATCCCTCACACGGCTTCCCGATTCACTTGTTTGCACTCAACTTCGGTATTATAGGAACGCTCTCACATTCTCGCAAGGAATCCCATTGAACCTGTCTCCGCGCATGCGTTGGAAATTTGATCAGATTCGCAAGAAATTCGGAGGCCTCGCTGGCGATCGCAGCGACCAACCGCGCCCCCAGCTCTGCCCCGCATGCCGCACGCTGGTCGGAGCCGGCGCGACGCGCTGCCATAATTGCGGCGCCAACATGCGATTTTCCATGGCCGCGGCCAGTCGTTCGCTCGGACGCCTCATGCCGACTACTTCGCCCGCCACCTACGGGATTCTCACGCTTAGCTGCTTGATGTTCCTGGTGAGCCTGCTGGCGACGATGCGCGAAAGCGGATTTCAAGCGCCGGGGGGCGGCGGTTTTTCCGCGATTTTCAACTTTGGCGGGATCAGTAGCGCCGTTTTGCAGCGTCTCGGAGCGTCTTTGCCGCTCCCCTACGACTTATCCCAGCCGTGGCGCTTCGTCATGGCCGTATTCCTTCACGGCAGCATTCTGCACATCGTGTTCAACATGTGGGTGCTGATGGACATTGGCCCGCAGATCGAAGAACTTTATGGCTCGGCGCGGTATCTCTTCATGTATGTCGTTACAGGAATCGGCGGCTACGTGCTCAGCAGCGCGATTGGCCACTTTAGCGTTGGCGGATCGGGAGCCATTCTCGGTCTGATCGGCGTGCTGCTGGCGATGACCACGGGGCGGCGAGCCGCCGGACTGCAAATGCTCCGCGGCCAGTTAATTCGTTGGCTCATCTATCTCGGCATTTGGGGGTTGTTGTTTCAGGGCGTTGACAACTGGGCGCACGCCGGAGGCCTTGCGACCGGTTTTCTTCTCGGCAAACTCATGATCGACCGTCCGCCGGCGACGCCCGAGGAACGCAAGCTCGCCAACGCCCTCGGCTGGGCCGCGGCGCTGATCGTCGTCGCCAGCTTCGCCATGATGATCCTCGGAAATATTCGCGCCAGCTGACGCGCTCGAAAACCGGCGGCTCTATTGTCCTGCCTGCAGTTGCCGCGACACCACGATGCTGTAGTGCAGCCCCGAAGTGACCACCAGCACCGCGACGCAATAGCCGCAGATCTCACGCAGCGAAGTCAGAACCTGGCGATCCGACACCGCCACCACCAGAACCAGCACGATCAGAAAAATCTCGAAAAATGTCGTCAATTTTCCCCAGATGCTCGGCGGAAACGGCCGGTAGCCAACCGTCAGCAGGATTACCGCGCAGGCGATCAGCAGCAGCACGTCGCGGCCGAGCACCAGAATTGCCAGCCACCAGCCGATCTTGCCTTTCAGCGCCAGCACGAAATACGACGACGACATCAGCAATTTGTCCGCGATCGGATCCAGGTAGGCGCCGAGCGCCGTCTTCTGATTCAGCTGCCGCGCCAGCCAGCCGTCGAGCGCGTCGCTCAATCCCCCGGCGACGAGGATGCCCAAAGCCCACGCATAGCGGTCATACTGGATGGCGATGATGAAGAGAGGCAGAAACGCGAGCCGCAGAAATGTGAGCTCGTTTGGAACGGTCAGGATCCGGTTGCTCATTTGCCTTTCGGCTTTCCCGCGCGAACGAACCGCGCCGCTCCATCAGGCGAACTGCGCGAGATATTCCCCCAGTGATCGGCCGACCTTCCTCTCAAACATTTCCGCCAGCGAGGGAACCGACCCGCGCGCTTCGTCGAGCGCGATCCTCTCGATCCGCACCATCGGAAAAAACAGTGTCGGCAATCCGATGCGGTCGCCTTCCGGATGCAGCACCTGGCTCACGAAATCGTCGAAGGACCCCAAATCAATGGCGCGCATGGTCACGCCCGCATGGGAGATATCGACCAATTCGCCCCAGAGCCTTTCCTTCGGGCTGTGCAGGCTCACCACCACGATTGAATGCGGCTGCATCTCGTCTCCTGGAAAAATAAGTTCCCGAAGCCACGAACTTCAGACCGAAATCGTCTTCAAATCCGGCGCCCGCACGAGCGTCGCTTCGGTCACCTTCTGCACCGCTTCCGGCGTCACGCCCGGCGCCACTTCCCGCAGCACCAGCCCCTTCGGCGTCACTTCAATCACGGCGAGATCGGTCACGATCAGATCCACCACCTCCACGCCCGTCAGCGGCAGCGTGCACTTTTTCATAATTTTCGGAGCGCCTTCCTTAGTCGCGTGCTCCATCGCGATAATCACCCGCCGCGCGCCCGCCACCAGATCCATCGCGCCGCCCATCCCTTTCAGGATTTTCCCGGGGACCGCCCAGTTCGCCAGCGTGCCTTTCTCGTCCACTTGCAGCGCCCCGAGCACACTCGCGTCAATGTGCCGCCCGCGTATCATCCCAAACGAATCGGCGCTCGTAAAATAGCAGCAGCCGGGAATCTCCGTTACCGGTTCCTTGCCCGCGTTGATCAAGTCGGGGTCCTCTTCACCCTCGTAAGGATACGGTCCGATGCCCAGCATGCCGTTCTCGGATTGCAGAATCACCTCGATGCCCGCGGGAAGGTAGTTCGGAACCATGGTCGGAATTCCAATGCCCAGGTTGCAGTAGTATCCGTCGCGAAACTCCTGCGCCACGCGGCGCGCGATGAATTCCCGTTTGTCCATGGGAGCCGCCATCACTCCCCTCGCTTTCGCTTGGGGCCGGGCTCGATCGGTTTCACGTAGCTCGTGCCCTGAAAAATCGCATCCACGAAAATTCCCGGGGTGTGCACGCTGTCCGGGTCAAGCTTTCCGAGCTCGACCATTTCCTCGACCTCGGCGACCACGTACTCCGCGGCCGTGGCCATCACCGGATTGAAATTTCGCGCAGTCTTCCGGTACAGCAGATTCCCCCAGCGATCGCCCTTCCACGCCTTCACGAACGCAAAATCACCCTTCAGCGAAGGCACCAGGATATGCGGCCGGCCGCCGAATTCGCGCACTTCCTTGCCTTCGGCGACCATCGTGCCGTAGCCCGTGGGAGTGAAAAACGCCGGAATGCCCGCGCCCGCCGCGCGCATGCGTTCCGCGAGCGTGCCCTGCGGATTCAGCTCCATCTCGATCCCGTTGTTCAGCGCCAGCTTCTCGAGAAATTTATTGCTCCCCACGAAGCTTGCGATTAATTTTTTCACCTGCTGGTTTTCGATCAGCACGCCGATGCCATAGCCGTCCGTGCCCGGATTGTTCGACGCCACGGTCAGATTTTTCGTGCCTTGCCGGCGCAATGCGTTGATCAGATTTTCGGGCACGCCGCAGGTGCCGAATCCTCCCATCAGGATCGTCGCGCCGTCCTTCACACGCCCGATCACCGCCTCGGCATTCGCCACTCGCTTGTCCATCGCTCCCTGTCGCCCTCAAACGCGCCTGCGCAAACCCGCAGTTTACTACAATTCCGCGGCCGTTCTCTGCCGCGTGCCCAGGCTGAATCTGCCCTCTTCCCTAATCCGCGCTCCGTCTGCTGATGCCCTCGCGCGCCGCCCGCTTCAGCGCGCGAATTCGGCTCGCCACGGCGCTCGCCGCGTCATTCGGGTTCGCGGCCTTCTCGATTTCCGCCACCAGCGCCGATCCCACGATGGCCGCGTCTGCGATCCCTCCCAGCACGGACACATGCTCGGGCAATGAAATTCCGAAACCGACTGCCAGCGGCAGCTTTGTAAATCGCCGCACCCGCCGCGCCAGCGCCGGCAGATCCTCGGGCAGCGCGGCGCGCTCGCCCGTCACTCCCGTCCGCGAAATCAAGTACAAGAATCCGCTCGTGCACTCCGCGATCAGCGCCAGACGTGCATCCGTGGACGTCGGCGCCGCCAGAAAAATCGTGTCCAATCCGTGCGCGTGCATCGCCGCGCGATATTCGCTCGCTTCCTCCGGCGTCAAATCAGTCACCAACACGCCGTCGGCCCCCGCCGCGCTCGCCGCCGCGGCGAATTTCTCGATTCCCATTTGCAGGATCGGATTGAAGTAGCTGAAAAGCACCAGCGGCACGTCGGAGTGCGCGCGAATCCTCCGCGCCAGATCGATCACGCCTGCAAGCGTCGTTCCGCTGCGCAGCGCCCGTTCGCTGGCGCGTTGAATCGTCGGCCCATCGGCCACCGGGTCGCTGAACGGCACGCCCAGCTCGATCACATCCGCGCCCGCCTCCGCCGCAGCCAGCACGATTTTTTCCGTTGCGTCGAGCGACGGATCGCCCGCGGTGATGTACGCCACCAGGCCCAGCTCGCCCGCTTCTGAAAGCGCGCGAAAACGCCGCCCAATTCGCCCCTCGGCTCTAGCCCCGGGCGTTTGCGTTGCTGCAGTGGACTTGGGTATGGCCGCGTCAGACATAGCGAGAGAGAGTTTCCATGTCTTTATCGCCGCGGCCGGATAGATTCAGTATGACGATTTCGTTCTTCTTCATTTTCGGCGCCCGCCGCGCCAGTTCCGCAACGGCGTGCGCGGATTCCAGCGCCGGAATAATTCCCTCGCTCCGCGCCAACATCTTGGCCGCCGCAATGGCCTCATCGTCCATCACTGCGGTGTACTCCGCGCGCCCCTGTTCCGCCAGCCACGCGTGCTCCGGCCCGACCGCGGCGTAGTCGAGCCCTGCGGAAACGGAGTGCGTCGTCGCAATTTGTCCGTCCGCCGACTGCAGCACAAACGTATAAGTCCCCTGCAGCACGCCTGGCCTTGCGCCGATAAATCCTTCCGCCGCCGCAAGCCGTGCCGCGTGCTCTCCGAGCGTTTTCCCGCGTCCGCCCGCTTCAACCCCCACCATCTTCACGCTCGCGTCGCCCAGAAACGCATAAAACAACCCAATCGAATTCGAGCCGCCGCCGACGCACGCATATAAATAATCCGGCAGCCGCTTTTCCGCGCGCAGAATCTGTTCGCGCGCCTCTTCGCCGATGACTTTCTGAAAATCCCGCACGATCATCGGATAAGGATGCGCGCCCAGCGCGGACCCGAGCAGATAGTGCGAAGTCCGCACGTTGGTCACCCAATCGCGCATCGCCTCGCTGATTGCATCCTTGAGCGTTTTGCTGCCCGCATCAACGCCGATTACCTCCGCGCCCAGCAGCCTCATGCGGATCACATTCAGCCGCTGCCGGTCCATGTCCTCCGTGCCCATGTAAACCGTGCACGCCAGGCCCAGCCGCGCCGCAACCGATGCCGTCGCCACCCCGTGCTGCCCCGCGCCCGTCTCCGCAATCACCCGCTTCTTCCCCATGCGCACGGCCAGCAGGCCCTGCCCCAGGCAGTTGTTGATTTTGTGCGCGCCGGTATGCAGCAGATCCTCGCGCTTCAGATAAATTCGCGCGCCTCCCAGCTGTTCGGTCAACCGCGAAGCAAACTGCAGCGGCGTGGGACGCCCCGCGAAATTGCGCAGCAGGTCATCCAACTCCGCCTGGAACACCTTATCCGCGCGCGCCTCCGCATAAACGCGCTCGAGCTCCTCCAGCGGCGCCATCAGCGTCTCCGGGACGTAGCGCCCGCCGTATGGCCCATAGCGCCCGCGCTCTCTCACCACGTTCGCGGTGTAGCTCATCGCGCCGCCTTCTGTCCGCTGGCCTTCACTGCGCGCATCAGACTCTTGATCTTCGCCGGATCTTTTTTCCCGGGCCTCGCTTCCACTCCGCTGGTCACATCCACGGCATACGGCCGTGCCGCGCGAATCGCCTCGCCAACGTTCTCCGGCGTCAGCCCACCAGCCAGAAAAATGCACGCCTGGCGTCCCGCCCGCCGCGCAATCTTCCAATCGAACGTCTTGCCGGTGCCGCCGCGTGCGCGCCGGTCATATCCATCCAGCAGGATTGCGCTCGCATCCTTGTACGACTTCACTTGTCCCGCGCCAAATGGTTTTCGCACGCGCAGCGCCTTGATCACGCCCATGGACCGCCCGAGCCGCGCGACCATCGCCGGCGATTCCTCTCCGTGCAGTTGCAGCTGATCGAGACCCACCGCACGCGCGATGGCAAGCATCTTCGATTCCGTCTCGTTCACGAACACACCCACCGCCGAAACCCGCTCCGGCAACCGCCGCACCATTCGCCGCGCCTTGGCCGGCGTCACGTAACGTGGGCTGGCCTTGACGAAATTGAATCCGAGCAGGTCCGCGCCGCTCTCAATCGCGCTCCTGGCATCCGCCCAATTGGTGATCCCGCAAATTTTCACTTTCACCATCGCCGTTTTGTGGGTCGGAGCTTCAGCTCCGACATAAAAATCGTCGCGCGAAGCATATTCCTATGCGCTGAGTTTCTCGCAGCAAGCTGTCGCCGTACGCTCAAGCAGCCGTGTGCCCCGCACCAGCCGCTCCGATCAGGGTGCGCAGCGGCACCGCCGGATCCGCTTCCCGCATCAGATGCTCGCCCACCAGGAACGCGTCGAACCCCGCGCCCCGCAAGCGGCCAAGGTCCTCATGCGTTCGCAATCCGGATTCGCTCACAGCGATGCATTCATCCGGTATCGCTTCGATCAACTCGAGCGACGTCTCGATGCTGACCTTGAAATCCCGCAGGTCGCGATTGTTCACGCCGATGATGCGCGCTCCGGCGGCCAGCGCCCGGACGAGTTCCTCGCGCGAATGCACCTCGACGAGCGGCTCCATCTTCAGCGTCCGGCCCAGCTCCAGAAGTTCCCGCAGCACTTGGTCGCTGAGAATCGCGGTGATCAGCAGAAATGCGTCAGCTCCCGCCGCGCGCGCCTCCCACACCTGCCATGGGTCAACAATAAAATCTTTTCGCAGGATGGGAATGCCCGCCGCCTTCTTCGCGGTCTTCAAATCCGCCAGCGAGCCGAGAAAGAATTCCTCCTCGGTCAGTACGGAAAGCGCAGCGGCTCCCGCTGCTGCCAGACTAGCGGCCAGCGTCGCAGGCGCGTAGTCCTCGCGCAACAGTCCCTTCGAAGGAGAGGCTTTTTTCAGCTCCGCGATCACGTTGAATCCGTCGCGCGCCAACGCGCCCGCAAAATCCCTAGGCGGCTCGTTTTTCTCGGCTGCCATCTTCAGCGCGACGTCCGGAAGCACACGTTTCCGGTGCGCGATGGACTCGCGCCGTGCTTCGACAATCCGGTCGAGGATCGTCTTTTCGCGTGAGCTGGTTTCCATGAATGGAGGCGCCCGCCGTCCCCTGCGCTGCAGGGCACGACCTCAAGTTTACACTGTTAAAAGGCCGTTCCAATCATGCTAGCCGCGCGGCTGCGGGGTGTCAATTTGCAGCGTGCGCGGGCGGGGAGGCGAGCAGCGGCTGGGAATATTTTATGGGAATTCCGAAATTCGACCCGCCAAATCCCTTGAGGATGGCGTAGGTCACGCCGATCACCTTTCCCTGATTGTTGAAAAGCGGTCCGCCGGAACCGCCGGAAGTGGTCTGCGCGTCGAAGACGATCTTGTCCGGCAAAATATCTCCGATATGGCCCTGAGTGATAAGAGGATGAATCAGATTTCGGCGCGCCAGCTCGTCCAGCACCTGCGAGACATCGCTGCCGCTGTGGGTCATGATGCTTTGCGCCGTGTCTTCGTCCGTGCGCGCCAGAATTGCGGCCAGGCCCGTGGCGTAGCCCATCAGCACGATCGGCTCTCCCGTCACCGCCGCGTCCTTATTCGCGTCAATGCTAAGGACGGGACGCTTCAAGTCCTTCATATCAACACGCATCGTCGCCAGGTCGGCGTCCTTCGAAATGTCCTGGATCTCCGCGGTGAACGCGCGCGGATCGCCCGGAAAATAGGCGTGGATGGCTGATATCTCCGGCGTGAATCCCTGTTTCGTGAGCTGGCTGAGCTCGTCGTTGTTCCACCAGGGCTGTGCCACGTGCCTGTTGGTGACAATTCGTCCCGCCGCGCCTGCCGGAAATCCGGTGCCGAACACGTCCACTTTCACTTCCGGCCCATTCCCGTCGAGCGTCAGAACCGGATTGCCCTCGCTATCCTGCAATGGCTCGCCCTGCTGGTTTAATCCCGCGTAGTGCAGCCGCTGGCCGCTCTGCTGGCTGCGGAAAGCCACCGAGACATGCAGCAGGCACACGCTGTCCACGTCCGAGCGGATCAGGTTTTGAGCGGAATCGCCCTCCTGCTCAATGCGCTTCAGCCGCGCATTGGTCTCGTCCAATTCCTTGCGCAGCGCCGCGCCTTCATCCGAACCCGCGCCGGCCATCTTGGCCTGCAGGTCCGCCGCGTGCTTTTGCAGCTGATCTTTTCCCGCAAGCGCGTCGCCGTCCAGCCCCTGCTCCGTGCGCAGTCTGCGAGCATCGGCCATCAGATCCTGCTGGTGCACGATTCCGCGCTCCAGCCGCGCGATGGTGGAAGTGGTCCGCTGCATGTCCTTCTGCGCGCTGTGGGCAAAGAGAAAATAGGTCAATGCCATCACCACGGCGATGGCGAACACGCCTGCGAGTCCCATTTTCAGCCGGCGGTTCAGCGACACGGCGTCGCTGGCCATTTTCTCCGTCACCGCCAGGGCGTCGAATGCCGTATGCGCGATCTGCTGACCCTCTTCCGCCAGGCGCGCTTTTTCCAAAAGAACCTGGTCCGCGCGACGCACCCGCAATTGCGTGCGCACCCGCGCCATCAGTTCCGCCAGGTCCCACGGCCGCGAAATCGCATCGTCGGCCCCAAGATCGAGTCCCCTGGTACGCTCGGCCGCTCCCCCTCCGGCCAGCACTATGACGCGGACACCTGCGGTCACCGCAGAGCCACGCATGGCGGCGAGCGTCTCCCGCGCCACCGCCCAGTTCGCGCTGACCGTTCCGGGATCGAGCAGCAGCACGTCCGTCCCGGGTTGCCGCGCGGCCTCCAGCCCGTCATGCACCGTCTCAAATGCCGCGACGTCGTAACCTGCGCTCTCGATCGACGTCTGCAATTGCTCGCGGCTGGCCGCATCACCTTCCACAACTACGATTTTTTCGCGTCCGTTGATCATGGGCCTGAACCTCGTCTCAAACCCTCTCGGGCCATCCATCCTAGAAGAAATCGGTCAATCTGCAAAGCTTCGGTCCGCTGCGTCACTGCCCGAAATTTTGAAGTCGTCAGGGCACGGCTTCAGCCGTGCCGAATCGTCGCGACAGCCGACAATGGCTTTAGCCCCTGAAGTCCAAATGTCCACAGGCGCTCACCCTTGCGCTGCCGCCGCCGGATGCTAACCTAGATTCGCGCGCGGGACCCACAAATGTTAGAGACGCGAGCTGGCAATCGGGTTCCCGGAAAATTTTCACGAAGGGAGTCGAGACAGTGTCGAGAGGAATGAGTGCACCGATGCCGCCGGCGGCGTTTTCTCTTTGCCGGACTCGAACCCGAAAAATCTCCCGTTTGTGCGTTTCTACCCGTCACAAGGTGCCGATTAGAATTCTCGGTAAATCATTGAAAACAAAAGACCGGCGACCATTCTACCCGTCACAAAAAAAGGGGGGGTACGCCGCACCGCATTTTGGGCGTCCGAGAGGCACAATTGAACGCGCTTGAGCAGCTCAATCGCGAAATCGTCCAGTGCCGGATGTGCCCGCGACTCGTGCGCTACCGCGAGCAAATCGCCCGCGAGAAGCGCCTTGCGTTTCGCGACTGGGAATATTGGGGAAAGCCCGTTCCCGGCTTTGGCGATCCGCGCGCGAAGCTTCTGATTCTCGGACTCGCGCCTGCGGCGCACGGCGCGAATCGCACCGGCCGCATGTTCACCGGCGACCGCTCCGGTGATTTCCTATACGAGGCGCTTCATCGCGCAGGTTTCGCCAATCAGCCGCGCTCGGCAAATCGCGAAGACGGCCTGGCACTCGCAAATGCCTACATGGCCGCGACGCTTCGCTGCGCTCCTCCGGCGAACAAGCCGTTGCCCGCCGAGCTCGCGCACTGCCGCCCATATTTCGAGCGCGAGCTCGCAATCCTCCGCCCACGCGCCATCCTCGCGCTGGGAGGAATCGCCATGCGCGCGTATCTGGGCTTGCTCAGGGACCGCGGCCAGATTCAGAGCGCCGCGGCGTTTCCGTTCGGCCACGGCGCCAGTTACGCGCTGCCCGGCGACCTGCCGCGGCTTTTCGTTTCCTACCACCCCAGCCAGCAAAATACGTTCACCGGCAAGCTCACCCAAGCTATGCTGTCACGCGTTCTGCGCGACATCCGGCGATTCCTGAAGAAGGATTCTTCCACATGACCACAGCCACGAGCGCCGGCTCTGAAGCGATCATCGAATTCCGCGACGCTGGTTACCGCCTGCCGGGTGGCCAAGCCCTGCTGCAAAACGTCAGTCTGACGGTGCGGCGCGGCGAAACCCTGGTGTTGCTCGGCCGCAGCGGCGCCGGGAAGACCACCGCGCTCAAACTCATCAACCGCCTCGTCGAACCAACCGATGGACAGGTGCTCGTCGAGGGCCGCTCCACGCTTGATTGGGACGCCATCGCGCTGCGTCGCCACATCGGCTACGTGATTCAGGAAACCGGGCTGTTTCCGCATTACACCGTGGAACAGAATGTTTCCCTGGTTCCCCGGCTCGACGGCTGGGCCGCCGAACGCATCCGTTCGCGAGCTCAGGAGCTGCTCGCGCTGGTCGGACTCGATGCCGGACAATTCCTGCGGCGCTACCCGCACGAGCTCTCCGGCGGCCAGCGCCAGAGAATCGGCGTGGCGCGCGCCTTGGCGGCCGATCCTCCCATCCTGCTGATGGATGAGCCGTTCGGCGCGCTCGATCCGCTTACGCGCATGGAGATTCGCCGCGAGTTTCTCGCGCTTCAGCAGCGGCTGAAGAAAACCATCGTCATCGTCACCCACGACACGAGCGAAGCCCTGCTGCTCGGCACCCGCATCGCCCTAGTCGAGGGCGGCGCGCTGCAGGGATTGTATTCGCCGGGCGAATTTCTGCATTCGCGCGAGCCTGTGGCCGCAGCGTACGTCGAGCAGTTGCACGCCTTGGGAGAATTTGAGAGGGGCCAATGAACGGACTGGGATTTTTCTCGCAGCACGGCGGCGAAATCCTGCAGGCGACGCTCGAACACGTCTGGCTGGTCGGCGCGACGATGCTGCTCGCAATCGCCATAGGGGTTCCACTCGGAATACTGGTGGCGCGGCGCCCGTGGCTTTCGAACCCGATACTCGGAGCCGCCAACATCGCCGAAACGATCCCGAGCCTCGCGCTTCTCGGTTTCTTGCTTCCGGTTCCCTGGCTTGGCGAGCGCGCGGAGCGCGTCGCCATCACAGCTCTCACGCTCTATGCCTTGCTGCCCATCATCCGCAACACCGCTGCCGGAATCACCGGAGTGGACCCCGCCGTCCGCGAGGCTGCGCGTGGAATGGGCATGACCGCGCGCCAGATTCTGTTTCACGTGGAACTTCCGCTCTCGCTTTCAACTGTACTCGCGGGCATCCGCGTCGCGACCGTCCTGACCATCGCCGTCGCCACCATTGCCGCCGCCGTCGGCGCTGGGGGATTGGGTGAGTTCATCTATCGCGGCCTCGCCATGGTGAACTATCAACTGATTCTCGCGGGCGCGATACCCGCGGCCGTTCTCGCCCTGGCCGCCGATTTTCTGCTGAGTGTGCTGGAGCGGCGCCTGCAGCCCGCGCGGTGATGCGTCCATGAAATCTCTTCGCGCGCGCTTGTCACTCGCCGCCGTTATTTTTTTCGCGGCGCTATTGGGAGCTCAATTGATTGGCTGTAGCGCGCGCCGGGCCGACACCATCGTCATCGGCTCGAAGAATTTTCCCGAGCAGGCCCTTCTCGGCGAAATTCTCGCGCAGCATCTTGAAGCGCGCACCCACTTGCACGTCGAGCGCCGCTTCTATCTCGCCGGCAGCTACATCTGCCAGCAGGCGCTGCTCGCCGGCCGCATTGACGCGTACGTGGAGTACACCGGAACGGCACTAACCGCCATCCTGCACGATCCGGTCGAAAGCGATCCCGCCGCCGTTTTCGGTAGGGTGCAATCCGAATACAAAAAGCGATTCGGGCTGGATGTGTTCCCCTCGCTGGGCTTCAACAATACGTTTGCCATGGTCATTCGCGGGGAGGACGCGCGTCGGCTGCACATCACCACTCTCACCGACGCTGCGCCCTACGCCCGCGACTGGCGCGCCGGATTCGGCTACGAGTTCATGGAGCGCCCGGACGGATATCGCGGCCTGGCGAGCGCCTACGGGTTGCAATTCTCTACTCCGCCGCGGATTCTGGATCTCGGGCTGCTCTATCGCGCGCTGCTCGAAAAGCAGGTGGACCTAGTGGCGGGAAACTCGACCGATGGATTGCTCGCCGCGCGCGATCTGGTGATCCTGGCGGACGACAAGCACTACTTCCCGCCGTATGAGGCGGCACCGATCGTCAGGGAAGATACGCTTACGCGGCACCCGGAGGTGCGCGCCGCCATTGCGGAGCTGGCCGGAAAGATTTCCGACGCGCAAATGCAAAAGATGAATTACGCCGTGGCCGGACAGGGCCGCGACGTAAGCGACGTGGCGCGCGAATTCCTGCACTCGACGGGGCTCGATTGATTCATGGCCCGCAATGCGCTCGCGGTTACTGACAATCACTTCACGATTTTCGATTTCTCAAGTTCTTCGGCAAGTTCGCCTCGTGTGAATATTTCTTTGCGCAACAGGAGACGGACAAGGGAATCGAGAGCTTCGCCGGTCGGCGACAAATCAAGCTGGTCGGAGTCGGCCGACCCGTACGAACGCGCGGTCACTCTCGCCTCATTGCTTCGCGACGCAGCGCTTTGACGAAACGGCAGAGGTCGAATCGCCGGCGCCTTCACGGGCGCTTTAGCATCAGCTGTGGGCGGCGCGAACCGCCACAGTTTCTCGAAATCCTCGGGCCCCATCCCGGTGAACGACACGCCCATCCCCAGTCCCATCTGCGACGAGCGCACCTTACCCGACATGTGCAGCGTCGCGGTTCCCGGATTGAGGGACAGATGAATGGTCGAATCCACAGGCAGCGGAGAAAGCATTTCCACGTAGCATCCGCCGAGTGAAACGTCCGTGATCGTTCCAGGCACCCCGGTGGAACCGTCTTCGCTGACCACTTGCGTTTCGATTCGACAGGTGTGGCGCGCAAATTTTCGGCGCTCGTCCCCTCCAAAGCTCGCCGGGGCGGCGTAAGCGCCGGCCGATTCGGATTGCCGCCGCGGCAAAGGCTCCGCCTTCGCGGGGTCGTAGTTGTCCGGCTCGGACCCTCTTGCAGGAACGCCCCATATGTACTTGCCGGGTTCAAGACAGCGCACGCCGATTCGTCCCGCTTTCGAGCTGCCGCTCTTGCCGACCCACTGCACGCCATACGGGGCGTTCTGATCCCCGAACTCGATATTAATTTTGCCGCCCGGTTCCGCGATCGTGTTGAGGCCCTTCACGGACGCGCCGGAAAGGCTGATGTCGAACGTCTCCGTGGCCACGGAGAATTGGTTTCCGCGCGAATCGGAGCCTCGAACTGTGACCGGAAAGGAAATGGCGATGCGTTGTTCGCTGCGGCGCCCCATCAAACCTCCCACAAAATGCGCCTAGGAAAACGCTGCCACCTGACTCAGAGAGGTGACTACAGATTAGAGAGTGTTCCGATGCGGGTCAAGCGGCGGTAGCGCATCTATTTCACAGGAGCAACATGAAGGCCAAAGCCGAATTAGAGCAGCACCTTTCAGATCGCGGAGACTATTCCGATTCCTGAACCGCTTTGAAATGGGCTTCCAGGGCCTCGCAATATTTGTGCTCGGCCTCGAGTTCCGCCTGTAGCTTCTTGACCAGGAACTCGAGCCTGCGAACTTCGTTGCGCAGCTTCTGAAGGTCCGCCGAAGCGGGTGCGGCGGGCGCCACGGCTGGCGCTGCAGGCCGAGGCATGGAAGCTGCCGGCGCACTGGGGCGCGGTGCGGCCGGGACCGGCGCGGCGCTCACCGCGTGCGAAGCCGGCGCGCTCGCCGGAGCCGCTGGCGCGGAACCCGCGGAAAACAGGCCGGACAAGGCTCGCGACGAAGCGCGTGAAGCTTCCGGTGAATCCATATCTGAAGCTTCGACGGCGCTCACGCCCGCCGATTTCGGATTCAGCAGATTCTTGACGCGTGCGATCAGGTCCTGCGGCTGAAACGGTTTGCGGATCAGCTCGTCTGCTTTTACGGCCATCGCTTTTTCCGCGACGGTGCGATTCACGACGCCAGACATCAAAATCACCGGCGTGCGGCCAAACTGCTCGTGTTGCTTGATGAACTGGCAGACTTCGTAGCCGGCCTTGTCCGGCATGATGACGTCGGTGATCACCGCGTCGGGCGTGGTCTCGCCAAATTGCGCCAAGGCAGTGGCCGCATCGGGGCAGGTGACGACGTGAATGTTCTCTTTGCGGAAGGCGATCTTGATCACCTCGCGCATGGTCGCGCTGTCGTCAATAAAATAGACGGTTGGAACGCGAGCAGCCGTGAGAGTTTCCGTATCGCTCATGACGACTCCTTCTCCGCGTGATCGGTTTCTTCGAACTTTTCTTCCTCGCTGCGCTGGTCTTCGTCGAATTCGCGCATGGCGTCGAGAAGCAGATCCGTGGCTGACCGCAGCACGGTACGCTGCGCGGCCGTGGCTCCGTAGACGAACTTGTAAACGCCCGCCGTGGCGCTCTGGCAGGTCTTGACGATCTGCGTGACCGCCTCGTCTCCAAAGTACGTGCCGCATTCGGCGTGAAAGATCTCCCCGCCTTCAAAGAAAATGATTCCGTCGATTTCCCCGGCGTTGATGTGCAGCGCGCCGGTCTGATGCGCCTGGCCGAGCATCTGCATCACGCCGGGCAGATCAAGATGCGAGAGGCTGCCGCTGAGCGCCGTGTCCGCTGCGGTCAGCATCTGCGTGGGCTGAAAGCCTTCCTCGCGGCTCACCAAGAAACCTCGCACGTGAGCGGCAATATCCGCGGGCGGGCGCCGGCGGTCCACGTAGTCGTCGCAGCCGGCGCGATACGCTTCGAAAAGCGCCTGATCTCCGCCGTTGCCCACGGCGATCAGAGGTATGGTTGCGGTTTTGGGATCGGCGCGCAAAATGGGAGCCATATCGTATGCGCCCATCTCGCGCAAATTGGTGGCGCACATGATCGCACTGGGAGCGTTCCACTCAAGCATGGTCAACGCATAGGCCGCCTGCGTGGCGGGGACTACATCGAAACCCACTTGCTTTAAGGCGTCGCCCAGGCGTTTGGCGAAATAGACGTTGCTATCAATCAGCAGGATCTTCGCAAGATTTGCGGGCGCGTTCACGATTGCGCCTCCGGGCCGGCCGTTGCGCTGGCCATGGCGGCATAGGATGAGGCGAACCCTTCGAGGTTCAGCACATCGAGCGAGTCGTCACCGACGGCAAGAGTTCCGGCCACGTACGCGGGTCGGTCCATCGCCGGGGGCTGCATTTTGC
>Ga0210409_10002627_pt1 | contig 21122 bp, 16 predicted proteins | sample IncBWH17MmetaG_FD_161649 | JGI IMG/M metagenome (GOLD analysis project Ga0210409, IMG submission 161649) | Forest soil microbial communities from Barre Woods Harvard Forest LTER site, Petersham, Massachusetts, United States - Inc-BW-H-17-M | ecosystem: Environmental > Terrestrial > Soil >...
CGAAGTTCCAATGCCCCCAAAGGAGTCCGTGGCAGTAGCGATGATCGAGTGCGTGCCTGCGCTGTACGTCTCCGTGTCCCAGAACGTGCTGTACGGCGGCGCAGTGACGGCTGCGCCGACAGCCGTACCGTCGACGTAGAACTGAACGCTGGAGACCGGGTTTGCTGAAGCGACATTGGCCGCCATTATCACAACCGCACTCACCGTCGAACCGGCAACGGGATCGGTAACAGTCACAACCGGCACCGAACTACCGCTGTTGCCAACATTGACCGTTGCTACGGGAGAGGTGCCAATTCGCCCGGTGGAATCGGTGTACTGCGCCGCCAGCCAATGAGTTCCATTGGCCGAAGTTGTCGTGTCCCAATTCAAGGCGTAGGGTGCACTGGGAACAACGCTGCCGAAGAGCAGACCGTCGAGCAGGAACTGCATGCCGCTGCCGCCCGAGGAAGGTGTTGACGCCGTGAGCTGGACAGTGCCGCTAATCCCGCCGCCGGCCGGCGAGGTGAGTGTTACCGAAGGCGGCGGGGGCAGGACCGGCTTGAAGATCCTAAGCACCGTAACGGTATTGCCGGTAAATTGCATTTGCACGTCGGTCTCATTGTTGCTCTTGTCGCTTTCGGCCAAGAAGTTGTTGGGATCAACCAGGGCCCGCAGCCAATAAATGCCGTCGGGCAAAGTGCCGATCGTGATTGCCTGGCCTGGGTCGGTCTGGTCATACTCGTCCACAGCGCCAATTGATAAGCCGCGTAGTGTGGTCGGATCGCTGCACGTCCCCCAAGTGCCGAACCCGGCGTTGGGCAGCAGCGAGTCGTAAATGAACGAGTTGTCAATGCAGAACCCGTCCTTCATGCTCGGCGCAACCAGGGTGCCGATACTGCCGTCAGGGTTGGAGTTGTACAGCCCGTAGGTCACGAAGGGAAAGTGGAAGTGGAGGTGGGCGGGATCGAACACGAACGCGCCAGCGACAGGCATTGATTGCGTCACCGTCAACGAACCGTTGGTGAGTGAATAGATGTGCTGGATGCCCTGGTAGTTGCCGGATGCAGAGTTGTACACGGGCTGAATTTCCAGCGGGCCGTTACCGCCCTCGAACGTGTCATGCGTGTACTGGAACACGCGGCTGCTGCCGGTTCCAACAATAGACATCGCAGCCGGAGGAATGATGTCGCTCAGATCCGGGTAATTGAGCGTCGACGGGGGCAGCGCACTCCCGCTGAAGTTATTGCCAGTGGAGGGCGTACCGCTGAGAACGACTGTCAATTGAGGCGGACTGAAAGTGAATCCGCTGCGCGCGACTGTGAGCGTGTAGGTGTTTGCCGGCAAATTGCTGAAACTAAAATTGCCGTTGCTGTCGGCGACTGCATAACCGTAGGGCGAGAGAGTGACCACAGAACCGGCGCCCGCCGATGCAGGACTAATCGTTCCGGTGATAGAAGACGACGGGACAGCAGCAGCGGTGAAATTGACGCCGGTTGCTGACGTGCTGCTGATGGTGACCGTCCGTGATCCTGGAGTAAAGGAGAACCCGTTCTTGCTGGGTGTCACGGTGTAGGTGCCAGGATTCAGACCCGAGAAGCTGTAGTTGGCGTTGGCATCGGCGGTTGCAGTTCCACCCACTGGCCCGCTCAAGGTCATTAGAGTGCCAATTCCGCTGGAAGTCGGCGAGATTGATCCGGAAATACTTAAATTGCCTGTGACGATGGTAGCAGAGAAATTTACCGCACCGACGGGCGCGCCATTAATGGTCACTGTCGAGTTCGGCGGTGAGAAGGTGTAGCCACTCTGGCTGGGCGTGACGGTGTATGTTCCGTTCGGCAAATTAAAGGCGTAATTTCCATTGCTGTCGGGTGTGGTCGTGACGCTGGCCGAGCCACTAAGCGTAACTGTGGTGGTACTGCCGACAGACGCTGGACTGACCGTTCCGGAGAGGGTATAAGTGACCGCCGCGAAATTGACACCCCGAACCGGTGAGCCATTGACGGTGATGGTCTGACTCGCGGGAGTGAACGTTTGACCAGTCTTGCTGGGGGTAACCGTATACGTCCCGTTTGGCAAATTGCTAAAGCTATAATTGCCGGATTGGTCGGCGGTCGTCGAACCGGCCATCGGCCCGGTTAGCGTCAAAGTGGCGCCGCTGCCGACCGAAACAGGAGAAACAGTTCCGGAAATCGAATAAGTCGGCGTACCGCCGTTGCCGCTTGGCAAGATTTCGCAAATGCTCAGGTTGTAGCGATCGCCGGTCGGCGCGGTGTCATTGATGGTGACGCTGGTACCACTCAGCGGCGTAGCGCTGTTCTCGCGCTGAACCCAATAGGTGTCACCGACGGGCGCGAGAAACTGGTGAACGATGGTCTGACTCGACCCGGGAGTCCTGAGAATGGCATTGTCCCAGTCGTTCCCCACGCCGACAACAAGGGAATTGTTGCGGGTCGTAATGAGAGTCGCAGTCGGTGCACCGACCGGGGCATTGCCCGGGGCTGTGGCGCCAATGGCGCCGGATCCGTTGGTGCCGGTTGTATCCACGCCAGAAAAACTCATGACCGTCATGGAAGAATTGACGCTCTGAGAAAGTGCTGCGGTCACCGTCACATTGGTGAGGGCTGAGGGCGCGAAGCCCCGCCAGATTTCCGCCGTTCCGCGTTGCACATTTGTCCGGATCACGCGCACCCATGTCAGTCCGGCACCGGAAACACTGTTCACCGCCACGTTCGTGCTGGAGATGCTATCGGCAGAGATAAATGCCAAAAGCAACTCGTTGGCCGAGGAGGTGGAAAACGTGCCGGTTGATACGGACGTTTTCTTCGCACCTTGGTCAACGGGAACGATGGCGTCAATCGTCACTTGAGCGCTCGCGGCGAAGACCGACGACAAGGCGAGTACAACTAGAATGAGAGAGTTCGTGGTTATTCGTCGGCCGTTGTTGAAGCCGAAACTCATGGTTTGACGAGCAGTGTACATGTGACGCCTCCGTCGTGGAGAACTCGTTCGACGAATGCTTATCGCGCAGCCCTTAACTTCATACAATTCAGTGGTGTGAACTCAGGGTCGGACAGGAAATGTGAGATCCGGGGACACCTATTACTACGTGACCGCGGCAATGGATTCAAGAGAAATGTAAAGTGCTCTTTCCGGTGAATTCGGCGCGGTGATTCCGCGCGGGTACATCCATCTCCTATGTAACTGTTGCACGGTTCAACACCGAAGAATGGACGATACCCGCTGCCTGCTGGAGTGGAAGACCACTTCCAGTCGGTATACGGAAGAACCGCAAGGACTCCTGATGCTCGACCCTCAGCTGATCTGCTACTCGTGGATGTCCGGTATCTCTGACGTCGCCCAGGTCGTTTTTGTCCGGAAGCGACTGGTCGAGATCCAGTACTTCCGGACGCCTATCACCAACGAACAATGCGAGGAATTCAGTCGCCTGGTCGACGACACCATTCGTCGGATCGAATCAGCCCAGTTCCTGCCGCACAGCGGAGTCCGCTTTCCACAGAACTCTTGCACCAGTTGCCCCTATGTCGGCCTCTGTCTGGGCGGAACTGGTCGAAACAACACTCGTTCGGCGTCTGGGAGACGATCTTGGTCTGTTCGACGAGCTTACGACTAGCAATCCGCCAATGTTGCCGAAGCTGAGCAAGAAGCGGGCTTTGTTCATGCTGACCAAGATAGAGGAGATCCTGGCTTGGGAACAGCGTAAAGAGGCCCGAGCGAGACACCAGGTTTGTGGAGCTAGGAAGGCGTTTGTGCGAGGTTAGGGCGGGACAGTACTGGAGATTGGAAAATCTGAAGTCTTTCGATGAGTTCCTGGAACGGCGGTTTCCAGAATCGAGGAGGAAGGCCTACTACCTGAGTCCATCCACGAGCACCTGCCGCCACAGGCAAGGAAAGATCTGAAGGAAATTGGCTGGACGAAAGGGAGGGAATTGGCGAAACTTGCGCGGGCGGAGGGTCAGCGCTTCGATTGTGCACCCTGGGTGCACAAAGCACGGACAATCCCGAGGAAAGAGTTCGCGCGAGAGGTGGAAAAGGAACTGACGGGGCGGGACTCCGAAGCGCACGAGATCATCTATTCAAAGTCTACAGAGGCCAGATCCCCATCATTGAGCAGGGCTGGAAACTGCGGGCCTGATGTTGGGGACGGACAAATCGCGCGGCTACTGCCGGTGCGGATTTTCTAGCGGGGACGAACTTGGACAGCGGAGATCCGAAGGTTTTGCTCGTGTCAAAAGCCAGAGGCGTATCCTTGCCAGGCTCTGGTCAAGGAATTCGTAAGCCCGCATCGATCATACTCAAAGATGATCTCGGGTCATTACGAAAACCGCCTCTGGCTTGCGCATTGTTTCTACGAACTTAGTGGAGGTGAGAACAAACCTGAAGCGTGGCCCATGATCTCACAGACATCATAAGAGCCTCTTCCTCACAAAAACTCCAACCAGAGTCGTGAGTCCCGTGAGCACTAAGATGCTAGGCTCTGGGACCTTGGTGGGCGGTAACCCGGAGGCAATCCAGCGACTACCATTCCAGTTTAACCTTGTGGAAGCGCCCGCTAAAAGCACCCCGTTGCTAAATTGAAGCACATCAATGTAGAACGAGTTGCCGGTCATGGGAAGCAGCGCAAAGGTGAGGTTCAGGGTCGAGTTCCAATTCGCAGGGCCGAACCCGGTCAACGAATTCTTGTTTCCCGAGAACGTCCAAGCGCCCCCGTTCCCGGTAATACTGCCCAGGAGAAGGGAGCCGTTAAACTGCATTTGGAACTCATTCCACGATGATGAACCCGTTCCAGTGCGGTTAATGGCCATATGCAGCCGGTTGATGTTGGATGATCCCAAGACAATCGAGTCAGCCCATGCCGCAGCCGGCGCGATTGCTAGGACCAACAAAAGGACGATCAGAGAAGTGAAGACTTTTCTCATCGATCCTCCTTTCTTTGGGTTGAGCAACATCTGGGGGGAGACCGTTTAAGTAGTCAGTGCTGACATAATCTCAGGAATGAAAGGCTAGATATGCCAATCCCACCTGTGACGTTGCGAGTGTTGACAGGGTGATACGTCCAGGCACGGGTTCATAAGTGAGCGCCAGTATTGACGGAGCGCAATCATAATCTTGATACATACTTGCATGCGAAATGTTTGGTCTCAAGCGCATCGCGTGATCGAATTACTCGAATACAATGGCGGCCTGGTACTAGGACGTGCGCTCCTGATGCCGCTCGACCGTTTGCAGAATTCGGAGTCCAATCAACAAACCTGCGACGGCGAGAAGATAAAATACGACGCCGCCTCCATGATGAAGCCGACCATTCAGAAAACCCGGATCTACTTTTATCGCCAGCATGGACAACGTGAAGATCCTGACTGCATTCTTGGCGATGGCCAGAGGCACTACGGCCAGAACGAATACTGCCTTGGCCCAACCGGAACGTAAGCGAAAGTGCTGAATGATCAAGGCTGTCACTACGAGAACGGCACTTGATCGAATGCCGCTGCACTCCTGTGCTATCTCGATATCGAAGTCCGGGAGGGAGAGAGTGAACCCATTTGCCAACACAGGTACTCCTGCTACCTTGAAAAGCGAAAATGTGGCATACGTGGACGCTATTTGCAGGCCCCCCACGATTTTCTCGATCGCTGGGTGGGGAAGGGGAACCATCAAAAAGAGGAGTAGAAGCGGAAATAACAGCGTTTTGAAGGCTTGGAGACCGTAAAAAGTGATCACCAGCCCAAGCCAGCAGATAACCAAAACAAGTACATCGATTGACGGACCATAGTGCGCTCTCAGCTCAGGTTTGAATCTGCAGGCCGACCAAATAAGAGCCGCTAAAAGTATCCACACTGTTCCTGTGATGCCCGAGTATCTAGGTATAACCGATGTTCTCTTGACTTTAACGGCGATCAACGACAAGCTGACGGGTAGGACCAGCAAGGTATGCGAGTACTGATCGTCGTCATAAGCGGCGATAGCGAGAGCGTTAAGAGACCTCCAGACGATCAATGACACCGCTACAACAAGAAGCCCAAACAGCGCGTGGCTGAACATTGGCTCTGGAACTGTGAGGCGCCACTCCATCCTGTCCCGCACAGTATTGTCCTGGCGCGGTAGTGTTCCTGGGACTGCGTGCCTCGAGAAGATGCGATTCATGCCCTGCTAACTGTGAGAAGCTGCTTTGGACGCCACCAGTGATAAGGAGACGCGTTTCTTGCAGCCGCCGCCAACGGCTGAGGTCCCGCAGGACGGAGAAGGCTGAAGTATCGGAGGCAACATTGTTCTCGGCGACCTGCTCGGGCCGGCGTCGAATAGGAGATCGGCCGAAGCAAAGGCCGCTGGAGAATCGAAAGAATTCCTCATCTTCGGACAGAGGCCGTTCGAAATCGAAGAGGTGATCTGGTTCCAGCAAGCGCGAGCTCGACAATCGTGCTTAATGTAAAACAATCAAACACGATAACGAACCAACGGTGAATGGCGATTGGACGGCGCAGCGAAGCGCCCGGCTGCGGTTAGAGTCATCGATACTGCAAATGCCCTTGTTGTCGCTCCGCCGACGACAGTTCGTAAACAAGGTTGCCCTCCATAATTCTTGCATATGCAATGTGAGCACGCTCAGAACCAGGACCTCGAATCGCCCACCCTATTTCTTCGCGCACCAGTTCCATGGCCGCTCGTTGCCGCCACCAATCATTGATTTCGCCTGGCAAAGCAAACCACAGTTTTCGATGCTCGCGCATGTGCGCGAGATAGCGCAACAGTTCGAGATAAACATCACGCTCCCGACCGCCTCGGATGTAGTCAGGATGCACCAAGAAGCTGATCAATCCGTTCTTTCTCAGGATCAGATCAATCTGTTGTTCCCATAACGAGGTGGAATAGTCGCCCAGGATGTGAAAGAGCGAGTAGTCCTGTGTCGTGGTGAGAGGGAGCTCAACCATGCGCTCAACAAAGTAGGGCATAACGGTGCAGCAACCACCTCGTTGTGGCTCGAGATGAGCCACATTAGGAACCGACATATCAAATTGAAAGTGTAGTTGGTCGTACCACTCCTGGTTTCGATACATAACTGCCGACCGAAAACCATTGGCGCCAAGTTGGCGCCGATACTCTTCTATACGCACTGCCCGGCGTTCAAATTCGACACGGTCCCGAAACAACATTCCGTCATGGTTGAGGTCCTGAACGTTCACTTCAAAACCACGGCGCACCATCTCGTCTACGAGACCGACGGGCAGCGCATAGCGGCCCTCAGGCACGATTTGAAAGGAGGAGCGCACTCCAAAAGCCTCATCGATATCCATGAGCTGCCCGCAAAAGTCCAACCCAGCGCGCTCTTCGATATCGTGCGTCACCATTACGCAACCCTGAGCCCCTTCGGGCCAGAACCATATAAATGGGACTTTGCCATCTCGACTGCGCTCACAAACCTCGCTTATGAGTATTTCGCAGAGCCTCTCTACGCTGGTGTCCACTGGCCACTGGGGGAACGAGAATCCTCGCCGCGTTTTCAGGTACAAGCGCTGCAGCGGACGGCGACACGTGAGGTTGAGGTACGGGCGCAAACTGTAGTACGTCTTCCGAATAAGATCGAATATCCAGCGTGAAGATGAGTGCGGTATCGGGACGTATCTCTCCCGTCGCAAGTTCTCAGCAACTTCAGCAGGGTCGAATGGAAGGCTGCAACGTCCGTCATGCCAGACTGCGTATTCGGAGACGTCACACAAGTCACGCATTGGCGACCGCTGCAAGGTGCCTCTTGCACACCTTCCGTAAAAGATCGCGTCTTTCCAGGCGAAAAATCCTTCATCGCTCCAAGGATTGGCGGGTTCTTCAAAACAATTTGCGGTGGGAGCAGAATGGTAGAATTCCGAAAGCAGATCGGATTGCATGGTCCGGTCGTACACTTGAACTATGTGTTCCGCAAGCTGGCTCGTTATTTCGGTTATCCGATATGTCGGTACAGCATCTTGCCTGCCGCGTTCGTCACGCAAGCTGGCATCAAAGAGCACAATCCGCTGACTACGAACTTCGGCAGAGCTTTCGACGTGAGTTGCGACTGCTGAGCGCCCTGCCGACAATAGCATATCTGATGTCCGTGGGCACCCAAGTGTTCCTTGAACGTAATGAGTCCTAGGTCTCCAAAATCGCACCGGCCAAGGTCCAAATCTTCGAGGCCGTGATCCTTTGCCTGTTCAATGATTCGCCAGAAAAGCAACGGCATAGCGCCCAGTGCATGGAATCTAACATCCGAAGCTCCGTACTTATAGACCAGGACTTTTCGGAAGCGAAGGGTGAGAATCGAGGCGATCGGCTGGCCATGCAGACTCGCCACATAGATCGCGCAACTGTCCCCGAAACAACGGACCACGTTCCGAAACCACTGTCGCGGCTGTGGCGGCAATCGATGGCGACGCCGAGTCATCGACTGCAGGTAAAAAAATTTCTCTAGCAGCGCGCCGGATCGGTCCTCCTGCACAATGACACCTTCTCTTTCAGCCCGACGGATCTTTCTTCGCATCGAATCGCGGTGAAGGCGCGCAAATAGCTGACGCCTGCTCGGAGTAAGGGACAGTTGTTGGGCAAGGAAGGAACTCGAGGGGTGGAAGGTCTTTGTCGTGAGTGCTACGGTTAGAGGACGCGCTTCGACGTAGCTCCACTCTTCCCCTTCCCGTTGCTGCTGCAGATAGTCCGCAAATGCGTCCAACTCTTCAGTGGAGCCTATGAGCGGATCGCAATGGTCGCTAAAAGGTAACGAGACCAGCCGTCTCCCCGTGAGCCAGCTGTCGACTTGGCAGAACACCCAGCCATTCTCAAGCGCTTCGCTCAGATTGGAGGTCGTGAACGCGACCGGTTCGTAGTGGTATGTCACCCTGAGGGCCTCCAACCAACGGGCATCGTGAAAGACCGTTGCTAATGCGTGTCTGGACACCAGACTATTCCAGCGGGAATCACGCAGAGGATTGATTCGATGTACTAACACTTTAGACCTGCCTGGAAATGATCTTTGCGGGTTTTTCTGGCGGCAGCGAACGTGGATAAGGGTCGGAGTCGAGTTCCAGTTTCCAGGCGTGGACCCGATCAAGGGGTTGCTGGTTCCCGAAAACGACCAAGAGCGTCGATTCCAGGAGATTCCCTCCAGAAGATTGTCCGTTGAACTATGCCTGGAACGGCTCCAGGCCGGCGTTCCTGTTGCGGCACTGCTGGTGGCCACGCCTGTAGCCAACTGGTGTTTACTGCCTGTCATTCAGGAATACACGGTTCATAGCAAAGGCGACTCAACCCCATGCAGCACCGCACCCCTTACTCTATCGCCGTCCGCGCTTTCGAGGTGCCCGCCCTGCAGCACCCGGAAGTACGCTCGGACGGTTCCGCGAGCAATTCTGGCGCGTAAGAGCCTTCTCAGCATGGAGAGTGGACTCCTGTGGTCTGCCGCCCGGAACGCGCAGCACGCCCTCAGGCGCGATTTTCACAAACTCCACTGTACCTCTGACTCTTAGTGCTCGTCTCGCTCACGAACTGAATTTCAACACGGTCCGGCGCGGAGCATCGAAAGAAGCACACCGTATCGGCATTCACCACGATTGGCTTGTCCCCCTCGTGCGCAGATCGGTTATTGCATTACGGACTTTGTTCCATCCCAACGCGAAATCGTGGAACTCAATGAAGAGGCATCGTTTGTATCGCCCTAGCACCTCGCGTGCTCCCATCGAGCACCATCAATTCCGCGCCCTCCACATCCATGCGCAGAGCCTTGGGATGGAAGCTGACGCTGTCTCGGACGATCTCATCTACGGTCTCGGTGCGCACGGCGGTTGCATGTGTCTGCATTAGGCTACAATTCTGAACCAAGCCGCCCCAGTTGAGAGTCTCTGACTCCAGACGGCCCGGCGCAAAACGTCGAAAGAAGCACATCGTGTCGGCATCCAATACGATTGGCCTGTCACGCTCGTCGATCAACTGCATAAGCTTCATATCATCCTCCGTGCGCGAGAGTATCCAGTCTTTCCATCGTGCCTGGGGCTGTCAGGGACTCTTGTATCTTCACACCACTGGAATCATGTGCCCGCCGTCACCATACTAGCCACGCCTCCGGCGCAGCCTGCGTCGTGTTCAGACGCAAAGAAAAGTGACCTGGGTCTTGTCCGGAGACACGCGCAACCGTCGCTCGTTAAGGTTTATGCTGGTCGTGAGGCTATTGTGTCTCACCCGTGTGAGCACCGACATCAACGTACTCAAAGGCACCGATATCCCAAGTACGACGAAGGTGCCCATCCATATCGATGTCGAAGCTTTGTGAGTCTAGATTGCTGAGCCGGATGCCACCAGATGCGTGCCGGATGAGGCGGTAATTGCGCGCTGCTGGGTCCTTGAACAGTGATCCACTGTGTTCGGTTTTGTTATGGTTTTCGACGACCTCCCCGTCGGACAAGTCGAGATAGACTCCGCCGTTGCTGTTTACCCAGAGATTGTCGCGTACGTAAACGGCGCTATGTCCGAAGTGGGCGGTCTCAAGCCCTTGCCCATTGACGCTGGCGTTGCCTCCGGTCCCGGTTGGACACGCGTTGTCGTTTATGTTTGCGATAGTGTTGTTGTAGATATGAACACTGTCGCGGAAACCCACATCCCACAGCACGACAAAACCGCCCACTGCGCAGTTTGCAATCGGCGGACTCGTATACCACCACAAGTTGCCATAGATGTACCAGGGGCCGTTACCCCGGTTGTAGTTGAAGTTTCCCTGCGAGACCTCAACACCCTTGTAAGACGAACCGGAAGCGCTGGCGATGACGCCCGTACCCCGAATGTCCTGGAACTTGTTGTAGCGGATGACGAGGTTTTGTACGCCATCGGAAACCGAGAACGCCTCGCCGTGCACTCCTTCGGTCCCACCCTCCGACCAGTTTCTGGTGATGATGTTGTATTGGACCGTGAATCGATCAAGAGCACCGCTACCATCCCGTGTGGAAGAGCCGCGCAGTTTAAACGTGGCCTCACCCTGGTCGTGGATGTAGTTGTACTCGATCAGGATGTTACCGTAGTGGAAATCTTGGAAAGCTTCGTCGCAGTATAGATGGCCTCCTGGGGCCGGTGGTGGGCCGCACATCCCGGTTGAATTGTCGTGGCTGCCTTCCACGTCTGTGTAGCGGACTGTGATGTCATGGGCTTCTAGAAGGACCTCGGCATCGCTAGTCACCCGACCGCTGTTGTCGACGTGGAAGCCATAGCTGGACAACCAGTCGTCGCCGCGGTACTGTCCGTCAATTATGTAATAGGGCTGAAGGAAGACAAAGATGCCACGCCTACGACTTGCAGTGTTGAAATGCGCAGTACCGACGTGCGCTTCGGACCAGCCATGGTTCGTTCCATGATCGGCTCTGGTAGCAGCTTTAATGGTGATGGGTGTCGTGCTGTTTGGCTCATCATCGAAAGTGTGCCCGGGATAGGTCCCTTTTGCCACGTAGTAGGTATGCCCACGCTCGAGTTGGGCAGGCAATTTGTCCCACGCCTTGTTCCAATCTGAACCATCCTGGATGGTTTTGCTGGAACAAGTCTCTCGAGCGCAAACATAGTGGTTCTGCGACCATCCAAGAACCGAGGACGCCAAAACAATCGCGATTACCCCAATCCTTGTCATTGTGATCTCAAATTGCAAAGTGACGATATGGCAATGATTACGCTTAACTTTCCGGGTTGAGTTTCATCGAGGTGCTTGTAAGATGAAGATGAGAGTTGAATTGATGAGGGCGTCGGAGGGGGATTCTACTCTCGACAGCATTTCTTCAGTAGGTCCCGACCAGCAGCGGCGTTCTCGCATCCAGGCGCTCATCCAGGGCTGGTCCCATGTGCGCTCGATGACGGTGGTTGACGAGTAGCCGTGGCTGTCCAGTCCTGCAATGGCCGCGCGGACCTTTTCCCAACCGAGTGCAAAATTATGGAATTCGATAAACAGGCATGGTTTGTATTCACGCAACACCTCGCGTGCTCCTTCCAGCACCATTAGTTCCGCACCCTCGACGTCCATGCGAAGTGCGGTCGGACGGAAGTCGGAGACTTCGCGGACGATTTCATCTACGGTCTTGGCCGGCACCATGATAGCGCGCGTTTGCATGAGGCTGTTGTTCTGGAACAGACTGCCCCAGTTCGGAATTGTCGACTCATAGAACTGGAGGTTTCCATTCTTTGCCCCGACCGCCCAGGGAAATACTTTGATGTTCTGTAGTTCGGACCGCTGCACATTGTGCTGCAGGATCTCATAAACACCCGGAGCAGGTTCGCATCCAATAACACAGCCCGACGGACCGACCTTTTCTGCGGCCAGCAACGCGTAGTAGCCAATGTTCGATCCGACGTCGAGGACATGGTCACCTGGCGACAAGCACCGCAGGTACTCGCGGGTCGCAACTGGTTCGTGCGCCTGAAACAAAAACAGTTCCTCGCTGACTCCTCTTTTGGAAGGATGCAGTTCGAAATCATGGCCGAGGAACTGGATGGTGTTGGGTATTTGGTCCCTGAATGCGGGGTCGCTGGTTCGACGCTCAAAGCGCTTGTAGTGAATTTTCCAAACCGCCCTGCGAAATGCTGAAACGGGACCCTCGCGGGTAAGGACGTCTGCGGCCCTCAGTAAAAGCCGGAGGTGAGAGTTAGTGTCTTTGTTAGGGATCGTTGTATGCATAAGCTCCTTGGAATATCACGACTTGCACAGCCACGAGGGAGGACAGCGCCGCTCCTTAGGTCCGAACTCAGAAGTTCGCGGGCTTACGACAGGGTCAGTTCCCGGACGCACTGTGTGCCAAATGCCGATTGTTGATCGGGGCGGTTGGAATACTGGGCGAGCGTTACCGTTTCGAACTTAAGTTCCTGCACGTCGGGGTGGTCCGCCAGCCGGAGCAGCAGACGTACTACGGCCAGCACCACTGCCAACGCAACATCTTGCTGACGCTGCTTGAGAGCTGGGTTGCTATCCAAGTCGCAGACGAACCGACGTTTCAAGTTGTGGGCTCACTGTCTTGAGATCCTGCTGGACGTCGCCGAGCTCGCTGACGGTTCCGCCAAATATTGCGTATCAGTGCTCAGGCGGCGAGCTAGGAGAGAGCGAATCAGATCGAGGTACCTCGGTCCGTTCTGTTCCCAATCGTTCTGGCAGACGAACTCCCACGCGTTCCGGACCAGTTGCTGACGCCGTTCCCGGCCTCGGATCAACTCGAGCATTCGACCGGCGAGATCCCGTTCATCGTTACTCTTAAAGAAGGCGACTCGGGAATTATCGAAGTAATACCGGTCTACCTTGGTGTCGGCTACGATCACAGGGACTCGTAAGGCCATGAATTCCAGAATCTTCGTGCTGAAAGCTTCGTTGCCAAATGTGTCGCTGCGTTTGGGAACGATTCCGAGGTCAGCGTTTTCCATGACCTCGGCGATCTGGCGTAGCGGCAACGGGTCGTTGAAAAAGACGTGCCTGTCTACTCCTAGTTCGCGAGTGAGTTCAACCAGTGCATCTCTCGTCCGGCCGTTGCCATAAATATGGAACTCCGCCCGGGGTTCTTCCCTCTTTATTAACGCCAACGCCCTGATCGCGGTATCTACACCTTGGTGAGAGTTAAGGGTTCCCGGATACATCATAATGAACCTGCCATCGTCCCGGGTCCGCCCGCGGCAAGAGAAGATGGAGCGGTCGGGAAAGTTCAGGATTGCAGAGCATTTCGTGGCAGGCACGGAACGCGACACCAGTTTGTCGCGCCACAGGTGATTGGCCACGATTACATGATCCGCAAATGCTGCCGAGAGCTTTTCGACCAGTAAGAGCAGCTTGAACGTTAAGGAATGGGGTAGGGCCTTGAACTTGCTGGCGTAAAACTCCGGTAGGATATCGTGGATATCGAGAATAATCTTGCTGCCCATCAGCTTCGGGAGCCACGCCGCAAAAACCATACAATCGGGCACCGAATGCACGTGGACCAGCTGATAGCGTCTTGTCAGTTGCTTTCTGCTTAGAAACACCGTTGCCCGAACAAAAAACAGCAACACTCGAAGGATGTACCTCAATTGCCCACTTTCAGGCTGCGAACGTTCCTGGATGCGGAATACGTTGACTCCCTTGACGACTTCGGCGTGGGAGTCTTCCTTGTGTCGCAAGGCAATCACATCCACGGAGTCTCCGCGACCGGCCAGCGTCTCGGCGTAGCGCATCACCCGGTTGTCGAAATCGTAAATGCTGTAAGACAGCATGCAAACATTCATAGTCGACATCTCAATTCGTTTGGCCGGGGTGCAGTTCACGTTGCAGGAGGTAACGCCGGGTCAGGCCGGGTACTGTTGTGGTGAGCACCCACTTAGGAGCCATGGCGGGGGTGAATTGGTGATGAACGGCGGCTGCCATGGCCTTGCGTGCCTGGTATTGCCATTGCTCCAAGTGCCAGTTGGCCCATCCACTACATACCGTACGCAGCGACACGATTCCTAAGTAGCCTGCAAAATAAAATTAACCGGGATTTAAGGTTCAAGCCCATTCACCTCGGTGCCAAAGTTTGCACTTCGAGTTTGGCGGCGTTAGCGGCAGCAATGAGGACATCAGCGTGGCGGCTGATGCACAGATCGGGGTTAAACCGTTCAGTCGATTCGTTGATGAGCCGCTGTTTTTCAGCCAGCCACCACTTACGATTCTTGATAAGCGAAGTCATTGCAGTAACCAGTGCATCGCGATTGGTTTGGCGTGCGAACCGTGCTTCTCTTATTGTTCTCCAATTCACCTGCAGTGGGTCGCCGATGGGGTTTGGCACCAAGTACCCTCGGACCTCGCCCGTTCCAACCTGCTCTTTTGCACCTGCCACTTCGCTTAACACGACCGGAAGACCGGCATACAGTGCTTCCATTGATGCCAGTGACCAGCCCTCAAAGAATGAATCGAGGACAAAACCATCCGCCAAAGCGAGCAACTCCGCCGGATTTGGATGGTGGTCGCACAAGTGAATCCTCTCGCGACATTTTAAGCTCTCGCGCAGCCTCATGACTTGTGTGAGATACAGATTGTCGTCCGGACGCCCCGCAACGACGAGATGGGCCTCCGCATTCTCATTGGCTACTTCTTGAAATGCACCAAGTAGTCCATATGTGTTCTTCTGCAGGCAATGTCGCCCTAGTGACAAAAAGATATATTCTGTCGTAATTCCCTGGCCAGTGCGAACCCTCTCTCGATCCATTGGCCTACGCCTAGAATCGTCTACCCCATTCGGGATGGTGACGATCCGGTTTTCAGGGTAGCTTGGATTGAGCTTAAGGTACTGAGACCTTATTAAATCGCTCACAGCGATAATTCCTGCGAGGTAACGGCCACGCTCGGCCACCGCTGCTGGATCAGCTTCAAATAAGGAGTGCATTCCATGCAGGGTGTCCACACACGGAATCGATAAAGCGCAAGCTTCTTCGAGTACCCACGTGGGTACGCCATGCGCGCTGATAACATCCGGGCGCCAATCTGCCAGCCAACGCGCACCGGCGGGAGCACTGAGTTCCACCGTCTCTACGCCCTCCGTTACTAAAAAACGGCCGAGCCTTCCCCTCGGAACCCCGTCATGAGTACCGTCGAGTGAAGCGTTCAATACCGCGACGTAAATCCCGCGTTCCCGCAACCTCCGCGCCAGGAACACCACAACTTCGTCCACCCCCCCAACGTCTAATGACGGCGAAACGAGCAGGCACCTCAGCCCACCAGTCGAACGCACTTTTGTCCAATGTCGTTGCGGACGCGTATCAATTACTGCGTCGTCCGTGGATGAATGGGGAACTCGCTGGGGGGGTGTGTTTGTCCATCCGTTCGAACCCAAGCTCGGTCCAGAAATGAGGGGGGTCGACCAGTCCTTAAGACCGATTTCAGCACCGTCATTCTTGGCAAAAGACTCGAGCAGGGATCGCAGTGCAGACTTTAAACCCTGCGGCAGCCGGAGGTTGAGTCGTTGGGCGCGCATCAGGAGCATCTTTATTATTCTTCTGGACTGCGAAGCTCGTTTGATCATGATTTCCTCTAAACCAGGCTCGACGTCGCGTGTTGTCGTCAACGATGTTCCCGGTCGGATTCGGGGACCGACTAGAATGCGGTGAACAAGAATCGGTATCTGTTCGAAGCTTATCAAGGTCGCCGATCACTCGGAAGAGCTGCAAGGGTTCCGATGCCAGCCGCCCCACTGAAGTGGCAGTACGTGAAACCAAGAATGTAACCGCGGTTGTAGGTAGGGATGATGACCGAAAATTTCGGACAGGTAGTCATGTGGTTCCTAGCTTTTTAGTAGGCACGAATCGTGGGCAAGAGCTGCCAACGTTGACTCGAGCTTGTCGATGGAGGATGCCCAGTTGAATTTCTCAGCAGTCTTTTCGGCGCGGCGTTGCATGCGATTGCGTAACTCTCCGTCGGCCAGCAGCAGTTCAACCTTATTCACAATCGCATCGGAGTCGCCGACCGGGACCAGGAAGCCGTTCTCGCCGTCAATGATCATGTCCCGAGTTCCACCGCAGTCAGTGGCCACCACGCAGCAGCCGCAGGCCATTGCCTCCAGCACCGGAGCTGGAAAACCTTCAGACTGGCTGGCCATTACCCACACTTGGCTACGGCAGTAAATCTCACGTGCTTCCTGCAGCGAAGGATAACGGCAGTAGTTGCGGGAACTGATCTGTGACGGACGCCGGTCGGCACCGAATACCCGGATGGGCAACTCAGGGAGCAGGCCAGAAAGAGTCTCGATCACCGCCAAAGTAGTGGTTGGATCTTTGGCCCAATGGGAAGAATAGATGAGTCCGACGCCATCCCGTTGCTCCGGGACCGAACTGAAGTACTCGTCGCAATCCACGCCGTTGTAGATGAGGGCGACAATCTCGCCTTGTCCCACGGTTTCGATGATTTGCCTCAAGTACGAGGCAACAATGATTTTGGGCAATGGGATCGACAATGCCTTATGCATCAGCTCTGGCGCCCAAGGCGTGGCGCCGTGAATGTATTGCACTTTCGGATTGGGAAGGGATTCCAGGCGCACCATTTCGGCGGACATGGCCATACCCACGGCCACGATTAGTTCATCTTCAGCGAACCGGCAGCCCGCGAGATTGCGAAAGCCGTCGACTCGGCCGGCAAACAGCTCTAGCCAGTCTTCCGCGTTCGAGTAGAACATCCGGTCACGAATCGCCTTGCAGCGATCCAGAACGCTGTGCCCATTCAGGTAGAGGATCCGGACGTCGTGTCCGCGGTCGCGCAGGCGAGTCGCCATGGCGCAGGTCACGCGCACGCCACCGGAAACGCCTCGCCCGGGCAGGATGAAGACAATTCTCATGAGTAATTTAGAATCGTTGATGAAGCCAGATCCGAACGCAATCGCTGAGGAGACGAGCAGGACCAGCAGCCCAGCACGCCTAAACTACAGAACAACGAAGTGGGAATCGCACGGTTCGAGGATGTGGCCTCCCTTTCACCGCGGCCGTGTCGATGTGTGCGAGAAAGGGCATCCGGAAGTCACCACGATGCCGGCCAGGTAACCCACAACGCGGAACCTAGACCCCGGACGACCACGCCTGCCCTGATGTGCGTTGCTGCTCATATAAGCGTTATCGAAAGTCCCGGAAATCCGGGATGATGTAGCGTTGAATTTTGCAACATATCAATTGAACGCAAGCGAGAGAGTGTTCAAGTCGGCCCGATCTGAGTGGTTTGCACAGTATTCCAAAGGGCATGCCCCAAATCTCATGTAGGTCATGGCCCTTGGACCCCACCACCATGCACTTCTCAGAGTTGACCTCATCCTGAGGACCTCGAATAATCGCGTCAAGTTCCGGGATTACAGCCAAGAGGACACAATGTGCCGAACCGTTCGAGGTAACCTCCCCACAGTTTTGGTTTTGTCTTGTATGCTCCTGCTGCCCAACGTTGTGTTGGCTGCCAATCACTACGTGAAGGCGGGGGCGGCTGGAAGCGGCAGTGGAGTTGATTGGACGAACGCTTACGCCAACCTTCCGGCGAGCATGGTGCGCGGCGACATTTACTACGTGGCCGCGGGAAAGTATAACGGCCACACCTTTAACGACGCGACCAGCGGGACGGCCGTAATCACCATCAAGGCGGCAACTGTGGCTGACCACGGAACCGATACCGGTTGGCTTGCCAGCTATGTTGGGCAGGCGAGCTTTAACACCGATGCGGGCGGCGGGATCTTCGTTTTCAACCAGCCGTACTATGTCATCGACGGTCAGTACCGAAATTCCGACGAGATTTCGGGCTACGGATTTCATCTGAACAACTACAACGGGTGCACGCCCGTGACTTCGTGCGCTCCAGCCATCAGCACCAACGCGGTAGTCAATCTCAGCAGTCACGACATTACGATCCGGTATGCAGATGTCGAAGGAAGTCATGACCAGCGATCGAGTTCGTGCGGGTCGGGTCACAGCTGCGATGAGAATGTGCAAGATTTTACGAATGGCAACATCCTCATCGAGTATTCCTACCTCCACGATGCCGGTGAGGCCGGATTCAAGCTGCGCGGGTCGTCAACCAGTAGCGGTTCGGGCGGACTGGTCAACTTCACCGTGCAGTACAGCTACATCGCGCGCAACTGGTCGCAGGGTGGTGGACTGGTGCACTCCGAAGCTTTCTCCACCTCGGATGGGGTACAGAACTTTGTCGTGCGATATAACAAGTTCGTAGATATTCGTGGTACAGGCGTGATCGCAACGGCTTCCGGTTCTTGCTACAGTGGCTGTCCGAACTATAACCGCGGGAACGGACCGTGGTACATCTATGGAAACCAGTGGTGGTATTCGAATCCTACGGTAACGTATTGCGATGTTGGCGGCTTCGTCTCCCTGTGGGACGTGGGTTTTCTTGGTAGTATCTATGTTTATAACAATACTATTGCGCACGTGAACTCGAGCGTCTGCAACGACGGTGGCTCGGGTGGCGATGCGACGGTAAACGGGCAAGGACTAGTTCAAGCACATCTTGGGTCGAATTCGCTCATCGTCCGGAACAATATTTGGTATAACTCCGGTGGCGGCGTCAGCATAACGCTTGCTGACGGCACGGTGGTTCAGGACCACAACGACACCAACGCCAGCTCATCGTTGTTCGCCAATGATTCGTCGCACGATTACCATCTGGTCGAGAACGATACTTCCTTTAGCGGGAGTTCTCCTTTTGGAGACGTACTGAGCAATGTTAGCGGCCAAACATTTAACGTTGATCCGGATGGAACGACGCGAAGCACTTGGGACGTTGGTGCTTATGAGCTAGCAGCCTCAGGCGGCAAGCCGAGCGCTCCCGCAGGGTTGACAGCAGCCGTGAGATAATGGCGCCAATCAGTCGGCTGGCGGGTCACTGACCTCGCAAACCGCCTTGACTGGTCTGACTCGCTGCCGCCATACCTTTTTGGCCTTCGCGAGTAATCCACTTTCTATCAGCAATTTTCTAGCTCCAAAGTCGACGAGCGCGGTAGATGCTCGAAGCAGAGCAAGTCGAAGACCTCTAATATTCGGCGCAAACAAATAGACCGGAGCTTCCTCCCAGTCGCGATTTGCCAAGACAGCCTTATACTGTGCATCACCGTGACCGAAGTCGATATCTCGAACTTCCCTGCAAGCTGAATCGCAGAAGCTCTCGAGCACTTGCATAATAAGAAACATGCCCGGTGAATGTCTTGCATACCAAGGGTCAAAGCCCATAAATGCGCTGTGAAATGTGCCTTTATATATGGCGCCGATCCAAAAGGCGCAGGGCTTCCCCGCAGCATAGAGCAGGTATACACGCAGCCAGCCCTGGCGTGCTTCAAAGTGGAGCCGCTCCCTCATTGCGGGACTGTCCACAAAGCCGACACCGAGCCTGCGCTGGTAAGTCTTGGCCGCGATCCTTTCAATGTCGGGGATCACGAATTGCAATTCGGCAGTGGTCTTAATGCACTTGATTCGAACGTCCCCTGCATACTCGTTCAGGAATCTCTTGGCCTGCCATTTCTGATTCCTGCGCACTTTTGCGGATAGATCTTGATGGAACTTCTCGACGCTGGCCGGCACAGTCATGCTTCGATGGGCTTGGAAAGCGACGAAATGATCACGGCTACTCCGTGGCGACGCGCTCGTTAATAATCCAAGCAGTGGAGCATCTTTTTTCAGAAGCATAAAGAACGCTGCTTCTGCTTCCCCTTTTTTGAGGCATGCGAGTACTTCGTCGACGAGACGACGACTAGTGTCGGCATTTATATTTCCCAACAGGCCAGCGTAAACGAATCCCATGACTCGAGCTCCCGGCCTGAACAGCGTCTTGTAGCCGATCTTGAACTCGACTGGGCGGTGCGCGACCCGTCCCACCAGCATGCACTCGGGCTGTCCATCGCGGTTGACAACAATAATGTAGGGGCGCGGGTTGCCTGCTTCATTCCGCAGGTTCATCAGAAAGAAATCGATATCGGAGTTAGGATGAGTCGACCAGTTTTCCCATACCGGCCGAATCTCCTCGATTTCCGTGAGAGTGCGAATGACCCTGGTCGTGATTTCACCGGGCGCTGGCAGGCACCCCACCGAGGTTGGGTCCTTCGGTTCCTTCAACGTGATTTCAGCTTGTGCGTTCATTGAAAACTCGGGAGAACGATCTGCTTCTTGGGGGCCAATGATGGTTATAGATTGCGATCGACGGTAGCCGAACACAATCCGTTACCCGTGCTCGATGTCGATTCTTGGTTACTGGGGCACACTCTCAGGCACGACCGGGTCCGTAGTCACGGTTGACAGGACGAGTTCTTTCTCGGCGGCAACAACGGCTGGCACGGTCATTCGGATTGCGACTGCCGTGCCGATCATGGCCAGCAACATATACCAATTGACGACGTTCTGGTCGAAATAGCTGATCGACATGAAACTGGCCGCATGCGCGAAAAGTGCGGCTCCCAATGCCCAGACCAGACGCCGCTCATCGCCTCCGTGGGTGGCGGGTAGGCGTCGCACTGTCCGTCCCACAGCACGGAAACAGAATACGATAATGAGAATGAAGAGGATCATCGCAAACAGCCCGCCGTTGACACCTTCCCAGACGTACTGATTCGTGATGTCCCACATGTTCTCGTCTGCCCAAGCAATAGTTGATTTTGTCCCCAAAAGCCACCAAT
>Ga0210409_10002628_pt1 | contig 21114 bp, 21 predicted proteins | sample IncBWH17MmetaG_FD_161649 | JGI IMG/M metagenome (GOLD analysis project Ga0210409, IMG submission 161649) | Forest soil microbial communities from Barre Woods Harvard Forest LTER site, Petersham, Massachusetts, United States - Inc-BW-H-17-M | ecosystem: Environmental > Terrestrial > Soil >...
CCTTGCCGGCGTGCGCGCGCAGCTCATCGAGCGTGATGATGCGTGCGAGGCGGCGCTTGAGCTGCACGTCGACCATGAACCAGCGGGGATTCTTGCGGTCGCTGTCCGGATCGTAGTGCTCGTGCCTGCGATCGAAGGCGGTGGGGTCGGGATAGCCCTCGCGCATCACTTCCATGATCGCCACGATCCCCGGCACATCGGTGCTCGAGTAGTACATGAAGGCCTGGTCGCCCTTCTTCATCTGGTCGCGCAGCATATTGCGCGCCTGATAGTTGCGGACGCCGTCCCAGGCGCTGGTGTGGCGCGGGGCGGCGGCGAGCTGCTCGACGCCGAAGCTGGTCGGCTCGGTCTTCATCAGCCAGTAGTGCATCGAATGAACCCCTCATCGGTCACCACCGCGTCCATGAGCACGTCGTGCGGCGCTGCGACCAGGCGCTCGACGTGCTGGAAGGCGTACCCGAACCCTACCAGCAGCGGCTTGTGCCACACACGGCGCAGCTGGCGAAAGGCGAAGGCACGGTCATAGAAGCCGCCGCCGGTGCCGAGGCGCAGTCCGCGCCCATCGAAGCCGACGAGCGGCAGGAAAACCAGATCGAGCCAGCGTGCGCCGATGGTGGCCGAGCCTTCCGGCTCGCCGATGCCGAGGCGGTTCTCGCGCAGCGTTGCACCGCGCGCGACGAAGCGCATGCTGCGCGACAGCCGCCGCCGCTCGATGCGCGGCAGATAGATGCGGCAGCCGCGGCTCTCGGCCAGCGCGATGAGAGCCGCGGTATCGAGCTCGGCGGGCAGGGCGGCGTAGACCGCGATGCGCTGCCCGGCAGACAGATGCAGGAGGCGGTCGGCGATGAATGTGGCGCGCCGGGCGGCCGCGGCGCGCTCGCCGGCGCTGACGGCGCGGCGCCGTGCGCCGAGCTCGGCCCGCAATGACTTGCGGGCAGCGCCCAGGGTGGAATCAGGCAGCGCCACCCGCATGTGCCGGTGCGAACCGTTGCTCTCGAACCAGAGCAACAGGTGGGACGAGCTGCAGCAGGTAAGGCTTTCCGCTCAAAAAGGCGGACCTGCACAGTGCTGCCGCAAGCGCTAAGTCCCGAGGGTGTTTCAATTAGGGTCCGAGGTAACCCGGCCCGCTTGTCGAACACCGCAGGCGACGCTGGTTACGAATGTACACCATGCCCGCGGTGCCTGCTTGAGACTCCCGTCGCATCACAGATCGAGTTGCTGCCCCTTGCCGAGGGCGCTCTCGACCCGTTCGCGCAGCGCCCGCACCCGGTGGCCGGCGCCGCTGTCGAGCTTGGTCTCGCGGTCGCGTACCTTGAGGAACTCGTGCGCCAGGTTGAGCGCCGCCATGACCGCGATGCGGTCGAGCCCGACGACCTTGCCATTGTCGCGAATCTCGCGCATGCGGCTATTGAGGAATTCGGCGGCGTCCAGGAGCGCCGAGCGCTCGTCGTAGGCGCACGCCACCACGAACTCCTTCTCCATGATACGCACGCTGACGCGCGCCTGGTCCGGCGGAGTCACGCGCCGTGCTCGAGGGTCTTCAGGCGGCCGATCATGGCCTCGACGCGGGTGCGCACCTGCTCGTTCTTATGCATCAGCGAGGCGCGCTCGCCGGCCAGGGACTCGTGGCGCGCCTTGAGCGCGCGATTTTCTTCCTTCAGATGCTCGAGCGTCGCCAGCAGCTCTTCGACGCGTTTCGCGAGGCGGGTGAGCTCGAGATCGAGTTGTGTTTTTGTAGTGTCGCTCATGGCAAAGGACTATAGAGCCGCGCTCTTCGTGCGGTCAATTCGACTCAACTATAATGCGGCGTCCCCATGGATCACCCCGACTACCCCGAGATCGAGCACCTGCTGAGTGAGCAGCGCTCGCTGACTGAAGCGGCCGAGGCGCACGGCACGCTGGCCGGCTGCCTGTGCGCGCTGGCCGACTACAGCTTCCAGGACTGGCTGCGCGAGATCCTGCCCGAGGGGCGCGCGGACGCTGCCGCCGCCGATACGCTCTACGGGCTCTACACCGCCACGGCCGCGGCACTCGAGCAGACCGACATGGAGTTCGAGCCGCTGCTGCCGAGCGATGCGCAGCCGCTCACGGTGCGCACGGCGGCGCTCGCCATCTGGTGTCAGGGATTTCTCTACGGGCTCGGCTCCGGCTCGATCCCCGACGCCAGCGGGCTGCCCGGGGACGTCGGCGAGCTCGTGCGCGACCTCACCGAGATCACCCGCGCGGGCGTCGACGACGAGCAGGGCGAGGAGTCGAACGAGGGCGCCTACGCCGAGCTGGTCGAGTTCGTGCGCGTCGGGGTGCAGCTCCTGTACGAGGAGCTCGCGCCGGTGCGGCATGCGCCGCTCCCGGACGCGGCCCCGCTCCACTAGGGCCATGGCGAGAGACGAGTTTGCGCGCCGCCGCCGTCAGCTGATGCGCCTGATGGGGCGCGACTCGATCGCGATCCTGCCGGCGGCCCCGGTACGGCACCGCAATAACGACGTCGAGTACCCCTACCGGCAGGACAGCGACTTCCAGTATCTCACCGGCTTCGGCGAGCCCGAATCCGTGGCGGTGCTGGTGCCGGGACGCGAGCAGGCGGAGTACATCCTGTTCGTGCGCGAGCGCGACCCTCAGCGGGAAACCTGGGACGGGCGCCGCGCGGGGCCGGCCGGTGCGGCGCGCGACTTCGGCGCCGACGACGCCTTCCCCATCGGCGACATGGACGACATCCTCCCGGGCCTGCTCGAGAACCGCACCCGCGTCTACTACACCATGGGCGCCTATGCGGACTTCGATCAGCGGGTGGTCGGCTGGGTGAATGGCCTGAGGACCCAGGCCAGGAACGGCCGCCACCCGCCGCAGGAGCTCGTGGCGCTCGATCACCTGCTGCACGACATGCGCCTCTACAAGTCGCGCGGCGAGCTCGATCTCATGCGCGCCGCGGCGCGCATCTCGGCGCGCGCGCACCTGCGCGCCATGCGCTTCTGCCGGCCCGGGGCCACCGAGTACCAGGTAATGGCGGAGCTCGTCCACGAGTTCCGCCGCCACAACGCCGACACCGCCTATTACCCGATCGTCGGCGGCGGCGCCAACAGCTGCGTCCTCCACTACCGCGACAACGACCAGCCGCTCGCCGACGGTGACCTGCTGCTGGTCGACGCCGGGTGCGAGTTCGACTACTACGCGGCCGACATCACCCGCACCTTTCCGATCAACGGGCGCTTCACCCCCGAACAGCGTGCGGTGTACGAGGTGGTGCTGGAGGCCAATCGCGCCGCCATCGCGCGCGTGCGTCCGGGCAACCACTGGAACGAGCCGCACGAGGCGGCGGTACGCGTCATCACCCAGGGACTGATCAGGCTCGGCCTGCTCAAGGGCCGGCTGCCGGCGCTGATCCGCAGCGGCGCCTACCGGCGCTTCTTCATGCACCGCACCGGGCACTGGCTGGGGCTCGACGTCCACGACGTCGGCGACTACAAGGTCGGCGACGAGTGGCGGGTGCTCGAGCCCGGGATGACCCTCACCATCGAGCCGGGCATCTACTTGGCCGCAGGCGCGCGCGGCGTGCCGCGGCGTTTCCGCAATATCGGCGTCCGCATCGAGGACGACGTGCTGGTTACGAAGCGCGGCGCCGAGGTGCTGACCGCCCGCGCACCGAAGGACCCCGACCAGATAGAGGCCGTCATGGCGCACTGAGCCGTGTCAACTCTCATGAACACCGCGCTGCCCGCATCTCTCGAGACCGACGTCGCGATCGTCGGCGGCGGCATGGTCGGCGCGAGTCTCGCCGCCGCCCTCGCCGGCACCGGTGTGCGCGTATTGCTGGTCGAGGCCGTGCCCTTCGGCGCGAGCGCGCAGCCGAGCTTCGACGATCGCACCACGGCGCTCGGCAATGCGAGCCGGCGCATCTTCGAGGGCCTCGGAGTGTGGCAGGACATGGCGGCCGAGGCCGCGGCGATTCGCGCCATCCACGTCTCCGACGCCGGCCGCTTCGGCAACGCGCACCTCGTCGCGGCGGAGCAGGGCGTCGACGCCCTGGGTTACGTCGTGCCGAACCGGCGGATCGGCGCGGCGCTCTGGGCGCGGCTCGCCGGCGCCGCGGGACTCACGCTGCGCGTTCCGGGACAGGTCGAGGGCGTCGGGATCGACGCCGCGGGCGTGCGTTTCACGCTGGTGAGCGAGCGCGGCCGCGAGGCGGTGGCCGCGCGGCTGGTGGTGGCGGCCGACGGGGCGAACTCGCTGGTCCGGGCCGCGGCCGGTATCGCGGCCACGCTCGAGGACTACGACCAGGTCGCCGTTGTCGCCAACGTCGCGAGCGACACGCCGCACGCCGGCAACGCCTACGAACGCTTCACGCGCACCGGTCCGCTCGCCGTGCTGCCGCTCGCCGACGGTACGCTGAGTGTCATCTGGGCGTGCCGCAGCGCGGACGCGCCCGCGGTGCTCGCGCTCGATGACGCCGCCTGGCTCGCGGCGCTCCAGGCGCGCTTCGGCTGGCGTGCCGGGCGCTTCGTCCGCGCCGGGCGCCGCGGCTCCTATCCCCTGAAGCTGTCGCGCGCCGCGGCAGCCATTGCGCCGCGCACCGTTCTCATCGGCAACGCCGCGCAGGCGCTGCATCCGGTGGCCGGCCAGGGATTCAACCTTGGGTTGCGTGATGCGGCGATGCTCGCCGAGGTGCTCGCCAACGCATCCGGCGACCCGGGAGAGCCCGAGCTGCTCGAGCGCTTCGCCGCCTGGCGCGCCGCCGACCGCGGCGGCGTGCTGCGCTTCACGGACTCCCTGGTGAAACTGTTCGGAGACTCGCGTCCCGGCGTCGGCCTGCTGCGCAATCTCGGGCTCCTGGCCTTCGACCTCGCACCGCCCGCCAAGAGCGCGCTCGCGCGCGTCAGCCTCGGCTTCGGCGGCCCGAGCCCGCGCCTCGCCCGCGGTCTCGCCGTGCGCCGCGCCCATCCCGGGGCTCGCGATGTTTGACGTGGCGATCATCGGCGGTGGGCCGGTGGGCGCCTGCGCGGGGGCGCTGCTGGCACGCGCCGCACGCGCCGGGGGTGGGCGGCCGAGCGTGGTGCTCGTCGAGCCGCACCTGCCGCAGCCACCGGGCGCGGACGCGCCGCCCGACGCGCGAGTGGTGGCGATCTCGCGCGCCAGTGAGCGCCTGCTGCGCTCGAGCGGCACCTGGCCACGGATCGATGGGCCGCGGCTCTGTGCCTATGAGCGCATGCGTGTTTGGCACGAACGCGTCGCCGCGGATAGTCCCGACGCGCTCGTCTTCGACGCCGCCGACGTCGGCGAGCCAAACCTCGGCTACATCCTCGAGAACCGCCTGCTGCAGTCGGCGCTGCTCGCGGCCTTCACGGCGGCCGGTGGGCGGCTCGAGTCGGGGCAGTTCTCCTCGCTCGCCATCGCCGACGACCGGGTGAGCATCGGGACCAGCGGCGGCACGCTCGAGGCGCGTCTCGTGGTCGGGGCCGATGGCGCGCAGTCGGCGGTGCGCCGGGCCGCCGGTCTCGCGGTGGAGCAGAGCGACTACCGCCAGACGGCCATCGTCGCCACGGTCGCCACGGCGCGCCCGCACGAGCTGACGGCGTGGCAGCGCTTCATGCGCGATGGCACGCTCGCGTTCCTGCCGCTCTTCGATGGCACGAGCTCGATCGTCTGGTCGGCGGACGATGCCCTCGCCGCGAGCCTTGCGGCCGCGAGCGCCGCGGAGTTCGCGCACGAGCTCGATCGCGCCTCGGACCTGGCGCTCGGCACCACGCGGCTCGTCGGCGAGCGCGTTACCTTTCCGCTGCGGCGCCTCGCGGCACCGCGTTATGTTGCGCGGCGTGTCGCCCTCGTCGGCGACGCTGCCCACGTCGTGCACCCGCTCGCCGGCCAGGGTGTGAACCTCGGGCTCCTCGATGCCGCGGCGCTCGCGCAACTCGCGGTGGCGGCGGTGGGGCGGCGCGAGGATCCGGGATCACTTGGCGTGCTGCGCGCCTACGAGCGCTGGCGCAAGAGCGAGGTGGCCATCATGGGCACCGCGATCGATGGCTTCGACCGCCTGCTCGCTCATGGCACGGGACCGCTCGCGCGCCTGGCGCAGCGTGGACTCGGATGGGTGAACCGCAACCAGGAGCTGCGGCGCTTCTTCATCCGCCGCGCACTCGGGATGAGCGGCGAGCTGCCCGAGGCTGCGCGGCGGGCATCATGAGCCCGAAGTGAGACCTGCTTGTCGCTCGAGCTCCTGGTAGTCCTCGCGGCCAGCAAGGCTCCCGACTGGTCGAGCTGGAATCAGGCGCTCTGGGAGGTACGTGCGCCTGCGAGCCTGGCGCGGTCCGTCGACCTCAAGCGCCATACAGGCTTCCTGGCGGTCAGAGTCGCGGGGCGCGCCACCGGGTTTTATTTCCAGCGCGAATCCGCCGCGGAGCTGGCGGCGCAGTATCCGCCGCTGGCAACCGTGTCGATGGTCGAGCCAATCGTGTATTCGCTCAGCTTCGATGCACACCCCGAGGAGTGCGCGGCCGCCTACCTGTCCGCCTCGGTGCTCGTGTCGCGCTTCGGCGGCGTCGCGTTCGATACCCGGCAGGGGGCGATATTGAGCCTGGAGCAGGTCGACCAGGGCGCCAGGCAGTGCCTGAGTCTCGTTGCCAAATGACGACCGGTGCAGTGACGCCGCTTCAGGTCAACGGGATGAGATCGACCTTAGCCGCGCACACGAAGTCGTTCTCCGACAGCCCCTTCACGGCGTGGGTCGTGAACTTCACGCGGCAGTAGTTGTAGCCCACCTCGAGGTCCGGATGGTGATCCTCGATGTTGGCGATGTGGGCGAGCGCGTTGACGAAGCTCATGGTGCGGTAGAAATCGCGGAAGCGGAGCTCGCGGCGGATGGCGTGCGCGCCATCCGTCAGGACCCAGTCCTTCGAGATCTGCGTGAGGAGCGCCGCCGCCTGCTCCGCGGTGAGGGGCGGCATGCCGCCCTCACACGGTTTGCATCGGCGCTCGGCGAGGGCCTGGCTCACGCGTCACGCGAGGGCGGGGTGAGGCGCGCGTAGCGGCGCACGACATAACGCTCGACGATCTCCTGGAACTCCTCGGCGATGCGTTCGCCCTTCAGGGTCACCGTCTTCTCGCCGTCCTCGTACACCGGCGCCACCGGCCGCTCGCCGGTGCCCGGCAGGCTGATGCCGAGGTTGGCGTGCTTGCTCTCGCCCGGGCCGTTGACGACGCAGCCCATGACGGCGACCGTCATCTCCTCCACCCCGGCGTACTCGCGCCGCCACTGCGGCATGCGCGCGCGGACGTGGCTCTGGATCTGCTGCGCCAGCTCCTGGAAGAAGGTGCTGGTGGTGCGCCCGCAGCCCGGGCAGGCGATCACGAGCGGCGTGAACGCGCGCAGCCCCATGGTCTGCAGGATCTCCTGCGCGACGATCACCTCCTGGGTGCGGTCGCCGCCCGGCTCGGGGGTGAGCGACGCGCGGATGGTGTCGCCGATGCCCTCCTGCAGCAGCACCGCCATGCCGGCGGTCGAGGCGACGATGCCCTTCGAGCCCATGCCAGCCTCGGTGAGCCCGAGATGGAGTGGATAGTCGCAGCGTGCGGCCAGGTCGCGGTAGATGGCGATGAGATCCTGCACGCCGCTCACCTTGGCCGAAAGAATGATGCGGTCGTGGGGCAGTCCCAGCTCCTCGGCGCGCTGGGCGCTGCCGAGGGCCGAGAGCACCACGGCGTTGCGTAAGACCCCCTGCGCATCGAGCGGCTCGGCGCGCGCCGAGTTCTCGTCCATGAGGCGCGTGAGAAGGTCCGAGTCGAGGCTGCCCCAGTTGACGCCGATGCGCACGGGCTTCCGGTAGCGACAGGCGATCTCGATCATCTCGGCAAACTGCGGGTCGCGCTTCGACCCACGCCCGACGTTGCCCGGGTTGATGCGGTACTTGGCGAGCGCCTGGGCGCAGTCGGGATGCTCGCGCAGGAGCTTATGTCCGTTGAAGTGAAAGTCACCGATGAGGGGAACCGCGACCCCGGCGCGATCGAGCCAAGTGCGGATCGGCGCGACGGCGGCCGCCGCCTCGCTGGTGTTCACGGTGACGCGTACCAGCTCGGAGCCCGCCCGTGCCAACGCCTGCACCTGCCGCGCCGTGCCCTCGACGTCGGCGGTGTCCGTATTGGTCATCGACTGAACCACGATCGGCGCACCGCCGCCGACGCGGACGGGTCCGATCGATACCTGCACGGAGGAGCGGCGGGGGAGGCTCATGCGGCGCAAATTCTACCGGCACTTGACCGGGCTGGTATCATTCGGGGGCCCGAAACGGTCTGTTCGGAGAGAGTCCGGCACCAGCCGGAACGCCGAAGGCGCAAATTCCGCCCGGAAACGCTCAGGCACATGAACGGCAGACGGCGCTACGCGGCTCTTTGACGCATCGCGCGGGGCTTCTGGAGAGCGGTGGAGCGAGCCTCCACCCACCGAAGGGGAGCGGCACCTCTCGAGGGCGCCTGATCTCTCAGGTCACAGGGACAGAAGGGCGGCAGGCGCTTCGCATGCGGAGCGTGTGCCGGCTTCTTTGTTCGCTGGAGGACCGAAGTGGGACGCAAGACCCCGTTGTTCGCGCTGCACCAGGAGCTCGGCGCCCGTATCGTCGACTTCGGCGGCTGGGACATGCCGGTGCAGTACAGCTCGCAGATCGGCGAGCACCACGCGGTGCGCCGGAGCGCGGGCGTCTTCGACGTCTCGCACATGTGCGTCGTCGATCTCAAGGGCCCGCGGGTCCGAGCCTTCCTCGCGCGGCTGCTCGCCAACGATGTCGGCAAGCTGAAGACGCCTGGCAAGGCGCTCTACACCTGCATGCTCAACGAGCAGGGCGGAGTCATCGACGACCTCATCGTCTACTTCCTCACCGAGAGCTGGTTCCGCGCGGTGGTCAACGCCGGCACCCGCGATAAGGATCTCGCCTGGATCCGCCGCCACGCCCAAGGCCTCGGCGTCGAGGTCACCGAGCGCACCGATCTCGCCATGCTCGCGGTCCAGGGTCCTGAGGCGCGCGCCAAGGCGGCGACACTCCTGGCGGCGGCCGACGCCGCGGCGGCGCTCGCTCTCGGGGTGTTCGTCGGGCGCGAGCTCGGCGCCTGGTTCGTCGCCCGCACCGGCTACACGGGCGAGGATGGCTTCGAGATCATGATGCCGGCCGCGGATGCAGTGCCCGCCTGGCGGCGCCTCAATGCCCTCGGCGTCGCCTCGTGCGGCCTCGGGGCGCGCGACACCCTGAGGCTCGAGGCAGGCATGAACCTCTACGGCCACGAGATGGACGAGAACACCGATCCTTTCGAGTCGGGCCTCACCTGGACCGTGGCGCTCGAGCCCGCGGCGCGCGCCTTCATCGGGCGCGAGGCGCTCGAGGCGATCCGCGCGCGCGGCGCGGGGCCGAAGCTCGTCGGCCTCCTGCTCGAGGACCGCGGGGTGCTGCGCAGCCATCAGAAAGTGGTGGTGCCGGCGATCGGCGAGGGCGAGATCACGAGCGGCACCTTCTCCCCGACCCTCGAGCGCTCGATCGCCCTCGCCCGTGTGCCCGCGGCTACGCCTGGGCGGGTGCAGGTCGACATTCGCGGCAAGCTGCTCAACGCCCGAGTGGTGAAGCCGCCGTTCGTGCGTTTTGGCAAGTCCCTGGTCACTTAAAGGACCCGATTCATGAGCAACCTTCCCGCGGACCTCAAGTACACCAAGTCGCACGAATGGGTGCGCACCCTCGGCGACGGCACGGTCGAGATCGGCATCACCGATCACGCGCAGCATGCACTCGGCGATCTCGTGTTCGTCGAAGTGCCGGAGGCCGGCCGCACGGTGAAGCAGGACGAGCCGTGCGCCGTGGTCGAGTCGGTAAAGGCCGCCTCCGACGTGTATGCGCCGATCGCCGGCGAGATCACCGGCGGCAATCCCAAGCTCGCGGACGCGCCCGAGACGATCAACTCCGACCCCTACGGCGAGGGCTGGCTGATGCGGCTGCGTCCGGCCGCTGGCGCGGTGGCGGCGGCGGAACTGCTGTCGCCCGATGACTATCAGAAAGTAGTGGCGGCGGAGGGCGGCTGATGGCGTTCATTCCCCACACCGAGGCCGACGTCGCGGCGATGCTCGCCGCGATCGGCGCCCGCGGTATCGAGGACCTGTTCGCGGAGATCCCGGCGAGCCTCAGGATCGGCTCGCTCGCGGGTGTGCCCGAGGCGCTCAACGAGATGGAGATCGGGCGCCTCATGAGCGAGCGCGCCGCGCAGGATGGCACCCCGCTCAGCTTCATCGGCGCCGGCGCCTACGAGCACCACATTCCCGCGGCGGTGTGGGCCATCACGACGCGCGGCGAGTTCTACAGTGCCTACACGCCCTACCAGGCCGAAGCCAGCCAGGGCACGCTGCAGATGATCTACGAGTTCCAGACCATGATCGCGCGCCTCACCGGCATGCAGGTCGCCAACGCCTCGATGTACGACGGCGCCTCGGCGACCGCGGAAGCGGCACTCATGGCGGTGCGCGCCAACCGCAAGTCGAAGTCGGCGCGCATCCTGGTGCCGACGACGCTGCACCCGCACTACCGCCGCGTGGCGGTCGCGATGGCGTGCAACCAGGGACTGCGCTTCGAGGAGCTGCCCTACTGCACGGTCGAGGGCGTGACCCTGCCCGCCTCGCTCGCCAGGTACCAGGGCGAGGACGTGACCGCGCTGGTCATCCAGCAGCCGAACTTCTTCGGCCGGCTCGAGGACGTGGATGCGCTCACCGACTGGGCGCACGCGCGCGGAGCCCTCGTGATCGCGGTGGTGAACCCCACCTCGCTGGCGCTGCTCAAGCCCCCCGGAGAGTGGGGCAGCAAGGGCGCCGACATCGCGGTCGGCGAGGGCCAGCCGCTCGGCGTGCCGCTGTCGTCGGGTGGACCGTACTTCGGCTTCATGACGGCCCGCATGGAGCACGTGCGCCAGATGCCCGGCCGCATCGTCGGCCGCACGCTCGACGCCGCCGGTAGCGACGGCTTCACGCTCACTCTCCAGGCGCGCGAGCAGCACATCCGCCGCGCCAAGGCGACCTCCAACATCTGCACCAACCAGGGGCTGCTGGTGACGGCGGCGACCATCTACATGTCGCTCATGGGGCCGCAGGGACTCGCGCGCACCGCCGCCGCGAGCCATGCCCGCAGCCGCGAGCTCATCGCCGCGCTCACGCGGGCGCCCGGCGTGCGCCTCGCCTTCGACGGACCCCACTTCCACGAGGCCGTGCTGCTCCTCGACCGCGCGACCGAGCCGGTGCTCGAGGCGCTCGCCGCCCGCGGGATCATCGGCGGACTCGATCTCGCGCCGTACTACCCCGAGCTCGGCCCGGCGCTGCTCGTGTGCGCGACCGAGACCAAGACCGCAGCCGACCTCGAGCGCTACCGCGCCTCCCTGAGCGAGGCCATGCAGGCCGCGCGCGCCGCCTGAGAAGGACGTAACCGATGCCGAGCCGTGAACAAGTGATCTTCGAGCACTCGCAGCCGGGACGCGGCGCGAGCGATCAGTGGCCGCACGACGTGGGCGCCGCGCCGCTCGCCGATCTGCCGGCGAAGCTCAGGCGCAGCAAGGCACCGGCGCTCCCCGAGGTCGGCGAGCTCGAGGCGGTGCGGCACTTCACCCGCCTGTCGCAGCTCAACTTCTCGATCGACACGCACTTCTATCCGCTCGGCTCGTGCACGATGAAGTACAACCCCAAGGCGTGCAATCAGTACGCCATGCTGCCGCAGTTCCTGGCGCGTCATCCGCTCGCGCCGGAGTCGCACGGCCAGGGGTTCCTCGCCTGCATGTACGAGCTGCAGGAGATGCTCAAGGAGGTCACCGGCATGCAGGGCGTGGCGCTCTCACCCATGGCGGGCGCGCACGGCGAGTTCGCCGGTGTCGCCATGATCCGCGCCTACCATCGGGCCCGCGGCGATCTCAAGCGCAACGAGATCATCGTGCCCGAGGCCGCCCACGGCACCAACCCCGCGACCGCGACCATGTGCGGCTGCGTGGTGCGCGAGATCCCGGTCGACGCCTCCGGCGACGCCGATCTCGAGGCACTCAAGGCGGCGGTCGGTCCCAACACCGCGGGCATCATGCTCACCAATCCCTCGACCCTCGGCGTGTTCGAGCGCGGCATCGAGGCGGTGGCCAAGGTGGTGCACGACGCCGGCGGGCTGCTCTACTACGACGGCGCGAATCTCAACGCGATCCTGGGCAAGGTGCGTCCCGGAGACATGGGCTTCGATTGTATGCACATGAACCTGCACAAGACCTTCTCGACGCCGCATGGGGGCGGCGGGCCGGGCGCGGGCGCGGTCGGGGTGTCGGCGCGGCTCCTGCCGTTCATGCCGATCCCGGTGGTTGCCAAGGAGGGCGAGCGTTACCGCTGGCTCACCGAGGACGACATGCCGCAGTCGATCGGGCGGCTGTCGGCGTTCATGGGGAATGCCGGCGTGCTGCTGCGTGCCTACATCTACATGCGGCTGCTCGGACGCGAGGGCATGCGGGCGGTGGGCGAGTACGCGACGCTCAACGCCAACTACCTGCTGAAGCGCTTGCGGGACGCGGGCTTCGAGGCCGCCTATCCCGAGCGCCGCGCCAGCCACGAGTTCATCATCACGCTCAAGCGCCAGGCCCGCGAGCTCAACGTAACCGCCATGGATTTCGCCAAGCGGCTGCTCGATCTCGGCTTCCACGCCCCGACCACCTACTTCCCGCTGCTCGTGCCCGAGTGCCTGCTGATCGAGCCGACCGAGACCGAGACCAAGGCGGTCCTGGATGCGTTTGTGGCGGCCATGTCACAGATTCAGCAGGAGGCCCAGCAGGAACCCGAGCGCGTACGCACGGCACCGCATACCATGCCGGTGCGGCGCCTCGACGACGTGCGCGCCGCCCGCCAGCTGGACCTCACATGGACGCCAACGACGCAGCGTTAGACCGGTACAAACCGCGCGGCATGACCCGCGTGCTGCGTGCGCTCGGCGCGAGCCTGCGCGGGCTTGCGGGCGCGTTCCGCGACGAGGCGGCCTTCCGCCAGGAGCTGGCCTTCGCCGCCGTGGTCATTCCGCTCGCCCTCTGGCTCGGACACAGCGGTGTCGAGCGCGCGCTGCTCATCGCGCCGGTCCTCCTCACCCTGATCGTGGAGCTCGTCAACAGCGCCATCGAGGCGACGGTCGACCGCATCGGTTTCGAGCGTCACGCGCTCGCCGGCCTCGCCAAGGACATCGGCTCTGCCGCGGTGCTGATGTCGTTCGTGCTCCTGACCGCGGTCTGGCTGCTCGTGCTGCTCGGACGCTAGAGAAACCCACCCCGATGCGATTCGTGCGAACCGGGCTGCTCGCCGCCATCGCGTCCTGCGCCGCGCTCGGCGCCGCAGCCGATCCGCCGCGCGCGGCCCCGCAGGCCTCACCCGCGCCTGCCCCGCCCGCCACGCCCACACCTGCGCCGCCCGTGGGGCCCGAGCCGCCGCCGTCCGGTAACGCGGCGGGCGAGCCCCCGCCGGCACCGGCCGCGGTGATTCCCCAGATCGCGCAGCAGGCGGCGGCGGGGGAGGCCAACCCCGACTGGGCCGTCACCCTCGAGCGCATCGCGAGCAGCGTGGTCTCCATCGACCTCGACATGGTGCGGGCGTTCGATACCGAGTGGAACACGACGGCGCAGGCGACTGGTTTCGTGGTCGACGCCGAGCGCGGCCTGATACTCACCAACCGCCACGTGGTCACGCCGGGTCCGGTCACCTCGGAAGCGACCTTCCTCAACCGCGAGGAAGTGCAGCTCTACCCGGTATACCGCGATCCGGTCCACGACTTCGGCCTCTACCGCTACGACCCGAAGAAGCTGCGCTTCATCAAGCCGAAGGCCCTGCCGCTCTATCCCGAGGGCGCCCAGATCGGGCGCGAGATCCGCGTGGTCGGCAACAACGCCGGCGAGCAGCTGTCGATCCTGGCCGGCACACTCGCGCGCCTCGATCGTGACGCGCCCGAGTACGGCATCGCCAAGTACAACGACTTCAACACCTTCTACCTGCAGGCGGCTTCGGGCACCTCGGGCGGCTCGTCCGGCTCGCCGGTGATCGACATCCGCGGGCGGGTGGTCGGGCTCAACGCGGGCGGCGCGACCGGCGCCGCGTCGAGCTTCTATCTGCCGCTCGGGCGGGTGCGCCGCGCGCTGACCCTCATCCAGGAAGGCAAGCCCGTGCCGCGCGGCACGCTCTATGCGGTCTTCAACTACATGCCCTACGACGAGCTCGACCGCCTCGGGCTCGATTCGCACACCGAGGCGGAGGTGCGCAAGACCTTCCCGCGCCTCACCGGCATGCTGGTGGTGAGCGAGGTGCTGCCCGGCTCGCCGAGCGAGAACGTGCTGCAGCCCGGCGACATCCTGACCCGTCTGAACGGCCATTACCTGACGCAGTTCGAGCCGCTCGAGGAAGTGCTCGACGACTCGGTCGGGCGGGAGGTCGAGGTCGAGGTCGAGCGCGGTGGCAAGCCGGTCTCGGCCCGCCTGCCGGTCGGCGACCTGCATGCGATCACCCCGAGCGCCTACGCCGAGTTCGGCGACGCCGTCGTCAACACCATGTCGTACCAGCTGGCGCGCGCCTACAACGTGCCGACGCGCGGCGTGTACGTCGCCAACCCGGGCTATGTGTTCGCCGCCGCCGCGATCCCGCGTGGAGCGGTGATCTCGGCCCTCAATGGCCATGCCACCAAGACGCTCGCCGACCTCGAAGCCGGCCTCGCGCAGCTCGGCAACGGCGACTACGCCACGGTGCGCTACAGCACCATCGACGATCCGAACGGCAGCCAGCTGCGTCCCATCCGCATGGATCGCCTCTGGTTCCCCGTCCGCCACTGCGACCGCGACGACGCGCGTGGCCTCTGGGATTGCAAGGATCTGGCCGCGGGGCCGGCGCCCAAGCCGGCGGAAGTCAGCTCCACCGCCTACCCGCGTTTCAGCGACCCGCGCCAGAACGCGCTCGCCCCGTCGCTCGTCATGGTGACCTTCGACATGCCCTACTCGGTGTCGGGGATCACCGAGCGCAACTACCACGGCACCGGACTCGTGGTGGATGCGGCCCGCGGGCTCGTGGTGGTCGACCGCAACACCGTGCCGGTCTCGCTCGGCAACGTGCAGATCGCCTTCGCCGGCACGGTGCAGGTGCCGGGCCGCGTCGTCTACGTGCATCCGCTGCATAACTACGCGGTCGTGGCCTACGACCCGCGCCTGATCGGCACGACGCCGGTCAAGTCCGCCAGGCTCAGCTCCCGCGAGTTGCGCGCCGGCGAGCCGCTATGGGTGGTCGGCCTCGGCAGCGACAGCCAGATGCGCTCGCGCACCACCGAGATCGCGAGCATCGAGCCGCTCGAGCTGCCGCTGTCGCGCACCATGCGCTTCCGCGACAGCAATCTCGAGACCGTGCAGCTGGTGAATCCGCCGACCGAGTTCGACGGCGTGCTGTCCGACAAGGAGGGCAACGTGCTCGGCACCTGGTCGAGCTTCGCCTACGAGAACGGCCGCGAGCTCGCGCAGGAAAACCGCGGCGTGCCGATCGATGTCGCGGCCGACATGCTCGAGCGCGCGCGCGCCGGCCGCGCGCTGCACTCGCTCGAGTGCGAATTCGGCGTCCTGCCGCTCGCGAACGCCCGCGAGCTCGGCCTGCCTGAGAGCTGGACGCAGAAGCTCGCACAGCACACGCCGACCCGGCGGCAGGTGCTGTCGGTAGTGCGCCTCGTCGGCGGCTCGCCGGCATCCAAGCTCCTGCAGCAGGGCGACCTGCTGCTCGCGATCGATGGGCAGGTGGCCACCCGTTTCCGCGAAGTGGAGCGGGCGGCGGCCGACAAGGAGCTGGTGCACGTCACCGTCTGGCGCGGCCAGGGCGAGCAGACCTTCGAAGTGCCGACCGCCGAGTTATCCGGAGGCGATCTCGAGCGCGTGGTGCAGTGGGCCGGAGCGACGCTGCAGGCACCGCACCGCTCGATGAGCGCGCAGCGCGCCATTCCGCCGCGCGGCGTGTACGTCGCGTATTTTGCCTACGGCTCGCCGGCGACCCGCTACGGACTCTTTCCCGGGCGGCGCATCGTCGAAGTCGACGGCGTGTCGACGCCGGATCTCGATTCCTTTCTCAAGGCGGTCACGGGTCGCCCCGACCGCTCCTCGGTGCGCCTGAAGACCATCACCTGGAACAACGCGCCCGAGGTGATCACCGTCAAGCTCGACAGGCACTACTGGCCCGCGTACGAGCTGACACACTCGCCGAGCGGCTGGGCGCGGACCAAACTGGAGTGATTTTCCCGAGAGCCAACATAGTGTTGCAGCAGACTGACGCTTTGCTGCAACAGAGGGTTCTGTTGCCCGTGGCTTGGTAGAATTCGTCATCCCTATGGTCCGCGTCGTCAGAGCCACTCAGGTCGAGATCGAGACAGCCGTACAGACGCTGCGCAACGGCGAGCTCGTGGCTTTCCCGACAGAAACCGTCTACGGGCTCGGCGCCAACGCGCAGAACCCGGCCGCGGTGCGCCGCATCTTCGAGGCCAAGGGCCGGCCCGCCAATCATCCGGTGATCGTGCACCTCGACAGCCCGCGCTACCTGCACCGCTGGGTACGCGAAGTGCCCGATGGCGCCACCAAGCTCGCCGAGGCCTTCTGGCCCGGGCCCCTTACCATGGTCATGCCGCGCGCCGCGCACGTGCACGACGTGGTTACCGGCGGTCAGGACACCATCGCGATCCGCGTACCGGCGCATCCCATGGCGCAGCAGCTGCTCACGGCTTTTGGCGGTGGCATCGCCGCGCCCTCCGCCAACCGTTATGGGCGGCTCTCGCCGACCCGCGCCGAGCACGTGCGCGAGGAGCTCGGCGATGCGGTGCGCCTGGTGCTCGATGGCGGCGAGTGTCAGCTCGGGCTCGAGTCGACCATCGTCGCCTTCGAAGGTCCGACCGTGCGCCTGCTGCGTCCGGGCAGCGTTACGGCCGGACAGATTCGAGCGGTGGTGGGCGAGCTGGCGATCGGAGCGGGGTACGAGTCGCCACGCGTTCCGGGGGGCGCGGAGAGCCATTACGCGCCGGCGACGCCCATGACCATCGTTTCTGCCGGGGAGATCGATGCCCGGGCCGATGCCGCCTCGGGCGGCGGCAAGCGCATCGCCGTGCTGGCGCAGCGCCTGCCGCTGCGCTCGCACAAGTACGTCACCTGGATCAACGCAGGCCGCCGGCCCGAGAGCTACGGGCGCGACCTCTACAACAACCTCCGCACCCTCGATCGCGCCGGCTGCCAGCGCATCCTCGTGCAGGAGGTGCCCGAGGGCGAGCGCTGGGACGCGATCCGCGATCGCCTGCGGCGCGCCGCGAGCAGCATCGCGCAGAGCGACGAAGGCAGCGGCACGATGGCCGTGCTGCCCTGAGCTCGCGCGATTTCCACGAGTGCCGCGGCCGCGATTCATCGATCCGTTCCAGCCCGCCGAAGTGCGCCGCCTGGTGCGCGAATTCGGCTCGCCGCTCCTGATCCTCGACTGCGAGCGCGTGCGCGTGCAGTTCAGGAAGCTCCGCAAGGCGCTGCCGCGCGTCGACCTGCACTATGCACTGAAGCCCCTGCCGCACCCGGCGGTCGTACGCACCGTGATCGAGGAGGGCGGCTACCTCGATCTCGCCACGAGCGGCGAGGTGCAGCTGGTCGAGCGCCTCGGGGTCGCGCCCGAGCGCTGCATTCATACTCATCCGATCAAGCGCCCGGCGGACATCGCCAACGCGCTCGAGTACGGCGTGCGCACCTTCGTCGCCGACAACCCCGACGAGGTACGCAAGTTCGTCCGTCATCGCGAGTCGGTGCAGCTGCTGCTGCGCGTCTCGTTCCGCTCGCCGGGCGCCGTGGTCGACCTGTCGCGCAAGTTCGGCTGCGATCCGGAAGCCGTGCTCGAGCTCGCGCAGCTCGCGGCCGGCCTCGGTATCGGCGTGCGCGGGCTGTCGTTCCACGTCGGCTCGCAGACCAACGACGCCACCAAGCAGGTCGAGGCACTCGAGGCCTGCGCGAAGCTCATGGCGGCGGCGCGCCGCGAGAAGCTCGGCGCCTTCGACACGCTCGACATCGGCGGCGGCTTTCCGATCGACTACACCCAGCCGGTGCAGGACATCGGGCGCTTCTGCGCGCCGCTGCGCGCAGCTCTCGCGCGCCTGCCGAAACGCGTGCGCGTGATCGCCGAGCCCGGGCGCTACATCGTCGGGCCCGCGGCGATCGGCGTCGCCTCGGTGATGGGCCGCGCGCAGCGCGAAGGCCATTGGTGGTATTACCTCGATGACGGCCTGTACGGCTCTTACAGCGGCCAGCTCTACGACCACGCCCGCTATCCGGTGGAGCCGCTGCGCGACAGCGCCGAGCGGCTGCCTTCGGTGCTCGCCGGGCCGACCTGCGACAGCATCGACGTGATCGCCGAGAACCTGATGCTGCCGCAGCTCAAGGCTGGCGACCTGATCATCGGCCGCGCCATGGGCGCCTACACCCGCGCCAGCGCCACCGACTTCAACTTCTTTCCGCGCGCCACCGTGGTCGCGGTCAACACCCGCCCGGGCGATGGCGGTGGCGTCGACCCGCTCACTCTGTGAGCGAGACTCCCGGAGCCGAGGCGCGTTGTTCATGATCGCTTCCCCGATCCGCAACGTGGTCTTCGACATCGGCTGGGTGCTGATGCGGCTCAAGTACCAGCCGCTGCTCGAGCTGCTGCGCTCGCGCGGCGTCGAGGCCGACGACCTGCACTCGGTGCTGGCGCGCGCCGCGCTCGAGGATCACGAGTCCGGCCGGCTGCACGGCCGCGGGCTCCTCGAGCGGCTCGCGGCGCTCACGCCCGGGCCGGTGTCGCTCGATGAGCTGTACGCGCACTGGGTCGACATGTTCGAGCTCGAGCCGGAGATGGTCGAGCTCGCCCACCGCCTGAGCGAGGGCCACCGCGTCTACCTGCTCTCGAACATCGGCGATCTGCACTGGACGCATCTGTCGCGCGAGTGGCGCTTGCACCGCATCGGGCACGGCGCATTGCCGTCCTACCTGGCCGGCGTCATGAAGCCGCACGCGGGCATCTACGCCGAGGCCGAGCGGCGCTTCGGGCTCGAGCCGGCCGCGACCGTATTCATCGACGACCGCGCCGACAACATCGCCACCGCCCGCGGCCGCGGCTGGCACGGCATCGTCCACGGCGGCTACCAGAGCACCGTGCGCGCCCTGCGCGGGCTCGACGTGGCCTGCTGAAGGCTCCAGGTGCCTCATGAAGGACGATAGCCCGGCCGAGCCCAGCACGCGGATTCACCAGCTGGTGAGCGAGGCGCGCGACGGTCGCAATCCGCGCGTCGTCGCGCGGCTCTACTCGGGGTGGGCGGTGTTCGGCGAGCGCCAGTTCGTGCGCGGCTACCTGCTGCTTCTGCCCGATCCGGTGGTGCCGACGCTCAACGCGCTCGGAGTCCAGGAGCGCAGCGCCTTCCTCACCGACATGACGCGCCTCGGCGATGCGCTCCTCAAGGTGACCGGGGCGCTGCGCATCAACTACGCGATGTTCGGCAACGAGGAGCCGGCGCTGCACGCGCACGTGATCCCGCGCTACCTCGACGAGCCCGAGGCGCTGCGCGCCGCGCATCCCTGGGCATACGACTGGAAGGCGGCGCCGGTGTTCGAGCGCGCCGCCTGCGCCGAGCTGGCCGAGAGCCTGCTGCGTGAGCTGCAGCGCCTCGGCGTCACGAAGCCGATGCGCTTTGCGCCGGGCGCCAACGCCGGCTGAGTCGGCGCCGTCTTACTTCGGCGGCGGCTGAGTCGCGGGCGGCGGCGAGTTCGGGCTGTCGGGCGGGTTGACCGGTGGCTTGCCGGTCAGCTTCGCCGGCGGGTTCTTGCCAACCGGCGGCGTCGCCGCTGCCGGCGCGGCCTCGGCCGCCGCGGGCTTGACGCTCAGGAGCTCCACCTCGAAGAGCAGCATCGAGCCGGGCGGGATCGGCGGACGCGACCTCAGGTCATAGGCGAGCTGCGGCGGGATGAACAGCTTCCACCTGGCGCCGGGCTTCATGAGCTGCAGCGCCTCGGTCCAGCCGGGAATGACGCGGTCGACCTCGAAGGTCGCGGGCTGCCCGCGCTTGTAGGAGCTGTCGAACTCGGTGCCATCGAGCAGCGTGCCGCGATAGTTCACGACCACCGAATCGCTCGCCTTGGGCGCGGCGCCGCTTCCGGCCTTGAGCTCCTGGTATTGCAATCCGCTCTTGGTCGTGACGATGCCCGGCTTGCTGGCGTTCTCCGCGAGGAACTTGGCCGCGGCGCGGTGATTGGCCTCGGCTCCGGAGGTGGCGAGGGCGCGGATGTTTTCGCGGTCCTTGTCGGACACCTCGACTTTGCCGCTCAAGCCGTCGCGCACGCCCTGGGCGATGCGCGCCGTGCTGACCGCATCGGGTGTGACGCCTGAGTTGCGCAGCTGCTCACCCCACATGAGGCCGAGGCTGTAGCTCTCGGCGCCCTTTGGGTCCCCGCTGGCCTCGGCCGCGCCGCTGTTGGCGGGCGTCTTCTTTGCCTTCGGGCTCGCGGCCGGAGCGGCAGCCGGCGCGGCGGGCGCGCTCGCCGCGGGCGCCGCGCTCGTGGAGGGCTGCTGCGCCTGCAGGGCGCCGGTGAATAAAGCGGCGGCCACCGCAGTCATGGCAAAGGTGATGCGGCGGCGTGCAGCTCTCGAGGTCATGGACTTCCCTTCTTCAGGCGGCGGGGGGCGGGGCGAGAGTGTCGCCGATGCCGCGCTAGCGTGCCAGTTGAAATTCTCCGCCCGCGGCGAGCGCCCGGCGGTAAGCGGGCCGCGCCCGGATGCGCTCGAGGAACGCCGTGACCTTCGCGCCCGTTGCGCTGCCGGCGCGCGCCGCGGCCGCTTCCAGCGGAAAACTCATCTGTACATCCGCCCCCGTGAGTTCCTCGCCCGCGAACCAGGTGGACTTGCCGAGCTCGCCCTCCCAGAACCCCATGTGTGTTCTCAACTGCGGGTCGATGAAGCGCTGCTGCGCCCGCTGCGCGACCGCGCGCACGATGGGCCGTATGAGCGCCGGCACCGGCGGGCGCGGGAGCCTCTGGAACACGAGCTTGAGGAGCAGCGGCGGCATCGCCGAGCCCTCGGCGTAGTGCAGCCAGTAGTTGTAG
>Ga0210409_10002630_pt1 | contig 21107 bp, 14 predicted proteins | sample IncBWH17MmetaG_FD_161649 | JGI IMG/M metagenome (GOLD analysis project Ga0210409, IMG submission 161649) | Forest soil microbial communities from Barre Woods Harvard Forest LTER site, Petersham, Massachusetts, United States - Inc-BW-H-17-M | ecosystem: Environmental > Terrestrial > Soil >...
GCGACACTGAGTTTCGCAATATCCGATGGGAATTTCCTGAATGGTCTGGGGCCGCTACCGCAAACGGGCAGCGGAGGAGCGTATGTGGTGGACAGCTCGAAGTTCCTGGAAGCGGAAGCGACGGCGGGCGGCTTCGATGTGACGCTGGTCTCGCTAACGGCGACAGCGTACTTCAACACGACGGCTCCCGCGTTTCATGCAACTCCTCCATTCCCAATCACGCAGAACTTCACTATGAATCCCAATGGGTTGACCTCGACCATCGTGGTGACGACAGTCCCGCCGGGCCTGAGCTTCAGCGTTGATGGAACCGGCTATAACACGCAGCAGACTTTCACGTGGGTCCCGGGTAACGAGCACACGATTGCGGCCACTAGTCCCCAGAGCGGTGGAACAGGGATTCAGTCTGTCTTTTTGAATTGGAGCAACAACGGCCCCGTGTCACAAACAATCGTTGTGCCCACTGCCAGCACGACATATAGCGCGTTGTTCAAGACACAGTATTCGTTAACGACCAGCGCGAATCCTGCTGCAGGGGGAACCATTACCGCAGGTGGCTGGGTCGATGCCGGAAGCGTGGTAACCATGACGGCCACGGCGAATGCGGGCTATCACTTCACCGGATTCTCCGGAGCCCTGAACGGCACCACCAACCCTCAAAACCTGACCGTGACTGCTCCTGCGTCTGTCACAGCCAACTTCGGACCCACCACTCAACCGCCGGCGATAAGCAGTGCGAGCACCAGCGCATTCACGGTTGGTTTGGCGGGTTCGTTCAATGTCATAGCCACGGGAATCCCCTCTCCGACATTGTCCGAGAGCGGCGCTCTCCCTGCCGGCATAACCTTCAATCCTTCAACGGGTGTACTGAGCGGGACACCGGCAGCAGGAACCGCGGGAACGTATTCCATCACCTTCATGGCCAGCAACGGGGTTTCACCGAATGCAGTACAGAATTTTTCGCTGGTAGTGCATTTGCCATCGGTCGCGCTACTAACCCTGAATCCCACAAGCGTTGTAGGGAGCACCACAAACTCCATCGCCACAATAACGTTGAACGCTCCCGCTGTCGGCACGGTTGCTCAACGAACCGTTACCCTCTCAAGCAGCAATACCAGTGCGGCCACTCTTTCGGCCACAGTGACGGTCGCGGCAGGTGCTACGTCTGCGAATGTCACGGTGACGAGTCAGGCGGTAGCGTCAACAACCACCGCAACAATTACCGCATCGCTCAATGGCGGATCACAAAATGCTGTTCTCACTGTGACTCCGCTCCCACAATTAGTCTCGGTGACGTTGAACCCGACGAACGTTCCCGGCGGGGTGACCAATTCTGTGGGCAGAGTGACACTGAATGCTCCTGCCGTAGGTACAGCCGCGCAGAGAACAGTCACACTATCGAGCGACAACACGGCAGCAGCCACCGTGCCGGCGACCGTAACCGTGGCGACTGGGGCAACAACGGCCAACTTCACTGTGACCAGCCTCACAGTGGCGACCACAGCGACCGCGAACATTACTGCGACATTTAACAGCGGATCTCAGAGTGCGCCTCTCACGGTTACGCCGCGCGCCGGAGTAGTGTCCCTCACGTTGAATCCGGCCAGCGTATTGGGTGGATCGGGGAACTCGGTGGTGACGGTGACGTTGAATGCACCAGCAGCCGGGACGACGGCACAAAGGACGGTGACGCTGTCGAGTAGCAACACGGCAGCAGCGACCGTGCCGGCCAGCGTAGTTGTCGCTGTTGGGGCAACCACGACGACATTTACAGTGACCTCTCACGTCGTAAGTGCGGTGGCCCTACCACAGATCACTGCAACCTTGAATGGGTCAGCATCTGCGACCCTTACCGTCAATCCGTTGCTCGTGATGTCCATTGTGCTCAACCCGACCAGCGTGGTTGGCGGCGTAACAAATTCGACCGCCACAATTACTCTGAACGGTGTTGCAGCAGGCACAGTTGCCCAAAGAACAGTCACACTGACGAGCAGTAACACAGCCGCAGCCACCGTTCCCGCCACAATCGTTGTGCCCACTGGTGCAACTACAGCGACCTTTACGGTGACCAGCCACGCCGTCACGACGGTGACGCCATCTGACATTTCTGCTTCTATCCACGGGGGAACGCAAACAGCGACCCTCTCGATAACTCCTTGAGGTACGAAGGGAGCGGATTTTGGGGTGAAACAGCTTCGCGCACGTTCGTCGCAAGTCGTGCGGGGCGGGATGTGCTGTATCACAGCGTTAGCCGATATCGCCGCCCGTTGGGCCATGTGAGCCGATTTACACCGCCGTTCATTGCGTCACCAGCAAAACACGCATTCCAGAACTGCAGGCAACGCCAGTTGACATGTCCAGCCCAAAGCGGGAAAATCATCGTCTTCCCCGCAAACCTCCACCACGGAACGAAGATAGAAATGAAGCACACTATCTCAACATTCGCGAACATTCTGGCGGAGGAACAAGGCCAAGATATCGCCGAATATGCGGTGATGCTGGCAGTGATCCTCGTTATTGTCGTCGGCACAATACGCCTGATCGGCTCAAACGCGAACACGGTCTTTTCTCAGGTGGCGAGCTCGGTTCAATAGCGGCAACCTTGGGTCAAAACGTCACTCGGTCGCACTGACTCAATCGCACTAGCCCAGCGCACGTCCAGCCCCAGAAAAGCACGCTGTCACAGTTTTTGCAGAGCATCATCGGGCTCAGAGCCGGAGGAGTGAAGGTTTGAAAATCCTAAGCGCAACCCCAAGGAATGGTAACCTCAGCGGCACAAGGGACACCAAGCATTGATGCCCTGATTCCGCAGGTACAGGGCAAGGATGCCAGTCAGGTTCGAGCCTTGATAATCTCACCGACGATAGGTCGTTCCCCGGCTAAAGTGCGTTCGTAAGCGAATCCCTGCGATTCTCGCTTCCTCTCCCCCAGTTGCTGATACGTGGTGTTCAGGCCCCGAAGCAATCAGGCTCGGTTTGGAATGTGATGTAGGACACCAGATCTTGCCCGGCTATCCCGCTTTGTTACGGCCTGTTTCTGAAATCCTTCTGATCTTCTTTCTGCTCTTCGGGCAGATGGCCCCTGACAGGAGAGTAGAAAACAACACAATCACCTCTGCCCGCGATCCTGAGGTGAAAATTCATCTCCCTAAATCCGCTGTCTACCTGGGCAGTGACCGTTGGGTGCTCTATGACATGGCTGCTTGCGAGTTGCACGCGTTCATTGACGCGGATTCAGAGAAGAGAGTGCAGCGTCTCTACTGGGTGCAATTCGAAGCGTACGTGCCTACCAGGCCGGAGCTCCATCATCTGTACGATTCACCACGCCACACTAAAATCGGTGGACTGGACTTTTACGTCGATACCTGGGTACGCGCGCGGAACGCCGACATGCGTCCCGGGTCTGATCTCGAGCACGTCTTGCGCCTGATTCGTTCCAAGGGTTACCAGATGCCCGAGGGCATGATGTATGTGCGTCTCGTGCACTTGCTTGATGAAGCCAAACGCAAGGAATTGATGATCATCTATGCAGAGGACCTCCAGCCAACCGGATACAAAGCTGGTGATCTGGAGTCGCAGGGACACGCACATGATCACTGGCCGGCCATTGAAAAAAGTCTCCTCGAGCGCAAAGTAGCGTGATGATTGAGCCTCTGGGCAAGTAGCCATCCCACCAGATAACGTTGCGCTAGAGAAACGCCAGCTTCCGTGGAGTGAAATTCGGAAGATTCGGGAACACCTTCACGAGCGAGGGGTCATCGACCCCGAACCACGACGCCAGAGTCGCTCCGTATTGTTCGAGCGAGATGGTCGGTAACCACACGCCGCGACCCGTGACGTCTTCTGGACCCTGCAAGGCAAGGACTGGAAAGGTGCCGTGAATTTCAGCGCCCTTCACCGCCGCGCCCATCACCATGTGGTGACTTCCCCAGGCATGGTCGGAACCGGCGCCGCTGCTGGGTTGCAGCGTTCGTCCGAACTCCGACTCTGTAAAACTCACCACCTGTTTTTCGACTCCCATCTCGGCGGTGGCGTTATAGAACGCTGCCATCGCCGCCGACAACTCGCCAAGAAGCGCATTCTGCCGTGGCATTGCGTCGGAGTGCGTATCGAAGTCGCCCAGCGAGATGTAGAAAATTTGTCGATTCACCCCCAGATTTTTGCGGACGTGAATGATCCGCGCGACCTCCTCTAATTGCCGCCCCGAGTTCGACCCAGGGAATGAAGTCTTCAATGGCGACCCCATTGATAAGGCGGCATTCAACTGCCGGGCTGCGTCCAATCCGTCGGTTGTTACGCGATTCACTTTCTGGATCAATGCCATTCCCGACTCAAACTTGAGAATTTGCTGGAAGGCCGCGTCGCGTGCGTTCTCCGCCTGAGACCCATCCGACCCATCCAGCCCCAATTGGCCGTTAATGATGGAGGCCTGCGGCTGATTTCCCGTGAGAAGAAGGCTGTTCCCGGCGGTGGAGACTCCAATGGGAAAACTCGACGGAGCATTAAGCGCGGCCAGCAGATCTGCAGCCCGCCCTGCCCAGCCATTATGGGGCGCTCCCGGAATCGAAGCCATTTGCCACTGCTGCTGTTGATCGGAGTGCGAAAAAAGATTGAGAGGTACCGCGCTTCCCTGTTGATATTCATGCTTGGTAATTGGCTTGGTGAGAGTTCCCACGTTCGCGACGAATGTCAGTTTCCCGTGCTCGTAGATTTCTCGAAGAGCCCCGAGTTGCGGATGCAGGCCATAAACTTCCTTGCCGCCACGGGCATGAATCAGGCCGAGCGTATTTTGAGGCAAACCGAGCGTTGCTCCGCGAACGCGCTGATAGTCGCCATAGCCCTGCGCATCGGTCTTTACCGGCACAATCAGGTTGTTCCCATCATTCCCGCCGTACAAAAAGATGCAAACCAGCGCCTTGTAGTCAGCCTCAGAGGAAGAGGCCGCGTAGACACGGCTAAGACGGCCAAGGCAAGACGCGGCACCGAGCGCTCCCAGGGAGCGCACTGTCATCCGCAACAGAGTTCGTCGGGTAATCATGATCTTCGTTTGCCCGTCTTCAGTGCTGCACTTGATATAAGGCCGACGTAGCGACCAGGTAAACGGCATTTCGCGCCCGCAGGTTGTAATCATGCGTTGCCGTAACTGCCGTTACGATTTCCTGTTTCACGCTAGCCGGGAGGCGCCCGTAAAGCAACGCTCGATCAATAGCGTCCACCATATCGCCAGGCGATGCGGCCAGAGCAACGAAGGGAGCCAGATCACATTGCGCATCGCCATTCATGCCTTTCTCCACCAGGTTGCGCACCACATTCGCGCGCATCAGGGCCGTTCCCGAGCTCAGCAGCTCGAACTCCGGCGCCAACAGTCCGTTCGGGGTGCGGTAGTCCGGCGAGTAATCGTTGAACACGCTCGGCGAATAAAACACCCGTTGACCAAGATTCGTGGGAAAGCGCTCCAGCCGGTTGTCAGTGCGCACACTTCCTCCCAGAGCGCGAATCATCGCAACCACGGACAGCAACGGCTCACGCCAATGACCATCTTTCGCTTGCAATGCCTTATCTGAATCATCCCCACGCCGCGCCTCGGGATCGAGCAAAATCTGCCGCACCACTGCCTTCAAATCTCCGCCGCCTGCAGTAAACACTTCACTCACCCGACGAAGATAATCCGGACTCGGGTCGCTTGTGACTAAATGCTGGATTAGGCGCAAAGAAACGAACGGCGCCGTATTCGCATGAGTCGACAGTGCATGCAATACGCTTTCAAGATCCTGTTCGGCGGATTGCTGCGCCGGGATCGACACACCGTTCACGATCGTCTTTGGACCTCGGTCATGGTTCGCTTCCACGGCGATCATCGGCCCATCGAAATTTTCGGGATTGTGTCCCTGCGCGATTGCTTTGCCGGGAAAGGTCCAGCCCGTAAGCGCCCGCGCCATATTGGTGATCGTGTCCTGGCTGTAGGTAGCTTTTCCGTTTTCAGTACCGTCAGGACTCAGACCGACGGTTCCGATACTGAAAAGTTGCATCATCTCCCGCGCATAATTTTCGTTTGGCGATGTACCCAGCGACGGATCTCCCTTGTCATCGTTCACCATGTCGAGATACACGCCCATGGTGGGACTGAGCGTGACGTCGCGCAGCAGCTTCGCGTAGGTGCCGAAGGCATCTTCGAGCAGCATGTTCTGGTATGGCACCATTTGTCGGGGCTGGCCGGTCTTCAGACCGGAAACCACAACGACTTGTCCCAGCGCGAACGCAACTCGCTGGCGAAGTTGGTCCGCACCGGAAACTGCGTGCACGAAAAACTCGCTCTGTTCGTCGGTAAGGTTCTCCGCGGCGCTGCTCGACGCCTGGTACAGACCGGGAGGCATCGAGAACTGTTCTTCCAGCCATGCCGGAATGCCTACCGCTTGCAAATGCACGATGCTCTCCGCGGACGGGCCCCAGGATGCCTGTTCCAGAAATCGCGCCGCGGCCAGATAGCTCAGCTTCGGATGTGCGGGCCCAACCGTCGCGGGAACAGGGAGAGAAAGATTGCTGCCCGGATCCGGATTGAAGACCGCAAAGGCGAGAGTGCTCCCCGTCACGGGTGAGGCCTTTACCTTCGCGGTCAGGCGCTTGCTCGAGACAAACTTCGTTGGCAACGGTTCGCTACCCATCCTGATTTCAGAACCAGCGACAAAACCGGTGCCATTGATCACAATCTGCTGCTCGCCATACGTCAGCGTCTTCGGGTCCAGCGACTCAATCACCCCCGAAGGATTTAACAACGTTACAAGGGCTTTCCCCGAGACACTCCCGCTGGCGGCTTCGACCTCGACCACATTCTTTGCGGGCGGTATCTCGGGAGCCGTGAACGTGCCCTCTTTGTCGATTGTTCCCCAAGTCGAGTTTCCGCCCCGCACCCCGTTCACTCGCCACACTACTTTCGAATCAACACCACTGCTCACACGCGCGAAAAATTTACGAGAGCTTCCCGCACGAATATTGACTTGCGGCGGGCTGATAACAACGGTTACAGACCCGGCGTGGGCTGCTCCTGAAATGTTCAGAAACACCGACACCAGCACGGCTGCGATCCCTGACTGGAACGCAATCCGAAGGAGAGTCGTAATTCGCGCTTTGATGGTGATCTCGAAATTCTATGCGGAGGAAAGACGCTGATTCAACCTGCGAGGCACTCGGGAGTGCTGCGTTCGTGTTTGTGGCATTTCCAGAGAGAGTCACCGTTCGCCGGGTCAGCGTGAATCTGGCGGTGTTTCCAGGGAGCCTGCTGGCTGTTTCGAATGGGTTCCTTCGGAAAGGGCTGCCGGGGTTGGCGATGGCACCATTCGCGGAGCCCTCAGGGTATATTTCAGGATGCACCAAAATGCCCGCACCCCATCTTTCCAACCAATTTTTTTTCCTTCCTCGTAGGTACGCCCCGAGTAGCTGATACCCACTTCATAGACTCGCAATCGCTGCTTCGCAATTTTCGCGGTGACTTCGGGTTCGAATCCGAAGCGATCTTCTTCCAAATGGATCGCTTGAATCACCTCCCGTCGGAAGGCTTTGTAGCAGGTTTCCATATCGGTCAGGTTCAGATCGGTGAGCGCGTTGGAAAACAGTGTCAGCAGCCAGTTTCCGACGGAATGCCAAAAATACAATACGCGGTGTGGCCGGCCTCCCATGAAGCGAGAGCCGTAGACCACGTCGGCCTTACCCTCAATCAGGGGCTCTAAAAGAACGGGATACTCTGCGGGGTCGTATTCCAGATCGGCATCCTGAATGACCACAAATTCACCGGTCGCTTCCCGAATTCCCCGGCGCAAGGCTGCACCCTTTCCCATGTTGCGAGGCTGCAGAAACACGCGCACGCCCGGATTCTCCCTTTGTAAATCGAGAAGAATTTCTCGCGAAGAATCCGTGGACCCATCGTCGACACAAAGCAGCTCGATTTCGAATGGCAAAGATAGCGACAAGACCCGGTTCACCACTTGCCGAAGAGTGGCACGCTCGTTGTAGATCGGAATGACTACCGAGAGCTTCATCCGTCAACCATACGTTTGGAGTGTAAAGTACCTTACTACGCCGCACAGATCTTCAATCCTGAATTTACGCAATGCGTCTCTGAAATATCGTGGATCGCGCTGATTTCCAGCGGAAATCAACGATTTCGCTACATTTTTATCCCTATCTTGACAATCTTTCCCGGCAGGAGCACAATCCTTTCAGGGCGAACAAAAAGCGAAAATATAAACTTCTCGCGATTTTCGCCACGAACCCAGGGGCGCTCGGCCCCGCCGGTCCCTGAAATCCTGAGGATTCAATGTCTTCCTTATTGATTGATCTTGAGGCAGCTTTTTCTTTTCCGGTGAGTTCGGTGCCCCAGGTTCGCGTCCGTTCTTTGGACACTAACCTGGGAACGACACAAATTTCGGTTGAGGCGGAGCCGCCTTTGTCTCCGCAGCGGTCTGCCACCTTGCTGAAACAGATCTCCTCCATCCCGAAACTAGCGGCCGTGACTCCAGCCTCGCGCCTGGAGATCCGGCCGGCTCCAGACAGGGCTTCGAGCGGGACTTCCCCTCTTGATTCTCTGACCGGCGGCCTACCCCGCGGATGCCTTACCGAAATTTGCGGTCCGGATTCTTCCGGACGTACCAGCCTGCTGCTTTCCGCATTAGCGGCAGGCACGCGGCGCGAGGAGGTCTGCACACTCATCGATGTGAGTGATGCATTCCATCCGCACTCGGCTGCGGCTGCCGGCGTGAATCTGGAACGGCTTCTTTGGATCCGCTGCGGAGCCAATACGCAATCGTCTTTATCCCGCAAACGGCGCAATCCCACCAGCCTGGAGGAATGGGAGCGTCGACGCGTGGAAGATCCAGTGGAGCAGGCGTTACGAGCGGCTGACCTGCTTCTGCAGAGTAGCGGTTTTGGCATGGTCGCGATTGATCTTGCGGGTGTGCCCTTGAAGATGGCCCGGCGTATTCCGCTCACCACCTGGTTCCGCTTTCGTCGCGCAGTGGAAAACACTCCCACAATTTTGCTGGTGATCGGCCAGCAATCTTGCGCACAATCGTGCGCCTCGCTGTCATTGCAATTGCAGAAATCAGTTCTCAGTTCTCGGTTCTCAGTTCCCAGTGAACCATCGCCGAATCCCCAAGAAACCTTTGGCGAACCATGTCCTTCTCACACAAAACTTTTAAACGGTCTGGAAATTCAAGTCGAAATACTACGTTCGAGCACCGAGCGCAAACCGGTGCAATCCACCAGCGCCTTCGCTACAAAAACTGCTTGGACTGCTTAAGCAGGAGTTATGGCTGATAGCTGATGGCCCAACTGAGAACTGGGAACTGAGAACTGTTTTCCCATGCCTTTCGCCTGCATCTTCGTGCCTGACTTTCCGGTGGAAGCCGTTCTGCGCGCGGCACCGGAACTGCGCACCCAGTCCGTTGCGGTGCTCGAAGGCAAGCCTCCACTGCAAAAAGTTTTTGCCACGAATGAGCAAGCACGCGCGATTGGCGTTGAGTCTGGCATGACGAAGATTCAAGTAGAGCCCTGGACTGAACTCGTGCTGCGTCCTCGCTCTTCGCTCCAGGAAACCGCGGCCCATGCTGCCCTTCTCGATTGCGCCCAGTCGTTTTCTCCACGAGTCGAAGATACGGCGCCGGATACCGTTCTTCTGGATCTCTCCGGGCTTGAATCACTATTCGGCTCGCTTCCTAAAATTGCGTGCGAGATTGGCCGCCGCACCTCCGATCTCGGACTTGAAGCCAACGTCGCCACTGCTTTCAATCCCGATACCGCCATGTTCGCAGCGCGCGGCTTCCCCGGTGTCACCGTCATTCCGGAAGGCAAGGAAGCGGAGCGACTGGGGAACCTGCCGCTTGACGTCTTGTTTCCCGATCTCGCCGAGCCCGAAGCGTCCAAATCAACTGCGAATTTTCTGGAAACATTCGATCTGTGGGGTGTTCGGAATTTACGCGCATTGTGCGCTCTTCCGGAAGTCGCATTAAGTGAGCGGCTCGGCCAACACGGGGTTCGCTTGCAGCAACTCGCGCGCGGCTTGATTTCCCGCACGCTGGTTCCTGTGGAACCGGCGCTGGTTTTCGAAGAGGCCATGGAACTGGATCATCCGCTCGTATTGCTGGAGCCTCTGGCGTTTCTCCTGGCCCACATGCTCGATCAGGTTTGTGCCCGCCTTGCCGCACGCGCCTTGGCCGCACAGGAATTGCGCTTGCAACTGGAACTCGATAGTGGTTTCCACTTCGTAGACGATCTCGATTGTCATCCCGAGCGAGGTGTTTTCGAGCACAGCGAAGGTCCTATGCATATTGCAGCCGCCGCCTCTGGCTCGAGCGCAACTCGCTCGTCACGCGCGACTCGGGACTCGCGACACTTCACCCGCACCCTGCAACTCCCTGTTCCCATGCTTGACGCCAAAGTCTTTCTCAAACTTCTGCAACTCGATCTCAAGGCCCATCCCCCGGGTGCACCCATCCTGAAAGTCCATCTCGCCGCAGAACCGGCCCAGCCGCGCAATGTGCAAGGCGGCCTGTTTTTGCCGCCGACTCCCGAACCCGAAAAACTCGAACTCACCCTGGCCCGCATCGCCGGCATGGTCGGCGAAGATAAAGTCGGTTCGCTGCAGCTACTGGACTCTCATCGGCCCGAAGCCTTCCGCATGCAGCGTTTTTCGCCAGCCGAACCCAAGGGAGAAAAAGAAAAAACAAATGATGCACCCTCCAGCGCTCCGGTCACGGCATTGCGCATGTTCCGCCCACCGCTGCGCGCAAAGGTCACCTTGCACGACGGCAAACCAAAGCATGTCGTTTGTCCGAAACGAAAAGAAATTCACGGACAGATTCTATGGATGGCCGGTCCCTGGCGCTCCTCCGGCGATTGGTGGGAACAGGATGGTTGGTCTCGTGACGAATGGGACATCGCGATGCAGTCGTGTGGAGCGGACACTCCTGTCCGCCAAAGCATCTTCGCGCGTCAGACATCGGTCGCTGGTCGTCAGTCGTCAGGAAAGCTACTCGCTCTCAGCCATCAGCTGTCAGCAAAAGAACAATCCCCTGTGGACTGTCAGTCCACAAGCAAATCGAGCTTGGCTTTGTATCGCTTAGTGCACGACCTGCTCAGCGGCCAATGGTTTGTGGAAGGAACCTATGACTGATCGGGCATCCGGTGATCGGGTCATCAAGCTATCGAAAAACATCGATGCTTGATTCTTCAATCACCGATAACCCGATCGCCAGATCACCCGATGTATGTCGAATTCCACGCTCGTTCTGCTTTTAGTTTTTTGGAAGGCGCTTCCTTGCCCGAAGACCTGATCTCCACCTGCGCCCATCATCAAATGCCCGCTATGGCGTTGCTCGATCGGGATGGGGTCTATGGCTCGCCGCGTTTTTATCTCTCCGCCAACCACATTGGACTCAAGGCCCACATCGGCGCAGAAGTGAGCTGCGAAGCGTTCCAAACCAACCTTAAGAATTGTAATCCTGGGCGCAGTGAAGAACTCGCCTCTTCTCTAAACGTTTGTCATTCTGAGCGCAGCGAAGAACCTGCTTTTTCGCAGCCAGCTCCCACGCCGCCTGAAACCAGTCTCCGATCTAACCTCACAAATCCGCAATCCGCTCTCCACGGCGACTTCCGTCTTCCCCTCTTGGTCGCGTCCCGCACCGGCTACCAGAATCTCTGCCAACTCATTACGCGCATGAAGCTTCGCGCCCAACGTAAAGAAGAAGGGGCCGTCCTCGAGTCCGAACTCGAGCGGCACGCTTCCGGTCTCATTTGCCTCACCGGCGGCGACGAAGGCCCTCTTGCTGCCGCTCTAAAGAAAGGTGGCCCCGCCGAAGCGCATCGCACCGTCGATCATCTTGTCGGCATCTTCGGTCGCGACAATGTCTACGTCGAACTTCAGCGTCACCTGCATCGCGAGGAAGAAGGGCGCAACCGCGTCGCCATCGAAATCGCTCGCGATCTCAAACTCCCTCTTCTCGCCACCAACGGCGTCTGCTACGCCACTCCGCAGCAGCGCGAACTCTGTGACGTCCTCACCTCCCTCCGCCACCACCAGACGCTGATGACCGCCGGCCGCCTGCTCGCTCGCAACTCCGAACGTCACCTGAAGTCGCCGGAAGAAATGTCGCGGCTATTTGCCGATCTGCCCGAAGCCATTACCAACACCGTCGAACTTTCCTCGCGTCTCGAGTTCAAGCTCAGTCAACTCGGCTATGAATTTCCTCGCTATCCGGTTCCGGAAGGCGAGTCCATGATGTCGTTCCTGCGCCATTGCGCCGACGAAGGCGCGCGTTGGCGTTATGGCGTGTCTCTTTCCGGCGCCTCCGTTCCTCAAAACGGTTTTCATAAGAAAGATCTGCAACAGCGCGCCCGTCGTCAGATCGAGCGCGAACTCAACCTCATCGAGAAACTCGATCTCGCCGGTTACTTCCTGATCGTTTGGGACATCGTCCGCTTCTGCCGCGAGCAAAACATTCTTGCCCAGGGACGAGGCTCTGCCGCCAACAGTGCCGTTTGTTACTCGCTTGGCATTACTGCGATTGATCCCGTCGGCATGGAACTGCTCTTCGAGCGGTTCCTCTCCGAAGAACGCGGCGAATGGCCCGACATCGACATCGACCTTCCCTCCGGTGACCAGCGCGAACGCGTGATCCAGCACATTTACCAGCTTTATGGCCAACGCGGCGCGGCCATGACCGCCAACGTAATCACCTATCGCAACCGCATGGCAGCGCGCGAAATGGGCAAAGCGATGGGATTCGATCCCGAAACGCTCAACAAAATTTCCGCTGCCGTCGCCACCTGGGAATACAGGGACGCCAACGACGCGCTCGATCGCCGCTTCCACGACGCCGGCCTCGATCTGAATCATCCTCGTCTGCGCAAATATTTCGAGCTTTGCACGGCCGTGCAGGATCTGCCTCGCCATCTCGGCCAGCATTCCGGCGGAATGGTCATCTGTCAGGGACAGCTTGATTCCGTCGTTCCGCTCGAGCCTGCCTCCATGCCCGGTCGCGTGGTCGTGCAGTGGGACAAAGAAGATTGTGCCGACATGGGCATCATTAAAGTCGATTTGCTCGGGCTTGGCATGATGGCTGTGCTCGAAGATTCCATTCAACTCATTCACAACGACTACCACGAAGAAGTCGATCTCGCGCATCTCCCGCAGGACGATCCTGCTGTCTACGCCACCCTGCAGAAAGCCGACACAGTAGGCATGTTCCAGATCGAAAGCCGCGCGCAGATGTCATGCTTGCCGCGCCTGCTCCCAAAGCGCTTCTACGACATCGTGGTGCAGGTCGCCATCATTCGCCCCGGTCCGATCGTCGGCCAGATGGTGAATCCCTTTCTACAGCGCCGCCAGGGCCGCGAAGCCGTTACCTATCCGCATCCTTCGCTCGAACCTGTGCTGGCGCGCACTATGGGGGTTCCACTTTTTCAGGAGCAATTGCTTCGCATCGCCATGATCAGCGCGAATTTTACCGGAGGTGAAGCCGAAGAACTGCGCCGCGCCATGGGATTCAAACGCTCGCAAGCTCGCATGAAGGAAATTGAGGTCCGGCTGCGGGAAGGCATGACCCGCAATGGTTTTACGGCAGAAGCGCAGGAGCAGATCATTCTCTCCATCACTTCTTTCGCGCTGTACGGATTTCCCGAATCTCACGCCGCCAGCTTCGCTCTCATCGCTTACGCCAGCGCATGGCTCAAGTGTCACTATCTTGGCGCCTTTACGGCTGCACTTCTCAACAATCAGCCGATGGGTTTCTACCATCCGGCCACTCTCGTGAAAGACGCCCAGCGCCACGGCCTCAAAATTCTTCCGGTCGATGTCACGAAGTCGGATTGGTTATGCACGCTGGAGCCGGTGGAAACAACACGTCTTCAGTCGTCCGTCGTCAGCGAACCAGCCATCAGCAATCAGCCATCAGCTATCAGCGAAAACGTATCAGGGCACGGCATCAGCCGTGCCGCAGAAGCTCACATTTCGACGGCTTCAGCCGCTGCGGACGACGCAACAAACGCCGGCGAAGAACCAGCCATCCGTCAAAAACAGTTGGTTGCATCGAACGTCGTAATCGTCAACCGGTTCATCTCCGGACAGGGCTTCAACCGCGGCCCAGAAGCGTTCGATTCACCCGCGCCTGCAGCGGCTAATTTAGACATTGAAATCGCCACTCGCCATCAGCCACCAGCGATTCGCCAGGACTCCTCCGTGCAAATCCCCTGGAATGAGATCGGCGCCTACACGCACTCAAACTTCGTCCCCGCCGCGCAGCGGCTAAAAAATGAAACTTTTTCTCTCCATTCTCCAAATGGAAAAAAACCTTTCATTCCTCTAAAAGTTCGTCATCCTGAGCGTAACGAAGGACCTGCTTTTCCATCGCGCACGGCAGTACCCACGACCAATTCGCAAACTGCAATCGAAAATCTGAAATCCTCGCCTTCCTCCGCGCCGAAGCCCGCCCTGAGCGGAGTCGAAGGGTGTCTTTGTGATGAAAAAAAACAACCCTCCCTCGCCCTCCGTCTTGGCCTTAAATATGTTCGCGGATTGCGCGAGGCCGCTGCCCAGGCTCTCGTCCGCGAACGCAGCCTCGCCCCCTTTAAATCCATTCACGACCTCACGCGCCGCGTTCCCGAACTGCGCAAGGACGAACTCACCTCCCTCGCCGAAATCGGCGCGCTGAATAAGATCGGCAATCCACCACGGAGACATGGATACACGGAGATGTCCAACAAGACTTCCCAAGACAATTTAAAAATTTGTCATTCCGAGCGCAGCGAGGAATCTGCTTTTGCGTCACTTCCCAAAAATCACAACCATCTGCAATCTGAAATCGCAAATCTAAAATTTTCGAATTCTGTGCCTCTCTCGGATGAATCCCGGAACTCCGAACTCCTAACTCGCAACTCGCGACTCGGGACTCGCAACTCAAAGTTCCACCGTCGCGACGCGCTCTGGCAGGTTGAAAAAGCTGTTCGCCGTTCCGGCCCGCTGCTGGAGGATTTCCCCGAACCCGACTCCTCTTCCCCTCTCAACCAGATGACCCACGAAGAGCGACTGGTCGCCGACTTTCGCGGTACGGGTCTCACCGTTGGTCCGCACCCCATGGCCTATCGCCGCGCCGAAATGACGGCACTCGGCATCCGTTCGGCTTCGGAACTCAAATCCCTTCGCAACGGCCAGCGCCTGCGGATCGGCGGTTGCGTGATCGCTCGCCAGCGTCCCGGAACAGCGAAAGGATTCCTGTTTCTCAGCCTGGAAGATGAAACTGGAATTGCCAATGCCATCGTGACGCCCGATCTACTGCAAAGTAATCGTATTCTTCTCATCTCCGAGCGTTTTCTGATGATCGAAGGCATTCTACAGAATCAGGACAACGTGATCCACGTACGAGCCGAACGCGTAGTTCCTCTCGCCGTCACCTGCGCGGAAACCAGTTCGCATGACTTCCACTGAAAACGCTTACAGCGCCGACTGTAGAAGCCGACTGTAGAAAAAGCTAACTTTTCAATTCATTGGCCGCATTTTTTCGATTTCTCCTGCATCTCCACAGACGAACGCGCTATATTAGAAACATCACTCGCATCATTGCCCAATGTCGAACCTTCGTTGCGGGTGAAGTGTATCTATGTGGTTGATTCACCAGTTCGACTCACTTCTTCATTTAGGAGATTGCAAGGAGTACCCCACTATGGCTAAAGCGAAAAATCCCCGCACCAATACTCCCAAAAATGGCGCCGCCGTTGAAAACCAAGTGGTTGCCGCCACTGAAACTCAACCTCAGATCAAGGAATTGAAGAAGCCGACTCCTGAAGTCCGCAAGAATGTTTTTCCCATTAATCTCGACGAAGAAATCCGCCGCCGTGCATATGAACTCTGGGAACAGCGCGGACATGAGCCCGGCCACGAGACCGAGCATTGGCTGTTGGCTGAGACCGAAATCCTGACTCGCTACAGCAATCCGCGTCAGCAATCAGCGTAGCGCCGGCTTGGCGCCGGGCTCCAGCGAGTCCACGCAGACTCGTGCGTCGGATGGAAGTTTCGTGCCTCAGGTTCTTCTCATCGACGACAATCTGACTCAATTGAGCATTCGCGAAGTTGTGTTGCGCGAAGCAGGGTTCTTTGTTTTGAGCGCCAGCACAGCCGAACAGGCGCTGGATTTTCTTCGCTCATTTGCGGCCGGGCCGGACGTTATCATCACCGATCATGTCCTGCCTGGCGCCAGCGGCTCGGCATTTGTGAACCATTTGCGCCAGATATCGCCCGATGTACCGGTCATCGTGATCAGCGGTATGGCTGAGGCGGAGAGTGAATATCACGATTTGAACGTAACGTTTCTGCGAAAGCCCTGTCCGCCGGACGCTCTGATTCGGTCGGTCCGGGCCAGCCTGCGAAACTGACCGTCGTGCCCACACCTCGGTCCGAACCGGTGGCGCCGCATCCCATTGCACTTCTGGCACTTGCGGTTACGGCACCCAACGTGAGACAAACAAAGCATTATCCGGCCAAGCTGACGACGTGCATCGGATCCAGTCTTCGCGATTCCTAGTCGTTTCGTCTAGTCCCTGGAGTCAGCTGCTAGAGTCCAAATACAGAGAAAACGGCCAGAGCGTTGCCGGTTGCTCTAGAAAGCCGTTTCTGAAAAAATATGCAGGGGTTTCCCCATGTCCCAATTCAGTAGTATTGCGCTACCGCAAATCGGTAGTTTCGCGCTTTTACTAGCGCTCGCCCTCGGCGCTTATTCGTTCCTGGTAGGGACGTTCGCGCTCATTCTCGGCGGCAAGGAATCCGACTACCTCAGCGAAACGGCTCGCCGCGCAGGTATCGCCACGTTCGCCGCTGTGTTCCTGGCGTCGGTCGTTTTGGTCACGGCGGCTTTTACCGACAATTTCTCAGTCGCCTACATCTTCCACCACAGCAACAAAGACCTTCCCGGACCGTACAAGTTCGCGGTTCTCTGGTCCGGACAGGAAGGCTCGTTGCTGTTCTGGTCGCTGCTGCTTGCGACCTACGGCTTTGTTCTTCGTCTGCGCTACAAGACCGATCCGCGCCTGTTCGCGTACGCGTCGGTGGTCATCGCGGCCGTTCAGGTGTTCTTCCTGCTTCTGCTGAACTTCGCCGCGCATCCTTTCGCGGTCCTGGCGGAAGGAAACATTCCAGCCGACGGCAGTGGCTTGAACCCGCTTTTGCAGTATCCCGAGATGGTCATCCACCCTCCGATGCTCTATCTCGGCTACGTCGGATTTACAGTCCCCTTTGCGTTCGCCCTTGGCGCGCTCATCATGCGCTATCCAGGCGAGAAGTGGATCCACATCACCCGGCGCTGGACCATGGTGACCTGGGGATTTCTCACCATCGGCATCTTTCTCGGCGCGCACTGGGCTTACTCAGTCCTGGGCTGGGGCGGTTACTGGGGATGGGATCCCGTCGAGAACGCCTCGCTGATGCCATGGCTGACCGGCACTGCGTTCTTGCATTCCGTCATGATGCAGGAAAAGCGCGGCATGCTGAAGACGTGGAATATGTGGCTGGTCTTCTTCACGTTCTGGCTTGCGATTCTGGGAACCTTCCTTACTCGTAGCGGAATCATCAGTTCTGTTCACGCCTTCGCCCAATCGTCGATTGGAATGTGGTTCGGCTGGTTCCTCATCATTTCGTTCGCCACCTTCGCTGGTTTCTATGCCCAGAATTACAAGTCTCTGCGCAGCGAACACAAACTCGAATCGATGATTTCGCGCGAGTCGAGTTTCCTGTTCAATAACCTGCTCTTCGTTGTCGCCTGCTTTACCGTGCTTTGGGGTACGTGGTTCCCGAAGATCTCTGAACTCGTCCAGGGCAACAAGGTCACGGTTGGGGCGCCCTTCTACAACAACGTCGCTGTCCCGGTTGCGCTATTCCTGTTGTTGCTCACCGCGGTCGGGCCGCTCCTCGCCTGGCGCCGGACTTCCTTGGAGAGCCTTCGGCGTAATTTCATGTGGCCGGCCGTTGGTGGGCTGGCCGTCGGCGTCCTGATGATGATCCTCGGTGTTCGCCCCTGGAAGGACATCGCCTACTTCTATTCGCTCATGGCAGCCACGCTCGCCGCCTTGGTGATCTTTACCGTGATCTCTGAATTCGTCCGCGGAGGACAAGTCATCGCTCGCCATACCGGATTCAGTCTCTTCGGCTCAATGCTCCACCTGTACCATCGCAACACTCGTCGTTATGGCGGCTACATAGTGCACTTCGGCGTCGCCGTCGTGATCATCGGAATCCTCGGCACGCCTTTCAACCGCGATGCTGAAAAGGAAATGGGCTTCGGCGACAAGATCAACATCGGTCCGTACACGCTGGTCTGCCAGTCTTATACGCAGGACGACAACGCGAACTACAGCAATGAGTGGGCGATCATCAACGTCTTTAAGGGCAACCAGCAGCTCACCACCATGTATCCCGAGCGTCGGGAATACAAGGCAAGTTCGCAGCCGCAGACCATCCCGCGCATTTATCCGACCTTCAAGGAAGACTTGTTCCTGGTCAACGATCTCTATGTTGTCTACGAGGGTCGTAATCAAGATACAGGGCGCCCCATCATTAAGGCGCATTTGAACCCCATGGTTCCGTGGATCTGGACGGGGCTCATCATCATGATCTTCGGCACGATCACGTGTCTGGTTCCGAACGCTGCTCCGATCCGGGCGACGGTTCCAGCTCGCGTGCAGACCGCTCCAGCCGTGGGAGCCGGCGACTAATGAAGTTGACAATCAAACCGTTTCTGAAGCGCACCGGCCAGTTCGCGTTGCTGGTAGTGGCAGTTTTCACATTTCTGGGTGTCGGCGACGAAGACGCTCGCTTCCGTGACATCGGTCATCACCTGATGTGCGTCTGCTCCTGCGGACAGGTGCTGCTTGAATGCAACCACGTCGGCTGCCAGTACTCCGATCGCATGCGCGGGGAATTGGCTGCAGCCCTTGACCGCGGCGACAACGACGACCTGACTATCCAGTCCTTCGTCCAGAAATATGGGCCAACGGTCGTCGCAGCCCCCAGCACTTCGGGCTTCGGCCGCGTGGCCTGGATCATGCCCTTTGCCGCCCTGCTCGCGGGCATGGCAGGACTCGTTTTGATCGTGCGCTCCTGGCGATCCCGCCCAACGCCAGCGCTGGCTGACGGCATCCAGCCCCTGCAGGGCCCGGAACTTGAGCGCTTCCGTGAGCAGGCCGACAAGGAGACAGACCTGTGACCCTCTTCATCTGCGGCCTCGTCACTTTGGGCGCGCTCTTTTACGTCTTCTACGTTCCGGGCCAGATCTACACAGGCCCGGTGAAAACGCGCCTTGTCTACCTGCGTGAACGCAAGGAAGTCGTCTACGAAAATCTGCGCGACCTCAACTTCGAATACAAGGCTGGCAAGTTTCCTGACTCCGACTATCAGGAGATGAAAACCTCTCTCGAGGACGAAGCCGCCGCCATCCTCGCCGAAATTGCGCGCCTCGAACAGGCCGCCGCGGATGCCCCCTACACTGGCCGCGACCGAAAAGGAGCCCGGGTTTGAGATTCTCCCCCAAGTTTGCCGTTGTACTTCTGGCCTTCACTCTAAGCGCGTACGCCGCCGCCGAAACCTTGACCGGAACCGTGAAAAACGGCACCACCGGCAAACCCGGCGTCGGGGACGAAGTCATCCTCATCAAGCTCGGGAACGGCATGGAAGAAGCCGCCCGCACCAAGGCTGACGCCAAAGGCAGTTTCAGCTTTAATCTCGACGATCAGGGGCCGCACCTCATCCGCGCCATCCACCAAGGCGTGACCTATCATCGGATGGCGCCTCCCGGAACAACTTCCGTCGAAGTGGAAGTCAACGACGTGGCCAAGAAGGTCGATGGCATCTCCGTAACTGCCGACGTGATGCGCTGCCAGGCCGAAAACGGTCAGCTCGAGATCGTGCGTCTCTTCGCGGTCGACAACAAATCGACACCGCCCAAGACGCAGATGAACGATCACAACTTTGAATTCTTCCTGCCCGAAGGCGCCAAGGTGACGCAGGCCATGGCACGCACCGCCAACGGCCAGCCCATCAATGCATCGGCCGTCCCGCAGGGTGAGAAGAATAAATACGCTTTCATCTTCCCGCTGCGTCCCGGAGAAACCCAGTTCCAGGTGCAGTTCACGTTGCCCTACTCGGGTGAAGCGACCATCGATCCGAAGCTGCCTTATTCCGCCCAGCACTTCGTCGTGATGGTCCCGAAGGCAATGCAATTCAGTGCCGGCCCCAACGCGCACTTTGAGTCGATGAACGACCCGCAGCAGGCGGACGCCACGATCCAGGTTGCCACCCTGACCGCGCCCGGTCAGCCGCTTAGCTTCAAGATCTCCGGAACCGGCACGCTCGCCGCCGAAGGCGGTGGCGGCGGAGCTTCGGGCGGCGGAAATTCCGGGGGCAGTTCCTCGATGGGACAGAATCCCGAAGCGCGCTCTGGACCGGGCGGCGGACTCGGGCCGCCGATCGACGCCCCCGATCCTCTTCAGAAATATCGCTGGCCCATCATCGGGGGATTCGTGCTCGTGCTCGCCGGAGGCGCGTTCTACATGACCAAGCGCCAGCGTGCCGCGCTTGCGGCCGGTAATGGCGGCGCCATGGAGTTCGACGCTCCCGAGCCTCCGCAACCAGTAACGCCCCGGGTCTCGCGCCCCGCGACGCCACCTCCGACGAGAGTTGCCGCGGCCGCGGTGGCGTCAGCCCCTGTCGCCACAGCTACCGCCGCTCGTCCTTCCATGCTGCTCGAAGCGTTGAAGGAAGAAATCTTCCAGCTCGAAATGGAACACAAGCAGGGCAAGATTTCGCAGCAGGAATACGAAAAGGCGAAAGCTGCGCTCGACGGAACTCTGGAGCGCGCACTTAAACGCGAAGCGCAGAAAAACTAGCGGCGAGACATCATTGTGCGTATAGTGCCACGACTTGGGTGGGGACGGCCGCCTTCGGCTGTCAGCGAAGAGGCTTGCTTTAAATCTTTGCATCTGGGTCTTTAACTCTTGTCATCCTGAGCGTAGCGAAGGACCTGCTTTTGAGCACTCGCCCACCGAAAGGATGCGGGAGTTGCGCGCTCGGTCCTGAGC
>Ga0210409_10002631_pt1 | contig 21103 bp, 22 predicted proteins | sample IncBWH17MmetaG_FD_161649 | JGI IMG/M metagenome (GOLD analysis project Ga0210409, IMG submission 161649) | Forest soil microbial communities from Barre Woods Harvard Forest LTER site, Petersham, Massachusetts, United States - Inc-BW-H-17-M | ecosystem: Environmental > Terrestrial > Soil >...
GCAGCTTCTGGTAAAACTGGTCAATACGGTTCTTGTTAATTTTCTCCACTTCCCGGAGCATCGTGAAATCCACGCCCGATCGTTCCGCGAGATGGACGAACGCCTGCAGGTCCTTCGGCAGACAGAAGCCGCCGAAACCCAAACCCGCAGAGAGAAAGCTGGGACCGATGCGCGGGTCCATACCCATCGCGCGCACGACTTCTCCAATATCGGCGCCGAGCTTTTCGGCCAGGTCCGAAACCATGTTGGCATAGGATATCTTGAGCGCCAGAAACGAGTTCGACGCGTGTTTGATCAGCTCGGCGCTGTTGATCGTCGTTACCAGCCACGCTGGCGGCGCGGTGTTGGGGCAGGCGGGCGAATGGACCGGGCACTTAAATGTTCGCTCCAGCACTGGCCGGTAAATTTCCTTGAGTTGGCGCTCGGCTGTTTCGTCTTCCACGCCCACGACGATCCGGTCGGGATGCAGGAAGTCGCCCACCGCGGTGCCTTCTCGCAGGAATTCGGGATTGGAAGCGACGCTGAAAGTCACGCTCGATTTGCGGGCGTACACGGAAAGTGCGCGCTTGAGTTCCTGCCCCGTCCGCGCCGGCACGGTGCTCTTTTCCACCACCAGCTTGGGAGACTTGGCTTCGGTAGCGATCACGCGCGCCACATGGTCTATGGCGCTCAGGTCCGCATCGCCGTTTGGCAGCGGTGGCGTTCCCACGCAGATAAAAAACGCGTCGCCAAAGGAAACCGCGTCGGCAGGGTTGACGCAAAACTTCAAGCGGCCGTCCTTGCGCGCCTTCGGAATTACCTTCTCAAGCCCGGGCTCGTAGATGGGCATTCCGCCGGATTCGAGCATCTGAATCTTGCTCGAGTCGTTGTCGGTGCACATGACTTCGTGCCCTATCTCTGCGAGGCATGCGCCCGTCACCAGGCCCACATAGCCAGTACCAATCACCGAAATCTTCAACGGAGTCTCCCGGTCGTAAAGAGTCAAGAAAAGACGCAGCTGCGATATTTCATTTTGGGGTGGCCTATTCCCGGCGGCAAGACAATTGTCGCATGGTGTGTTCTGGTCCGCATCCCGGAATCCCGACGCAAGCCCTGTTGCGACCGGCGCTAAGGCTGCTGGTACAGGATACTCTTTCCTCACATTCAATCCGCGATTCGCGCTCCGCAAGCGTCTTCTCGCCTATTCTAAAGGAGTAGAAACATGGCCGAACCGACCAATCCGAACCCGGGCCCGCCGCCTGCGGTTGACGAGCGCCGCCCCGTGGAACACCAGGAAACCCTGTTGCTCACGGACGTGCCGGAGGTTTCCGGCATGGTTCCGGACCAGCCTCCGCCGGCTGAATCTAATTCCACCCTGAGCCCTGCCACACTCGCAGCTCTGTCCAAACGCTACGACATTCTCGCCGAGGCGGGACACGGGAGCATGGGCAACGTCTACAAAGCGCGGGACCGCGAGACGGGCGAAATCGTGGCCCTGAAACTCTTGAAGCCGGAAATTGCGTCGGATCAGACCATGATGGAGCGATTCAAAAACGAGCTCCTGTTTGCCCGCAAGATCACCCACAAGAACGTTTGCCGAGTCCACGAGTTCAACCGCATCGGCGGAATCGCCTACACCTCCATGGAATTTGTGGAGGGCGAAAGCCTGCGGTCTGTGCTGAACCGCTTCGGCGGCCTCCCGGTTCGCAAAGCCATTGATCTGGTCGGCCAAATCTGCTCCGGCCTGAAGGAAGCGCATGCCCAGGGAATCGTCCATCGCGATTTGAAACCCGAGAACGTGATGATTGACGCGCAGGGCAACGTAAAGATCATGGATTTCGGCATCGCCCGCTCGATGGAAGCGGTCACGCGTCTCACCGGTTCGATGGTGGGCACGCCTGCCTACATGGCCCCCGAGCAGGTCGGCGGCAAGCCGGTGGACTACCGCACCGATATTTATTCCCTGGGATTGATGATGTATGAAATCTTCACCGGCACGCAGGCATTCCAGGCGGACAACGCGGTTGCGGTCGCGCTGAAGCAGATGCGGGAAGCGCCCGTTCCGCCGCACGAAATTGAACCGACGATTCCCGCGGCCATTGAACGCGCCATCTTGAAATGTCTCGAAAAGGAACCGGCGAGACGATTTCAGTCCATCGGCGATCTCGAGGCCGCGATTCGTCCCACGGGCACGCCGGCGAAGGCGTCGGCTGCCGCAGCGGCTATCGCACCTGCGTTTCCTAGCCGTAGCGCAGCGCCAACTCCGGTTTTCTATCCAGACGCACCCGTGCAGCGGCGCAGCTCGCCTGTTGCCTGGGTATTGCTCGGTGCAGTGTTGGTTGTCGCTGGTTTCGCAGGATGGCACTGGATGCAGGTCGTGCATTTAACCGAGTACCTTGCCCCTCCGCCTCCGCCGCCCGCTCCTACGCCGCCCGATTTCGCGCTCGATGTGACTGCGGCACGTCCTGCCGCCGCGCAGCCTGCTGCCGCTCCGACCGCCGTTACCGAGCATGCAGCCGTGGAGTCCGCTGATGCAAAATCCGGCTCGGACAAAACTGCCGAAGCCAAACCAGTCGAAGCGAAACCTGCAGCGACCGCTTCGGCGGAGCCCGCTCCGGTTCAGGCGGCCGTGCAGCCCGATGCCACCCCGGCCAAAGGTCAGACTTCCGCTGCGGATGCTGCCGCGCGAGTTTTGCAGAAGCAACCGAACAAGGCCTTTGGCATGAGCGAGCCGACCGTCGCTCCGCCCGTAAACGACCATACGCCGAGCTATGTGTGGGTGGGACGATTCGAGCGCGAGGAGCGGGCCCAAAGCACGGCCAAGAGAATTGAGGACCTCGGATTGACGGTGGTGGTCGTGCCGCGGCACGGGCCCACGGGTGAGTTCTACGTGGTTCTGACCGGACCATACGGCCCGGAGCGCGTCGAGAGCGCCATGGATTGGCTGAAGACCCAGGGTTTCCCCGATGTCCGCGTGGTGAAGAGTCCCAGCGGTAGCGGGCAGAAGAATCCGAACTAGCATGGACCGAGCGGAGACACTCGTGGCGACGGAGATGGAAGTCGGGGCGCGCAGCGACACCGGTTGCGTCCGCGAGAATAACGAGGACAGCTATCGCGTCGCGCCGGAACTGAATCTCTTTGTGCTCTCCGACGGCATGGGCGGATTGGATGCGGGCGAAGTGGCCAGCCGCCTCGCTGTGGACACGATTCTGGAGCACTGCCGCGCCGCCGAAGCGAATCCGTCTCTGCCACTCTCCGGCGAACACATTGACGGAGTTTCGAGCGCATCGAACCGTCTGGCGAGCGCGATTCGATTGGCGAATGCGGTCGTTTATCGCGCCGCGCAACAAGCCACGGGAGATCGGGGCATGGGCGCCACGGTTGTCGCGGTGAGGCTCGCGGACGAGCGCATGAGCGTCGCGCACGTCGGAGACAGCCGCATCTATCGCCTGCGCGCGGGCGAATTTGAGCAGCTCACCCAGGACCATTCATTTGTCGCCGAGCAGGTGCGCAAAGGAAAAATGACCGAGGAGGAAGCCGGCAGCAGCGCCATGCAGAACGTGCTCGTGCGCGCCCTGGGCATCGATCCCACGGTCGAGGTGGACGTAAGCGAAGAGCTCGTGCTTGAGGGCGACACGGTGCTGCTCTGTTCCGACGGGCTGTCGCGCGAACTGTCGGACGATCAAATCGCCTCTGTGCTCCGCGAATACGACGATGCGCAGCGGGCAGCCAGCCGGCTGGTGGACCTTGCGAAACAAGCTGGCGGCGGAGACAACGTGACCGTTATTGTGTTGCGCCACGCCACCAAGCCGACCGGCGCGTTTGCGCGCATCGGCAAGTGGTTCAAGAACTCGGCCTAGAGCCGCGAAATCGGAATTGCGAGTTGCACAAATTGGGAGGACTGCAATGCCAAAGCTGGTACTCAAGTTCGAGAATTCGGTGCTCAAAGAAATGCCGGTCGGATCGAAGGAAGTCAGCATCGGCCGCTCTCCGGAGAACGGCCTGGTGATTGATAATCCCGCCGTCTCGCACTATCACGCCCGCGTCTTCAACGAGGAAGGCCGGCTGATGCTCGAGGATTTCGGCAGCATGAACGGAACGTTCGTCAACGGACAGCGCGTGAAGATGGTCACGCTCAAGCCGGGCGATTCCGTCGGCATCGGCAAGCACACCATCGTGGTTTCCGAGTCTCGTGAAATGGACGGCTTCGCCACCGGAAACGGCGGCGCCAGGCCTCCGGCGCCGAAAATCAACGAGACGGTCATGCTCGACACCCGCGAGCGCCGTGAATTTCTGCAAAAAGTCGCGGCTGTCGGCGAAAGCTCGCAGGTTGCGCCGTCGCGATTGAGAGTGCCGACGCTCATCGTGCGCAAGGGCCGCACCGACCAGCGCGAATACGCGCTCAACGACAAGCTGACGGTTGTCGGCAAATCGGGCATGGCGACCGTGAAACTCAAGGGCTGGTTCGCGCCCAAGGCCGCCGCGCAAATCACCCGCCGCGACGACCAGGCCTACTATATCGGCGCAGCCGATAAAGTGCCCGCCGTCAACGGCCAGCCGGTCCTGCACCCGACCAAGCTGGAATCGGGCGACGTCATATTAGTCGCCGGAATCGAAATGGAATTCGTCTATCGCGACTAGAAGCCATCTGGCTCTACTTCCGTACTGCCGCGCTGGTATTCGTAGCGTCGGCGTCTCGCTGGCTCTTCGTTCATGACGTCCGCGTCCGTCGTTTGCTGCGATCTTACTCTGCGGTCGCTGCGCCTGCCGCGTCGGCCGCCGGCTGACCTCAGCGGTGAGAATTGTTTCTCTGGTATCATTCCGTCACGCGAATTTACACGGAGTGACCACATGGCAGAACCAACCAAGGAAGAATTGCTCGCGCGCATCGCTGAACTCGAAAAGCAAGCCGGCTCCCGGCCGAAAGGCAGTCTCGAATTCCGCATCGGTGAAAAGGGCGGCGTCAGCGTCTATGGCCTGGGGCGCTTCCCGGTGACACTTTACTACGAGCAGTGGATTCGCCTGCTCGACCGGTCGGAGGATCTTCGCAGCTTCCTCGAGGAAAATAAATCGCGGCTGAAACTGAAAAACGTGGGCTAGCCGGCTTTCGTCTTCTCCAACTCGTCGATCATTGCGGGGACGATTTCGAAAAGATCGCCGACGATGCCGTAATCGGCGATTTCGAAAATCGGCGCGTTGGCGTCCTTATTGATCGCCGCGATGGTGCGCGCCGCCTTCATTCCGACCACGTGCTGGATCGCCCCGCTGATTCCCAACGCAAGATACAGTTTCGGCACCACGGTCTGCCCCGAGCTCCCGATTTGCCTGTCCATCGGCAGCCAGCCCTCATCGCAGATCGGCCGCGACGCGGAAATTTCTCCTCCCATCAGTTTCGCCAGCTTCTCAGCCATGGGAATATTTTCCGGCGCCTTGATGCCGCGCCCTACGGACACAAGTATGGACGCCTGCGTCAGGTCCACGGCCTGCTTCGCCTCGCGGAACAATTCCAGGGGCTTGGTGCGAATCTGCTCCGGCTTCAATTCAACGCTCACCGCTTTCACGGGCGCCTTGCCGCCGGCATGTTTCGCGGCCAGGTCCGCGCGAAATGTTCCCGCCTGAAACGACGCGATCCACGGAGGCTCTCCCGTAAATATCACGTCGGCGGCCGTGCGCCCCTGAAACATCTGCCGCACGAATACGAGCTTCCCATTCTCATGCCGGTAGGCGATGCAATCGCCGATCATTCCCTTTTGCATGGATGCGGCGAGCTTCGGCGCGAAATCGCGCACTTGATAGGTGTGCGGCAGAAGAACCAGATCCGGCTTCGCGCTCTCGATCACCTCGAGCAGCGCGATCGAGTATCCATCCGGCGTGTATTGCTCGAGCAAATTGTGTTCGACCAGCAGCACTTCGTCGAGCTGGTAGCCGGCGAGCTCGTCAGCGAGCGCGGCAACGCCCTTGCCGATGACGACGCCTGAAAGCGTGGCTTTGGTCAGCCCCGCGATTTGCTGCGCCGCCGCCAGCGTCTCGAAACTCACTTTGTTCCATTTCGCGTCGCGCTGCTCGGTGATCAACAGAATTTTCATCTCGCCTCTCGCGGTGGTTCGTATGGCCCGGTTCCAATTCCCGGATCTAATTCGGCTCTTTATCTCTCACGAAGTACTGCACCCTGCCGTCCGGCCTCCACGCTTTCGCCTTGTTCAGACGAAGGCGGAAATAATTTCCACTCGATGGAACGTTGTCCATGTATGACGCCAAGAACACAAAAACGATGGCCTCCGCTTTCTGCGGGTCAAAGCCAACTCTGGACACGTAAAACGTGCAGTCGGGCGATTCCCACTCCTTGGCGTCATCGCCGCGTATGTCCTGTCCGACAACCATGTGCTTCCAGGAAGTCACAATCGAATCTCGAAGTCTCGCACTTTCCATATTCTTCTTTTCGAAATCAGTCCAGGTCGGCTCGGCCAAATTGCTCCACTTCTGGCGGAGCAGTTCCCCGATCTTCGCCGGCGTATCGGGAGGGACGATCATCCCGCTGCATCCGTTCACGAGTATCGGATTCCCTGAATCCTCGCCGCATCGAAAGTTCAATGTATCGCCGAAGATGAGCGCATGCGGATTCTCTTTGGGGAATGCAACGTCGTTCAATACGGCGCTGTAAACCCGATACTCCTCATCAGACACCTCGTCGCTTTTGGAAACCTGGCCCGAGCCGATCCGCGCAAATAGGCCGGCGCAAAGCACGCTTGCGCAGAATGCGGCGAGCGCCCTTTGACCGCCTCTCACGTTGGCCTCCCTAGAGCACGCGCGCCTCGTGCCGCAGCTTCTCGATCAATTTTGCCGCTGCTTCTTTCGGCGAACCGCTGATGAACTCCGTCTTCTTCGTTTTCTGCGGCACGTAGATTCGCTCCACCTGCTGCGTCTTCGCATCGGCCACGCCCAGCGACGCGCGCTCCACCGTCGCAATCTCTTTTTTCTTCGCGGCCATGATGCCCTTCAGCGTCGCGTAGCGCGGCTTGTTGATGCCGGACTGAATGGTGATCACGGCGGGGAGCGGCAGCTCGACCCACTGGAACCATCCGGCCTCGAGCTCGCGCTTCAGCTTCATGCGTTCACCTGCCACTTCAATCGCCATGATGATCGTCGCGTGCGGTCGGCCCAGCAATTCGGCCAGCAGCACGCCCGTCTGCCCGAAGCCCTGGTCTTCGCTTTGCAGCCCGGTCAGGATCAGATCGAAATTTTCGCTTTTAATCGCCGCAGCGAGCGAACGCGCCGACGTCAAAGGATCGAGCTTGAAGAATCCGGGATCGGAGATGTGAATACCGCGCTCGGCGCCCTTGGCCAGCGCTTCCTTGATGGTTTGTTTGGCGCGCTCCGGCCCCATGGATATGGCCACCACCTCGCCGCCATGCTTTTCTTTGAGGCGCAGCGCCTCTTCCAGCGCGAAGCCGTCCGGCTCGTTGGTCTCAAACCCGATGTCGGATTCGCGAATCCAAGCGCCGCCTTCGGCGATCGCCAGCGGCGCATCCTTCGCGGGAACCTGCTTGACACAAACCCCTATTTTCACGATTAGCGGCCTTCCCAACGCTTGAACAGCAATGAGGCGTTTGTCCCACCGAAGCCAAAAGAATTCGAAAGAGCGTACACGACCTCCGATTTGCGCGCAACGTTCGGAATGTAGTCGAGATCGCACGCCGGATCGGGATTTTCGTAGTTGATCGTCGGCGGAAGAATCTGGTCCCGAAGCGCCAGCACGCTGATGCCCGCCTCGAGGCCCCCCGCGCCGCCGAGCAGATGCCCGGTCATGGATTTCGTCGAGCTGATGGGCACCTTTTTCGCGCGTTCGCCGAACACCCGCTTCAGCGCCGCCGTTTCGATCGAGTCGCCCATCGGCGTGGAAGTGCCGTGCGCGTTCACGTAGCCGACGTCATTCGGAGAAATCTTCGCGTCCTTCACCGCCGCGAGCGTCACGCGATATCCGCCGTCGCCGCCTTCGGCCGGCTGCGTAATGTGATACGCGTCGCCGGACATTCCATAGCCCACGATCTCCGCGATAATATTCGCGCCGCGGCGCTCCGCGAATTCCAGCGCTTCCAGCACCAGCATGCCCGACCCTTCGCCAACGACAAATCCGTCGCGCTGCGCGTCAAACGGCCGGCTGGCGTGCTCCGGATCATCGTTGCGCGTTGAAAGCGCGCGCATCGCCCCGAAGCCGCCAATGCTCATCGGCGTTACCGCCGCTTCCGAGCCGCCCGCGAGCATCACTTCCGCGTCACATCTCTGAATGATTTTGAAAGCGTCGCCCACCGCGTGCGCCCCGGCGGAGCACGCCGTGGCCGTCGCCGAATTCGGTCCTTTCGCCCCGTAGCGAATCGAGACGTTTCCCGCCGCCAGATTCACGATCGCCGATGGAATGAAAAACGGGGAAATCTTGCCGGGGCCGCCGTTGAGGTACTTCGAATGTTCGCGCTCGATGACGTCGAATCCGCCGATGCCCGATCCGATGTACACGCCGGCTGCCTCGGCCATTTCCGGCGTGATCTCCAGGCCCGACATGCGCATCGCGAAATCCGACGCGGCCATGGCAATCTGGATGAACCGGGCCATCTTCTTCAGTTCTTTTTTCTCGACCCAGTTCAGCGGCTCGAAGTTCTTCACTTCTCCCGCAATGCGGCAGTCGAACGCCGAAGCGTCAAACTGCGTGACCGGACCAATGCCGCTTTTTCCGGCCAGCAGATTGCGCCAGACCTCGTCGGTTCCGATGCCGCATCCGCATACGAGTCCAACGCCCGTCACTACCACTCGGCGGTTCAACGAAAACTTCTCCTGTTCGGGATAGGACGACCCGGCGGGACTGCCTACTTCCCCTTGGAATGTTTCTCGATGTACTCGCTCGCGTCCTTCACCGTGGCAATCTTTTCGGCGTCCTCATCCGGTATTTCGATGCCGAATGCTTCCTCGAAGGCCATCACCAGCTCGACCGTGTCGAGCGAGTCGGCGCCAAGGTCGTCCACAAACGAAGCGCTGGGAGTCACTTCGCCTTCATCCACACCGAGCTGCTCGACAATAATCTGCTTCACGCGTTCTTCGACGCTGGCCATTCTGATTGTTCCTCCGATATCGCGATCTGGGACCTTGGGCTGCACGCAGGAGAGTTGCGCCCGCAATTGACCTGCCCATTCTATGCGGGGCGAATCGCCCGGTCAACCTTTCGAACTCTAAGCTCCAGCAATATTTTGAGCATTCAGCCCGCGTGCATGCCGCCGTTCACACCGAGAACCTGCCCGGTGATGTAGCCCGCTTCGTCGCTCGCCAGGAACACAATGGCGGCGGCAATCTCGCGGTCCTGCCCGAATCGGCCGAGCGGAATCATGGCCTTCATCTTGTCCTTCAATTCCTGCGAAAGCACATCGGTCATGGGCGTCTCTACAAATCCCGGTGCGACGGCATTCACGGTAATGCTCCGCGACGCGACTTCCACCGCAATCGCGCGCGTCAGCCCGATCAGCCCCGCCTTCGACGCCACGTAGTTCGCCTGTCCCGCGTTCCCGGTTTCCGCCACCACGGAAGTGAGATTGATGATGCGCCCCGCGCGCTGCTTGAGCATCGCCCCCAGCGCCTGCTGAATGCAAAGATGCGCGCCGGTCAGGTTCGTCCGCAGCACCGCATCCCAATCGTCAAGCTTCATGCGCAGCGCCAGAGTATCGCGCGTAATCGCGGCGTTGTTCACCAGTATGTCCAGCCTGCCGAATTTCCCGAGCACCGCCTGAAATCCCGTCTTCACTTGCGCCGCATCCGCCACATCCATCGGCACGGCCAGCGCCGCACCGCCGCGTCCTTCGATTTCAGCCACGAGCGCCGCGAGCTTTTCCGCGTTGCGCGCCGCAACGGCAACCCTGGCGCCCGCTTCGGCCAGCGCCAGCGCCGTCGCCCGCCCAATCCCCTGCGACGCACCGGTAACGAGCGCCACTTTATCTCTAAGTGAAAACATAGGCACCGAACCTATCGCATCAACTCACACCACGCAAGCAGTGGCTGGACAATTCGACGAGCTTTGTGGGTCGTGGCTCTAGCCACGACATAAGCTCTGCAAGGGAGACCGGCTTTAGCCGCTGAAGTTCCGACTATGCCGCTCTCGACGAACCTTGGAAGAACTGAACGGCACTCCCCCTGTTAATTCTCCTGCCCCTCCGCCCGCGCCTGGGCAATCTTCTCGAGCGTGGCCTGCAAACTCGCCGCGTCCTCCGTGTTAAAACACCGCACCGACCGGTCGATTTGCCGCAACAAACCCGACAGCACTTTGCCCGGCCCCACTTCCACGAAAATGTTCACGCCCTGCTCGATCATCTCGCGCACTGACTCGAGCCAGCGCACCGGCATGGTCACCTGGCGGATCAGCGATTCGCGCGCTTCGTCGCCCGAAGTGATGGCCTCGGCATCGGCGTTGGTGACCAGCGGAAAGCGCAGATCGCTGAACTTCGTCGCGCGTAGGTCCGGCTCCAGACGCTGCTGCGCCGGCATCAGCATCGCGCAGTGAAACGGCGCCGACACCGACAAAATCACCGCGCGCTTGGCGCCGGATTGCGACGCCGTTTCAACCGCGCGCTTCACCGCTGCCGCGCTGCCGGCGATCACGGTCTGTTCCGGCGAATTCAGATTCGCCGGCGAAACTACTTCGCCGCCCGCCGCCTTCTTGCAAACTTCCGCCACATCCGCGGGAGACAGCCCCAGAATCGCGGCCATCGCGCCTTCACCCGCCGGCACCGCCTCCTGCATGTAGCGCCCACGCTGCCGGACCAGCTTCACGGCGTCCGAAAATTCCAGCGCTCCCGCAGCGACCAGCGCCGAATATTCGCCCAGGCTGTGTCCCGCCGCGAAATCCGGCTCAATCCCGCGCGACGCCAGCGCCCGGTAGGCCGCCACGGATACCGTCAGGATCGCCGGCTGCGTATTCTCCGTCAGCTTCAGCGCCTCTTCCGAGCCCTCGAAACACAATTGCGAAATCGAAAAACCGAGCGCCGCATCCGCTTCGTCGAACACGGCGCGCGATTCGGGGAAATTTGCGGCGAGATCCTTGCCCATGCCGGGATATTGCGAGGCCTGGCCGGGAAACAGGAATGCGAGCTTGCTCATGTCGGTTGCGGGTTCCTTCCAGTTCAGCCGCGGGCGGGGATTGCGGCGGCAGCGGAAAGCTCCTGTTCGATTTTCTCGTTCACGCGCGAACGGCAGAGTTCGGCGGCGACGCGAATAGCATTCTTGATGGCGTTGGCATTCGAGCGCCCGTGCCCGATCACGGTGATGCCGCGCACTCCTAGCAGCGGCGCCCCGCCCGTTTCCGAGTAATCGGTGCGCTTGCGAAAGTCGTCGAACGCGCGCTTCGACAGCGCGTAACCGATCTGCGAGGCCACGCTGCTCTTGATCGCTTTCTTCAGCATCCCGCCGATGTGCTCGACCAATCCCTCGCTCAGTTTCAGCGCGATGTTGCCGATGAATCCGTCGCAAACCACCACGTCCACGTTGCCGCGAAAAACGTCGCGGCCCTCCACGTTGCCCACGAAATTCAGCGGCAATTGCTTCAGCCGCACCGCTGCTTCGCGCGTAAGGTCGTTGCCTTTGGCTTCTTCCTCGCCGATCGAAAGCAGCGCGATGCGCGGACGCTTCACGCCCCAGATCGCGCGATAATAAATTTCGCCCATCACCGCGAACTGCTCGATTTGCGCGGGCTTGGAGTCCACGTTCGCGCCTACGTCCAGAATCACCGAAATCTTTTCCTTCATGTTCGGAAAAGCCGCGGCCAGCGCCGGACGGTCCACCGACGGCAGCGTGCCGATCACGAACCGCGCCACGGTCATCGCCGCGCCCGTATTGCCGGCGCTCACCAGTGCTTCGGCCTCTCCGTCGCGCACCAGCCGCGCGGCCACGTGCAGCGAGCTTTCTTTCTTCCGGCGGAATGCCTGCGACGGCGAATCCGTCATGGTGATCACGTCCGTCGCATTCACGACCTCGATTGGCAGGCCGCGCGGCTTGTGCCGGTGCAGCTCCTGGCGAACCGTGGCCTCCACTCCCACCAACAGCACGCGCACCCCCAGCTCGCGTGCCGCGAGGATCGCCCCTTCTACCTCGACACGAGGCGCATGGTCGCCTCCCATGGCATCCAAGGCAATGGTGGTCATATGGGTACCAGCTTGATACGGCAGGCGAGGGAAAGTTAGGCCGTCTTGGCCGCGGTGTCAATCACTTCGCGTCCCTTGTAATACCCGCACTTGGGACACGCCCGGTGGGGCAGCTTCTTTTCGTGGCAGTGCGGACATTCGCCGAGGGTCGGCAAGTGAAGATGATCGTGGGCGCGCCGCGTAGACGTGCGCCTCTTGGAGTGTCGTCGCTTTGGATTCGGCATTCCTGCTCCTCGTGACAGGCCACTACTCAATCCGGCCTGAATGGAAACACACAGTGTAGCGTTTTATTGCTTTTTGAACCAGTCCTGCTTCAACCGCGCGAGGGGGGCAAGCCGGGGATCGGAGCCGCTCTTTTCGCAGCGGCACTCCTCATTATTCAGGTTGGCACCGCAGTGCGGACAAAGTCCGCGGCAGTCGCTCGAGCAGATCACCTTCATCGGCAGTGCCAGATTCACCTGCTCGGCAAGCACGTCGGCAAGGAAAAGTCCGTCGCCTTCGAAAAACGCCATGTCTGTATCATCTAGATTCAGCTGCACTTCCTCGTCCGGCGAAACCGCCGTCATCGGACGATAGAAAAGATCGAAATCGCGGCTGATTTCTTCAATCACCGTGTCCAGGCAGCGGGCGCAAACCAGCTCCACCCGCGTGTGGAGATTGCCCACGATGCGGATCTGCCCCTCGACCAGCTCCGCCGTCGCGCGCACTTCCAGCGGCTCGACCTGCCGGAATTCGCCCGAATGAAAATCGAGCGTCCCCGGGGCGTAGCTCTTCCGGATACGCGCCTTGCGGACGGCGAGTTCGTTGACATCCAGAAACATTAGAATTTCCCCGCTTTTTTCGGTGCGCAACGCCATTATAAGTCCGTTGCTTCCCATGTCAAGGAAGCCCCCCGCAAACGTTTCCCCGCCGCCACCCAGGAAACAGCGACTCTGGCGGTCTAATGCGTTTTCCGCGCGGGCGGGCCCAGCATTTGGTGGCACTGGCGCAGGAGAAAATGGTCGGTCATTCCGGCGATGTAGTCGCAGACGATGCGATGGCGCGGCTCGCTCCGGGCCAACTCGGCGTAGTGCGCGGGCATGCGCTCGGGATGCTCCAGAAAAAAACAAAACAGGGCGTCGAGCGCCGTGACCGAGCGGTCGCGCTCTTCCGCGATGGCGGGATCGGAATAGACGCGCGACATCAGAAAGCGCTTCAGGCTGGCGTTCTCCGCAGCCACGCCCGCTGAAAATCCGGCGAGTCTTTTTTCCCGGGCGCGCACGTCTTCCACGCTTTCCACTCCACTCTCTTGCACCTGCCGGCGGGTGTTTTCGATCAAATCGGTCGCGAGATGGTCGAGGACGCGCTTGAGCGCTTCGTTGAATTTCAGCTTTCGCAGACCCTCGGGATGTTTGCGCTCCACATCGTCGTAGGCCGCGGCAAAAATCGGCACCTCGGCGCGCAATTGATCGAAATCGAGGATGTGCGCTTCGAAGCCGTCGTCGAGATCGGCAGTGTTGTAGGCGATTTCGTCCACCAGATCGATGATCTGCGCTTCGAGCGGCGGGCGTTCCTCCATCAGATATTCGGCGAGCGCGGGAAATTCCGCGGCCGAATAGTCGCGCGAATGTTTGACGATGCCTTCGCGCACCTCAAACGTGAGATTGAGCCCCGGAAAATCCAAATAGCGCTGCTCGAACTGCTCGACAATCCGCAGCGCGTGAAGGTTGTGATCGAAGCGGTCGCCGTGCTCGCGCATGCGCAGATCGAGCTGCTTCTCTCCGGCGTGGCCGAATGGCGGATGGCCGATGTCGTGAACCAGTGCAAGCGCCTCGGCAAGATCGGTATTGATTCGCAGCGCGTCCGCCACGGTGCGCGCGATCTGCGCCACTTCCAGCGTGTGTGTCAGCCGGTTACGAAAATGATCCGAGAAGCGCATGGTGAAAACCTGGGTTTTCGCTTCCAGGCGGCGAAAGGCGCGGGCGTGGATGACGCGGTCGCGGTCGCGGGCGTAGTCGTTGCGGTAGGGATGCTGCGCTTCGGGATAGCGGCGTCCGCGCGTCCGCCGCACATCCATGGCGTAGGATTCGAGCGGCATCGCAGCCATTCTAGTGTATCGGAGCGGGCCGCGGCTACTTGCTGAAGCGGAATCCGAAAGCCGCACGAAATACTTCAAGTCTTGAAGGGTTTTGACGTCCGAAATGCTTCAGAGCTTGAAGCATTTTGGGCCCGCTGAGCGGCCCAGAGGCGGCGATTCCGCCCGTCGAACGCGCCGAGTACAAAATCAGCCCGCAAGCGAACGCTGGTATGATTCGCCGATGAAGCCGGAAGAGGCGATCCTGAAGAAACTGAGAAAAATATGCCTCGCCCTGCCCGATACCGAAGAGACGGTGAGCTTCGGTCATCCGACTTTCCGAGTGCGGCAGAAGACTTTCGCGGTCATCGAGGAGTACAAGGGCGAGCTCGGCATCTGCGTCAACGTGGGCAAGCCGCTGCAGGGAATTTTCCTAGAGGATTTCCGGTTTTTTCGCACGCCGTACATTGGAAAACATGGATGGGTGACTCTGCGGGTCTTCGCCGCACCGCTCAATTGGAAGGAAGTCGCGGAACTTGTCAAAGGAAGTTACCTGCTCGCCAGTCCGCAGCCCGCCAGGAAAAAAACCAGCCGCCACGCGAGGCGCGGCAAGAAGCAGCGCTGAAATCGGGAAGAAACGGGAGCGATCAGGATTTGCCGGGGAGGAACGCCAGCGCCTGGTCCGCCTGTTCGGCGACGGGCGTGTCGGGATAGTCGGATTTGATCTGGTTGTAAAGCTTGACCGCCTCGGCGGGATTCTTGTCGCTATAGTGTTCGGCGAGCGCCAGCATGACGATGGGCTTGGGCACGAGCACCGTAGGCTTGGCGATCAGCTGCTGGTAGAGCGTGACCGCTTCGTCGCCCTGGCCCATGCGGTCGTCAAGGCCGGCGAGTTCGAAGCGGGAAATGGCGATGACATCTTCGTCGCCGTTCTTGGAAAGAGCCTGGAGCAAGCTCTTCGCCTCTGCGTTCTTGTCGAGCTTTTCGAAGCTCAGCGCGGCGTAGTAGCGCGCCAGTTCGCCGGCGCGCGTGCGCGGGTATTTCGACGCCACATCGGAGAATTTCTGCTGCGCGTCGGCAAACTTCTTGTTGGAGTCCGTATAGCTGGGTTCGCCCGGCGCGACGGGCACGCCGACCGGCGTTTGAAAAATCCTCATGGCGTCATCAAACGCCGCGAACGCCTTCACCGTCTGGCGCTGCGCGTAGGTTCTCCAGCCAAATACTCCCACGGCCACCACCAGCACGGCGATCAGCAGATACAAGCTGAGCTGCTGATGCGAGAGGACAGCCTCAGCGCCGTGCGCGAAGGTGGCGCGCACCTGGTCCTGTTTCAGTTCCTTGCGGGAAATATGCTGCGCCAACGCGGTGCCCCCGGAAAAGCTCTGCGATTTCAAATCGTATCATAAACGCGCGCGCGAACGAATTGCCGCAGGGGCCTGCCATGGGGCGATCGCACGGGGCGGATTCTCGACCCGTCCGGGCACGAGTGGAACTCAGCCACTCGCATCTGAGTCACGACTCAGACTGAGCCACGGCCAGACGGCGAGCACACCCGAAGCGCTAGGGTCCTGGAGGCGGAACGCGCGGCTGACAAAAGCCCCGTCAGCAGGCTGTGAAACGGGGCTCCCACCCAACCGGCGCTAGACTTTGGTGACCTGTTCAGCCTGGAAGCCCTTGGGCCCCTGACGGACCTCGAACTCCACAAGCTGGCCTTCGTTCAGCGATTTGTATCCATCCATTTCGATGGCGGAGAAGTGAACGAAGATATCCTCTCCCGATTGACGTTGAATGAACCCGAACCCCTTCGACGCATTGAACCACTTCACCACACCCTGTTCTCGAGCCAACGTGAAGACTCCTCTGCTGGTGATGTCCTGATTCAGGTCCTGGTAACGCCGGCTAGTGGCACGCCAGATCCCGCGCGATGCTGGGCTTGGGCCGCCTACGGAATCACAAGACCGCCTCGGCGGCGGGATTTTTGCACAAAGTTATTTGTCTGTCCAGAACTTGAAGTGGCGACGTACCTTAGATTCGAGGCCGCAGTGGGCGCGCGGAGTTGCAGGCGGAGCTGCACTCAGCACAGAGGACACAGAGAAAAGGGCGAGCACGGAGAAAATCTAGGCCGAGCGGAAACTCTTGATCGCCGCGGATTCATCCGCCTGCACATCGAAGACGGTGAAGAGGCGTGTGATCTGGATCAAATCGTGGACGCGCTTGGTGAGGTAAACCAATTTGAGTTCGCCGCTGGCGCTGCGGACGGTGGTATAGGCGCCGACCAGCTCGCCGATGCCGGAGCTGTCTATATAGTCCACGTCGCCGAGGTTCAGCAGAATCTTGCGGTGGCCCTTGGTGATGAGGTCGCGCACCGTGGTACGCAGAGTGGCGCTGCCTTCGCCCAGCGTGATTTTGCCGCTGAAATCAATGATGGCGATGTCGTCCACTTCCCGGCATGTTCCGCGTAAGGACACGGTAACCTCGATAAAGGATTCTACTCCGACTTGGGCTTGCCGTTGCCGGAAACATGATGCGGCAGTCTTTTGGACAGCACCAGGTCGGCTCCGCCGGTGGGCCCGCGACGCACCGCCAGATCGTCCATAAAAGCGCGCATCAGAAAGATGCCCCGGCCCGAGGTGCGCAGCAGGTTTTCCTCAGCCAGCGGGTCGGCGACCTCGGAAAGCTCAAAGCCGCAGCCCTCGTCCACAATGTGGACGATCATGGTCTCCGGCTCGAACTCGACGGCCAGCATGATTTTCTTCCCGCGGTCCTGGCAATTTCCGTAGTTGTAGGCGTTGATCACGCCTTCGCGCACGGCCATGCCGAGCTTATGGAGGTCATCCTCGCCAAAGCCAGCCTCTTCGGCGACGCGGACCACGATGTTTTCAGCGAGGTCCACGCTTTCGAGCTGGGTGTCCAGCGTGACCTCGAGACGTTGGTTTGAATCCGTCATTGAGCCTAGGGAAAACCCCAACAAAAATGCAGTGTATGCGTATCACAGCCGCTGTGCGGCAGTCAATCAGGCAGACCACATACCGGGAGCCGCCGAGCCTTACGCCCAATACGTACGATCGAGCGTGCGGTATTGGATTGCTTCGCTGAGATGCTTGGCTTCGATCGAGGCGGCCGCTTCGAGGTCGGCGATGGTGCGCGAAACCTTCAGAATGCGGTCGTGGGCGCGGGCGGAGAGGCCCAGGCGCTGGATGGCGGTTTCGAGGAGCTTTTCGCCATCGGCGGAAATGGCGCAGTGTTTGCGGATCAGTTTTGGGGGCATCGGCGCGTTGGCGTAGAGGCCTTTCTCGCTCTTGTAGCGTTCGGCCTGAATCTGGCGCGCCCGCAGGACACGCTCGCGCACGCTTGCCGAAGTTTCGATTTCAGCGTCGCCCCGCAATTCCTTGTATTTTACCGCAGGCACTTCGATATGAATGTCGATGCGGTCGAGCAGGGGCCCTGAAATTTTGGAGACGTAGCGCTGAATCTGCGTGGGCGAACAGTGACATTCGCGCGTGGCGTCGCCGAAAAAGCCGCAGGGGCAGGGATTCATGGCCGCGGCGAGCATGAAGCGCGAAGGAAAACTGACGGATACGGCGGCGCGGGCGATGGTCACACAGCCGTCTTCGAGCGGCTGGCGCATTACTTCCAGGACGTTGCGCTGGAATTCGGGCAGCTCGTCGAGAAACAGCACACCATTGTGCCCGAGCGAAACTTCTCCCGGCCGGGGCACGGCGCCGCCGCCGATCAAGCCCGCGTCGCTGATAGTATGGTGCGGCGAGCGGAAGGGCCGGGTGCCCACCAGGCCGCGCGAATCTTCCAGCACGCCGGCGACGCTGTGGATGCGGGTGGTCTCGATGGCTTCGTCGAGCGACAGCGGCGGCAGAATCGTGGGGATGCGTTTCGCGAGCATGGTTTTACCCGCGCCGGGCGGACCGATCAGCAGGATGTTGTGGCTACCGGAGCAGGCAACCTCGAGAGCGCGCTTGGCGGACATCTGTCCGCGCACATCGCGCAGGTCAACCGTGTAGTGGCCGGCCTCCGCGAGCATTCGCGAGGTGTCGACCTCTACCGGGCGAAAGGATTCGGGCGCGTTCATCAGGTCAACGGCTTGCGGCAGCGACTTGATGCCGAAAACGCGCATTCCTTCGACCACCGCCGCTTCGCGCGCGTTCGCTTCCGGGACCACCAGATTCTTGATGCCGCGCTCGCGCGCCGCCAGCGCTGCCGACAGCGCGCCGCGCACGGAACGCACGCCGCCATCGAGCGACAGTTCGCCGAGAAAAACGTAGGAATCCAGCTGCTTGCCGAAAAATGTTCCCTGGCAGCCGAGAAGTCCGAGTGCCATCGGCAGGTCGAAGGCGGAGCCTTCCTTTTGAATGTCCGCGGGTGCGAGATTGACGGTCACGACCTGATAGGCAGGGTAATCGAAGCCGCAGTTGCGCAGGGCTGCCTTGATGCGTTCGCGGCTCTCGCGGACGGCGTTGTCCGGCAGTCCGACTACGTTGAAGGTTCCCGGTTTGCCGGGGCCGATATCCACCTCGACCTCGACCAGGTAGGCGTCAATTCCGAACACAGCGGCGCTGAAAGTCTTGAAGAGCATTTTAGACAGTCGGTGAAACCTTTAGGCGCAGAGCGTAACTCAAAACGTACGTTCCTGCCAGTGATACCCGCTTGAGCAATCCTCGGTGCTTCGGCGCGAACCGTTCTCAGAGTGGAGTTGATCAGTGCTGCGGGTTACTGATCATGACGTGGCCGTCGGTGGTGCGCGTGAGTGAAGGCCGCGGATCTTCGTCCTTCAGGAAGGTTTCACCCTTGATGAGCCAGGCGAATCCGAACGCCCAGAGCGATGTCGTCTCGAAGAAAATGCCCGGGGCCACGCGGCCGATCAAATATTCCTTGTGGAGAATCAGCGTGCAGGTCACCAGCAGCAGCAACGACAGGAGAATGGCCACGCCGCAGATCGTATATACGATGTTGCGTTGCTTCTTCTTGCGCGTGACCTCGACGCCCACGGCGCTCATCTTGAACAGCACGAGGCAAAAAAAGGAAAGCGTCAGAAACAGCGCCGCCGCGAGTGCGTAGTGTGCAATTCCGATGTGGACCTGGCGGGACGTGGCGCCGGATTCCGGCGTGGTGGGGAACATGGCGACGCCGACGGCGCAGACCGCGGAGAAAAGTCCCGCGACTTCGTCTTTGATGTCGTAGCCGCGGGTACACAGCATGAACATGCCGAGCGCACAGAGGCTGCCGACGAAAAGATTCCGCGCCCCGGTGTAATAGTAGGCGCTGATGGAGCTCTGGATGGTGTGGTGCAGCACGGCTCCGGGGATGGCGACGGCAAACGGCAGCGCCAGGGCCACGATGCCCACCGCTTTGCGGAGGGCCAGATAGGAAAGAACGACAGGATCCTGCGGCGACGGTGCTTTGAACATGGTGCACCTCGGCAAATAAGATGAGACCGAGCGTAACTTAGTATTTACGTCCAATCTAGTGCTACTTCCGACCTCGCCCGCTCCGTGTGGGGTATGGTATCCTCCTCGAAATTCACGGGAGGATTTCCCGAATGCGGTCGAGGACATTCAGGGTCCGACTGGCTGGCTGCGTTTTGGCGCTGGCATGTGTTGGCGTCTGGGGAGGTCTTGCATGCGCGCAGCAAAGAATCTCGGTCGAGCAATCCAACGCGGCTGCGAGACTCTATAACCAAGGGCGCGAGTCGTACCAACGGGGAATGGTTGATGAAGCGATCGCACTGTACCGGCAGGCGCTTGTGATCGACCCGGCCAATTCGGACGCCCTGACCAATCTCGGGCTGGCACTCGACGGACAGGGGAAGTCCGACGAAGCGATTGCCGATTACACCCTGGCGCTGAAGTTCAAGCCTCACGATCCGATCGCATTGAGCGACTTCGGTCTCGCGCTGTATCACGAGAAGAAATATCAGGAAGCCGCGGACACCTACCAAAAAGCGCTGATCAACGACCCGAAGTCTGTGGAGGCCTGGAATGGGATGGGTGCGGTGTTTTTCGCCGTGGGACAAGTGGATGACGCCATTAAGGACTACCGCAAGGCCTTGGCGATCTCTCCGCAGCATGCCGATGCCCTGAACAATCTGGGAGCGGCGCTGGCCGCGAAGGAACAGTGGGATGAATCGCTCCAGGCGTATCAGCAGGCACTCGCGCTGAAACCAAACGCGATCGACATCCAGGAAAATTACGCCGCTGCGCTAGAGCACGCGGGGCGAGCTGACGAATCCATCCGCGTCTATCGCCAAATCATGGCGAGCCATCCAACCGATCCGAGCTTGTGGTTACAGGTCGGGCAGCAGTTATATACGCAGCAGCGATTGGACGACGCGATCGAGAGCTTTCAGAAAAGCCTCGCACTGAAACCCGATCAGGCGGATGCGGAGTTTGGTCTCGCGCGCGCGTACGCGGACCAAAAAAAATTTTCCGACGCGATAACTGAGTACCGCAAAGGGCTGGGGCTGGCGCCCAATTCAGCCTTCGCGCACTGTAATCTGGGCGTCGCTTTGTACAACAACAACCAGGCGAGAGAGGCCGCGGTAAGTTTTCGGCGGGCCCTGGAGCTGCAGCCGGATTTTCCGGAGGCGCTGGCGGGACTGGGATCAGCATCGACCGCGATTGGAGACCTGGACGGGGCGGAAAGTGCTTTCGGAAGGCTGGTTGCGGCGCAGCCCGACGATTTTGGTCCGCGATACAGTTTGGGCAACGTCCTGTACACTCACGGAAACTATGGCGCCGCGGCCGATCGTTTTCGCGAATGCATCCGTTTGAACCCCACGTTCGCGCAGGCGCACTACAACCTGGCATTGGCGTTGGCTCGACTCAAGGATTCCGACGGTGCGGCAAAGGAATTTGACGAAGCGCATCGGCTCGACCCCAAGCTGACT
>Ga0210409_10002632_pt1 | contig 21096 bp, 18 predicted proteins | sample IncBWH17MmetaG_FD_161649 | JGI IMG/M metagenome (GOLD analysis project Ga0210409, IMG submission 161649) | Forest soil microbial communities from Barre Woods Harvard Forest LTER site, Petersham, Massachusetts, United States - Inc-BW-H-17-M | ecosystem: Environmental > Terrestrial > Soil >...
AGGTAGGGCCCTAGTACCTTCGGCCGGAGAACGAGGCGGCACTCGTCAGCGTGCCGCCTCGAATCCTGTCACCCCGACCATTTAATTCGCTGAGATTTTTGCCGGGCGGCGGGAAGCTGGGACTCTGACGTAGGCCGCTCCAAGCGATGGTTCAGACGACCGTGGCACGACCTCTCCGTCTGAACCGAAACAAATACCAAATCAGCGTTCCTAAAGCGAAACCCACGGAGAAGACTTTCAGAATCACTGCGATGTACGCCCAGCCGGGTACGTCACCCTCCGTCCCGAGCTCGCCGAGGACTACGAACGGAACACAGAGGACTACCGCGCCCACGAGGCCCCAAACAGCGCCAGCACGGACGTATCTTCGAGAGTTTGGGCGCAAGGCGGCAACGAACAGACCCAGAGCGCACACAACCCCGAGGGGCCACAGCGCTACCAGCAACAGAAGGAGCAAAAAGGTGGCTGGCAGCTCAACGTTCATGGTGGGTATCGCCGCACAAGAGGCGCCTGATCTTGAACTCACGGCGTCCGATTTCCGTCGCCCCGCGCCAGTGTAACTCTGCCCAAACAATCTCGTCGCTGGCACATTCGGACTCAACGCATTTGCGCCGGGGTTGTGTAGTCTTCCGAGACACCAATTGTGGCGTGCCGAGGTGGCTGCGATGAGCAATTTCCCGGGCAGGACGGCCCATCGGCTGCCGCCGATCGTGGTGGCCTGCCTCGCCGCGACCTGGCTCATCTGGGGCTCGACCTACCTCGCCATCAAGTTTGCGCTGGTGAGCTTTCCGCCATACCTGCAGATGGGTTCGCGTTTCCTGGTGGCGGGCGCGGGCCTGGCCGCCTGGATGCGCTGGATCCGCAAGGCACCCTGGCCGCAGGCGCGCCAGTGGTACCACGCGCTGATCGTGGGCGGGCTCATGCTCGGCGGCGGCATGGGCAGCGTGGCAATCGCCGAGCAGACCGTCGGTTCCGGCCTCGTCGTTGTTTTCATTGCCATCATTCCGCTGCTGATCGCTCTCGTTAATCTGTTCTGGCGGGTGATCCCAGGCCGCCTGGAGCTGGTCGGCATCGGCCTCGGACTCGTTGGCGTCGTAATGCTGACACGCGGCCAGGGTTTCCAGGCATCGCCCGTGGGTCTTGCCGCGGTGGCAACTGCCTGCACCTGCTGGTCCGTCGGAAGTGTCCTGAGTCAACGCCTGCTGCCGCTCGCGCCGGGCGCAAATGGGGTTCGCGAGCGAGATGCTCGCGGGAGGGCTGATTCTGCTGATCCTCGCCGCCGTTGCACGGGAACAGGTGAGCTGGCCGCCGCAACCGCTGGCCGCCTGGGCCTGGGCGTATCTCGTCGTGTTCGGCTCGCTGCTCGCCTTCAACGCCTACATGGTGCTGCTGGCGCGCACGTCGGCGGGTCTGGCGGCGAGCTACTCGTTCGTGAACCCAGTGATTGCAATGCTGCTCGGTATCGGCTTCGGCGGCGAGTCGATCAGCGCGCGGGAGTGGCTGGCTGCTGGCGTCATACTTTTGGCTGTGATCCTGTTGGTGGTGAAGCCGTTTCGCGCGGCAGCGCCGCCGACGTAACTTGATTTCTGCCGTGTTGGCTTCCACCTTGCTATCGCGGCTCGACCATCGGATCGGATTCGACGCTTATCCAACACGCGGCAAAGCGCGCGCGCGCGGCCACCGCCGGACAAATTGACTCAGCGGGGGCCTCGGGAGCAGGTTCAGGACGCCTTTTTTTGCGGTCGTCAACAAACACTAAGGAGAAACGACATGCACATACGACTGGCACTCTTGGGGGTTATGGCGTGCTGTTATTCCCCGCTGCTCCTGGCCCAGGACCCGGTGAAGGTCGACTCCAAGCACTACACTGTGCTGAGTGAGAACGCCCGGGTCAGAATCCTCAAGGTTCACTACGGCGCGCACGAAAAATCAATCATGCACAGCCATCCCGCCACGGTCGCGGTATTCCTCAACGATGCCAAGGGCAAGTTCACTTTCCCGGACGGCAAGACACAGGAGTTTTCGGTCAAAGCGGGCGATGCGCAGTACAGCGCGGCCATCACGCATTTGCCGGAAAACACGGGCGATCAGCCCCTGGATCTGATCGTGATCGAGCTGAAGGGACGGGCAGCCAAGCCGGCAACGCCAGCGGCGAAGTGACGCCACCTACCTCGCCTGCAGACTCACCTTGCCGCGCAGCACGGTGATTGACGCGGGCGGCAGCGTGAACTTCGTCTCAGGGCCGGCCCCGATGATGGCGCTCGCAGGCGGTCCATCGGGGTCGGCCTTGCCGCCGTCGACATCCGGGTGCCACTGATACTCGGCCTTGCCGAACACGATCGCGGCCACCGGACCTGAGAAGCCGCCCGACTGGTGGTGCACGCTATCCTCGAAACGAACCGCCACCGTGTGGGCGTTCTCCTGGTCCTTGTTGACCACGAGCAGCGACCAGTCGCCGTCGGGCCGCAGCGCCGGATAAGCCGTGACGAGCGAATGGCCCGCGCCGTCGAGCACATCGCCGCGCGCGGCGAACAGACGATGCATGCCAGTGCCGGGCTGCAGCCACTCGAGGGTGATCAGCTGGCTGGCGAAATATTGCGCCGTGGGCTGTTTTATCTTCAGCTCCTTGTCGGCGGAAAAGAAGTTGAAGGTGCCGGGCGAGCCGTTGTGGCCGGAGCCCATTTCCTCCGGCAGGTAGTGGAAGTAGTAGACCGCATTGCCGCCACCGGTCAGAAACGCACCGATATAGTCGGCCAGCCACAGTCCGGCCCACAGGTCCAGGTAGCTCTCCGAGTACTGCGAGGAGAGGTTTGACTCGGTGATGAACAAGGGCACGTTTGCCGGTACGCCATCCTCGCGCCACACCTGCATGATGTGGGTGACCAGGCGCGCCTCGTCATAGAGGCTGCTCCAGGCGATCTTGCCGGGATCAATCGGGTAGTGCTCGAAGGAGAAGAACGCCAGCTCGCTTAAGCCCCCGTGGGACTTAAGGTACCTGATGAAGCGGCCGGTCCAGGACGTGTTGCCATTGGCATCCGGCCAGGTCTGAATGTCTTCGTTTTGTCCGGTGAAAATCGGCCCACCGAGTTTCAATTTGGGGTTGAACTTGTGCAGCGCGGCTGCGAACTGCAGATACAGCGCGGCGTAGTCCTCCGGCACGGTGAAGTGACCGTCCGGCTCCTCACCCATCTCGACGTATGAGACCGGATAGCCGCGGCGCTGAAGAAAGCTAAGCTGCGCCACCGCATCCTCGGGGGTCGAGTAGAGCAGCGCGATGGGAATCATCGCCGGCAGACCCCGGGTGATGCCGCTGGTAAAAAACCGGTCAAATCCCACCTGCTCGCCGGCCTTTTCATCCAGGTCGCGGCTCTCATGCCAGGGGTCCACCGAGGAGCAGTAGGTTGCGGTCTGGTCCTGATCTGGTGTGTGCCGGATCAGATCGTGGAACCGGCCATCGATGCTGAGGGTGCCCAGGGAGATCTCGCCGATAGCGTAACCGACGCAGTTGCGCCGATCGTCCTCGCGCCCGCCGACGCAGGTGTTGGATGAGTGGCTCATCAGGATGCGCACAAACTGCGCCTCGACCGGTCGATCGGCGAGATGCAGCGTTTCGCTGCCGCCCTGCCCTTGCGTCACCTGTCCACGCGGAAACAGCTGCCAGCTCCCGGCTGCGGGCTTTCTGATCGGATCCTCACCGTTCCAGAACTGCACCAGGTAGCTGCTGGCATAGGGCGCGGCCCAGTCGATACGTATCGCATTCAGCTGTTGTTTGCTGGCGAGATCGAGGATCACCCATTGGGGATGCGCCGCGTCGTCCTCGCCGGTGAAGCGCTGCGTCAGATACGGATTGCTCTTCCAGAAAGTCGCCGGGTTGCCATCGGTCAGGCGCGAGTAGCCAATCGCATCGGTGCCGTCATCGCGGGTGACACCGCGGCGCGGCAAGGGGTAACCGTATGAATGGATGATAGGCGCCGCCGCGGGGTGCGCGTCACCGACAAAGTAACCGCGCTCCCCCGGAGCGCTCCACGTGCCGCGCGGATTCCAGTGCCAGGCTTCCGCGTGCAGCTCGGTATTTTGCCGATAGCTCACCGTCTGCCAGCCGGCGCCCAGGACGCGCCGGATGATCTCAGGCGTGAACAGCTTGTCGGCAACCCCGTAGGGCAGCCGGTCGACGCCGGCGCCGAGCGCCTCGGTGGGCCGGATGGTATTGGTGAGGTGCTCCGGGGCCGCGTCGATGCGCACCGTCTGCGCAACGCACGGCGCGACCGGCAGCCCCAGCAGCGCGCACAGCAGCGCGGCCTGCAGCAGCCGCCCCTCGGGCTTGCAGTCGTTACAGCGACAGGCGCACGCCGAGATAGTACTGCCGTCCATTGGTATAGAACGCCTGTGGCTGCTGCGCATTCGAGTAGTACTTAAGCACCGGATCATTCAGGTTCAGCCCGTCGAAGGTCAGCATGAGGTGGTCGTTGATGGTGTAGTTGACGGATGCCGCCAGAGTGCCGATGCCGGCTTCATATTGCGAGGTCACGTTGGCAAGCCCCACCAGGAACGAGGAGCGATAGGTGTATGCCAGGCGGGCGCTGAAGCCGTGCTGCTCATAATAGACCTCCGCGTTGCCGGTGCTCTTGGAGGAACCCACCAGTGCGGTGCCATTGGCCGAGTGGCCGTCGGCGTAGGTGTAATTCGCCAGGGCGCCAAAGCCGCCCCACAGCGGCTGCTGCCAGGAAAACTCCACGCCATGGTTGTGGGCGGCAACATTGAAGGGCGAGGTGACGATGAAGTTGGCGATCTGATTATTCGTCGTGTTGAGGAACGGCCGGCTGTTGTAGCCGTAGGTCACGTACGAGGGCAGGTCCATGTAGAACACCCCGACTGACAGGATCGACTGCGGCGCGAAATACCACTCCAGCGCCGCGTCGAGGTTGTTCGAGCGGATCGGCTTCAGGTCCGCGTTGCCGCCGGTGCCGGTCAAATCCAGATTGTTGAGAATCACGGCCGGTGACAGCGAGGAATAGTCGGCGCGCGACATGGTTCTGGACGCCGCCAGTCGCCCGACCAATGTCGGCGACAGATCGAATCGGAGGTTGGCGCTCGGCAGGAAGTCGAAATACTCGTGCGACGAGGAGGTGGGGAGGAAATTGCCGCTCGCCTGGTCGAGGCTATAAGCGTTGCTGAGCTGGCGCGTGTCGACCAGGCGCAGCCCGACGTTGCCGCGCCACTTATCCCCGGCGAGATTCGCCATGACGTAGCCGGCGGTATCCTTCTCGTCGATCGTGAAGTTGCCCTGATAGTTGGGGCCCTGCAACACACTGTTGTAGGTGCTCTCCCATGCAGCTATGGCATTCGGATCCAGGACCCAGAAGTGCTGCAGGTAGCCCGGTCCCATGCCGATCCCGCTGCCGAAATTGCCCGGTGACACGGTGCCGTTCCAGGCGGGAGGTGGCAGCACCTGGTTCGGATTCGTGAGGCACGGGTTGTTGGTATCGGCGGGTGCGGCACAGGCGTAGTTGACGCCGTAGTCGCTGCGGTCGTGCTTGGCATAGCGCAGGCCGAACTTGGCCGACTGCAGTATTCCGCGATTCACGTTCAGCAGGCCATCGGCCTGCGCATAGGTCTCCTGGTCGGTGACCTTTACCGAGTCCGACCAGCTGCCGCCATTGGTCACGTTGGCGGGATTGTTGAAATTGGTGGTGTCCACCCCGGGGAAGGACACGATCGCGGGGCCGCTCGTGCCGTGCATCTGGTACACCAGCGGGGAATTGATCAGGTATGCCTCGTAGCCATAGTCGTGTGGCGTCTCGCCGGTGCCGCGCGTGTAGCCGAGCTTGGCGGTGAGCAGCAGCGAGTCACTGGCGTTGTACTTGACGTCGAAATCGACGTACGCGGCGCTGGAGGCCGCGTTGGGGCGATAAATCGAGTCGCGCACGCCTGGAAACGCGGACGTGGAGGGATTGTTCGGATCGAAGACCGAACTGGGGAAGCTCGCGGCGACCAGAGTACCGTTGACTACCGTGTATTGTGACGGCGGCACCGGGGTCGTGGGGTTGCCGAGCTCGTTGAGCGGGCTCGCCATGAAATTGGTGTCGAAGTTCGTGCCGTTGAAGTGCGAGTAGAACCCGTTGAGGTCGAGGGTCAGCTTGTCCGACGGCTGCCACTGAAAATCCGTGAGCCCGCCCGTGCGGCGGCTGTGCTGGGTGAAGGCCGCCGAGCCAATCTGCGTCGGATAGACCACCCCGGCAAGATCCGGATGGGCGATGGCCACCGGATCGCCGCTGGCGACCGTGCCGATCTGACCCTCGCCAAGGAGGAACAGCTCCTGGCCGTCGCGCCGCTCATGACGGGCCTCGTAGAACCCCTGCAGCAGCAGGCCGAAGGTGCCGTCGGTGTTTTTCCAGTTGATCAGCCCGTTAACCTGCGGATCAGTGTTCTGCGGCAAGTCCGCGCGCAGCGCCTGCGCCGTGAGTTCCACCGTCAGGGACTTCTTGAAGCTCAGCGGGGTGCGGGTGACGATGTTGACGTTACCGACGGTGCCGCCCTCGATATAGTCGGCTTGCGAGCTCTTCTGCACTTCCACGGCGCCGACGATCTCCGCCGGCAACAGTGTGAAGCTGACGCTGCGCCCCACCGTGTTGGTCTGGTCGCCGATGTACCAGTCGCCGGTGGCGATCGAATGGCCGTTCACGGTCGTCTGGGTCAGGCTCGGATTGGTGCCGCGGATGCTCACGCGGTCGTTCTCCGAGAAGCCGCCCTCGCCGCCCGAGCCGGAGCTGATGTTGACGCCAGGCACGCGCTGTACCGCGTCGGCGACGTTCTTGTCGGGCAGCTTGCCGATGTCCTCGGCGCTGACGACATCCATCACCGAGTCCGCGTCCCGTTTCCTCGCGAGTGAGAGCTCAAGGGATCCGCGGATGCCGTTCACCACGATGGTCTCGAGCGGGGTTTCGCTGGCGCTGGTAGGCGCCGCGTCTGCGCCGGCCGCGGTGGTCGCCTCCTGCGCCTGCACTGCCAGACAAAAACCACCCAGCGCTACCGCCAGCGCCGTCGCGACACTCTTCGGTCGTGCCTTCATGATCAACTCCCCGGTCGAAGAAACGTACGGCTACTCGTGCGCATTGCCACGCCCGCGCAGACCAAATAAGCCGGCAAGACCCACCGTCTCGTTGCGGATGAGCGGCCGCGCCCACCACGCAATGCTCAGGATGAAGCCGAGCGTCGCGAATACCGTCAGCAACGCGAGCCGCAGGCCAAAGTGGTCGCCCAGCACCCCCACCAGCAGCGGCACTACCGCGCCGCCGAGTATTCCGGTGCACAGGATTCCGGAGAGCGCGCCGTGGTGGCGGCTCACGGAGTTGAGCGCGAGCGAAAAGATGATCGAGAACATCACCGACAGGAAAAAACCGCTGGCGGGAAACGCCAGCAGCGCGACCTGCGCCGCTCCGAACAACGCCAGCCCCACGCATAGCAGCGCGAGCGTCGTGAACACCGCCAGCACCCGCCTGGCGTCGAAGAGTCTCAACAGGATCATCCCCAGCACGCAGCCGATGGACATCAGTCCCCAGAAAAGACCCACCGCACGCGCGCCTTCACGCGTGGGCGAGAAATGGTGGTAAGTGCTGAGGAACTGCGACATCCAGTCGGCCAGACTCTGCTCCGTGCCGACGTAGGCGATGATGCCGAGAAAGAACAGCTGCACCGGCCGCTCGGCGAGCAGCTCCCGATAGGTGGCAACGCTGCCCGAGCGCTCGCCCTCGGCCAGCGTGACGCGCGGGATGCGCAGCCAGGTGGTGGTGAGGATGAGCAGCAGATACACCGCCACAAACGCCCAGTAGAACTCCACCCACACGAGCGGCCGCTGGGCCGCCGCGGGCGAGCGCATCAGTGCGGAAAATATCAGCGGACTTACGTAGGAGGCGAGGCCGAACACCAGCTGCCCCATAACTGAGAAGAAGGCGAAATGCGCTTCGCCGCCGGTGCTGCGCATGAGTGGATTGATCACCACCTGCAGCATCGCCATGCCCAGCCCGATCACGAACAGTCCGGCGATGACGACCGCGTACACCGGCAAGAGGCCGATCGCCAGACAGCCGCTCAGGTTGAGCGCAAACGCCGCCAGCAGTGTGGTGCGCGGTCCGCGCGCCTCGACGAGCGCGCCAGCGGGAATGGAGATCAGCCCGTAGGCCAGGAAAAACGAGAACGGCAGGAAACCCGCCAGCCCGAGGCTCAGGTGGAAGTCGCCGATGATGATCGGCATCAGCGGCCCGAGCAGGTTCGTCACGAACGAGATGACGAACCACACGACCATGATGTAGCCCATGATCAGGGCGGACTTCCTCATGCGCGCTCCACCGCCGGCAGGGGGCTGAGCGCCGGCAGGCCTGCGAGCTCACCGGCGCCGATCAGGCGGCGCGGAAAGCGCGAAATGATCGTCGATGCAGCCTGGCATCCCGCGGCGAGCGCCGCGGCGAGCTCGCAGCCGTTGAGCCGGGCGAGCAGATAACCTGCGTTGAAAGAGTCGCCGGCGCCGATGGTGTCGAAAATCGTCGCCTGCGGTGCGGCGCACTCGCGCCGCTCACCGTCCCGGGTGCCGATGGCGCCGCGCGCGCCGGTTTTCACGACCAGGGTCGCGCCGCGCCCTAGCATCGCGCTGACGCGCTCCATCGCGACCGTCAGATCCTGCGAGTCCGCGAGGCTGCGCACTTCCAGATCGTTCAGCAGTACGTGCTCGCAATCTGAAATCCACTCCGCAACCTCGGCGCGCACGGCGACGCTCCAGTCCTGCGGCGGCCAGTTGGTGTCCAGGGCCACCTGATAGCCGAGCGCCTTGAGGTCGCGGATCAATTGCGGATAGGCGGCGCGCAGCGCGGGAGTCAGAAAAACCCCCGAGAGCAGCGCGATCGAGTTCGGATGTGGCGCCGGCAGCAGGCGTGGTCGCAGCAAGGCGTAGGAAAGCTTCTCCAGGTGACCCCGGGTCGTGAAGAAGGTGCGTTCACCACAGCTGTGGATGAGGCCGACGCTCAGCGTGGTGGGCGCCTCGCATACCTGCAGCGATGCACCCAGGGCGCGAAACTGACCGCTCAGCCACGCGCCCGCGTCGTCGTTGCCAACGACCGACAGCAGTTGCGATACCCCGCCGAGATAGTTCACCGCGAGCGCGGCGTTGCCCGCGGAACCCCCGGCACGCAGCTCGCTGCGCTCCATGATGGTTTCGGTGCCGACGCGGGGCCAGCCAGTGATCGGTCCCAATACGAGATCGACGCCAACGTCGCCGATAATGGTCAGCTGGTGCCGCTGCTTTCCCCCCATGAGCCGACTATAGGGTTGGCTCGGGGCGAGAGTCAATAAATACAACTACTGGATGTACATATTACAAGCGCCCGGCGCGAGCTGTCCCCCGCTGCCCCATGAGGCCTGCCACGTCGGTTCCGGCGCGTCGATCCTGCTGCAGCACCTCGAACCGCGGCGAGAGCAGGTCATAGATCGGCAGCACGGCCGCGCCCAGAATCAAACTGTCCTCCTGACGCTCGGACAGCACGATGCGCGCGCTGGGCGCACCGACGCCGCCACGGACCGAGGGGTGCAGGGGCTGCGCCAGGGCAACGAGTCGTTCCACCAGCAGTTTCGGCGCGGACCCGCCGATGACAATGGTCAGGGGGTCGAGCATGTTTTCGATGATGCACACAGCATCGCGCAGCCGGTCCGCCGCTTCGCGGCACCAGGCCTTCAGGGCCGGGTCGCTGTCGCGCTCGAGTTGCGCGACGATGAGCGCATCCCGGTCCGATGCGTCGCTCACACCCAGGGCCTCCGCGAGCGAGTGCAGTGACAGATAGCGCTCCAGACACCCCACGTTCCCGCAATAACAGGCCTTGCCTCCCGGAACCACGGGTATGTGACCGATCTCGGTGGCATTGCCGTCGGCGCCGCGGTAAGCGGAGCGGTTGACCACGAGCGTGCCGCCAAGGCCGACGCCGAAGTGCATGTAGAAGAAATTGTCGAGCGACTTGGCGACGCCGAACAGGGTCTCGCCGAGGGCGGCGGCGACGCTGTCGACGCTATAAAAAACCTGCAGGCCGGTCGCGTCGCGCAATTCATCGAGGACTGACAGGTCACTCCAGCCTTCGAGTGCCGTCGGGCCGACGAAGCTGATATCGGTCTTGACCAACGGCCCGGGAAGCGCCACCCCGACGCCCCAGAGGCGCCCGGACGCCGCCGGCCGCCGCCGCAGCCCCTTGATCAGACCCACCATGGCGGCGAGCGCCCGGCGCTGATCGTGCGTATCGACGTCGACCTCGCGACGCCCGAGAATCTCGCCCACGAGGTTGACCAGGGCGGCCGACGCGCGGCCTGGCTCCAGGCTGATGCCGATCGAGTTACCGGCGTTCGGGTTGAGTTCGAACGCGATCGGCGGCTGTCCCCGTGACTTCGAGCCCGTCAGGCGTTTCGCCACGATGAGACCAATGGTCTCCAGATCGTTGGTGATGTTCGCGACCGTCTGCGGACTTAAGGACACCATGGCAACGATCTCGCGCCTCGAGACCGTTCCGTGGCGCCGGATTACATCAAGAACAATGCGCCGGTTGTACGGGGCGCTTGACTGCTGCGTCGTGCCGCGACTGACCATGGGTTGCCGATCAGCGTCAACGGTCGTGCAGCTGGCGGACATTAAGGAAAGTCACTGTTCCCCTGATCATGACCTGACCCCTTGGATTTTTTTGGCAAAATCAAATGGGCGCACAACATACCACGGGAACATTTTGGAAGCCGTCACCCCGCGTGCCCGCAGGCGCAGTAGCTTGCGCTCCCGCGGCCTGCGGCCTAGATTCGAAGCGAGGAATTTCGTGCGCGCCGGCGTGTCAACTGAACGCCGCCTGAAGCGTTCGGGCGATTGGGTGCCGCGCGATCCGTAAGTTCCTGGTCGCGCGGCCGGCGTAATTCGCGCGAGGTGGTGAACGTGCTGAAAAAACTCATCCTGGTTTCCATGGTCGCGGCGGTCCTGGGCGCCGCGGGCTGCGCCTTGCAGGTTCGCACCGACGCCAACGCGACACTCATCCACGCCTGCCACAGCTTCGACTGGGCGGGCTCGTTTCACGGCAACACTTCGTTACGTACCACTATCGCGAACCCCCTGAACGAAAGCCGCCTGCGCGCGGCCATCGCGGCCCGGCTGACCTCCATGGGTGTGACGCAGGCAAGCGGCACAGCCGATTGCCTCGTAGGCTACGGCATCGGTGCACACAACGTGGTCGTGGGACCGGGGCCCTATGCGATCGGCTGGGGTTGGGGCTGGCCGGGACCCTTCTGGCCCGGTGGCGTTGGCTGGTATGGACCGGACGTAGTGCGTGAGGGAATCATCGGCGTGGACATCTACGATGGGGCGAGCCGCGAACCGATGTGGCATGCCTCGGTCGACCAGGACCTCACCGGCACCCGGGGGCCTGAGGCCGAGAAGCGCATCAACGCGGCCGTGCAGGCGATATTCGCCAAGTATCCAGGGTGATTATCGCGCGAGCTCTCGCGGTCCTCCTCGGGCTGCAGGTGCTGTGGGCGGCGCGCACCTCGCGACGCCCGCAGCGCACGGTGGTGCGCGTCGTGTCTAAGAAGTAAGAGCTGCGAGCGCCGCGAGCAGCGCTTCCCCGTTGGGTGAGCCAAGCCCGGTACACGCATCCCACCCCGGGCCGGCCGTGTAAGCGCCGTTGTTGCCCTGGGTTATGTCGCGGAAGGCCTTGATCCCGATCTGATAGAAGGCCGCGTGCGGCTCGCCCACGGGCCGGCCGAGCTTCTGGTTGCAGCGCGCGATGAGCGCCGCCCACAGCGGCGCCACCGCACTCGTGCCGCCGATCACCTGCGCGGTGCCGTCGACCAGCACCGCATAGCCGGTGAGCGGGTCGGCGTTGCCGGACACATCGGGCACACCGCGGCCGGGGCTGCCTGCGGGCGACTTCGGCACCGCACTGCCCTGCTGCCACGCCGGCAGCGCGAACACCGTGCTCACTCCGCCGCCCGTGGCGCCATCACCGGAAGCGGTCTCATTCCATACGACCTCGCTTTCGATCACGCCGCCCCTGGCGTTGAGGCGCGTGCCACCGCAGGCGAGCACATTGGGGCTCGAGGCCGGGAAGTCCACGTGCGCGCCGCTCTCGCCGTCGCCCGAGCCGCTGTCGCCGGCGGCCACCGTTACCGTGACGCCGAGTGCGGCGGCATCCTCCAGCGCGGTCTGCATGGCGTCACGTGACGGACCGCTCCAGCCGTCCTCGGGGCCGCCCCAGCTGATGGATATCACCGCGGCCTGGTGAGTGGCGCCGTGCGCCGCCTGCGAAATCGCCTCGTAGAATCCCTGGTCAGTGTTGGGTGCGAAATACACGGCGATGGCGGCGCCGGGCGCCAGCGAGCCCACCACTTCGATGTCGAGCATCACTTCGCCGTCGGCATCCCCGCCCGGAGTGTTGCTCGCGCCCGCGACCGAGACCGCGGTGACCGTGGGCGCCGTCGCAATCCCGAGCCCGGCGAAATACTGCTTAAGATCGCTGACGCTGAATCCACCGCCCAGCTCGATGATGGCCACCGTCTCCCCGGTGCCGTCCGTCCCCGCGGGAAAGCCGTACAGCTGCCCGAGTTGCGGCGGCGTGTAGCTGACACTCGGTTGCGCACTGGGTCTGCGTACGTACGAGCGCGCGACCGGCCGCCGATCAAGCCCGAGGACTGCGATGACGCCCGGCGGCAGCTGCGGCGCGTGGCCGCAACCGACAAAGGGTCCGCGGCCGTCGTCGAACTGGTACTTGCCGAGCGTCACGCGGAAGGCGCGTTGCAGCAGCGCCGGCGTGCCGGACAGATGCAGCACGCGGCGCGCCGGTTCGCAGCCGACTTCGCTTAAACCATGTGCACGCGCGAAGCCGCGCAGGCTGTCGAGGTCCGCCTGCGCGGCGCCCCAGTCGCGCGCAAACTGCGTCCGCGATGCCAGACGCGGTGCAGCTGGCCAGGAACTCGCCCCGGGCGCGGCGCCCGCCCGCCGGCGCAGCACCAGGGTCACATCAAGGGGATCGGTGCCGGTGTGCGGGCCCAGGTATTTCAGTCCCGCGGGCGTGCTCCAGTGAGATGGACGCGTGTGACCTGAGCTCATGACGCGACTCCTTGCGCAGCAACAAGCCTTAACTCAAGCATGCGCGAAGGTGCCACGTGAGGGGAAAAAAGCAAGCGGCGTCCCACGCGGCACTCCTGCTGTCGTGCGGCCCTCCCTGAATGCGGCGGCCTCGTGCTGTAGCGCCGCCACGCCGCGCGGTCAGTTCGGCTTCAGTCCGTAGACATCCACTTCGCCCGACACGCTCGTCGAGCCGAACGGGCCACCGGTGTTGTTGCCTTGGGTACCGACATAGACCTTACCGTTCGCCACCGTGGGAACGGTGAATTTCACCGCGTTGCCGGCTGCATCCGAGCCCACCAGCGTACTGTTCCACAGCTCGGTTGCCAGAGCGGCGGCGTTGTAGGCGTGCAGCACCGCCGAACCGCAGCCGTGTGACTGCAAGGTGCAGTACTGCGAGTTATCCAGTGCCCACACGATGCCATTGCTCGCCGCACCGGTGGCCGAGACTGAGGGCGTCGACCCCGGGAAGCCGAACACTGAGGGTGAGTGCGACGTGGGGCTGACATTGAACCGGTTGCTCGCGGTGTCAAAGGCGAAAGCGTTCAAGGGACCGTCGAGCCCAGCGATGTAGAACGTGTCGTTCCAGAAAGCGCCGGTGGCGAAGATCCCGCTGCCGATGTCGAAGAACTGCCGCGCGTGGGTATCGCCGAATCCGCCCATGCTGTCGCCATTGAGCAGGTATAACCTGGCATCCTTGCCACCGCCCACCACCAGGTGCCGCAGGGAACCCGCGCCCAGGTTCAGCACCACCGCGGAGCCGCCCGAGCCAAAGTCAGTGTCATTGGCGTACTCGCTCGCCTGGTCCGAGGGCGTGAAGTAAGACAGGGGCGTAAGGGCCGCACTCAGCTGCAGGAACGAATCACCGTAGTCATTGGTGTAGGGTGGCCTGCTGCCGTCGGCGTCGAATATGCCGTTGCCGGTGAGGACATAGAGGTGTCCGGCTGAATCCGCCGACGGTGCACCGCCGCTCATCCAGATGCCGCCCTCATGGACATTAGGCGTCACATTCAGCACCGCGGGCGGGGAAAAAGCCGAGCCGTTGTACTTGTAGCCCATCAGCCAGCCGTACCACGGCGCGACGTCCGCATGTGCGCCCCAGCCGATGTAGACCACGCCGTTCACGAGGGCCAGGCCCGCACGCTGGTGCTGCTGTTGCGGATTGAAGGTTACCGTCGTGCCGCCGTCGCCCGCGCCGGGATAGGTGCCCGCAATCAGCACCGGCGAGCCGCTCTTCTCGTTGCCGGTGGCCAGATCAAGGGCGTGCAAGCGCTGGTAGAACGTCGTGTGGGTCGAGTCCACCGACTTCGCGACGAGGTAGAGGATGCCGGCCGCGGGGTCGATCACCGGAGTGCTCGTGATACCGACCTCGGGGGCTATATCGCCGGCGGCGTTGCCGACGAGCTCGTAGGGGACAGACGTCTCCCCGCTGGTCGCGCCGTGAGCCGAATCGATGAGACTGACCTGCCACAGCTGCGCACCGGTGTCTGCGTCGAAGGCGAACAGACTGTCGTGCTGGGTGGCAGCGAACAGTACGTTGTGCTTCACGCCAGCCACCTGGAGATTGGCGACCCACAGGGGCTGCGCGTACACCGCGCCATCCACCTTGCACGAGAAGAGCTTCCCGAAGCTCGTCGGGTTCACGTTCGAGGGCGTGAGAGCGTATTCCTGGGTATTGGCACCATCGCGGCCCACGTCGTTGTGATACGTGAACACGCCGGCAAGATCAGTGACCGCCACCTTGATGGATGCGCTCTTGGTGCCATCCGTCACGCTGGTGGCCGTGAGTGTGTACACGCCAGCTGCAGCTGGTGCCGTAAGGGTCACCGCGGCACCGCTGATGCTGGTTAATGGAGTGATGGTGCCGCCCCCGGGACTCAAGCTCCACTTGACGCCCGCGCCATCCTTGGTGGTCGCCGTGACCCTCAAGGCCTGCGTCACGGTCAGATTCGCAATCTGCGGGGAAATGCTAACGGGCAGGTTGCCGACGGCAGCGCTGCCGGAACCGTGGCTGCCACTGGAACAACCGCACATGAGCAGCGCGCCCAGTGTCGCTACTGCGCAGGCTGCCCCAACTTGGAGTTGACGTGCATCGTTCCAGAGGTCACTCATGAGATTCGTCGCATCACAGGCATGCAGCACCGCGGGACCGCAGACCGAGGTCCCGTTGGTGCAATAACTCGCGTTGTCGAGCAGCCAAACGATGCCATTGCCGTCCGCTGGCCGAAATCGAGCGCTAATGCCTGCTTGGAATGGCCCGGCGGCCAACCTAACAGCGGATTTCCCAACGGTGCAAACCGTCGCCGGTCCAAGACACCGTGCGTGGCCGGAGTATTTTGGAGCGATGATCCTTGTCGCACCATTTGGTGTCGATAATCGCCAGGAATATCATTCCCTTAGGACGTACTTCTGGATTACGCATGTTGTGCGCGCAGGGCGTAGGTTGCGTCGCCCTGCGGATCCAGGTCCCACAGCAGTGTCGTGCGCCCGGCAGCGGCGCACAGGTACGCGAGGTTCACCGCTGTGGTGGTCTTGCCGACACCGCCCTTGATGTTGGTTACGGCGACGATCTTCACCGCGCGAGCATACGCCCGCGCGCTGCGCCTCGCCTCAGCGCGTGCGGGGCAGGCGGTTGCGCACCAGCACCGCCAGGTGTCCGAGCAACAAAAGCGTGGCGAGCAGCAACGAAGTCACGATGAGTTCCATGTGTGCAGGTCCTTTGTCTGTCAGGGCGCGCAGTGTACGCGGGCCGGATAGCTGCACTGTGAATTCAGCCGCGAAATAAAGGGCGATTGCGCACGCGTCACCCGCCGTGCCTCAAGCCCGCCCTTCGTGACTACCCGGGACTGCCTCGTCTGAGAGAGGCGCTCACCTTCAGGTGATGGAACCGGGCTTGCGCAGCATCTTGTCGATGTCCGCGACGTGCACCTCTTCGGCGGCGATCTGGGCGCGCGCGTACTCTTCCAGCATGATGCTGCGCCCGCTCACCGCGGCGAGCAGCTTGCGGTACTCCGCCAGGCCCTCACGCTCATGCGCCAGCGCCTCGCGCAGGATCTCGTCCACGTTGTGCTTGTGCGTCTCCAGCAGTCCGCCGATGCGCAGCGACGGGTGCCCGCCGAGGTTGGTGATGTGCTCGCCCGCCTGGATGGCGTGCGCCTGGGACTCATCGGCCTGGCCGCGCAGCCAGGCGACAATCGGGATGCGGTTGTGACCGAAGATCATGAAGCTGTAGTGCAGGTAGCGCACCAGCCCTGCCAGTTCGAGCTCGAGGATGTGGTTGAGTGTCTCGACGACCTTGGTGGTTTCAGCGCTGTTCAATTCTGCGGCCATGCGGGTCTCCCCTTCGATCGCGCGCGCCCATGGTGGGGCGGTTGGTGGTGTATCGTACACGCACCCCAGGTGTGACACGGGAGCTTGCCGGCGTGAGCAACTTCTACGACATCGCGGTACGCGGCATCGACGGCGCGCCGGACCTGCTCGGTGCACTGCGCGGCCGGGTGACACTCGCCGTCAACGTCGCGAGCCGCTGTGGACTGACTCCCCAGTACACCGCTCTGGAGCAGCTGCACGGCGAGCTGGCGGCGCACAGATTCACCGTAGTCGGCTTCCCCTGCAACCAGTTCGGTGCGCAGGAACCAGGGAGCGAAGCGGACATTGCCGCCTTCTGCAGCAGCACTTACGGCGTGACCTTCCCCTTGAGCGCGAAGCTCGAGGTGAACGGTGCGCACCGCCACCCCGTCTATCGTTTCCTGACCGCGGCCGACACCGGCATCCCCGGTGACATCAGCTGGAACTTCGAGAAGTTCCTCATTGGCCGCGACGGGCGGGTGCTGAAGCGCTATCCGCCGGAGACCAAGCCGCAGGACAACGGGGTGCTTGAGGACATTGCCGCGGCGTTGTGAGTGGCCATGGGCGAAGCTGAGTTTGCGATACTTGGTGCCGGCGCCATGGGCTCGATCGTCGGCGCCCACCTGGCGCGCGCCGGGCACTCGGTGGTTATGCTGGCGCGCGGACAGCGCGCGGCACACATCGACACCGCGGGACTCTCGATCCGTGGGCTGGCCGAGTTCACCGTGCCGGCACGCACGCTGAGCGACCCGGCGAGCCTCACCAGTGCCGGCACGCTCATTGTCGCGGTGAAGACCCCGGGCACCGCCGCAGCGCTCGCGGCGCTGCGCCACGCGCACTTCGACGTCACGCTCTCGATCCAGAATGGGCCGCTGAAGAACGAGCTGCTGACGCAGGCCTTCGGCGCCGCACGGGTGCTGGGGGCGCTGGCGGACACGAGCGGCGAGCTCCTGCCGGACGGCGCGGTGCTCTTCACCCGCAACGTGAACATTCTGCTCGGCGAACTCGGCGGCGGCGACAGTGCCCGCGCGCAGCAGCTCGCCGGCACCATTGACGCCTCGGGAGTGCGCGCGGCTGCCAGCGCGGAAATTGTGACCCTCGAGTGGGCGAAGTTCTGTGCCTGGGTGGGACTCATGGCGCTTTCGGTCAGCACCCGCGCGGTGACCTGGAAGTACCTCGCCGATCCCGGCTCGGCGTTGCTGCTGGCGCGGCTGGTACGCGAGATGGGGGCGCTGACCCGGGCGCAGGGAATCGCGCTCAGCGATCGCTCGATCCTGCCAACCGCGCGACTGTGCACGGGCACGGAGAGCGAGGCGGTCGAGATCATCCTGCGCATCGGGCGCGAGTACCAGGCGAACGCGCCACAGCACCGCATGTCGGCGCTGCAGGACCTCGAGGCCGGACGACCGCTCGAGGTTAACGAAACACTCGGCTTTGCGTTGGCACGCGCCGGCGAGCTGAAGCTCGATCTGCCGATGCTTGAATGCTTCACCTCACTGGTCACGGCCATCGACCATTCGCAACGCCGCGGCTAGCATGACCGGTGCAAGCGCAAGATCGCTGCGGCGCGCGCAGATCAGAACCCTCGTGCTGCTGTTCTGCGGCTACGCGGCCTGTTACTACTGCCGCGCCGATCTGTCGGTCGCGACGCCATTGCTGGTCGAGGAGCTGGCGCACCACGGAGTCAGCCACGCCGAGGCGCTCCTGCGCATCGGCTGGCTGACCTCATTCGGGGTGCTCGCCTATGCGCTGGGGAAGCTGTTTCTCACCGGGCTGGGGGACTTCTGGGGCGGCCGGTGGAACTTCCTCATCGGCGTGGGAGGCGCCGCGGTGTTCACGCTGATGTTTGCCGCGGGTGGCACATTGCCGGTCTTCACCCTGGCGTGGCTCGGCAACCGGCTGACGCAGTCACTCGGCTGGGCGGGACTTATCAAAGTCTCATCCAGGTGGTTCGACTACACCTCATACGGATCCATCATTGGCATCCTCAGCATCAGCTACCTGGTCGGCGACGCGCTGGCGCGCCAGCAAATGGGGTGGCTGATCGAGCGCGGCTTCGGCTGGCGCTCCTTGTTCCTGTTCGCCGCCATCGTTGCCGGCGTCGCGCTGCTTGCCAACGTGCTGTGGCTGCGGGAGTCGCGCGTCGATGAGGGCCACGCGGAAGCGCGCCCCAATCCGCTCAATCTCTTTGCCGACAGTGAATCGCGACCGGCCAGCATCGGCGCGTTGCTGCTGCCGCTATTGCGCAGCCGCGCGTTTCTGCTCGTTTGCCTGCTGTCGTTCACCTGCACAATAATCCGTGAGACTTTCAATACCTGGACGCCCGTGTATCTGCACGATCACCTCGGCTACAGCATGAGTGGCTCCGCCGGCATGAGCGCGATCTTCCCGGGCGTGGGTGCGGTGTCGGTGTTGGTCGCCGGCTGGCTGAGCGACCGGCTGGGCCTGAACGGCCGCTCGCTCTTGATGTTTCTCGGGCTGTGCGGCGCCGCGGCGGCGCTGTTGGTGCTGACGTCGGTGCGGCCCGGCCCATCCGTGGCGCTCCTGCCGCTGGTCACGATCGGCGTGATCGCGTTCTGCGTCCTCGGACCGTACTCGTATCTGGGCGGCGCGTTCGCGGCCGATTTCGGCGGCAAGCAGGCGAGCGCGGCGTCCTCGGGGATCATTGACGGCATCGGTTATATCGGCGGTGTGCTCGCCGGCGGCAGTGTCGCGCAGCTCGCGGTCGCCTACGGCTGGGATGGTGTGTTCGTTGCGCTGGCCGCGGTGAGTGCCGCTGCCGCCCTGTGCGCCGGGCTGTTGCATCTCTTGAACACCCGCGCTGCGAGGTCGGCCCGTGGCTGACGCAATCGTCAGGCGCATATGCGCCGCGGCGGACTGTCTCACCATCGAATGGGGCGACGGGCGCATGAGCGAATTCGCGAGTCTGTGGCTGCGCGATAATCTCGGCGCGGATCGTGACGCCCACAGCGGCCAGCGGCTCATCGACGTCGCCGATCTGCCGCCAGCACCGCGCATCCGCTCGGCGGCGCTGCAGGACGGGTGCGTGCGCATCGAATGGGATGGGGAAGCGCGACCGGGATTGTTCGAGCTCGGCTGGCTGGCCGCCCACGCATCGGGGCGCGGCACACTAAGACCGGAGATGTCGCCGCGCACCTGGCTCGAGGCGGCAACGCTCGATGCCGCGCAGGACTTCGCCTGGGTGAGTCTCGCCGCAATGCGCGGACACGCGCCCGTGCGCCTCGCATGGCTGACGCGCCTGCTGCAGGATGGCCTCGCGTTCATCCACGGTCTGCCGGCGATGGATACCGCGATCCTCGACGTGATGCCGCTGATAGGACGGGTACTCGAGACCAACTACGGCCTCACCTTCGACGTTCGCTCGGTGCCGCAACCGGAGAACCTCGCCTACTCTGATCTCGGTCTCGGCCTGCACACCGACAACCCCTATCGTGAGCCGGTGCCGGGATTCCAGGCGCTGCACGCGCTCGTTACCTCCGGTGAAGGCGGCGACAGCCTGTTCGCCGACGGCTTTGCGCTGGCTGCGCACCTGCGCGCCACGGAGCCGCAGGCGTTTGCGCAGCTGACCACCACGCCGGTGCCCTTTCACTATCGCTCGAGCGACGTCGACCTGTACGCGGAGCGACCGATGATTCAACTGTCTACTCGCGGCGAAATCAGCGCCGTGCACTACAACAGCCGCTCCATCGCACCGGTTGCGGTGACGGCTCACGAAGCACCGGCGTTCTACGCCGCCTACCGGCGGTTCGCGACGCTGCTGCGGGAGGCGCGCTTCCAGCTGCGCACCCGGCTGGAGAGTGGCACGCTGGCGGTGTTCGACAATCAACGCATTCTGCACGGCCGCACCGCCTTCACCTCCGCCCGCCAGCCGCGCCATCTGCGCGGGTGTTACCTGGCGCGCGACAGCGTGTACAGCGAGGCTGCGGTGCTGCGGCGCCGACTTGCGGGGGACCGCTCTGAGCTGAGCGCATGAGCGGGCAGATCGACGTCATGGACGAGATCCTCGCCATCTACCGGGCACGCGGCGCGGCTGCCTATTTCGGCGAGCAGGTGTCCATGACCGAGCACGCCCTGCAGGCGGCGCATTTCGCTCGGGCAGACGGCGCGCCGCAGACGCTGATCGTGGCGGCGCTGCTGCACGACATCGGGCATCTGCTCGAGCCGGCACCTGACGCCATCGAGGACTGGACCGCTGATGCCCGCCACGAGCTGAGCGGCGCCCGCTGGCTCGCGCAGCGCTTCAGTGCCGAGATCTCCGAGCCCGTGCGCCTGCATGTACCGGCCAAGCGCTACCTGTGCCGGACCGAAGCGAGCTACTTCGCCAGGCTGAGCTCCGCCTCGGTGCATACGCTGCAGTTGCAGGGGGGGCCGATGTCAGCGCACGAGGCGGCGCAGTTCGAAGGCGAGCGCTTCTATAAGGAGGCCGTAGCGATCCGGCGCTGGGACGACCAGGGAAAGGTTGCCGGACTCGTCACCGCGAGCCTCGGCGACTACCTCGCGCTGATCGCGGCGGCGGCGCGGCACTCGCCGCGACGCGCGGGTTCCTAGTATTCTTCGCGCCCCAACCTCCCCTTAAGTCGCATATGAGCATCGAA
>Ga0210409_10002633_pt1 | contig 21095 bp, 22 predicted proteins | sample IncBWH17MmetaG_FD_161649 | JGI IMG/M metagenome (GOLD analysis project Ga0210409, IMG submission 161649) | Forest soil microbial communities from Barre Woods Harvard Forest LTER site, Petersham, Massachusetts, United States - Inc-BW-H-17-M | ecosystem: Environmental > Terrestrial > Soil >...
GCTGCAACAGAACAATTAGGACGTGAAAGGGCTGTTCTTGGAGCTTGATCCGCACCCCCCGCTTACGCAGCACACCGGCGCGGACATCTACCTCGAAGGTTCCAAAGTGCAGAACAGCCGGAGATTGGGTTTCAAGGGTCATTGAACACCTACCCCTGACGATTGCCGGGAGTTTAGCATTCACCAGCGAAAGGACAAACTCTAATAAGCTGACGCAACCTGCGCGTGGGCTTCGAGCAGGTGTTGCGTCGCCCATTGAGACCGCCCGATTTATCGGAGGACTTTAGATCATTGCAACTTTGCATATTCCGCTTTGATTTCGACCCTGGCGGGTGTTTTTAGACGTGAAACGGAGAGACACACCTCCGCTCACCACGGCAGTGCATCTCCCCGTTCGATGCCGACGAAATACGAATCAGCTATTTATGGCCGGAATGTGTTACACGCGCCATGATGTCGCGGCGGCTATCCGGCACAGTGGCACCTGCGAATTCCGCGCGTTCCGCCGGACTCCACTTACTCATCGTCGTGTTGATGGCTGCAGCCCACTTGTCCATGCCGTCAGCATTGGGGTATGTGATGACGACACAGCGTATCGAAGGTGCCGAGTTATTTACGTACTGCTCGTCGACACCGTAGTACGTAGCCACCCCCTTCTTGATCTGTTCCTCAAACGTCGGCACCAGGAGCTTCTTGAGCATTGCGGTGTAGCCGTCTGGCTTGTCAGCCTTCGCATTCGAGCAGACCACGCGAAGGTACGCCGGTGTTCCGCTGCCTGCGTGGTACATCGCCGTTTGCATCAAATAGTCTTCGTGCTTGGTAGCTGCGATTTGCCCGGGCCGCGGACCGGCCTTGCGGACTTCATCCAGCACCTTCATCAGCCCCGAAATCGATGTCGACGACCACGCCGCACCGTGCGTATATCCGTCGGGTGTGTGTACGACTTGCTCAAAGGTGGACCAGCTTAGGATGGTCCCGTCGGCCGCCAACTTCTCCATGATCGGAACGACCGTCTTCTCGGCATCCTCCGAGTACTGCGCCCAATTCGCCCGCGGGATTTGGAACTGGCTTACAAACGTGTACACGATCGGCGTCGGTTCCATTTGGGGAAGAGCCGCCGGTACAAGCGTCACCGCCAACACGAACACAAGCAGGCCCGCTATCCGTTTCATCATTATTTAGTCCTCCTGGACTGACTGGCAGGCCACGCGCGTCACAATACGTTGGAAGGTCGTTCCTCGTCGCACACTCGCAGGTTTTGCGGATGGTGAAGATACGGCGTTCTGTCTAGTAGGTAACCTGGGATATGGGGCTTGCGCCCGCGGCACCGGCCACTGTGCGCCGACAGTATTCCCTAACTCTATCCTTGTCAACGCAATTCTGCCGCGCCACCCATGCCTCAGCCACCGAGCTTTTCCAGGATGCGGTAATGGGAGACGGTTTGCCCGATGAGTGATTGGGAATCCGCCATTTGCGCACATCTTAGGTTGCGGTCGGAGGCAAGTCAATGAAGACAGACTCCGAAGGGCCGAGCACTAGCGTCGCATTCGAGGTTGGAAATTTGAGCCGCGGTCGGTCTACTTATCGAGACCTGTCTCACCCTACCAGCGAGAATTCTCGATGATGAGATAAGTTGCCCGCAAAGCTGTCCTGAAGCAACGTCGTGAGTCACACGTCAGGGCTGGCGCGTCATCGTTCCGACGACGACCTGATTGGTGTCTACACCCACGAGAAAGAGCGTGTTTTGATTGACGACGTAGACGGTGAAGTTAAACGTACGCGCCGGAGTGATTTGCGCATTGACGCTGAAAGTATTGGCCTGTGTCCCGTCACCGTTGAGAACGAGACTACCGCTGATGGGAACATCAAAGAACTGCTTGCCAGTCGCAAATTCGTTGAAGTCCATTGTTCCGCTAAAACTACCCGAGGGCGTCAGCGTGAGCTGGCCCACAAAGTCCTCCTGAGCGTTGCTGCCGCCGCTCCAATCGAAGACATAATCTCCCGCAAGTGACGCCGCGGAAATCGGATTCGTTGTTTGCGCTGAAAATAGGCCGTCGCTAACAAGCTTGGAGTCAGTCTCCTGAAAGACGCCTTGTGTCGCCGAAATCAGATAAAAGATGAACGAAAAGGTGCCGGCCTTTGTGTCTGTCCAAGTCAATGTGCCGCCACCGAGCTGATTGTTGTCCACGGTGTAAGTTCCGGTGACGGTGCCGTTAGGCAATAGGGTTATGACACCGTTGTTATTCTCGTCCACCACTACGCCTGTGAGGTTCCCGGCGCCGTCCGCAGTGAATCGTCCAGCCGTGCCGATGGATCCAGTGGTGCTCAACCCGGAGATCAAAAAGGCAAAGCCCCCATTCAACGAACCCAAATTAAATGCGATGTTCTGCTGCGCGAAGGCATCTCCGGCGAACGCCGACGGAAAATCCGTTCCATTGAACTTCACGCGGGTTGCATCGACAGCATAGAATGCGAAATTCCGGCCGGCGATTTTTGCAGTGCCACGCCCAAAGGTAGTGCCGTCGGTGTTTGGATCGAATTGATAGAACGCACCTGTGGGAAAAGTCTGCTGTCCCGAGAGTGAGCCGGCCACGTTGGAATCGAAAAGACCATTGCCAACGCCGCCCGCTCCGTCCGCGTCGAAGCGGCCCACGATGGAGGCCGGACTTACGGTCGTGCCGGTCACCTCCACGCCCTTGAAATCAAAAACGTATCCCCCGGCAAGGGCCTTGTCAGTAAAGGCCGCTGTGTTCTGCCTCTGAAACGATCCGCTGGCGGTAACGTCCACGTCGGTCTGCCCAATAGCTCCCTCCGTCGTAGAGGAAAGCACGATGCTGTAGGTTGTGGTGCCGCTACTGTTCGTCAAACCGAGTGAACCGCGGCCATCCGGTCCGATAGAATAGGTGCCGCCCGTGAATTGGAGTGTCTGAACGCCCGTGCAGATATTGACGTCTTCGAGACCGCCCGTGATGTTACCGTGCGCATCTGCAACAAAAGTACCGACTCGGCCGAAAAAACTCCCTGAACCCGCGCACAGTTCCGTGCCGGCCATGGAAAACGCATATTGTCCGGACAGGCTGGCGTTGGAAAACTTTGGCGGGGGCTGTGGCGGAGGTGGAGTCGGCCCAGGCCCTGGACCGGATCCCGAGCCGCCGCCACCACAAGCGGCCGCGAAGGATCCGACTACGACCAAAACGAAAAAGGCAAGTCGATTCATCTTCGCGGTCATCGAGGCTTCCCTTGCTGCGCGCTTTGTGAGCGCTCAGCTTGTGGCAATGCCCTCGAAGTGGTCGTCGCTAGAAGAAACCCGCTAGCCGATCGCACCGCGATAACTTGCGTGCCATGCTGCGCTATTCGAGCTAGAAATACGTTGCCTTGCTCGGTCGGAATGTTCGCGCCAATAAACCTGACTGGATCCCCTACGGCGAGAGAAAAATGATTGCTCCGAAGATAGGACGCGGGACCAAGATGCACGTCCACAGTGCCGCTTGCGGTCTGAACCGTGGCATGCGCGCCTACCGGTGGCCGCGACGAGTCCTCCGTATAGCTCACAACCGTTCCCTGGAGAGTGGTTTCCCGGGTTACGTCATACGCGGTCGGGCGCGACGCGGGAGCGGCTGCGTTTCTTTGCTGCGCCCCAACCGCCGTCGAAAGAAGGATGGCTACTGCGATTGCGGCACTGCTAACGATGTTGCGAATTTTATGCTTCAAAACCTGCTCCCACTTCGTTTCCATTCGCGTGCTACTCGAAGTTATCTTCTGACAAAACGAGAAACGCTTCGCAGCAATAAGCTTTTGGCGTGTGTAATAGCACTTAGATGCCTGAGAGCAAACAAACGTCGGCGGCCGTCTTGTGACGTGACAGTCCTCATGAACGCAGCCCTGTCTGTCGTAAGAAGCGGGGGCAACTCGGTGACCGAATCGGGACAAATTGGAGCCTGTTGGAATAAAGGGCTTTATCTTACTGCTCGGCTAAGCCAGGCGCGGCAATCTGCCGGATGTAGCCGACAGTGAAGCCCGCGGCTGACATGCGCCCCAGCCGACAATAACACGTTTCACTCATGGTGAATCTCGACGAGGATGCACTAACGTCGCTTTCTGTGGCTGATAAACGAGCTGGATCACATAATCAGCTTTCAGATCTATTAGCAACGCGACATACCAAGACTATGGAGCCTTTGGCACGCAGGTTGCTAAATGTCCGAGGCTCCGACTGGCTTCCATCGCATCAGGGTTCCGAACGATGATCAATCCCCAGACATACTTCAGGAGGTTCACGCTGTCTTGGTCAGGTTCACTCCCATCGTTATAGCTTTTCTGCTGTGCGCAAGCAGTCCTCGTGCGTTCGCACAGAATCGCGTCGAGGCCGGCGTATTTCTCGATTACCTCGGCATCTCCCAGACCAACACCAACAACTTCGGACTCGGCGGACGGTTCGGCTACCGCATTCATCGCAAATTGATGGTCGAGGGGGAGCTTGCTTACGACTATGGAATCAACTTCCACGAGGCTTACCGCAACATCACCAACGGCGATATAACCGCGATCGAGCACACGTCGATTGGTGTCACGCATGGCCTGTTCGGACCTACGTTGCAGCCCGACAAGGGCGGATTTCGTCCCTTCGTCACTCTGAAAGGCGGGTTTATGGATTTCCGCCTGAGCCCGAGCATACTACCGCTTAGCACTGTTGAGAGCACGCTCCTCGGCATTCGTACCTCCAGCTTGAACGTGGCAATGTATCCGGGAGGAGGAGTGGAGGCAAGTCTCGGTCCGGTGGGTCTGCGTTTCGAAGTTGGCGACGAGATCTACTTCAACAACGGCGCGCACAACAACCTGCGGATTACGTTTGGTCCGATCCTCAGGTTCTGAGTTTCTCGCTCGCGTCGGTCAGTGGATAACTTGTTGTGCCGCGCTTCGGTCGGATGGCACCAGAATTGTTGCTCGTCGGCGCCCTCTCCTCCTCGCCTCGGCGCCCTATTTCGAGTTATAATTGTATCGTAGCAAGAAGTCGTCGAGCCCTCAGATCGCCGCTGTTTCCGCACCTTTCCGCAGCATCGCACCTCCTCAAGGAACAACGAAAATAACCGGAGACCTCAATGGCGCCCCCCGCAGATCAGAAATCGATCGACCTCCCCGAACTCCAGCGCGCGACCCTGCAACAAGCGCACACCCAGTCCCTCGTTCCGATGAAATACGACGCGGGAATGGATCCCAACATGGGACTCTTTGACCGGATCGGGGAGAAGGCCGGGCAGGAACTCGCCACAGCCGCCGCGAATCTCCCGAGCTGGTCGAACGCCGGACAGATGAGGCCGTTCGCAACGGACGCCGAGGTCGAAGCGCGCCGAGATCAACCCATCGAGAACGCACTCCAGACGTATCTTGCCCCGGCCCTGCACATGCCCGAAGCGATCCTCGTCGGCTCGTCCCTCGGCGGCGGTGTGCCAGGATGGATAAACTCAGCGAGATCGAACGGCGCGCCGGCTGCCGCGGGAACGAAACGTGCCTTCAGCGGGATTGGCAGGGAGCCATCGCCCGCGGCGAACGGGCAGCAGCCTTCCCCGACCATCGACTCGTTGTATCCCGGGCCAGCGCCCCCCTCTCAGCCGAGTCAGGCCACCTCCCTCGGCTTCCCTTCGACGACGGCTGGAAGTGGGTGGACTCCGCAGATCACGCCCTTCGCGCCTGATCCGACGCAGCCAGCGACGACGCCCTCTGGGGCTGCGAATCGCCGGCCGCTAGTGTCGTCTAGGTTTGGATCGCGGCCAGCCGTGAGCAAGTGAAGGGCATTCTCGCAGCACTTAAAGATATGCCACTGGAACGCGCCGCCGTCGCTATCGTCGCCATGCTCGGTGTGCGGCCATCGGAAGCGCGCGGCTTGATGTGGCGGGACTGGAACCGGGCTAAAGATCAAATCCAAGTCGCACGCTCGGTGTGGCACGCCATCGAAGGCACGACCAAAACACCGCAAAGTGTGAGACTGCTTGCCGTAAGTGCGGAGCTTCGGGACGTGTTGCTGCCCCTCTGGAAGAAACAAAACTCGCCGCTTGACGGTTACATACTGGCCGGCCCAAGAAGGAACAAACCGGTCATCCTCGATAACCTGGCGAAGCGCACCATCCGCGCAAGGCTGGAGGAGGTGAACCGGAAAGAGAAATCGAATCTGGCCTGGCCGGGCTGGTATTCGCTCCGTCGGTTCCATGGCACTGCGGTTCGCGCCGAGTCCAATCTTGAGACCACGTCCCGGGCCTTGGGCAACTCCCGAGGGGTTGCCGACCGGCATTATGTGAGACCGTCCGAAGTCCTGCCAGACGTCAGAAAAGCCGTCAATGACGCAGTTTCTGGCTTAACGGATGTGCAACGGGCGTGCAACTAATCTGACCGAGGAAGTGTGTAAGTGATTGATAATATGGTGGGCGACAAAGGACTTGAACCTTTGACCTCTCCCGTGTGAGGGGAGCGCTCTAACCAACTGAGCTAGTCGCCCGTACTATTTCGCTGGAACCGCGAAGTGAAAACTCGCATCCCAGCCGAAGCGTTTCATCAGTTGTAGCAGGAAGGGCCCGGGTTTTCAACCATGACAGCGGTCACCTCTCAGATCGTAACGCAGCTGCAACGCTCCATCGCGCGCGCAATTTACGGCAAGGAAGAAGCGATTCAGTTGTCACTGATCACTTTGCTGGCGCGCGGGCATCTGTTGATCGAAGACGTGCCGGGTGTCGGCAAGACCACGCTCGCGCAGGCTCTCGCCAGGTCGTTTCACTGCAGCTTCCAGCGCATCCAGTTCACTTCGGACTTGCTGCCCAGCGATGTGCTGGGCGTGAGCGTCTACAATCCGCAAACGCTGGAATTTGAATTTCGCTCCGGCCCCATTTTCGCCAACGTCGTGCTTGCCGATGAGATCAATCGCACCACGCCGCGCACGCAGTCCGCACTTCTGGAAGCCATGAACGAAGCACAGGTGACCGTCGATGGCAGAACGCTGCCCTTGCCGCAGCCGTTTCTGGTGATTGCCACGCAAAATCCCGTCGAGCATCACGGCACCTATCCGCTGCCGGAATCGCAGCTCGACCGCTTTCTGATGCGTATACGCATGGGCTATCCGTCTCACGAGACCGAGCGCGAAATTTTGCGCAAGCGCGTCGGCGAGGATCCGGTGCAGTCGCTCGAACCGGTCGCCGACGTAGAAGACGTGCTGCGCATGCAGAACGAAGTGGCGCAGGTGAAGGTCGAAAGCAGTCTCCATGACTATGCGCTAGAGATCGTGGCGCGGACCCGCCACAGCGAGCAGCTTTCTCTCGGCGTGTCGCCACGGGGAACGTTGATGCTGCAGCGGGCAGCGCAGGCCCGGGCGTTTTTAGATGGGCGCGACTATTGTTTGCCCGACGATTTCAAGCAGCTGGCGGTTGCCGTATTTTCGCATCGCGTGGTGGCCAGTTCGCGGCATGCCTCGTTGCAGAAGAAATCGGAGACGACCGAGGCGGTGTTGCGCGATATTGTGGAATCGGTTCGCGTTCCTTTGTGAATGCGCGCGGACGGGAAAAAGCCCCAGGGCTCCGCGGACTCCGCCCTGGGCTACAGTTGCTACGGTGACTTGCCGTGCCTGTGAACTCCACCATTGCGCAGCTCTGGGCTAAAGCCGACCGCCCCGGAGTGCGCGCGTTCTTTCTCTCCATCGCTGCGCTGGGCGTGGCGTTGCTGCTCGCGCTGTACTCCGGTGCGGCCGCGGAAGTGGGCCACACGGCTTTGTCGATCGCGGCCGCGCTTATGGCTCTCTTGGTGGCCGGGTGGGTAGCCATCACGCTGGTGCCGGTTCTCGCCAAGCGCACGCCGCTGCGGTGGATCGGCTACAAGATGGAGTACAAGATCACCCGCGAAGGCTGGATGTATATCGGCGGCATCATCGTCGTGGCGCTGGCCGCGCTCAACACCGGCAACAACTTGCTGTTTCTGATTCTCGCCAGTTTGATCGCCATCCTTCTGATGTCTGGCGTTCTTTCTTCGATCACGCTGTCGGGTATCGAAATGCGGCTGGAATTGTCCGAGCACATTTTTGCCGGCCAGGCAGCTCGCGCTCAGGTCGAACTTGAAAACGAAAAATTGACGTTGCCGTCGTTCTCGCTGCGCGTGGAAGCCGCGACATCGAAGAAATCGCCGGCCGCTGCGCTACTCGAAACGCCGGTCTATTTTCCCTACGTGCCAAAGCGGGAGCGGGTACGGCAGAGCGTTCCGATCACGTTCGCGCACCGGGGTGCTTACCGCCAGGATACGCTTCGCATCGTGACGCGCTTCCCATTTGGATTTTTGCAGAAGGCGCGCCGAGTGGAATTGCGCAGCGAAGCTCTCGTCTATCCCTCGGTCGAGCCATCGCGGGATTTTTTTGAAATCTTGCCGGCGCTGCAAGGAGCGCTCGAAAGTTTGAGCAAAGGCGGCGGCCACGATTTGTACGCGCTCCGCGGCTACATTCCCACCGACAACGCCCGCCACGTGCATTGGAAAGCGTCGGCCAGATCGGGAACACTGATGGTGCGCGAATTTACCCGCGAAGACGACTGCCGCGTGTTGCTCGTGCTGGACCCGCATGTTGCCGATCCGATCGGCAGAGTGGATGCCGCGGCGTCGGCTAAGGCTTCGGAGCGTTTCGAACGTGCGGTGACCTTGTGCGCCAGCATCGCTTGGCACTTCTTCGAGCGCAACGCGCAGCTGCAATTCCGCAGCGCCAATCTGGAAACTTCTCTCGCGACCGCCGAAGAAAATATCTTCGTTATCCTGAGGCATCTGGCACTGGCCGAGCCGTTACCGCCCGATCCGCGCCACGAGCTGCTCAGCGATCTCGCCGCCTCGCCCGATCTTTTCAAGGTAATTGTCACCAGCCAGCCTCGCGGCTCGATCCCCGCGACGTTGTGGCACTCCTCCTATGTCGTCTTCCTCGACGATTTAGGTTCATAGGCTCAGCCTTCATCCGACCGTGAAACGCGTCTCTGCGATTCGTGCGAGAATAACGCGTCGCGATGCCGCAACGCCGTGATCTCGCCGAAATTCGGAAACAATTGCTGGGCTGGTTCCGCAAATACCGGCGCGAACTGCCGTGGCGGCTGAACAAAGATCCCTACCGCATCTGGCTGTCGGAAATTATGCTGCAGCAGACGCGTGTCGCCGCCGTCATTCCCTACTACGAGCGATTCCTCGAACGATTCCCGAACATTCGCGCCCTAGCGGAAGCGCCGGAGGAAGAAGTGCTGCGGCTGTGGTCGGGCCTCGGTTACTACAGCCGCGCGCGGAATTTGCAACGTGCCGCGCAGCAGATTGTCTCTACACATGGCGGCGAATTTCCGCGAACTGCCGACGAGGCGCTGGCGCTACCGGGCATCGGCAGCTACACCGCAGCAGCGATTTTGAGCATTGCGTTCGGCGCAGAGCGCGCTGTGCTGGACGGAAATGTAGCGCGCGTGCTCGCGCGTTTGGACGCGGTAGAGGGAGACCTGCGCGAGAACGGACGATGGCGGAGCCTGCAGGCATCGGCGGATGCGCTGCTCGATCCGAAATCACCGAGCGATTGGAACGAAGCCATGATGGAGCTGGGCGCAATGATCTGCACTCCGCGCGCGCCGCGATGTCTACTCTGCCCGGTTGCGGAATTTTGCCGCGCGCGGCAGCTCGGCTTGACCGAAGCGATTCCCGAGAAACACAAGAAACGCGCGACAGTCGAAATTACTCTTGCCGCCGCCGTATTTCTCGATACTCGCGGACGCACTCTGTTGCTTCCTCCGCCGCATCGAGCCGGGAAGCACGCGACAGACGAGTACGTCGCGCCGCTAATCTCGAAGATGTGGCATTTCCCGACGATTGCGGTTCGTGAGGATAGCGCCGCAGAACTGGAAAAGTTTCTGGCGAGAATCGGGGCGCTGCCGGCATCGAAGGCGAAGCCGACACTTGAACCGTTGACGCGAGCGCGGCACACCGTTACGTATCGTGCCATCAGACTGCTGCCCTACCGCGTTCGCGTTTCGCGGCTTCCGCGAATTACAGGCACAAAATGCGTTTTGCTCGGCGAATTGGTTTCGCGATCGTCCGTTGCGGCCTCAAATCTGACACGAAAGATCGCGCAGGCCGCGCTGGAGGAGCCCGTCCCGGCGGGTAAGCAACGGTTGAGGGCGGCGAATTCTTCCAGGTAGCACAGGCACTCCTGTTTACCGTTAGCCTCGGGGCCTGCACGCGCGGTAAACGCGCGAGAGAGTTTGTCGATCGGCGGTTTGTCTTGGTGTAGCGGCCGCCGACCGTGGCGGGCGCCTTTTTTCGATCCGCCACCACAAGAAGCGATGTTTGCGAAAGGCCGCGAACGCCACACCATTATCGTTTCGGGCAGAGGCTCCCGGATGGCTCGCCCCGGGTGGTAACATGGAGATTCCTCCATGGCCTCCGCAGCCACTTCCGTGCGCGTTCCGCCGTTGCCCGCCGAGCGATTCTTTCAGGGATCGCTGCTGCTGCTTATTTTCAGCTCCATCGCCACGCTGATCGTTACCGGCAAGCTCGACACACTGAGCTGCGCCGTTGCGACCCTGGCGATGGTCTACAAAGGCTTCCGTTGGTGGCGGCGGAGACCGATCGAGCTCTCGCATCAGACCGCCACGGTAATGGTGGTCGCCTACCTGATCATTTTCCCGCTGGACGTTTTATTCATCTCGCGTGCGTTTGTTGCGGGCTCCTCCAATCCCTCGCTGTATGCGGCGCTGCTGGGCGCGGTGCATTTTCTGCTTTTCGTGATGATGGTGCGTTTGTACAGCGCGACCAGCGACCGCGATGCCTTTTTTCTCACGATTCTGGCTTTCGCCGCAGTTTTGGCAGCCGCGATTCTGACCGTCGATACTTCATTCCTGATGCTATTTTTCATCTTTCTGTTGTTTGGCGTGGCTACCTTTGTGGGCATGGAGATGCGGCGAGGCGGCAAAGGAGCAGTCGCGCCGCCGTTTGCGCAGCCCGCGCAGGAACGCAAGCTAGCACGCGCTTTGATCCTCGCGGCGCTAAGCGTCGCGGCGGGCGCGATCATCATGGGCAGCGCGCTGTTTTTCTTTTTCCCGCGATTCAGTGCGGGCTACCTGGGCCGTACAAGCATGCAGCCATCGTTGATGACGGGGTTCACCGACGATATCGAGCTGGGGCAGATTGGCGAGATCAAAAAAAATCCCACGGTGGTCATGCGGGTGAAAACCGGGAAGCCCGTGCCTTACGCACAACTGCGGTGGCGCGGGATCGCGCTTTCCACGTTCGACGGAAAGCGCTGGTCCACACCAAATCATCATCCGGTCGCGCTGCCGCCCAACCCCATGGGCTGGATCTATGTCGCCGATCCGGAGCAAGACCTCCGCAGCCCCGCGACAGAACTGCATTACGAGATCCTCGTACAGCCAATGGCCACGGATGCGGTCTTCGCACCAGCCAACGCCGTTTCGATACTAGGAGGTTTTACCGGAGAGAATCCCACCGCGGGTTTCAATGCGCGGCGTACTTATCTTTTCCGCGATTCCACCGGTTCGCTTTTCAATCCGTTCCGCAATTACGCTCCGGTGCGCTACTTCGGGTATTCGCGTCTTCCCACGGTGAATGCGGCGAAGCTGCGAGCCGCACCAGAGAAGTATTCCGACGAAATTCTCAATGTGTATCTGCAACTTCCTCCACTGGATCAACGCATACCTGCATTGGCCCGCGGAGCAGCGGGAAAGGCACGAACGCCGTACGACAAAGCCCTTGCCATCGAAACTTTTCTGCGAACACGCTTCACCTACACGCTAGAGCTGACCGGCAAACCCGGCGACGATCCCCTGGCGCACTTTCTGTTCGACACCCACGCCGGCCACTGCGAATATTTCGCGTCGGCCATGACCATCATGTTGCGGACTCAAGGCATTCCCTCGCGTGAAGTGAATGGGTTCTTGCCTGGCGAATTTAACGATCTGGCGGGCGATTACATCGTGCGCGCCAGCGACGCGCACAGTTGGGTGGAGGCGTATTTTCCCGGTTCGGGATGGGTCACATTCGATCCCACGCCAGCGGCGACCGAGAATTTCGGTTTTCTGTCGCGGCTGGGGTTGTACCTCGATTGGATGGAATTGACCTGGAACGAGTGGGTGGTCAATTACGACTTCGCGCACCAGGTGCAAATGGCGCAAATGATACAGCGCAATACGCGGAGCTGGAAGGAATCGGCGCGCGGCTGGTTTGCGAAAAAAGAGATGGGTGGGAAGCAGTGGCTGCGCTCGTGGCTGGACAGGCGGGGAGGCCTCACCTTGGCGATACCTGTGGCCATTGCGCTGCTCTTGGTGCTCCTGCGATATGATGTGATTCGAATGGGGATGCGGCGGCTGCGTTTGTATTTCCAACTGCGCGCGCCGGAAAATGCTCGCGCGAATCCGCAGCTTGCTTCGCGGCTGTATGCGGAGTTGTTGAGATTGCTGGAGCGGCGAGGGCTTGCGCGGCGGGATTCGCAAACACCCCTGGAGTTTGCCATGGCGATGGGCGAGCCAAGACTGGCGCCGGTGGTGCAGGAATTTACCCAGATCTATGCGCGCGCGCGGTTCGGCGGGGCGCCTTGCGACACGCTGCGATTGCGGGGGCTTTTGGAGCAGGTTCGGACGGCGCGATCGTAGCCCGCCGCAAGTGGTAGCGCCAGCTTGTCTGAGCCGCGAAGGGCATCCTGCCGGCTCTCACCAGCCGGCGAGCCCTCTAATAGGGTAAGATCACGCTCCTCAAAAAATAAAACCGGAGCGCCCATCCCTCCATCTAACCGTTACCCGCAGTTAAGACGCCGATACTCGGCAATCGTGCCTGGAGGAGACTTGAGATTCAGACTCAGTGCTCGCTGGTTTGTTCGTACCGCGACAATATCGGCCATCACTCTCACATGGATGTCTGCGGCATCGCGCTTGGCAGCCCAGGACGCCCACTTCCACAATGCGCCCCCAGAGACCGCGCATCAGACCAACCCGTATGTGAAGCAACCCGAGGCCGACGCGGCGGGCGCAAAACTCTACGCGACGTATTGTGCGTCGTGCCATGGAGCGAGCGGACAAGGCACCGGCAACATTCCGCCGCTTGCCCAGGGCCCGACGCAAACCGTGCCCGACGGCGAGGTATTTTGGTTCATCACCACGGGCTCTCCGGCCAATGGCATGCCGGCGTGGGGCATGCTCACCGAGGAGCAGCGTTGGCAGCTGGTCTCCTTCGTAAAGACCCTCAAGAACGCCGCACCGGCAAACCCAAATGCGCGGCCCACCACGTTCACGCCGGTAAAAACGAACGCCCCCGCCCCGGCGGCACCGTTCATCGATTTCCGCTTTGAGAAACCCGGAACCATCCGCAAGATCGAAGTCCAAAATCTTCCCGCTCCGTACGCCACAGACACATCGAACAATGGGCCTCAGTTGGTGGCGCGCCCCGACGATGCCTGGCCGCAAGCCCCCGCGGGATTCACGGTGCAACTTTATGTTACAGGCCTCGACAATCCGCGCCTGATCCGCACAGCTCCCAACGGTGATTTTTTCCTCGCGGAAAGCAGCAGTGGAAAAATCAAAATCTTCCGCGGCATCACCGCCGACGGCAAACCGAAGCAGACCGAAGTTTTCGCCACAGGGCTAACGCGCCCCTACGGCATCGCCTTCTATCCTCCCGGCGACAATCCGCAATGGGTTTACGTGGGCAACACCGATTCCGTAGTTCGCTTTCCCTATCAAAATGGAGACCTCAAGGCCCGAGGCCCCTCTCAACATCTCGCCGACCTCCCTCATGGCGGAGGTCACTGGACCCGCGACATCCAGTTCAGCGCCGACGGCAAGAAAATGTTTGTAGCCGTGGGCTCATCCTCCAATGTCGATGATCCCGACACCACTCCCGCCGAGAAAAATCGAGCCGACATCCTGGAGTTCAACCCCGACGGCTCCGGTATGCGAGTCTACGCCTACGGAATCCGCAATGCCGGAGGCGGCCTGGCCGTTCAGCCCAAAACCGGACAGCTCTGGTGCTCCGTCAACGAACGCGACGGCCTGGGTGACAACCTTGTCCCCGACTACATCACGCACGTCGAAGAAGGCGGCTTTTACGGCTGGCCCTGGTGGTACATCGGCGGCCATCAGGATCCGCGCCATCAAGGGAAACATCCCGAGCTGAAAGATAAAGTGCTAGTTCCAGACGTGCTGCTGCAGCCGCACTTCGCCTCGCTCGAGATGATCTTTTACGAGGGCACGCAACTCCCTGCCGAATATCGCGGAGATATTTTCTCCTCCGAGCACGGCTCCTGGAATCGCTCGGTGCGCGCCGGATACGAAGTGATTCGCGTACCGCTGCACCAGACCAATCGCGCCAGCGGTGAGTATGAAGATTTCATCACGGGCTTTGCCGTTGACAACGGACACGTCTGGGGCCGCCCGGTAGGCATCACCGTAGCGCCCGACGGCTCACTGCTGGTTACCGACGACGGCTCCAACTCCATCTGGCGCATCATCTACACAGGCACCGCGACGCAGAAAAGTACCAGCCAAAATCATGCCAGCCCCAGGCCGCAAAGCGCTTCGAGATAGAAGACTGCTGATCGCGACCAGCGGTTTACTCGGGGCCCTCTTTTTGTCAGCATTCCGATTTGGCGCGTTTCAATTTGGAGATCGAAACGGCTTGAACGGCCTACCTTTCGCGAAAGTGCAGCCGCTCGTTTCTGATCTGGCCAAAGCACAAACCCTCGCAGAACAAGGAAACATCGAACTCCTCGCCGGACAATCCGTGCCGGGCAACTCCGTTACCCTTCGCGGCGAACTCACCGACGCCAACTGTTATCTCGGCAGCCACAACCATGCCTACGATCACGCCTTCTGCGCCAAGCTCTGCGCCGCCGCTGGTTCCCCGCTGCTCTTCGTCCCCGATCAAGGCAACCACGCCTACGCAGTGCTGACGCCGCGCAACGCCGTCCCACTCCCCGCAAACCTCCTCGACCAGATAGGCGTCCCCGGCATCCTCGTAAAAGGCAAAGCGATAGACGCCGACGGAGTCCACGCACTAACCGTCGAATCTCTGGCACAGTAGCGAAGAATTCTCCGAATTCCGCATCAACTCGGATCGATTCTGTCCAGGCAGTCTTTTTCACATTTATTTTTGGAGTTTCGTGAAATTTTCGGGGTAAGTCCAAAATGGGCTAGCAGTTCATCGTGAGAAATTCCCGGGCCGCCGGACCGCTCCAACCAAGCCTTCGACGCCGCGACATCTCGCCGCTCTTGCCCACTCTCTCGCTCATCATCGGGTGCCGCCTTGGCGATGGCCTGCGGGACCGGATCAAGAATCGCTTCCAGCAGCCCGACGATGGCGGCCAGCTGCGCCGCAGGCAGTCGCTCGATCAGCTCATGAGCGTGCTCTTTGTTGTCCGCCATAAAACTTCCCGTGCTTTTGTGACATGACCTGACCGGACCTGTCAATGGTCCGAGTCAGCGCGGCGCGCGCACTGCGGCGCGCGCACTGCCGTTGACGATCGTGCCCTCGGGATATAGACTCCCCCAACCAACCGGGTCCGGACCCGGGCCAAATCGACCCATCAAAAAATTTTAGGAGGAAACATGAGAAACGCCCTGTGGGCCACTCTGCTTATCGCCATCTCGCTTTCGGCAGTCCCCTGCTATGCGCAAAATCCGAATTATGATGTCGGCCAGGTGTGGCGCGTCACTTACTACCATATCAAGCCAGGTCAGGGAGAAGCGTTTTGGAAGGACCTGCGCGAGCACCTGAAGCCGGTGTGGGAATCGTTGAAGAAAGAAGGCATGATCAGCGATTACAAAGTCTGGACCAACGTCACCACCGATAGCCCGGGCGATTGGGACGTTGCCGTGGGCCTGATGGTCGCGAACTATGCCGCGATCGATCAGCTCGACGCCAAGGCGGCGACCAGTGTCGCCAAGCACTACGGCTCGCGAGAGGCCATGATCGAAGCCGGAAAGAAACGCAATGAGCTGCGCGAAGTTGTCGCCAGTAAATTGGCCCGCGAAGTGATGCCGAAGTAGGCCGCCGCTAGGCGCCATCTCGCCACTTGCCCACTGCGCCGCTCAACACTTCACGGCGTCATCTTGCGGTGCTACGTTTACCGGCGGGATTATTTGAATTCCGTCCCATACTTGAGGGCAATCTCGTGGATCTGCTCGCGATTGAGCTGCTTTGGCGGTAGGCCCGCCGGACTGCAAGTATCACGGAAAAAGCCGTCCAGGCCAGCGGGCGACATGGTCCAAAGCAGGAGCAGTTCGTGATCCGGATTTTCAAACCCATGCCAAGAGTTTTTGGGGATGAATATCGTTCCGCCCTTCTCAAAAGAGAGGCGAGTATCGTTCAGTACGAAAATTCCGCCACCTTCGAGCACGTAGAAAGCTTCGTCCATCCGTAGGTGCCGGTGGATCGGAATGCCCGCACCGATGGTCACCTGCTGGGTTCCCAAGGCGAGATTGTCGGAGCCTGTCGCGGAGCCAACCTTGATGAATATGTTGCCATGGTCGCGAAAATGAACAAGGTGTTCGCCTTCGGTAGCAGCGAGCACATAACCCTGTGAAGCCGCTCCGACAGCGTGGGTCATCTCTGACGGCAAGACTCGGTTCACACTAAGCGCACCTATGCCGAACAGGAAAGTTCGGCGCTTTGCTTCGTGTGCGTTCATGACAATCTCCTCTGAGGTGAGATCGATCGGACCCCGGGGTAAGCCGTTCTGGATGATTCTGGAATTCGGAACGGAGGATATCACTGAAAAAGCGACCCCGTCCAAGAACAGGTTAAATGGCATCGAGAACGCCTCGTTCGCACGCGCACCAGAGCGTAGTTGCGCTGCACACTGGCGAGTGACGCACTAAATTCTGGGGAAATGGCGGTCGTCAGGGGAGACTATGAGATGCAGCCTTGCCGATTACGCGTGGGGTGATCTTACTTTTCGCCCGGTGCACTCTTCAATTGTGGGCATCAACGTTGACCCGAGCTGGCCTTTATCCAGCAACCGCACAGCTCCGTAGCTTTGGGCGAGACTGGCGGTCGCCTCGTCGGTCCACACGGACATTGCCAGCAAGCGTGATCGCCGCAACTGATCTCTAACGTAATCGCAATCAAAATTTCTCTCATCGGACATGTGCAGGTCCATGAGAACTACGCGCGGGTCCAACTCGCCAATTTTTTCCAGCAGCTCGGAATAGGTGCTGACTTCGCCGCAGACCGTAATTTTGGGTTCAGCGGCAAGGAGCATGGTGATCGCACGGCGCATGCTCTGCGAATCATCAGCCACAAGAATGCGGATGGGCTCACTCATCGTTCAGTTTCGCACTACACACCGAGGGATCGCACTGAGCATCACCGACCCCGAACAAGCAAAGGATACACCTCAATGCCCTTGAGAGCGACTTCGAGGTCCTGTCCCGTCGGTTCCCCCCAATTCGAGTGAAGCATCTGTCGTTCCGGAGCCGCCGATATCACTATCGATCTCGCTATCCGGTTGGAGGTTCGCTACTTACGCGCGCCGCAAACAGAACAGGCTGGCGGCGGCGTGCAAGACAAGCCGGTAACCCGATAGAGTCTCCCACCGTCGCGGTTCCAGCGGCGGTCAAGCAAGAATCCAATTGGGGAATGCCAGGGTTTTGCAAGCCTCGCCCCAATCTCACGTTCGCACTAACCTTCGCCCCCATCAACAATGGAAATCAGTAGACCGTACAGAATCACCGAAGTATGCTTGGGTCTATGACCCTCTCAGCGCGCAACCGTCTTCAAGGAAAGATTGTGGAACTCCAGCTTGGTGGGGTCATGGCGCATGTTGTCGTACAAGTCGGCGACAACCTGATCGAAAGCGTGATCACCAAACGAAGCGCCGACGAAATGCGGCTGAAAATCGGCGACACCGTTTCCGCAATCATCAAATCGACAGAAGTCATGCTGGAAAAAGACTAGCCGCCGCTCTCACGCGACCTTCTGCATCCTCGCAATGGTCAGCCAGGATTCCGCGTAATGAAGATTCCGACTCTACGGGATGGGATCTGCTTTTGCTCACTGCCCGCGTTTCGCTCCAGTCGTCCTACTGGCCAAAAATCATCAAAGTGAAGGTCTTCGAAATGACCTTCGGCCAGGGATGAGGATTCTGGGCCGTGGCAGCCGGTGGCGGTCCGAATTCGGCCGTCACGGTATATACATTGTGATTCTTCGTGTCGAGCGTCATGGTCCGCGCACCTTTCTGCGTCGCGATCGTCTGAACCACGCTGTATTTGTCCGGCGAGTCTTGATGAGCTACCGTGATCGTCCCGTCACCGCAGGACGCGAACGCCAGGCCAGTTGCCGGATCAAAGCGATTCGCATCCACACCCTTGCCAATGGGCACGGTCGCAACAACCTTCCCATTTGTGGTATCGACCACCGCCATCAATTGATTGTGGCAACCGGCAAAGAGCCGTTTGTGCGCGACATCAATCGCTAGCCCGGCTGGTTCCTTACAGGGAGCTACGGGCCAGGTGTGCAACACTTTGAGTGTTCTCGAATCGAACGCAACGATCTGATCTTTATCCTCGACGTTCACATAGATGTGCCCGTCGCCATCCGCCTGCGCTGTCTCCGGCTTGCCCCCAAGTGGAATACTACCCACAATTTTGCCGGTGGTTGCATCAATGGCGGTTGCGTCTTTGGTGCCGCCACCGTTGAACGTGAAAACTCGTTTCGCGGAGGCATCGTAGAGGATGGCGTCCGGGTCCTTGCCCGCCAGATCGATGCTGCTAACCGCCTGCATCTTTTCCATATCGAGAACCGCCACCGAAGCCTCCGCGCTCAGGAACGCCCGCTTAAGTTCGGGGGCAAACACGATGGCGTGAGTGCCGTGCACGTTGCTGATGTCCGCGACTTGCGCCCCACTGGAATCCACGACCAGGATATGGTCGCCCCGTGGAATGAAGACGTGATCGCTGCCTGGATCGACCTCAAAATAATCCCAGGCGCCCTCTCCGCCCAGGGTGATCTTCTTCGCCAACTGATAGTTGGCGATGTTGGAGCCCGCCGCAACCAGGCGCATGAACGCCACGAGCGAAAACACAAGGAACATCGCGAACAGGCCCCCCGCTTTGCCGCGCATTTCACCCCCGAATCAATCGACTTGAAGCCGCCAGCATATGTGATTTCCCGTATCCGCAACAACCGGCCGGATGCCGCACCCTGTCCGTCGAGAGTGCGCCACATGGCCGATAAGCCCGCTAATCAAGGCATCTGACCCGCCCGTCGTTATGAACGATGGCATTCCTGACCCGCAAATTGGCTAAGACATGGCCCCACAGAGGACGCTTAAACAAGCGCCTGGCGGACCACGCGAGTCAAATACTTATTCACTCTACTCAAAAAGTTGTCAACGCTGATGTCGGACAATCGCAAGCACAGTGACTCGAGCAGTTAGTCGCCTACCACGGCCAGACGCTGCCGTCATAGCTCAGGAATTTTCCCGTCAGTTCCATTGGATCTCTAGCCAGCACCTTGCGCATTGCTCCAATGCTCTGCTCCGGCGTCAACGCGGCGTTCGCGCCTCCCATATCCGTCTGTACCCACCCCGGGCTGAATATCACAACGCTGATTCCGCGTGGCTTCATGTCCCTGGCTAGAATCGACATCGCCATGTTCAAAGCGGCCTTGCTTGTCCTGTACTGATACGCCGACCCAAACCCGATCGTGCTTTCCAATGTCTGCAGCGAGCCCATTCCTGTGCTGATGGCCACGATCTGTTTTCTCTCGCTCGCCGCCACGTTTTCGATGAGTGCCTCCGCCACTCGGATTGCACCCAAAACGTTTGTCTCAAACGATTCTCGCCAGCCAGGAAAATTTAGCTCACCGAACTTGTTCCCGTCTCGCGTGAAAATCGCTGAATTTAGAATAAGCAGATCGATGGGCTTACGGTCCAGCGTGCCCGCCAACTCCTTTACGGATTCATCGCTGGCCACGTCCAACGCATGGACCGACAAGTTTTTGTTCTTCACCACCTGCTCCAATTCTTTGCTCTGTTTGGGATTGCGTGCCGTGGCCATCACCTCCCAGCCCTCGGCGGCATATTGACGCGCAAATTCCAAGCCCAGCCCGCGGTTTGCTCCGGTGATCAGGACTCTGGACACGGCTCACTCCTCCTGTGTTCGACGAATATCCCCTGGAAACGAAGAGTGCGCTTCCTTTGGATATTGCTTCTAATATGTCTAGTTTTTGATGCCCCTCGCTCATCTTCGTCACAAGTAAATTCTGTTGGGAACATGCGAACACGACGAAAATCCGAAGATGCTTTGTGGACACATTTCGTTTTGAACCACGGAGGCTCGGTCAAACATGTGGATGGGACACCATCTTGAAGGCGGAATAGGTCTAGCAACCTCCGATGCGCTACTCCCTTATTGCGAGTCGACGTGAAAAACTCCTTTGTTTTATGGACCTGTACAACCGACAGAGATGTCCGATAAGCGCGGTCGGTCTCAATGGGTCGACGCAACACCTTCTTGAAGCCCACGCACTTTCAGCAGCTAAGGATCGTTCGCGAGCGCTGATTCAAGCGGAACACCATCCTGGCCAGGCGCGATTGATTACAGCCGGACATTTCGGTTCTCTACAGGAAGCGTTGTCCGATCACCAGCTTAAAGAGTGTTGCATCGACCGGTTGAGCTGGCAGCGTTTACCAGGCATGTAGACTACTTGAGAGTTACCCGTCAACCGGAAGCAATCGCGAGCACTTCCTACAAGCCAACTTGTCGCTACCGATCCGCATATCCCGATCTAGACTGTCGGGTCGGAGGAGGCGCGCTTGCGCGCTGGCCTCCGTCCGCCGCCCAAACTGCACGTGCGGTTTTCCCGCATGCAGCTTTCACGAAGACACATGACCTGAGATGTAAGGAAAGGCAACCATCGAGTGGGCCTTGCTTACATCCGGCAGGTTGAGCCCGGCCTCCAGTATCCTCGGACGATGATGTACGGGTTTTTCGCTAAGCGAACTGATCCACCTTCATCATCCTTACTCTTCTGGCTGCCCGCCTCTTCCTTCCTGCCTTCGCCTGCCACCTTCCCCGACCCACTCTGGCCGCCGAGCGCTCGGTCAC
>Ga0210409_10002636_pt1 | contig 21087 bp, 19 predicted proteins | sample IncBWH17MmetaG_FD_161649 | JGI IMG/M metagenome (GOLD analysis project Ga0210409, IMG submission 161649) | Forest soil microbial communities from Barre Woods Harvard Forest LTER site, Petersham, Massachusetts, United States - Inc-BW-H-17-M | ecosystem: Environmental > Terrestrial > Soil >...
GTGGAATTTAATAATACAGGCTGAGGATGCCATGAATGACCACGCAGCGCGCAAGGCGTCGAGTGGTCGCCGGTAATGGCCAACACATCCGGCCTTTTGCTCAACAAAATGGGGAGTGCCGCGTCGAACTCCTCGACGGCTTTCGTCTTGGCGGCGAAATTCCCGTCCTCGCCGTATTTGTCGGTGTATTTGAAGTGGATGAAGAAGAAGTCGAAGTTGTCGTATTCGGCAAGATAGCGCTCGAACTGCTCTTTAATCGTCTGCGGGCCCTCGATTTTTTTCATGCCGACAAGTTGTGCCAGCCCTTTGTACATGGGGTACACCGCCAGAGCCGCCGGCTTAAGCTGGTACCGCTCTTCGAACAGCGGAATCTCGGGTTGATGCGCAATGCCACGCATGAGAAAGCCGTTCGCCGGTTTCTGACCCGCGAGGATCGGCAGAGCCGCTTTGTAAAAGTCGGCGATGAGTTTCGCCACCTTCTTTTGACCGGCGCTTTTGGCATCGCGGGGCTTGACCGTGGGAATAGGCAGCCCTTCCCGGTTGGGGTCGGCATCCGTTAGCGGTCCTTCGAGGCCCTTACCGCGAAAGACGACGACAAAGCGGTGTTCTTTGCCCGGCGTGATCAGCACTTGAGTTTCACCGAGCTTTTTGACTTTCGCTGCGAGCATGGCGCACAGTTTTTCACAGGTTTCGGTGGGGATACGACCGGCGCGGCGATCGGTGACAATGCCTTTGGCATCCAGCGTCGCAAAATTGGCGCGGGCGCAGACGTCGCCGGGCTTGAGTTCCATGCCCAGCCCCAGAGCTTCAATGACCCCGCGGCCCACCTGGACTTCGAGCGGGTCGTAACCAAATAACCCGAGATGTCCGGGGCCGCTGCCCGGGGTCAGGCCAGGAGCCAGGGGGATCATGCGTCCCTGCGCGGAGTCTTTTGAAAGCGCGTCGAGGTTGGGAGTGCGGGCGGCTTCCAGCGGCGTGACATAGCCTTGCTCGCGCGTGGCCAAATCACCCAGTCCATCCAGCACCACCAGGGCGAGTTTAGCCTTGGTTTTCAGGGTCAATTCCGAATAAAGAGCGTCCAGATTCATGATTCTATTCTATTCAGTTCAAAATAAATATATCCACGGCAGCGAAGCGCTGCCACAACTTCCCCTGATGATGTGAGCAACCCGCTCCCAGCGTCAACGCGATTTGTGCCGGTGGGGCGAGGCTCGGGGCCCTGATCAAGGAAAACGCTGAAAAACTGAAACGCTGAGACGCTGAGAGCTGTAAGAGAAAGCGGAAAATCGGGAAAGAGCGGAAACGGAACAGCCATTTAACCGCAGAGATCGCAAAGAACGCAGAGAAGAGGAACGAAACCTTCACAAACCCGTTGCTTTCTCATCTGCGGTCGCCCTGAATCTGCGGGGGATATCAGGGCTCGGCCCCACCAGGAAGGAGTTTATACACTCACCTTAAAGAGCATCACATCGCCGTCGCGCACGACGTAATCCCGGCCCTCAATCCGGTAATGTCCGGTCTCCCGGGCGTGACCGACCGAACCGGCTTTGACCAACTCCTCCCAGTTGACGGTTTCGGCCTTGATGAACCCTCGCTCAAAGTCGGTGTGGATAGTCCCCGCGGCTCGGACGGCTGTATCCCCGGCTCGAACCGTCCAGGCGCGCGCTTCCTTTTCGTTGAAAGTAAAGAATGTTCGCAAGCCCAACACGTGGTAGGCGCTGTGAATGAGAGCCACCAGGCCGGACTCGGTTATTCCGAGCTCTTTCAAATATTCCTGGGCTTCTGTCGGGTTAAGATCCACCAGATCGCTCTCGAGTTGGACCGAAAGCACAACCGTTTCGCAGGCGTGATGAGTGCGCGCGTATTCGCGAACCTCAATGACCCACGGATCGTTAGCGGCGCCCGCAAGCTGGCTCTCTTTAATGTTGGCCGCAAAAATCGCAGCCTTATCGGTCAATAACGAAAAGCCGCGGACAATGGTTTTTTCCTCCGGCGCTAACGCGAGCCCGAGCGTGTTTGCTGGTTTGCCGGAGTTGAGGTGTGCCGCCAGTTTTTCCAACAAATGCGCCTCGATCAAGGCGTGTTTGTCTGCGCGCTTCACGTCACGCGAGATTTTTTCCAGTCGTTTCTTGATGGTTTCCAGATCCGCCAGCAAGAGTTCCGTGGTCACGATTTCGATATCGCGTTTGGGCTCAGGGCTTCCCGTCACATGAACGATATCCGGATCCTCGAAGCAGCGGACTACATGGATCAGGGCATCGACTTCGCGAATGTGGCTCAGAAACTTGTTCCCCAGGCCCTCGCCTTGCGAAGCTCCTTTCACTAGCCCGGCAATATCCACAAACTCGAAGACCGTCGGGATCAATGTGCTGACCTTGGCAATCTGGGCGATGCGATTCAATCGCTCATCGGGCACACTCACGACGCCGAGATTCGGTTCGATGGTGCAGAACGGGTAATTCTCAGCGGCTGCCTTGTGCGAGCGGGTGACCGCGTTGAACAATGTGGATTTCCCCACGTTCGGAAGCCCGATAATGCCTGCCTTTAGCATGAGGCTTTAATAGCGACGAAACGGCAGAAAGGACACTAAAAAGCGAGTGCGTGAGGTCGGGGAAGGGAACAAATCCGAAGGCCGAAGGCCGAAGCTCGAAATCTGAATTAACGGACTTCAGAGAAGCCAAATAATCACTTCAGCACTCTCTAAGATTTTTTCAGCTGTTTGGATTGGTTCGGATTTCGGGTTTCGGATTTCTTTGGGGCTTCGGCCTTCGGATTTACTTCGCCGGCTCTTCGACCTCCGCCCTAATCGTCTCCTTAAACTTTTCCACGCCCTCGTCGAACGCCGCGGCGACAGGGAGCACGGGAGTCTTGCGAATGCGTGTCTTGAATTTCTTGAGATTGGTTTCCGCGACCGGTTCATCCATTTTGTTGCCTACGACCAGCCGGGGTTTTTCCAGTAAAGTGGGATCGTAGAGTTCGAGTTCGCCGAGCAGGTGTCGGTAATCATCCCAGGGCGTTCGGCCGTCTGTTCCGGCCATATCGAGTAGTAAAACCAGGATCTTACAGCGCTCGATGTGCCGCAGAAACTCGTGCCCCAGGCCGACGTTGCGGTGCGCGCCCTCAATCAACCCGGGCACGTCACAAACCGTCAACCGGCGGAAATCGCGGTATTCCACAATGCCGATCTGCGGGTGAAGCGTTGTAAACGGGTAGGGAGCAACTTTGGGACGCGCTCGAGAGATTGCCGTTAATAGCGTGGACTTGCCCGCATTCGGGTAGCCCACCAAACCGACATCGGCAATGATCCTCAGCTCCAGCAGGAAGTCACCTTCGTCACCCGGTTCGCCAGGCTGTGCGAAACGGGGCGCCTGCCTCGCCGCAGTGGCGAAGTTACGGTTGCCTAATCCTCCGCGACCGCCCTTGCACAGGACAAACCGTTGCCCGTGCTCGACGAGGTCCGTCACCAATTCGCCGTGGAGTTTTGGGCCGTTACCTTTGGCAGGCTCATCCGTCTCGGACGACAAATCGACCTCCATGGCTCGCGCGCTGGCGCTCGTGCGGAACCGGGGCCTTTGGGTCGAACTTGCCGCAAGAGCAGTCTGAGCGCTCGACCCGCGAGCCTCTGCCGCTTCGCCGGCCCCCTCGGGTGACTTGAGTTTCCATACCATCGTTCCGCACGGGATTCTCACCACCAGATCCTTGCCCGCATGGCCATCCATTCCCTTGCCCAGGCCGCCCTGCCCCTCCTGAGCGATAAGCCGAGGCTGGTAATACTGGGCGATAAGATTGTTTAGATCGTGGTCCGCTTCCAAAATGACATCGCCGCCGCGCCCGCCGTTGCCGCCGCTGGGGCCTCCCTTCGGACGATACTTCTCACGCTGGAAAGCGACACACCCTTTGCCACCGTGGCCGGCTCGGGCGTAGATCTTGATTTCATCGATGAACATCGGGGAATAAAAAAGGCGAGGCGTTGGCCTCGCCGCAAAATCACAAGTGACAGGCTTAGCTGTTGGCGTTGGTTCGCGCCGCCGCTTCGGTCTGGATGTTCACTCGATGTCCGTCCCGATCGAAACTGACTTTGCCGTCCGACAAGGCAAAGAGCGTCCAATCCCGGCCGGTACCAACATTCTGGCCGGCAATGAACTTGGTGCCGCGCTGGCGCACCAGGATGCTGCCGGCGGTGACGAATTGCCCGCCATATCGTTTTACACCCAACCGCTTGCTGGCGCTGTCGCGTCCGTTGCGGACACTGCCCTGTCCTTTCTTATGTGCCATAAACTGAGGTAGTTAAATCTTGATTTCTTTGATCTGGACGACCGTCAATTCCTGGCGATGCCCAATTGTCTTATGATAGCCTTTGCGCCGTTTCATCTTGAAGGCGATTTTCTTCTCGCCCCGGATATGCTCGACAACGTCGGCCACCACAGTAGCGTTGGCGACGGTCGGTGAACCCACCGATAACTTACCATCGTTGTTCACCAACAGCACGCGGTCAAAGGTGAATGGTTGTCCGGCATCCACGCTTAAGCGCTCGACTTCAAGTTTGTCGCCCGCGCTGACGCGATATTGTTTGCTACCAGTTTCTACAATGCAATAGCTCGACATAAACGAGCTTGTTGTTATATCACAAAAAGAAAGGGCAGCAAGTGAAAACAGTATACAAAAGCGAATTGCAGAAAAGCCGGGTGTTCAGCTATTTGCGCTGGTCAAGCGCACCACAGACCTGGGGCGACTCCGAACGAAGACAGAATCAGGCAGCGCTCAACTGGTGCCGACAGCGCGGGCTGAGCCTGATGCAGGAAGACAAGTTTGTTGACGCGGGCGTCTCCGCCAAGGCCGGGGCCAATCAGAAGCTTGAATTGGGGCGGCTCCTGACCGAAGTGAAGCCCAACGATTATCTGCTCATTGAGGATGCCGACCGACTGACCCGCCAGGATTGGCTCAGCGCTATGAAGCTGGTCGAGGGCGTGCTGGCCAGGGGCGTCACCTTGGTGACGCTCCAGAACGGAAACGAAATTACTGAACAGACCTTCCGGCATGACCCTGGGGTGTTTCTGCCTCTGCTCCTGCGCTCGCATCTGGCCAACGATGAGAACGACAAGAAGGCCAAGCGCATCAAGAGCAGTTGGGAACGTCGGTTAGCGGCAGTCAAACAGGGCAAACCACTAAACGCCAATCTGGCGCGATGGTTGTGCTGGGTGCCTGAGCCGGGAGCGCCTCAAGGGTCCGGGCGCGGCAAGGTTGAGGTCATCGAGGAAAAGGCTGAGGTGGTGCGTCAAATGTTTCGCCTTTATCTACAGGGCAAGAGCATTTCTACGGTGGCGCGCACGCTGAACCAAGCTGGAGCGCCTCGCGTTTCACGCAAGACGCGTTTCAATGGCAAATCAGTCAGCGGTCACAGCACTGACCTTGTATACCGGACGTTAAACAACAAAGTTGCCATTGGTTACTGTAAGGGCCAGCCGGGGCTTTATCCCGCTATCGTCAGTGAAGAGGATTTTTACAAAGTGCAAGCCCAGCTTGAAGCCGGTCGGCACCTGACGGTTAGGACCAAAACCGCCGCTGACAATCTGTTCCTGGGCTTGGCCGTCTGTGCGAAATGCGGAGCACCGATGCACAAGCATTCGCAGCAGCAGCGCGAGAAGGTGTATCCGTACCTTTGCTGCGGGAACAGCTTGCGCAAGGGCGGCACGTGTGGGTTTGGCAGCTTCCGCTACGATGTGCTGGAGCAGTCGTTCCTGGCGCTCCTGGCAACGGGCGACTTGGTGCGCCAGACGCTCAGCGCCAAAGCGAGCACTCAGCAGCCGTCAAAGCTCGATTCAATCAAGGCCAAGGTGGAGGTGGAGGAAACCTCGATTATAAAGTATATGGAGCTGATTCGCCATGACCCGAAGCCTTCGCCAACGCTCTACAACGAGCTTAAAACAGCCGAAGCCAAGGCCGAGAGTCTGCGCTCGGAGCAGCAGCGTGAAGAGTCGCGGTTAAAGACCGAATCGCCCGCCCTGGAAACCTATCAGTAATTTTGCGACCGCTTTGCCGGTCGGATGCAGCAGCCGGAAATGCGCTCGCACGTGCGCGCACTGCTGCGGGGGCTGATTGATTCCATCGCCATTGAGATTGGGACCAACCGCTACTCAGTCGCGTTTAAAGGCGGCAAGCAGCCGGTACTGGTGACCATCATCCGCCCTGGTGAATATTGCTTTAGCCCTGCTCCTAGCTTTGTGCTGGGCCAGCCGGTGCCCGCTGGACTTAGCAACGTGATGTAATTTCGGTATTACACGAAGCACTGCCAAGCTTTAATGCAGCTTGAGTTTTAGTTGGAAGCGCGCTTCCGCAGGTCTATCCCCATCGTAAAACACCTGCATCTTGCAGGGGACGTTGGTCCCCCAAAGCATATTGTCCATAATCGTGACCTCAAGCGGGTGAACGTTCAGCATTTGCTTCGCGGCAACCGTCGTGTTGGCTCGCGTCGAATTGAAACTAACTGAATAGCCACTGTCAGAACTGGGAGCCGCCTCCCAATCCGTATTCTCAAAAATACCACGAGTGAATCGCCCTGCCATGAGAAGCGAAAGTGAAATAGGTCCGGTTCGCCTGTCGCCGCTGTTGGTCAGAAAGAAGTGTTGCAGCGAAAATGTCATAGGACTCACGTTGGGCATCGGTATTTCAATGACCTGACTGTCCAGTGGTTGCTGGTCCCACAAAAGCTGGAGCGATGGCTTCTTCAGCGCGTCCCCGGCCAACAGCTCAAAACGCTGGTCCATTTTTGCTATGGCCTTTTCCACTTTTGCCTCCATCTCCTGCGTAGCTTGTCTGGTTTCTGTCCTTGACCCCCAGGTCAGCACTGCAACCACCAGCCCAGTGACCGTAATCAAAATGGTCATAGCCCCAAAGACGATAGACATGCTCCGCAGGTTGCGGTCGGTCTGGGTAATTTCAAGGCGTCTGTGAGAGTCCTCCAGAGCGGCAAAACGCCTCTCGGTCACATGGTCTTGCAGTTTCTTGGTGCCGTCCTCCAAAGCGGCCAAGCGCCGCTCAATTTCCGCGCTACGTGCTGGCGGTTCGCTTGGTGGATGGTCCGGCTGCGTAAAGTTGAACCTTTACGAAACGGCACTGCGAATCTGTGCCTGAAGCTGGTCAAGACGTTTTTCGATGTCGGTGATTTTTCGACTCACGGCAGTATCCAGCGACCCGACTGCCTCATGGACGCTACCAGCACCGCGCATTTCAAGCTCTCGCAATCTGCGCTCCATCTGGTCGACTTTGGCTTTAAGCTGCTCCACCTCTACGTCGTTCATATTCGTTATTCCTATCTTTTTCGACCTGATGAACAGTATACGCCATCGCATTTCGGTCAACGCCAAAATTCACAAAAAATACTCGGTAAAACCGAGCTGCTTTTGCAAATCGCAGCCCAGAGAGTTGAAGAATCGATGGGGTGAGACGCGAGGTGGTTGACATCCTTGGTTAAAGGTATGGAAAATCATAATCATCCAACGGGCCGCAGCGTATCGCGTGCGGCGTATCGCATCCTTGAACCAGGGCCGATGCATGAGCGCGTGCTGGACGCGTTGCGCGCCATTGTCAGACTGAACATTTAACTTGCCTGCTGCGCGAGCAGGAAAAAAAGATAGAAGAGAGCGCGCAAGAAAAAGGAACACCATGAAAACGCTAGTGCAGTTTCTCTCCGGCAAAAAAACTTACCTCACCATCGCCGCAGGCGGGGTGCTGCTCTTTGGGCAGTGGCAGCACTGGTGGCAAATCGACCAGAAAGTATACGAAGCGCTGTTGGGCGCGGCCTTGGTCTTCATCCGGCTGGGCGTGGCGAAGATGAGCGTGCCGGTGGTCAGTGCCTCAGCGAGCGGTTCTAAGTAGTTATGAAGAAAAAGCTTTTGCTGGCAGTCGGCTGGTTCGCCCTGGCGATTGGCACTTACGCGTTTATGGAGGTCTGGGCGCGCTTCGGTGCGCACTAGCGCGGCTCAACCAGACGAGTGGTCGGCCTGCCCCCAAGGGTCAGCGCATGACGGGCCACGGCCAAAAGGAGTTATTATTTCTTCAGACTCAAAGCCTCGCGTTCACTGTCACTCAGCATGAAGCTGGGTTCAACGTCGCCGTTGCAACGCAAAATCAGTTGGTGTATCGGGCAGACGGCCAGTACCTCCTTGCTATTTGTATACGTCACGGAAGAGGCTGTGCGAAGCAAATAACTGACATTTGTCTCCGCAAAAACGGCCCAGTCGGCGGCGCGTGGATGAGCCTTATCGTCGGGGCAGGCGAGGACACTTGGAGTAAGCTCCTTTGTAAACGTCTTAAAATGCAGCCAAGCGTTTAGGTCGTAACCTTCGAGCGTGGTTCGGCGTGATTCCTTGGACCCTCCATCCAGCCTGGAGACTTCGAAGGGGAACTTCATATGGTGGTCCAGTGCCCAGGTTGAGATGGAAATGCCGATGATTTTAAGCTGCTCCTCGCACCTTTTCCTTCGTTCCGCGATGCTTTGAACCTCGTCGGCCAACTGCTGGGCCGCACTCTCTAATCTAAGGTGACTAACGTAATTGGAGTCCCCAACGCAAAACAGTAGGCCATCAGAGTCGTTACCAAGACCCAAGGCAGAAAATGAAGTCAGTTGCACATTCACGCCGTAACGTGGCCAAGCGCTGTTGGTCCAGGCCATTATTCCATTCGCTCTGTGGTTGGGATTGCCAAAACGGCTGGTGAGAAACGGTACGGCCGAAACCAATGAGGTTGAGTGTGCGACGATTGCCCCGAGGGTATCGTCTTTGGCTAAAAACACCGAGTACTGCGTGAAAAGATTGTCCGGCTGCGGTGGCAAAACATCCAGTTCAACGAGTCCGTCGTTGGTCCAAGACGCCATTATCATGCAGGACTTGGGCAGCGGCTTCTCTAATGTAAGACCGAAGAGCGTTTTGCTTTGCCGACTGCATCCAGCGAGCGTCAGCGTCGCGCAGACGATGAACGCTATCGCATTGGTGACTTTCATTTTCGAAACGCTGCCGAACGGGGCGAACGGCTGGCAGGCAATCGCTCGTGCTCCTTCGCGGTCGTAAACGATCCCGCAGATATCGGACTCTCCCGCGTCGGTCTGTCATGCGATGCCGGGTTACGCAATCTTGCGACTGCCCGATGACTGCTGTTTACAGTCTGCGGGGTGCTCACTGGGCCGGAGTAGCCGGTACAACCAACCGTGAACAAGGCTCATCATTTTTCCCAATGCAAGCACCTTGGCCCTGCCAGCCTGAGTATCCGTCTAGCCAGATTGCCTACCGTAAACAGCGGCAGCGCACAACACGGAAAATCAAAAGTTTGGTCATCTTGTGGCCTTTCTGTTGATTGTTTACTCTGGAGACCTTTCGGTCCCAGATAGCCCTTATCGTTTTTGTATACGATTTCCAAGTCCAAAACGCGCACGCGTTTATAATTGGCAGGATGGCGCTCGCTGGCCCTGGTGTGACGTAAATCAGCAAAAACACGGGGAAGCGAGCAGTCGCTGACGGCTGATGCTCCATTCTACTTTCTGGATTGCGTCCGCGTATACACTGATAGACTCTGCCCTAATTATGAAGGTGTTTATCAGTTGGTCAGGCGATTTGAGCAGGCGCGTAGCCGAACTGCTCAAGAAATGGCTGCCGGAGGTATTGCAAAGTGCAGAACCCTGGATTTCTACCGAAGACATCGAAAAGGGGACTGTGTGGTTTGGTGAAATTTCAAAGAATCTGGACGGAATCAGCGTCGGCATAATCTGCGTGACCCAGGCCAACGTTAACGCACCATGGATTCTCTTCGAGGCCGGTGCCTTATCGAAGGGCCGCGAAAAGGCCCGCGTGTGCCCGCTGCTGATTGATTTGAAACCTCAAAATCTCAATCAGCCTCTTGGCCAGTTTAATGCAATTCGACCGGTTAAGGAGGACATGCTTCGGTTGCTGAAGACCATTAATGTATACAGTCCTAAAGAACAGCTATCGGAGGTTCGACTACAAACGGCCTTCGAGCGCTGCTGGCCAGAGTTTGAAAAGGCTTTCACCGAAGCGATTTCAAATAGCGCACCGGCCACAGTTACGGAAAATGAACCACAGGACATGGTCGCGGAGATTCTTCAGTATACTCGGGCAATCCATTCGATTTTGCAGGAGAAATATCCAACTGAACCGCTTAATCCTGTTCTAGCAAAATGGACTAAAAAGTTTAATGAGGCATGGGCTAACGAGGTACCGCGGCTAGCCGAAAGACAAAAGGCTGTTGAGGCCCTGATGCAAAGGGCTGCCGCTGAGGAAGCTTTAGGTAATGGCTAACCCCTTGATAATCAGCGGAAGATTTATGTTGGCTTGCTGCATAGCAGTTCTAATACTGCGTACATAAAAGTCTTCCACTAGAAAGAACGGCCAATAAAGCAAAACTCGATTGGGTTGTCAACGCCTCATTTTATCTTTCCCTTTTTCTTTCCCTTTTGTGGCCCTCTCAGCTAGATTCCGGCCCATGGCGGAGATCGTGGAATTTGTCAATCGCGGGGCGGCGTCGATTACTCCAGCTGTTGTGGAAAAGATGCTACGGCATCTGCCGCAATGGAAACTGGAGTTCACTCAGATTTATGAGCCGCTGTTCCCGCACCTGGTTGACCAACTGGAATTCCTGGCCAACGCGGTCGAAGATATTGCCGAGGGAGCTTACAAGGACATGCCTTACATTGCCTTTGCCCAGGCTGTCTTCGCGCTCATTTACTCGCATAAAAAGGTCGGCATTATTCCCGATACTGTCCTGAATCTTGGCCGTGCGGATGATTCGAGCGTGGTGCGGGCCGTGCTGATCCAAAACGAGAAGGTTTTCGCCATCTACGCCGCCTCGCAAAACGTCGAGTGGTCGAAAATCACCAGCCAGCCCTGACGCTCGATGCGGGGATAGTAGCCGATCTGTGAACGAGGTACCGCGCCACACGAGTCGAGTGCTCTGGATAGGGCTTGCTCTGACTGCCACCTTGCTGGTCTTGGCCTTTCTGCTGGCGACCTTCAGAATGGGAACGGCCCTGGGCAAACCTTTGCCGATCTATGGCCAGGTTGCCGATTTCACCCTGACAAATCAGGACGCTCATCCGGTTTCACTCTCGGACTTAAGCGGCAAGGTTTGGGTAGCGGATATCATTTTCACTCGTTGTCCAGGACCGTGCCTGAAGATGACGCGGCAAATGAGCCAACTCCAAGCCGCTCTGCCCGCCGGGAGTCAGGCAAAACTCGTCAGCCTCACGACGGATGCCGAGTTTGATACGCCGCCGGTTCTGAAAAGCTACGCGCAGCGCTTTGGCGCGGATTTCAACCGCTGGATGTTCCTGACCGGGACGCCCAAACAGATCGCCAGCCTGGCCATTGATTCACTCAAATTGACGGCGATTGAGAAAAAACCTGAAGAACGCCAATCGCCGGTGGACCTGTTCGTTCACAGCACAATTTTAGTCGTCATCGATAAGCATGCTCAGCTGCGAGGTATTTTTGAAACGACCGGCGAAGATGTCGACCCTGTAGAGACAAGGCGCCAGGTCCTTTCGGCGGTGAAGCGATTGGAACGTGAATCATGACACCCGCCGAGCTGCGCATCGTGCAGTTCGCAAGAATTCTGACCGCCGAATTTGACCGCGGATAACGGATATCACGCGGATGACTTTTATTATCCGCGAAATGCGCGTTTCAAAATCTCTTCGCCAGCGGCGACGACGTTTCAACCTGAAAACGGCTTTAGACCACCGATGGACACGGATGAACACCGATAAGAAAGAACTTGCATCAGCAAAGGCAGTCACCAAACGGTGACCGCTCCGAAGCGATTCCTAATCCGTGTTTATCTGTGTTCATCCGTGGTTAATTACGCCTCACGCCAATCTTCAGGCAGAGGTCGCGCACCTCGCAGTTGGGGCAATCGGGGTTGCGCGCGTAGCAGCGGCGGCGGCCATGCCAAATCAGCAAATGGCTGAACAGGGTCCATTCCTCTTGCGGGACGAGTTCCATCAAAACCAGTTCGATCTTTTCGGGCGCCTCCTCTGAGGTAAACCCAAGGCGTTTGGATAATCGCGCCACATGGGTGTCCACGACCACTCCGCAATTAATGTTGAACGCATTACCCAAGACCACATTGGCGGTTTTGCGGCCGACCCCTCCCAGTTCCCGCAATTCCTCCATCGTGCGTGGCACCTCGCTATTGTGCTTTTCGACCAGCGCCTGGCAAGCGGCCTTAATGCTCTTGGTTTTGTTGCGAAAAAAGCCGGTCGTCTTGATCGCCTCTTCCAAATCTGATGAAGCGGCCCCGGCGAATGCCGCCGCAGACGGGTATTTTTTGAAGAGCTGCGGAGTGACCAGGTTCACGCGTTTGTCTGTGCATTGAGCGGACAAGATCGTGGCAATTAACAGCTCCAGCGGGTTGGAGTGATTGAGCTCGCAATGCGCATCGGGATAGGCCTTTTGCAGGCCTTCAATGATTTTCCTGGCGCGTTCGAGTTTGGCGGGTTTGGATTCTCGGGGCATGGGTGAATCTACTAAAAGGGCACCTGCTTGCGTTTTGAGGAATTCCGCTTTGGTTTCGTCCCGTAGTTCACAGGTCCGCCGGTCTGAGTTTTGGATGGGTCTGCCGGGCGGCTTCCCTCCATAACACGGCGCAATTCGCGCACCTGGTCGCGTAACAAAGCGGCTTTTTCGAATTCCAGGTTGTTGGCGGCCGCAAGCATCTCTTCCTCCAGCTCCTTGATGGTTTGGCTGAGGTCCACGTCGACGCCGGTTTCAGCCAGGAACGACTGAGCCCGGTGACTGGTCTGCTGATGCGACGAGAGGCTCTCCTCCACCGCCCGGCTGACGCTGCGCGGCGTAATGTTGTGCTCTTGATTATAGGCGAGCTGCTTCTTCCGCCGGTATTCCGACACGGCCAGAAACTTCTGAATGCTCTGCGTTTTTACATCGGCGTAGAGGATGACTTCGCCATTGAGGTGGCGGGCAGCACGGCCGGCGGTCTGGATCAGGCTGGTCTCGCTCCGAAGAAAACCTTCCTTGTCCGCATCGAGAATGGCGACCAGCGAAACCTCGGGTAAATCGAGACCTTCGCGCAGGAGATTGATTCCAACCAAGACGTCAAATTCACCTTTGCGCAGCGCGCGCAAGATCTCGACGCGCTCAATCGCGTCGATTTCACTGTGGAGATATTGAACATTGATCCCGATATCGCGCAGGTAGTCGGTCAATTCTTCGGCGGTGCGTTTGGTCAGCGTGGTGACCAGGATACGTTCTTTTGCGTCGGCGCGTTTGCGGCATTCGTGGATCAGATCGTCGACTTGCCCGCCGAGCGGCTTCAACGTGATCTTCGGATCGACCAGGCCCGTCGGCCGCACGATTTGTTCCGCGATCCGGCCTTTGGACCAATCCAGTTCGCGGCGGCTGGGCGTGGCGCTCAAATAAATGCTCTGGTTTTGATGCGCTTGGAACTCCTCGAAGTTCAAAGGGCGATTATCCAGCGCGCTGGGCAAGCGGAACCCGTGTTCGACCAGCACCGTTTTGCGCGAGCGATCGCCTTCGTACATCCCGCCAATTTGCGGGATTGTCGCGTGCGACTCATCGATGACCAGCAGATAACCCTTCGGAAAAAAATCGAACAAGGTGTACGGACGCGACCCAGGTGCCCGGCCGGACAGATGCCGTGAGTAATTCTCGATCCCGGAGCAAAAGCCCATTTCTTCCATCATTTCCAGGTCATATTCGGTGCGCATCTTGAGCCGCTGCGCTTCGAGCAACTTGCCCTGCTTTTCGAACGAGGCAATGCGCTCGCCGAGCTCTTGCCGGATAGCCAGCAGCGCCGGCCGCAGCTTTTCGGCGGGTGTCACGAATTGTTTGGCCGGATAAATCATTACTGCCGGAAGCGCCTCCGCCTGCTCGCCGGTCAAAGGCTCGAAACGCGTCAGCCGGTCGATTTGATCGCCGAAAAACTCGACGCGCAGCCCGTCCTCCCGCCCCGCCGGGCAGAGCTCGACAGTATCGCCGCGGACACGGAATTGGCCGCGGGTAAATTCGATGTCATTGCGGTTATATTGGAGGTCCACCAGGCGGCGCAGAAAATGATCCCGGGTTATTTCCATTCCTGCGCGAACCGGAATAACCATCGCCTCATAATCTTCTTTGCTGCCGATGCCGTAAATGCACGACACGCTCGCCACCACGATCACATCGTTCCGGGAAAACAACGAGCTCATCGTCGAGAGCCGCAGCCGTTCGATTTCATCGTTTACGCTCGAATCCTTTTCAATATAGGTGTCCGTGCGCGGGATGTAGGCCTCGGGCTGGTAATAATCGAAGTAGCTGACGAAATATTCGACGGCGTTATTGGGAAAAAAGCCCTTGAACTCGGCATAAAGCTGAGCCGCCAGCGTTTTATTGTGTGAAATAACCAGGGTAGGTCGATTCACATTTTTTATCACATTGGCGATGGTGAAGGTTTTGCCAGAACCGGTCACGCCCAGCAAAACCTGGTGCTTTGCGCCGGCCGACAGGCCGTCCGTCAATTTGGCGATCGCTTGTGGCTGATCCCCGGCCGGTTCGTAAGCTGAAACGAGTTCGAACATTGATGAAATGAGGCTTAGGCCAGGGGCGGGGACGGCCTCATCCCCGCGTCACTCCAAGAAATGCTGTGTGGGGACGAGGCCGTCCCCACCCCTGGTGAAATCGCAATAACCAAGAAGTGCATAGCGCGTAACCAATCTAGGTTTGACTCGTGCCTTCTTCAAGGCTTAGGCGTTAGCCTTTGTTTAACCCATTCGAGTGCCGCGGCTCGTGTTTTCAATTCGTCCTGAAGTTGTTTCTCACGGATTTCTGCCAGCAATGAGCCCATCGCCGGGCCCGGCTTCATGCCCAGGGCAAAAAGATCATCGCCTTTGAGCAAGGGTGGCTGAATTTCGGGAGTTTTCTTGAGCTCCTCCGCTTGGGTCTCCAGGAAGTGGTAAATCTCCAACTGCCCGTGGGAACCGAGGCAATCCAGCCGGTGCAACTCCAATTCCAATGGAAAGGTGGGGCGCAGCAACAGGCGCCGCAAGGTGGCCTTGCGCATCTCCGGCACATCCTTGAATTGCATGTGACAGCGAACGGCTTGGACGATCTCGTCGATCTGCTTCCGGGGAAACTTGAGTCGTTCCAAAATCGCGGCCGCCATTTCGGCTCCAATTCGTTCGTGGCCGTAAAACCGGATGCTGCCGGTGTCCGGATCGCGCGAGGCCGTCACCGGCTTGGCCACGTCATGGAGCAGGACCGACCAGGGGAGGGAAGGCTCCGCCTGTTCAGGCAAATGCCGCAACATGAGCACCAGGTGGTTAAAAACCGAGCCTTCCGGGTGGTAATCGGGAGATTGCTCGCAGGATCGAGTGGCGGCGATTTCGGGCAGGACCTGATCGAGCAGGCCGCTCTGATCGAGCAACTCCAGCCCGCGGGAGGCGTGTGGTGGCTGAAACAGCTTCCCGAGTTCGTCCCGAATGCGTTCGGCACTGATGTTCCGAATGTTCGCGGCGCCTGCTTCGATCGCCTCGAACGTCTCCGGCTCAATCGAAAATCCGAGTTGAGCTGCCAGACGTACCGCCCGCAGAAGCCTTAGATGGTCCTCCGAGAAACGCTCGGCTGGTGAGCCGATTGTTCGGATAAGTTGGGCCTTTAAGTCCGGCTCGCCTCCAACCCAGTCGTGTAACTGCTGGCGGATTGGGTCATAGAACAGACCGTTGACGGTGAAGTCGCGCCGGCGCGCATCGGCCGCTGCGTCTCCAAAGCTCACGTGCTCAGGATGCCGTCCATCCCGGTAATCGGCCTCCGCGCGGAACGTGGCCACTTGAAATTGATGCTCTCCCTCCATTACCACCAGGACTCCAAACTTCTTGCCGACCGGGATAGTGCGGCGGAACAGTCTCTCGATCTGTTCGGGCAGCGCCGACGTGACGATGTCATAATCTCCCGGCTCACGGCCCAGCAATAAATCCCGCACGCAACCGCCTACCCAAAAGGCTTCGAACCCGGAGTCTTGCAGGCGCCGGACGATCTCTGTGGCTTTATCTTTCACAAGGAAGTAGCGCAGGCTTTTAGTCTGCTGTATCGCTGCTGTATCGCAGGCTTCCAGTCTGCTGGGCGCAGGACAAGTTCCCACGTCCCAACGCTTCGCACGCCTGCCGACTAAAAGTCGGCGATACAGCAGACTGAAAGTCTGCGCTACTCCCAAAAGCCAAGACCGGAGGTTTCGAAAAAGGTGACTGCACCCCTGCTACCCCTCCCCCCAGATGTTCTTAATGTGTTCGACGCCGCTGCGGACTTGCTCCACGGTCAAAGAGGGGCTGAACTCGAACACCTTGATGTGTTTGGGCTCGACGAACGGCTTGAGGCCTTTGAAATCGACCATGCCCGAACCCGGCGCGCGATGGTCGCGCCCCGGGAACTCAACGTCGTGAATATGAAAGCCAAACAACCGCTGGCGCAATGACTCCAGATGCATTTGGTGGACTATAAACCCCAGGTTTTCCTTAATCTGGGCGTGCCCCGTATCGTGCCAGTACACCAGGCTTGGGCTGCTGATTTCGCGGAACAGGAAATAAAAGTCGGTTTCGAACGGCAGTTCTTCAAGGGCTTCCCGATTTTCGGCACCAAGCTTGATTCCCCGCGACTCCGCCTCGGGCAACACCTTTTTTAAAATCTCCTTGGTTCGCTCAAAAAACGGGCCTTTTCTGGCCTCACGCTTCTCATCCAATTCGGCGCAAAGGCGCTCATACTTTGGTGTGTTCTTTTCGCCGCGTTGCACCATCTCCAGGAGCTTGTCGGTATAACTCTTCATGTCGATGCTGCCGAGATGCAACACGACCAGCGGTGCCTTGACGCGCGCGGCCGTCTCGATCGTCTTGATGGTGTAGCGCATTGCCAAGTCGCGTTCCCGCTCACGCTCGGCTGAGAATTGGTACAGGTTCGGCGCTGAATTGGTGACCCCCATTGGCAGCGGGCAAAAATTATGCACGCTCGAAATCTTGATTTCGCCGGCGTCGACCGCCTCCAGAATGCCGGGTAGCAGGCTGATGCGCGTGCCGTGACTCAGTTCGGCGTATTCGAAACCCAGGTCCCGAATCTCGCGCAGCATGGCGCGACCGTCGCTGTGTCGATGGGAATTCCAGCAGCTGGACAGAGAATACATTGAAAAAAAGCCCGGTGCGGCGCGCATTTACCGCACGCGGGCTAAGAGCTTGCGGATCACATATCCGCGTAACGGGCGCTGAGCATCGCGGAAAACCGGGCCGCTTTTTCCTTGCGCCGCCGCCTTTCGCTGGGCTTTTCGAAATGACGGTGGTTGCGTACGACTTTCAAGGTGCCTTCGCGATCGATTTTCTTCTTCAATCGCCGCAAAACCTTGTCCACCGATTCGCCTTTTTTGAGTTTGATCTCGGTCAAAACACGCTCACTTCCTCTCCATAGACTTTGGATACGCCGGGCCAACACAGCCGGCGCTCCTCTTTGTCAGGCCGAAGAAGGTATTTTTCCAGCAAGTGTTGTCAATGGGAAAGGGGGGCGGATTTCACAGAATCGTTCCAAACCCGAAGTCAAGGCGCAGGCGCGTCTCGTCCGCCTTGCTTTCTGGCTTCAAGCGGCAGATCACAAGTGACGAGAGTGCCTTGAGAGCCCTTGGCCCTAATATCCACCGAAGCTCCCACCAGGTTGGCGCGGTAATTCATGATTCTCAAGCCCATCCCGCTGGAACGGCCCTGCAGATCCGGAAAAGGTATCCCGTCGTTCTGGATCGTCAAAACGACGTTTTCGGGGCTGGCCGTTAGCCCGATCATCACTCGTTTGGCTTTGCCGTGTTTAATCGCGTTGGTGAGCGCCTCCTGGGCGATCTTGTAGAGTTGCATGACTGTGCTGGTGTCCAGCGGCGTCACCGTCCCGCGGCAGGTGGACTGGCAGGAAATGCCAAATAATTTGTGAGCATGCGCCGCCAGATCCTCCAGGGCCTGTGGCAAGGTTTTTTGCTGCAGGTCGAGCGTGGCCAAATCGTGCGCCAAATCGCTCGCGTGCGTCATGGCTTCCTGAAGCATTTCATGAATGCGCGCCGCATCCTCCGCCGCTTCAGCCTTGAGCTTCTTGAGCTTTAGCTCCAGGCCCTTGGTCATGAGCGCAATCCCCGAGAGTCTCTGCCCAAGGTCGTCGTGCAGGTCCAAGGCGATCCGACGGCGTTCCTTTTCGGTAATCTCGAGCAGTTCATTTTCCAGGCGCCTGCGTTCCGAGATCGCCGCCTGAAGCTTCGTATTGGCCGATTTGAGCTCCGCGGTACGGCGTTGGACTCGAACTTCCAGTTCATCATGCGCGCGGCGCAATTCTTCCTCCGCAGTACGGCGCTGGGTGAACTGGCTAATCTCACTGCCAATCGCCGCCATCATGTTCAGGAGTTCCTCCCGCTGTTCCAAACGTCGCCGGGAGTAGAATTCCAAAACTCCCAGAAAGCGCCCGTCATTTTGGATCGGGAAAGCTATCGCGCTGTGGAACCCGGCAGTCAGGGCTGCCCCGCTTCTGCGGAAATCGATCTCGGCCGACAATTGCTCTACCCAAACCGCTCGGCCAGTTCGGCGGACTCGCTCCGACAGGCGGGATCCCCCTTGGGAAACGGCTTTTCCGGAGTCCTCGATGAAGGAGCGCAACTTGGATGAGGAATCGGCCTGGATAGCCGCGGCGAGGCGCAGCGGCTCACGATCCCCGGAAACAACCCATAATTGGCCTAGCTCGACTTCCAATGCTTCGAGGAGAGCCTGGAGGATGCCTGGAGCGGCTTGATCGAGCGAAGTGGTATTGGCCAGCAGCCGGGTAATGGCGTGCTCGGCGGCCAAACGCGCCTCAGCCTGCTTACGCTCACTGATGTCAGAATTGGAACTGACCCAGCCGGTGACATTGCCGAAGGCGTCTTTGAGCGGAGTAACCTGCACCAGCACCGAAATGCGTTCACCGGTGCGCCGGCGGTACCGCAACTCCAGCCCCCCAGCCGGCGCGCGGCCCTGGATCAGCCTCTCCAGTTCCGCGGTAATGGATGCGATTTGGTCAGGAGGCCAATAAACGAACGGCGGGCGGGCGCCCAGCAACTGTTCCTGTGTCCATCCAACCATCTCGCAAAAAGCAGGGTTGACGTAGGTCTGCCGGCCGTCCAGATCCACTGCCGCTATACCCGCCGGCACCGAGTTTTCGATCGCCTGGCGAAACACCTGTTCGACCTGTAACTTCTGGTCCGCTGCCCGGCGGGCCCGCCGACCCTCCGCCTCGCGCAACTCCCGTTGGACCGCGGGTCCCAGGCGGGCCAGGTTATCCTTCATCACATAGTCGTGCGCCCCCGCCTTCATCGCCGCTACGGCCGTGTTGTCAGTGATGTGGCCTGATACGATGATAAACGGCAAATCCATGCCCTTTGCCTTGACCAGGGCCAAAGCTTCGAGCCCGTTGAACCGCGGCATTACGTAGTCGGCGATGACCACATCCCAGCGCTGATGAACCAGCGCCCTGGCCATCGTTTCGCGGGTCTCGACCCGCTCGCACACCGGCTCGTAGCCCGCCCGCTGAAGCTCGATCTCAAGCAATAACGCGTCGTTTTCCGAATCTTCCACGATCAGCACCCGCAAAGCCTGTGGCGGAGCTTCCTTCGAGGCGCCCCCGGGCCGCTTTCCGGTCATCCGGTCCATCGTAGCTTCCGTCCTGTGCTCCAGGGATGCGGCTTCAGATGAGTTCATCGTTCGGCAATGAGAAATAAAACGTCGCCCCCCCTCCCAGCGTACCCTCAGCCCAAACCCGCCCGCCGTGACGGTTGACGATGCGTTGCACCGTGGCAAGGCCGACCCCTGTGCCCGCGAATTCCTTTTCGGAGTGCAGTCGTTGAAATACTCCAAACAATCTGCCCGCGTAGGCGGGATCAAAGCCCGCCCCGTTATCGCGCACGAAAAAGGCCTCCGTCGGCGCCGGGGCAAAGCCGAATTGAATGTGGGCTTCGGCTTGCTTGCAGGTAAATTTCCAGGCATTGGCCAAAAGGTTCTCCAGGACCACCCGGAGCAGGCGCTCGTCGCCGGAAGCACGCAAGGAGGGATCAATCTGGAAATTCACGCACCGCTCGGAAGCCGAGGCCCGCAACGATTCGGCAATCCCTGAGGCCAGTTTGCTCAGATCTACCGGCCGGCGCGTCAACTCGGCTCGTCCGACCCGCGAAAGCTTAAGCAAATCTTCGATTAGCCGATCCATGGATTGGCTCGATTCGCACGCGCGCCGGAGAAATTCCTGGGCCCGAGGTTCGAGCTTGGCGGCGTATCGCTCGAGCAGCACTTCATTAAAGCCGCGGATGCTGCGCAGTGGGGCCCGCAGATCGTGGGAAATCGAGTAGCAAAAAGCCTCCAGTTCTTCAGTGGTGGCTAGGAGTTGCTTTGTCCGAGCAGCCAGCCTGCGCTCGACTTCGGCGTGCTCTCGCAAGGCTTTCAGTTCGGCTGCTTTTTGCGCCGTGATGTCAACCGCCACTCCCAACAGCCCCTCCGGTCGTCCTTCCGCGTCGTGGTAAAGCCGCCCGCGCACCAGCAACCATCCTGGCGCTCTGTCCCCCTGGGACAAAGGAATTTCCAGCTCCAGGTCCGTGTCGTGTCGGACTGCCTTTTTAAACGCTTTCAAAACCGTAGACCTATCCGGTGGAGAGACCTTGGTGAGCAAGCTCTCGATCCTGCCGTCAAACTCCCGCTCCTCCATGCCCAGGATAGCCAGCAATTCCGTCGAGAGGAATACCTGGCCGCTCTGAAAGTCTGCGCCCGACTCTGAGGAGAGGCGGTCGGCGCGCGCAGGTTTGCCTTTGAAACCGCCAAGAGATTCTTTCCGGCCCCTTGTTGCAGACCTCCCAGTGCCGCCGGTCTGGATCTTGCATTCCCAAGTCCCTATTCGGCCGGCAGCCATTGCCAAACTCACACGCTTCTCAATTCCAGACCCCTCATCGAAGCCGGTGGGATGGGTCATATTGGCGCTCATTTGCGGGTAGCATCGCTCCCAGGAATTACCGCAGGATTTGCAATAAAACAAGGGCCAGGATTTG
>Ga0210409_10002637_pt1 | contig 21085 bp, 14 predicted proteins | sample IncBWH17MmetaG_FD_161649 | JGI IMG/M metagenome (GOLD analysis project Ga0210409, IMG submission 161649) | Forest soil microbial communities from Barre Woods Harvard Forest LTER site, Petersham, Massachusetts, United States - Inc-BW-H-17-M | ecosystem: Environmental > Terrestrial > Soil >...
AGATTCTGAAAGAATTCGAAGCCAAGTTTCACATTCCTTTGATCGAGGGCTATGGCTTGAGCGAGGCCAGTCCTGTGGTCACCAAGAATCCTCTGGATGGAACGCGCAAGCCCGGTTCCATCGGCCTGCCCATCGCCCATGTCGAGGTCAGCATCCAGGACGATTCGGGTCGATTACTTGGCGACAATGAGATTGGTGAGTTGTGCGTGCGCGGCGGCAATGTGATGCTCGGGTATTGGAACAAGCCTGACGACACGGCCAACGCCATGCGCGACGGCTGGCTTTTGACGGGAGATATCGGTTATCGCGACCAGGAGGGGTACTACTTCATTACCGACCGCAAGAAGGACATGCTGTTGGTCAATGGAATCAATGTCTACCCGCGGGAAATCGAGGAAGTGATGTACCAGTTTCCCGGCGTGAAAGAGGCCGCCGTCATCGGCAAACCCGATTCCCGCAAAGGCGAGCAACCCGTCGCTTTTGTTGCCGCTGAAGATGGGCAAGTCCTCCAGGAAATCGAACTACGCCACTTTCTGCGTAAGCGATTGGCCGATTACAAAGTGCCTCGGAAAGTCGTCGTCCTGCCATCCCTGCCTCGCAACGCCACGGGGAAGATCCTCAAAACCGCCCTGCGCCAGTTGCCTATTCCCGAGTAGAAAGACGGTAACGACGGAGAGATGGAGAAAGGGAGTGATGGAGTGATGCGAAGGGCACGGCTGGGTCATGGGACGCCCGATGGAAATTTGACACAATTTGAACCGGCGGGTCGTGGACACAGGAAACCACCCACCCGCCCCCTTTTCCCCCAGTTCTCCATTACTCCAGCTCCTCATGACTCCAAGTCGCGCTTGATCATAACACGCTGATTATCAAATAGATAACAATCAACGGCGCTTTGTTGTAAGTCGCTCCGCGGCGTTTACCTGCTTGACGGTAGGGATAACCCTTCCATAAGCTGGTCTGCGTGACTGCCATGACGCATGAAGCGTCAGGCAGCAAATTTTTTATGCCCGAAGGATACTGCGTCAAATGCAAGGCCAAAAAGGAAATCATGGATGCGGTCGAAGAGACGATGAAGAACGGGCGCAAAGCCATCAAAGGTAAATGTCCTACGTGTGGCACAGTGATGTTTAAAATCCTTGGCGGCAAAGCGACGGCGACGGTCCCACCCGCGGAGCCAGCGGCTCCGCAAGGGAGCAAGCCTTCTTCGACCCATTAACAGTATGGCCCAGCAACTGGCTTACGTCATCATCACCCCCTATTCGCTGCACAAATCGCGAACCGGGGGCATTCTCAGCAGGCTCATCACCCGCACCGGCCTGGATTTGGTCGGCGCACGGATGTTTGCCCCTAGCTCAGAATTGGTTAAGCGGTACAGCGAGGAGACTATTTCAGCCAACGATCCCCAGGATCGCCGCATTCAGGAACTCATTTACAACTACATTTTGCAAAACTTCTCCCCCGATTCCAAGACGCGGCGTCGGCGGCGGGTCATGATGCTGTTGTTCCAGGGCGATGACGCCGTGCGCAAAACCCGCTCGGTTATTGGAAACATTAGCACTGAGCGCCGAGGGGGCGAGACCATCCGCGACACCTACGGCGACCTGATCCTTGATGAGAACGGCCAGGTGCGCTATTTCGAGCCCGCAGTGCTGGCGTCGCCTACTCCCGAGGAAGCCGAATCCAAACTGCGCATATGGGCTCACTACTCGGACTCCGACGGTGGGGTCTTGGAGAATGTCATTTCGTATCAGCCTGGCGAAAAGCCGCAACGCACTTTGGTCCTTATCAAGCCTGAGAATTTCCGCTTCCCGACAGGCCGCCCGGGTAACATGATCGACTTTTTCTCACGAACGGGCCTGTTTATCGTGGCTGTCAAGGTCCACCGTATGAGCGTGTCTGAAGCCCTCGAGTTTTATGGGCCCGTGCGAGAGGTTTTGCGCTCCAAGCTTAAGGACATGATCGCCTCCAAAGCCAAAGCGACTCTGGAAAAAGAATTCGGATTGAAGCTCGGATCCCAAGAAGAACAACAACTCGGCAATGTCCTGGGACCCGTATTCGGCGACAATCAGTTTGAGAATATCGTCAAGTTCATGTCCGGTCGAGCTCCCTCCGAGGCGTCCCCGGAGGAGCAAAAAAAGCCGGGTACCGAAAAGTGCATCGCCTTGGTCTACGAAGGCGTTGAGGCCGTCCGCAAAATCAGGGACATTTTGGGGCCCACGGACCCTTCCAAGGCGCCTCCTGGCTCTATTCGACGCGAATTCGGCCAGACTGTCATGGTCAACGCGGCGCACGCGAGCGATTCCGAAGACAACGCCCAACGTGAAATAAGCATTGTCAACGTTGGCGAAAACAACTTCCGCCAAATGGTCGAGCAGTTTTATGGCAAAGTAAACTGATCTGCGGCTGTCGCATTTGTTCTCTTGGTCGTATAAAGCTGTTCCACTCCCCACAGGGTAACCCCTCATAGCTAGCGAGGGGCTCGCGAGGTAGGCTGGTCCAAGTGACCAGCAGGTTCGGCAACAATCGGTTTGCCGTGACAAGCAAGCAGGCAAGCGACCTCTCGACGCTCTGGCAGGTGGCGGGGTATCTTGTCCGCTTGCCGCTGCTGAAGTCCACGCACTGATGGCAGCCATTAGCGCGACCTACCGGCTCCAGTTTCATCGCCGCTTCACTCTGCGCGATGCATTGGAGATTGTGCCTTACCTCGCAGAGCTGGGCGTGAGTCACGTGTACGCCTCTCCGTTGCTCGCCGCGCGTTCAGGCAGTTCTCATGGGTACGACGTATGCGATCCGACCAAAATTAATCCCGAGATTGGCACCGAGGCCGACCTGCGCAACCTGGTGGAGGCTCTGCGAGCCAGGAATATGGGTTTGTTGCTCGACATCGTGCCCAATCACATGAGCGCCAGCCCCGACAACGCGTGGTGGTGGGATGTCCTCCAACACGGGCGCGGCAGTCGTTTTGCCACGTATTTTGATATCGAATGGGAAGTGCCGGGGCCTGCCACACAAGGCAAAGTACTCTTGCCCGTTTTTGGTGACCAGCTTCCTGCTGTTTTAGAACGCAAGGAATTGCGGCTGACCTTGGAAAACAATCGGGTTTTAGTGCGGTATTTCGATCATCGCTTTCCCACGAGCCCGGAATCGATAAAGGGACTTTCCAGGCCATTGGAAAGTGCCCTCGCGGAGTTGAACGCCTGCCCGAAAGACCTTGGCAGGTTTCTGGAGCAACAGCATTATCGACTGGCCCACTCGCGCCTGGCTGATCAGGCCATTAACTATCGCCGGTTTTTCAATATTGCTGATCTTGCAGGGCTGCGGGTCGAAGACCCGCAGGTGTTTGAGGATGTTCATTCACATGTTCTTCAGTGGTACCGTGACAACTTGCTGGATGGCCTGCGGGTTGATCACCCTGATGGTCTCCACAACCCAGAGAAGTACCTGAAGGATTTGCGTGACCACGCGCCGCAAGTTGGGCTGTTTGTCGAGAAGATTCTAGTGGGCGACGAAGCTCTCCCATCCCGCTGGCCAGTCCAAGGAACCACCGGCTATGATTTCCTAAACCGCCTTGGCTCGCTTTTCATCGACCCGAAAAGCCAAAACGCCCTCACGCAATTCTATAGCGACTTCACCAATGAACGAAGAAGTTTCCAGGAAATAGCACTGGAAAAGAAACGACTCGTTCTCCGGACATTGTTTCCGGCCGAACTCGGCCGACTGCTGCGCACGCTTCGACCTGTGCTCGCTGCGGCGAGGCAGGGGGCCTCCCATGAATCTCAAGTTCGGGAGGCCTTGATTGAACTCGCCGCATGCTTTCCAGTGTACCGCACCTACGTTCGGGCGGACACTGGTTTTGTGAGCGAAGCCGATGTACAGTACATCGAGACGGCGGCAACCCGGGCTCGTCAGAACCGACCCGAACTGGCTGCGGGATTGGACTTTCTTCGCGATGTACTACTGCTTCGCGAGCGGTATCCGGACGCGTCCTCCTTCGTCATGCTCTTTCAACAGCTTACCGGTCCGGCCATGGCTAAAGGCGTTGAGGACACGGCATTTTACTGTTTCAACAGGTTCGTGGCCTTGAACGAAGTCGGCGGCAACCCGGGCTCGTTTGGGATGACTCTGAAGGCGTTCCATGATTGTTGCCACGAAGCTCAGCGGCAGCGGCCCCAGTCCTTGCTGGCCAGCACAACCCACGATACGAAACGCAGCGAGGACGTGCGCGCCCGGCTTGCCTTGCTCTCCGAAATTCCCGACGACTGGGCTGCCGCCGTTCGTCGCTGGTCTGCGCAGCTGGAGAAGCACCGCCAAGGCGGCTTCCCGGATCGCAACGCCGAATACCTCTTTTACCAAACTGTGGTCGGCGCCTGGCCGCTGACCCGCAAGCGGGCCCTGGCTTATATCCAAAAAGCCGCCCGGGAAGCTAAAGAGCACACATCCTGGTCGGAACCTAACGCCGATTATGAAAAAGCTATCGAGCACTTTGTGGCAGGGGCTCTGGAGCATCCCGAGTTCGTGGCCGATCTGGAACGGTTCGTTGCTCAGCTGATTGAACCCGGATGGTTGAATTCACTGGCTCAAACGCTCATCAAACTCACCGCCCCTGGTATTCCCGACTTCTACCAGGGCACAGAATTGTGGGATTTGAGTTTAGTCGACCCGGACAACCGGCGCCCGGTAGATTTCGCCCTCCGGCGCCAACTGCTCGAAACTCTGCGCGGTCTTTCAGCTGAAGGCGCCTGGCAACGTCGTCCGGAAGGACTCCCCAAGCTCTGGTTGATTTGGCGAACGTTGCTCTTCCGCACTCAACGTCAGGACCTTTTCGGCCCCCAGAGTTCCTATGAGCCTCTCATAGCCAATGGCGAAAAGAGCCAACATGTGGTGGCCTTCATCCGCGGCGGAGAAGCCCTCACCATCGCGCCACGGCTCGTCCTTAGCCTGAAGGACGGCTGGTCCAACACGACGCTGACCTTCCCGGCGGGTCTCTGGCAAAACGAATTGACCTCCGAGATCATCCGTGGCGGCACCCTTCCCCTTTCCGAAATCCTGTCCCGTTTCCCTGTCGCGTTTCTCTCGCGAATCAAGGATTAGGCGTAGTTCCGCCTTTGATTGTGGCATTGCTGCGAGCAAGCATGTCCGCGCGCCGGTTTGACTCACCTCCTCCTGCCCACCACGTCTGGAGGTTGCCAAGGCCAATTCAAACTGTAAATCTCTGGCATGGCTTTTCTGCCGATTGTCGAGCGGGAGTTGCGGGTGGCGGCACGAAAGGGCAGCACGATTTGGTTCCGAGTGCTGGCAGCGCTCATCGCGCTGGTCATTGCGGCCGGTTTCCTGACTCTGAGCCTGGCGTTCGGAGTGGGGAACGCCAGATTCGGCCCTGGTTTATTCGGCACCTTGACCTGGCTGGCCCTGGCGGCGACCCTCGCCGCGGGGCTCTTTTTCACCGCGGATTCTCTCAGTGAGGAAAAGCGGGAAGGCACTCTAGGGTTCCTTTTTTTAACCGATTTGCGGGGTTACGACGTGGTTGGGGGCAAGTTGCTGGCAACGTCATTGCGCGGCTCATACGCCCTGTTGGCCTTGTTTCCGGTTTTGGCAATTACATTGCTCATGGGCGGAGTCACGGGCCTGCAGTTCTGGAAGAGCGCTTTGGCGCTGGTCAATGCGCTCTTCTGCTCGCTGACTGCGGGCCTTTTTATTTCGTCCTTCTGCCGCGATTCGCAGCGCGCGATGGGAGGGACCCTTTTCCTGCTGCTGCTGGTATGCGCCGGAGGGCCGCTCTTTGATTCCCTGGTGGCGGTGTCCAGGCGCACGGGCTTCAGTCCGATCGGCAGTCTGACGAGCCCGGTTTATGTGTTTTGGGCTTCCAGTGCCTGGGGCAAAACCTCTTTTTGGGCGGGCTTGCTTGGCAGCCACCTGCTTGGCTGGGGGTGGTTCACGTTGGCCTGTTTCCTGGCACCTCGCTCCTGGCAACAGCGAGGGAGGCGTGTCCCCGACGGAAGTGCGTTCTGGGCCTATTCCTGGAAGTACGGCCGCGCCGGCGCCCGCGAGGCCAGGCGCAGCAAACTGATGGACCCAAATCCTGTGATGTGGCTCGCGGCGCGGGAACGGTGGCAGACCTTTACCGTTTGGGTAATGGTTTTGTTGGTGCTGGGCCTTTTTGCCGTGCTGGTGCTTACGCTGCCCTCAATGGTTTGGATAATTTGGGCCCAAACAAGCTGGATGGTTCTGACGGTCCTGTATTTGTGGGCTGCTTCGCAAGCTTGCCGGTTCAACGTGGAAGCCAGGCGAAGCGGTCTCTTGGAATTGCTGCTCGTGACTCCGCTGGAAGGCAGAGCGATTATCACGGGGCAATGGCGCGCTTTGCTGCGCATGTTTGGCTTGCCGGTCGTTTTGCTGGTTCTGGTACAGCTTGCCAGCTCCGTCTTTGCACAGCGGGCCACTTTAGGTGTGATGGCCGCCACGGCCGGCGGCCTGGCCCCTTCATTGATTTTGAATCTTGCCGGTGCCGCCGCCGGTGCACTCAGCATGCTCGCCAATATGGTCGCGCTGATGTGGTTTGGGATGTGGATGGGTTTGACTTCGAAGAATGCGAGCCTGGCGACGCTGAAGACGGTGGTGTTTGTGCAGGTGCTGCCCTGGCTGGGGATCAGTTTTGCTTCAACAGCGATTGCCGGAATCCTGTTGTTCACCGGTGCGCTGCGCGGCGGGGCCCCATCCAATACCATGATGCTAAGCTTTCCTCTCCTAATCGCGGGCCTCTCCGCAGCGCTAAGCCTGGCGAAGGACGCCGCATTTTTTATCTGGGCGCGAGACCGGCTTTTCTTGCGGTTCAGGGGCGAAGCCGCTCGGACATTGGGCGCACCGCGGCAGAGCGGCAACCGCAGTGTGAGTCGTTGAAAACGTTAAAACCTTGCGCAGCTTGCGCAAATTTTAACGTTTCACGCTTTAACGTTTCAACGTAGGCTACAGGGCTTGAGTATGTCCGAACCGATTCAGTTGGTGCGGGTTTCCACGCTTAAGACAGTCGAGGCATTTCAAGCCCATGCGCGATCCTTAGCCCTCCAATTGCCGTGCGATGATTTCATCCTGCAGGGAATCTCCTCGCCATTAACTCAACCGATCGAGTGGATTCGCGTTAACGGAAAAAGAATAGGCAACCGCTACGCGGTGCAACCGATGGAAGGCTGGGATGCCACCCCCACCGGAGGTGTGAGCGAGGAAGTCCTGCGGCGCTGGCGGCGATTCGGCCAAAGCGGCGCCAAGCTAATCTGTGGCGGCGAAGCTATGGCGGTTTGCCCGGAGGGCCGAGCCAATCCCAATCAACTTATCATCTCTGAAGGCAACCAGGCCGACCTGGCCAGGCTGAGTGCGGCGCTGGTCGACTCACACCGTGAACGTTTTGGCACCGCTGAGGATTTGGTTCTTGGTTTTCAACTCACGCACTCCGGCCGCTTTTGCAAACCAACGGATAAACGGCGGCTGGAGCCGCGCGTGGCCTATCGGCATCCGATACTCGACAAAAAATTTGGTGTCACAGCTGATAGCCAGGTGATAACGGACGGGGAAGTCGAAAAGCTGATTGAAACTTATATCCGCGCCGCGAGGGTTGCTTGGGATGTGGGCGCCGATTTTGTCGACCTCAAGCACTGCCACGGTTACTTGCTCCACGAGTTTCTGGGCGCTTTCAGCCGGCCCGGCAAGTTCGGAGGTTGCTTTGAGAACCGAACCCGGATCCTGCGGGAGATTGTCGCCGGCATTCGAGCCGATGGCAATCCGATCGAGCTGGCTGTGCGTTTGAGCGCATTCGACCTGGTCCCTTTCAAGCCGGACCCGGCCTTGTCCCAACCGGGAAAGCTTGGGCCGGGTATCCCGGAAGATTTCTCTCATTGCCTGCCGTACCAATACGCCTTCGGAGTGAACCGCACAAATCCGGTGGAGCCGGATCTGACGGAATCGTTTGCCTTTCTCGAATTGTGCGCGCGGTTGGGCATTAAAATTGTCAACCTCAGTGCGGGATCGCCCTATTACAATCCCCATATCCAACGTCCGGCAGCCTACCCGCCCTCGGATGGCTACGAACCGCCCGAAGATCCGCTGGTTGGAGTGTGGCGGCAAATCGACGCGGTGCGGCAGATCCGGGAGCGGGCCAGTCCCGGCCTGGTGCTGGTCGGCTCCGCCTACAGTTACCTGCAGGAATTCCTGCCCCAGGTGGCCCAGGCTGTGGTGCGCTCAGGCTGGGTCGATATCGTGGGTATCGGACGTATGGTGCTTTCGTACCCGGAGATTTTTGCCGACGCGCTCGAACGGGGAGAGTTGAATCGGCGGTCGATCTGCCGCACCTTCAGCGATTGCACCACGGCGCCGAGAAACGGAATGATCAGCGGATGCTACCCGTTGGATGAATATTACTCGCGCAAGAACGAGAACAAACAATTGAAGGAGCTTAAAAAGGCCGCGCGCCAGGGACAGGACAATCAGGGCAGCGGCCCGGACCGGTAGCCCCCGGCTACTACCGAGGCGGCGCCTCAGATCGTTAGAGATTGAAAATTGAACTTCCAACAGTCAACATCGAACATCCAACATCGAACGGTTGCCACTTAGAGTCGCTCACAGCCTCGGTGGTCAACATGCAAAGGCCAACTTCAAGGCCATAGTTTAGGTTCATGGAGATCTCATGTTCACCATGCGCCGGGAGACGGCCCGGCGCTGAGGTTCGACGTTGGAGGTTCGACGTTGGATGTTGGAAGTTGATTTGTTTTCGGTTCCTTCCCTGGGCCTCCGCTTCGCTCCTGCACAGGCTTTTAACAGCCCAGGTTTTCAGCACTCGAAAACGAGTCAGGCCTTATCTTAATTCTCCTAATCCTTTTCCAAAAATCCGAACTCATCCCGCCTCTCATTTCTCGCCGGAGAGGCTTTTGAACTCGGGCAGCGAGCGCAGGGAGCCGAAGCGCGGGTCGTGCTGAAGTTCCGCCCGCAAGTCCCGGGCTTTGGGATCCTGGAGACGCCGTTGGGCACTCAGGTTGAGGGCCTGTCGCAACGCGGGGAGCGCCTCGGCGGGTTTTCCCAAAATGGATTTGATGGCCGCCAGGTCGTACCATGACTCTGGGGACTGGGGTGCAATCCTGGTCAATTTTTCCAGGGCTTTTTCCAAGCCCGCATAGTCCGACAAAGCGACGAGTTGTTGGGCGGCTTGCAAAACGGTTTGGGCGTCCGTTTTCGGAGAGCTGAGGACCAGGTCGAGTGTCTGTTTGGCCAGTTGGGGTTGGCTCAGATTCCGATAACCTTCGGCCAAGGCCAGGCCCGCTTCCAGGTCAGCGGGGTTGCTGTGAAATTCTGAGGCCAGCCGTTCAACGGTCTTTTGGACTCCCGGCTGGTTGGACAAAGTCGTGTAAACCTGGAGCAGGGTTCGCAGCAATCCGGCCGGCGCATTGCTGGTATTTAATAGCCGATCGAGGACCTGGAATCCCGCCCCAGTCTGGCCGAGTTGGAAGTATTCGCTGGCCAGATTCAGCGCCAACTGAAAGTTTCCCGGGTTCTGTCGCAGCGATTCCTCAAGCTTCGCCGGGTTCAGGGATGCGCGCTGGACCTTGGACTCCTGCAGTCGGTTGACCAGATCCGAAATGCTGGCGTTAAAAGGGTCCAGCTTTTGGCTGGTCCGTGCCAATAGCAGCGCATCGTCCAAGCGTTGCACTTCCGGGCTGACGAGCAAATTGACATAGCGGAACAGCGCCTCGGGGCTGTACGGGCAGAAGGCGAAAGCCTGGCGAAAGGCAAAGTCGGCCTCCTTGAGCAAGCGCTGGTGCTCGGGGCTGCCTGGTTTGGAGGCGCCCAGTCGCCAGGCATACAACCCGCCGAGGGCGCTCCGCAGTTTCGAAAACGACTTTTGAGCTTGGTCATCACGGATGAACTTTCGATCTCCCGTGAAGCCCCTGAAATTGCGGCGCAAGTATACCCGCTCGGCCCACGTGGCGAGTTCCTGAACCGAAGTTCCGTAATCAATCCAGTCGCCGGTCAGCCTGGCCGAATAGCGGGTCCAAAATTGATGGTCTATGTTGACCATCTGTTCGGTCAATTCCGCCAAGGGCTGGCGATTAATCCGCATGATAATCCCATAGGGGCTCAGGTAGGGATACATCCAATCCAGGGGATAACTTTCCTCGACGAAAAAATCGTTGCCAGGATTGTGATCAAAAATAACCTTGGTCAGGAGTCCATTAATGCCCATGACGGCGGAGGGCCCGGAAACCTGCATGTACTCGCCTTCCCGGCGAACGTCTTCGCCGGGCTTGAGTTGATTATTCTCGAGACGCCGACGGGCATCGGTCGCATACTCGTTGAACGCATGGGCTGAGTCGGCATCGATGGGGATGTAGATTTCCAGGTCCGGATACACGCCGCCGCGACTCTGGGCAATCTGACCCGGATAGGCCGCTTCCAGGAGGAGGCGATCCAACCGAACGCGGGTAAAGCCTCGCGGATTTTGCCCGATAAAGTCTTGCAGGTGCTGCGACAACTGCACATTTCGAAAGCGCTGCTCGTTGTAAAGAAGTTCGGATGGGCCGCTTTTGGATGAGCCGTCCTGTTGGTTGGACTTGATGGCACTTGCGGTTTTGAGGGATCGGCTCGCGATTTCAAAATCCCTTTCGAGAAGTTGATTCAGGTCGCGGGTGAGCATTTTGCGCAATAGCTTTTCATCGCTTGCGGGCATAAGGCACGCCTGGGTATCGGAGCGCAGGTTGTCATCGATGTACTGCGACAGGGCATCCTGCCCTGGGCCGGGGCGCAATCTTTGAGCAAACGCTTTGGGATCCAGGAAGTCGCTGTCCTGAAACCAGGAAGTGAAGGTACGCCGTCGCTTTTCAACCCCGGAGCCCAGGCTTTCAAAGAAATCATCCAGTGGTTTGGCGCACAAGGCCAGCGCATTGGTCCTGGTGTTGGCGAGTCGTTCTTTGTCGGACCGCAGCAACTCCTGGAAAAAGGGGGGATCAATTTGGGTGCTGCGATTGTATTGGGCGCGGAGGTACTCGAGGTACGTGCCGTCGGCCAGGGCGTTTTGGGTGATAAGGTAGACGTCGCGTCGATCAAAATCGCGATCGTCGCCAGGCAGGCAGCGGGGCGGCACAAAGCTGTCACAAAAAATCATGTAAGTCGGACAAAAGCGGCCAGGGTCGGTTCCCCCGAACAGCACAGCGTCTTTGGGCATTTCCGGGTAGAGGGGCTTCTTGTCTGGGCCCTGGAAGGGCGGCTTGAACATGTCGTGACCGAAGTAGTAGCCGAACCAATGGTTGCGCTGTTCGTTATCGGACCAATGAGTCAGAATCGAGTACAGGGGGAGGGTGGTAAAGATTGCCAGGATAAAACCCATCGGCGGACGCGTGCGGCAACGCCAAATTGCTGTGAAAAAGGCAAGCGTCGTGCCCAGGAGGATCAACCCGGCGTAGACCGGAAGGCCGAATTGGTACGGGTTGGTAAAGGTTTCGACCACCAGGGACAGCAACCTGCCGGGAGCGACACTGGCGGCTTCGCCGAAAAAGGTACGGCTGGTCAGGTCGGCAAACGAATAGAGGGCCAAGGCCATCGCCAGAGCGCCTCCGATAAGGCCCCTCGAGCGGAAGCCTTGATAATGGGCGGCCAGAAAAGCCGCCACCAAAGTGATTCCGTAGCCAACGAGCAGCGCGATGAGAGTGTGCGAGGCTGTGAAAAAGACCCGCACTAATTGTTGGGCGGCCCGGTCCGGCGGCGGATTGAGCAGGATGAGTAGCAGCACGCCCAGGCAAAGATAGATGGCGGTAATGCCTACCAGCCAGGCGCGCTCCCGCGTGTGGAACTTGAAAAAGAAACCAAAAGGCACCAGCGCCAGGAAAGCGTAGACCCAGTTAAATTCCTCGATGATGCCATCGCCGAGCATGCTCAATTGGGTGACAAAGCGCAGGGGATCGTGAAGGATATCGGTCGGATTTGTCTTTTCGTACTGGCCGCGAGTGAAGGCGTGTATGAAACCCTCGACCGTCCGCGGATAGCCCCATTGCATGGGTGGATCCGTCATTCCCGCCAGTGGCATATAAAAGTAAAAGGCCGCGCCCAGGATCCAGCAACAGCCGCAGCCAATGACCACCAGCCATTCCAATCCCAGTTTGCGCGTTTGGAGAGCCAGTTTGACCAGCACCCCCAATGCCGCCAAGGCGACGACGCCAGGGCCCCAGCCGAGGCCCGGCACCAAAGTTAACGAGATGAAGAACGCCGCGAGCGCCGCGTCGAGCAGAAACTCGGGAAGGGTTTCCTTGCATAGCAACGAAAACCAGCAATAGGCGGCGATCGAACAAATGCCCACCACGTTGAAAATTACAAAAATGGCCGGGTTCTGATCCAAGGCAGTGAGAATGTGTTGTTGTTTCAGGATCAAGCCCCCGAGGTAAATGACGGAGTTGCCAAGGAACAGGTAGCGGCCCATCCGGAAGTTGGCCGCGGCGATGGCGACCTCGATTCCCATCGCGGCGACAATGAGTGTCTGATGATTGGTGAAGCAAATCCCGTGGAAGAATAGAGCGAGATAAAGGTAACGTCGCTGGTGCGGTGCATAAATCCACCTCAGGAGGCACAATAAAACCACCATCAGAGAGGCAACGCTGAAGGAGTAGACCTCGACAATGACTGATTGGCTCCACATGAAGCCGTTAAAACCGAGCAACATCCCGGCGACAAAACCGGAGCAGACACAGATTTGATTTTGGCGGTCGGCGCGGATGGCGTTGAGTGCCTCAATCCCCTCGATGAGCAAGCTGCTGCCGCGCGATACCAGCAAACTCAACAGGCCGGCGGCCAAAGCTCCGCTGGTCGCCTCTCCGAGCGCAACGCGCCAGGCCACATTTTTTATTGGCAGAATGACCGTCCAAATCCACGTATAGATCGTCCAGACGGGATAACCCGGGGGGTGTGGAATACCCGCATAGAATGAACCTGTGGCCAGCTCCCCGGAATCTTCCAGAGTGACTTCGGGCGCCAGGGTCAAGAAGTACCCCAGCCAAACACAAAGAAAGGTGATGAGAAACGCGAGCCCGTCCGCTCTTCGAAAGAAAGACTGCGCGACGCGGCCCGTTTGGTTTGAAGGAGGGCTTGGGTTGGAACTGCTAGTTATTGGGACGGGACCGGCGCCAGGGTTGTTCATTCATTAGTTCGTCGCGCTCGAAATCGAACGTGAACCAATGCTTGAACTCGAACTGCTGTCATTTGTCCATTCAAATGTGCCGGTCGGCAGCCCATTATGCTCGCGGGAGAAGCTTCCCGGCAGCCAGGGCGCAATGCTTTGGTTACTGAGAGCCATTGCGACGATCGAGTTGGCGCCTGAGGAAGATAGGGCCTGGCTGCTGTGCTGGTTGAACAGCACACATAAAAGTAGCGCGGCGGCCGTCGCCGGAGGCAGCCAGCTGAGACGGAACGCGGGGGCAGAGTTTCCGCTGGAGGCCGGGCGTCGAAATAGTCTGCGTTTAAGTCTCGCCGAAGGGCGGCGTAGCACCCAGGAACGCAATTGCATTTCCAGCTCGTTCAACTCGATCATATGTTGCTCCTTTCATGGAGATTCTCAACTTTTGCAGGCCATAACGATAACGGCCGGCGGCCGTATTGGGAGAAATGTCCAGCAGTGCGCCGATGGCTTCGAACGTATACTCGTGCCAGATCTTGAGCACGATGACTTCGCGTTGCTCCGGAGGCAAGTCCTCCAATGCCTTCATCGCCTGGCGCTCCTCGCCGGTTTCAGATGGCGTCCGTTCAAACCAACGAAGCGACTCCCATTCCCGAGTCAATCGGCGCCAGAGGCTGCGGCGATAGTTCAGGGCCCGGTTGCGAAAGGTCCGCACGCAGTAATGCTCCGGCTGAACCGGGGGCTCGCGCAGTTTGATTAAGGCCAAAAAGGTTTCCTGCAGAACGTCCTCGGCCTCGCCATGGCTCAGACCCAGCGCCCGGCCGTAAACGATGAGCTCCGCCGCTTTAGCGTCGTAGAGCGGCTCGCACCAGCCTGGTTGATTCTCGCCGGTCACAAACTATTTACCCAATAGACACCCCAGCCCCGGAGTTTGTATAAACAAATTAGCCTGGGAGCGCCGGCGTCTCGCCGGCGAACTGGCTGGGTTTGGAAGAAACTCGCCGGCGAGACGCCGGCGCTGCCAGGCCCTCACTTGGGCAGTGGGATGGTCGTGGCTCGCGCAAGCCGATCCAGATCCTTGTTGCCGAACTGGTCCGTCTCGCGCGCTCCAATTTGCAGCGTTCTGGGGTCGGTGTGACGCCAAACTTCCGAATGCCCATCGGCGAAGTTGAGCGTGAAACTGAAATTGTGGCGGTGATCGGACACGGCGGGAAAATCAAACCAGGTTTGCGCTCCGGGGTCGGTGATGAAAAAGCCGTCGTTGATGCTGCGCTCGTCTTCGTCCAGCAGCACCCAGAATTCAGAGGGGCGAGCCACATCAGAATCTTTCGCGAAAAAACCCACGTAACCAATCGAGGTATCCGGGATCGGTGGAAGATTGAGGTCGCGTCCTCCCATAAAGCAGTTCATGGAATAGCTGCGAACCGAGGGCACAATTTTATTGCCGATCGGCACGCCCGTATCGCTGGGACAATGATAGATGGAAGCACTTTGGGAGTAGTGGAATAGTTTGCCTTGGGCAATCAGATCCTGATTCACGGCTTCAGCGGCGTTGGTCATGTTTCCCTGGACCCACACATCCGGGCTTCCAGGATAGGAAGGAACCAGCAAACCTCCGTTATCAGTGTAGTACATCTGCCAGGCAACTCCCAGTTGCCGCAAGTTCGAAAAGCAGGCCGTGCGCTGGGCTTTAACTTTCGCCCTGCTTAGGATCGGCAAGAGCAACGCTGCCAGGATTGCGATGGTGGCAATGACCGCCAGCAACTCAATCAACGTAAAGCCCTGTCGTCGAATTGACTGACCCAGTTTCATGTGAGGCCAATTCAGTGGCTCTGTGGTGAAACATACCATAATCAGGAAAAAGCCAAAGAAGCAAGCTTATTTCCTGCGGGGATAAACCCTATATCATATCCCACGAAATCGTCGCGGCCTGTGAAGGAATTTACGCCCGAATTCCGAACCGCGGATGGCGCGGATTTCGCGGATAACAAAAATTCGACCGTCGGAATTCGCGCTTCTTTCGGATTTCGACCTTAGGACTTCGGCCTTCCAGTTAGGCCCAGCCCAACCAACGACCGAGATGAAGGGTCAGAAAGGCCAAGCCCCAGGCAAGCAAGCCCATGTAAGCCCACTGGAACAGCGGCCATTTCCAGGAATTTGTTTCACGGCGCACGACGGCCACTGTGCTGACGCACTGCAAGGCGAAGACATAAAAGACCATGAGGGTCAGTGCGGTGAGCGGTGTGTATACCGGGGTTCCGTCGGCCCGCCGCTCGGCGCTGAGAGTCTTCTCGAGATTGCTCTTGCTGGATTCTGAGCGGTCGTATTTGCCAACGTTATACACCGTGGACATGGTGCTCACAAAGACCTCCCGCGCCGCAAAGCTCGAGACGATGCCGATACCCATTTTCCAATCGAAGCCCAGCGGCGCGATAAACGGTTCAATGGCACGGCCCAAATACCCGGCGAAGCTGTCGCGCAGCCGGGTGCCAGCTGCTTCGTTGTCCAAAGCGGTGAGTTGGGCCTGCAGGTTGGTATCGAGGATTCCTGATTGCGTTAAGGGCGCTTGGGAGGAACGGATCCGAGCGGCTTCACGCGAACTCATCTGGGGTGCGGCTTGTGCCTGGATGGCCGCGCGCCGGGCGGCGAACTCACGATCAGCCTGAGCACTGTGCGGGTAAGTCGCCAGGAACCAGAGCAGGATGTTAATGCCAAGAATCACGGTGCCGGCCCGACGCAGGAACAGTTTTGACCGGTCCCACATGTGACGGACCACCACTTTCAGGAGCGGACGCTTGTAGGGAGGCAGTTCCATGATTAGCAAAGGCGGTTCGCCTCTGAGCAAAGTCTTTTTGAAAAGCCAGGCCATGAGCAACGCCACAACGATCCCGAGCATGTACATGGCGAGCATGGTCAAGCCCGCGAGTTTCAGGAAGCCCAGGACAGTGATGTCCGGAATGCAAGCCCCAATCAGCAGCGTATAGACCGGCAGCCTGGCCGAGCAACTCATTAGCGGTGAGACCAAAATGGTGACCAGGCGATCCTTTGGGCTCTCAATTGTGCGGGTAGCCATAATCCCCGGGATAGCGCAGGCGAATGAGCTGAGCATGGGGATGAAGCTCTTGCCGTGCAGTCCCACTTTGCTCATCAGGCGGTCCATCAAAAAGGCCGCGCGCGCCATATAACCAGTGTCCTCCAGAAAACCGATGAAGAGGAACAGCAAGAGGATCTGGGGAAGAAAAACGATGACGGCGCCGACACCGGCAATGACGCCGTCGACGAGCAAGCTGTTGAGCTCTCCCCGGGGAATGAGCCCGCCGATGGTGTTGCCCAGCCAATCGACGCCAGATTGCAGGGCATCCATGGGAAGGTGGGCAAAAGTAAAGATACTCTGAAACATCAGAGTCATGATCACCACAAAGATGAGGGTGCCCCAAATTTTGTGCGTGAGCACGCGATCCAGCCGGTCGCTGAATGTTTCGCCTGGCCGGGCGGTCTCCGTTGTCACGGCTTCCTGGATCGCGGAAACACTGATGTAACGGCCCTCGATGACCGCGCCGCGCCAATCGACGCCGGCGGCGTCCAGGCGGTGGCGCGCGGCGTCGACCTCAGCCGAAAGAGCGGCGTTATATTGTTCCGGGTTGGATCCCAGGGTCTTTTCACTGCCCAGTATCAGCAGGGCCTCGGCGGCTGGCCGCACCGGGCGCGGGCGAGGTCCTTTGGCCAGCAGCAAGGCGAGCCCCTCGACCTCTTTCGCCAGCAGCAGTGGCAACTCACAAAACCGGCGCGCAGTAGTGGGTTGCGGGCGGCGAACCAAATCGCTCAAAGCCAACCGTAATTCCGCCACCCCCTGGCCCTCGCTGGCCACGATGGAGTAAACCGGCACGCCCAGTTCCCGCGCGAGCTTTGCCGGGTCGACCTCGTGCCCATTGTTCTGGGCGACGTCGATCATGTTGAGCGCAATCAGCGCGGGATGCCCCAGTTCGATGACCTGTGTTGTGTAATATAAATTGCGTTGCAGGTTCGAGGCGTCGACCACCACGATCACCAATGAAGGCGCGGGCAACTCGTCAAGCCGGTTCAGCAGCACGTCACGCGAGATCTGCTCATCCAGCGACTGCGGGCTGAGGCTGTAGGTGCCCGGTAAATCCAGCACCCGCGCGTTGAGCTCAGCGGGCGCCCCAAGCAGGCGACCCTCTTTGCGCTCAACCGTTACCCCGGCGTAATTCCCGACCTTGGCCCGCAACCCGGTCAGAGCATTGAAGAGCGTCGTCTTGCCGCAGTTGGGATTGCCTGTCAGAACGATGTAACGCGGCACCGAGGAGGGTGGTTTTTTTGGATCGGGAGGCTGGAGCGCTTCGGGCGGGGCGGCGCACTCCGGGGCGTCTGTTGTGGGCGGAATTGCCGGCGGAAGGGTGATTTCCCCTTGGGTGCTGGAGGTTCCGGAACTCATCTTAACCTCGGCTCCCGTACTGTTATTCGCTTGCTCTGACGAAAATCTGGTCTGCCTCGTGTTTCCGCAATGTCAGATTGTAGCCGCGAACTTTGATTTCAACCGGGTCGCCCAACGGCGCAAAACGCACGAGTTCGACTTTTGTCCCCACCAGCAGTCCCATTTCCATCAGGCGGGGGCGGCTCTCGGGTGGCAGCTTGATTTCAGCCACCGTGCCGCTTCGCCCGATGCCGAGCAAGCTTAGAGGTTGGAGCGCGGCAGCCGTGGTCACAGCGTGTTCTTGGACGCGGGCAGTGCCTCGACTAGAATCGACTCGGCCAGCTTTTCGCTGATTCCAAAGCGGGCATTACAGACCTGACAAATGAAAGTCGATTCGCAAGCCACTACCTTGATTTGCTGATCCTCGCAGAACCCCATTTCCCGCAGTCGTTCTTTAAGCTGCGGATCGGTTGAGAGATGTTTGATGCAAACGGTGGTGCCGGCCTGGACGCGGCTCAGTGGGCAGACCTTGGGCCCGGCACACTTGCCTTCGACGATATAATACGCCTGCCGCAGTCGTTTCTTCACTGGGGCCAGCATAGGTCAATTGAGACTAAGTTGCAAGAGAGATTCAGGGCCGCTCTAACGTCCATTGATATAATGGGATCACCAGGCGGCCCTGAGAAATCCGAAACCCGAAGTTCGGCGAACCGTTTCTCCCCCGGGAATAGCTAAGATCCTTACGGTTTCTAATCTGCGGTCGCCTGAATCTGCGGGAACAAACAATTCCTTTGTTTCGGATTTCGGCCTTCGGATTTCGGCCTTCGGGCTTGGGATTTTCGGCGGAATTTGGCAGGCCCCACGGAGCCTCGCTGTCCTCGCTATTTCGCGCGCGCCAAGCGCAACGCCAGGCGCGACTTCTTGCGATCGGCGGTGGCACGGTGAATAACGCCGGACTTGGCCGCTTTATCGAAAGCTGAGGTGACTGCCTGCAGAGCTTTGGAGGCATCGTCTCGCTTGCCGGCGCCAAGCAGGCTTAAATAGCTCTTTTCCAGCGTGTGAAGGCGGGATTTGACGCTGCGATTCTGCAAATGTTTGCGTGCGCTGTTGCGCATCCTGCGTTGGGCCGACTTGGTGTTGGGCATAGCTCTGTAATCAAATGACTCGTTTAAGGGGCGATTAAGCTAGTCAAACAGGCCGTCTTGTCAACGGCCTAATTTCTGGCATCTCGCTTGCTGCTTCAAAGTAGAGAATTGGTGTCTGTACACACATAGGTGAATGAGCCACTCCGCATCTTGCATCTGGAGGATGATCCGGACTTTTCGGAGCTAGTCCGGTCGTTGCTCCAAAAGGAACGCATCTCCGCCGAGGTGATTGCGGCGGCCAACCGCGCCCAATTCGAGGCGGCCTTGGCCAAAGAGGCCTTCGATGTTGTTCTGGCTGACTTCTCGCTGCCCGGGTATACCGGCATTGAGGCGCTTCGGTTCTTCCGCCAGCGGTGCCGCGAGACACCTTTCGTGCTGATCTCCGGAACCATTGGTGAGGAAGCGGCGGTGGAAAGCCTCCGGGCCGGTGCCACCGATTACGTGTTGAAGCAGTGGCCCGAACGGCTGGTACCAGCCTTGCGACGCGCGATTCAGGAGGCCAGGGAACGAAAACAGCGCCGGCAAGCCGAGACCGAATTGCATCGTCGCGAAAAGTATTTTCGCGCGCTGACGGAGAACACTCTCGACATTCTGAGCATCCTGGATGCGCAAGGCATCTATCTATACAACAGCCCTTCTCTCAAGCGCGTTCTGGGCCATGACCCAAAGGAATTGGCGGGCCAATCCGCTTTCCCTTTAGTCCACCCGGAGGATCTTCAACGGGCCGAAGCGGCGTTTGCCCAAGCGATCGCCCAACCTGAGCGAACGGTGCGTCTGGAATTCCGGTTTCGTCACCAGGACGGTTCCTGGCGTTATCTCGAAGCTGTGGGCCAAAGTCATTTATCCGATGCGGAAATCGGCGGCGTGGTTATCAACAGCCGGGACGTGAGCGACCGCAAGAGCGCCGAAGGCGAGCTGCGCGATTTAGAGGATCAACTGCGCCAGTCTCAAAAGATGGAAGCCGTCGGCCGCCTGGCGGGCGGCGTGGCTCATGATTTCAACAACATTCTGACCGTCATCCACGGCCATGCGTCGTTGCTGAGGCAAAATGCCGGCCTGACCGGCTCGGCGGCCCGCTCGGCGCAGCAAATTAGTGAGGCTGCCGAGCGAGCGGCTGCGCTCACTCGGCAATTGCTTGCCTTTAGCCGGCGCCAGCTCATTCAGCCGCGCCGGTTGAATATGAACCAGGTGGTTAGCGAAATCAGCAGCATGCTCGGGCGTGTCCTCGGTGAAGACATCGCCTTGCGGGTCAATTATTTTCCCAAGCCGGCAATAATCCATGCTGATGCGGGCATGATCGAGCAGGTGCTGCTCAACTTGTCAATCAACGCGCGCGATGCCATGCCGAAAGGTGGAGTGTTGACTATCGGCATCTCGGTCGTGGAAACCGAGCCCAGGCAATGTGCCGCCCACGCGGAAGCCCGCGCCGGCAAGTTCGTTTGCCTTTCGGTAAGTGACCGGGGTTGCGGCATCGACCCGCAACACCTCAGCCGTATTTTCGAACCATTTTTCACCACCAAAGAGGTTGGCAAAGGCACCGGTTTGGGCCTCGCGACAGTCTACGGAATCGTCAAACAGCACCTTGGCTGGATTGAAGTGGAAAGCAAACCTAACCAGGGCGCCACCTTCAAGGTTTTCCTTCCATACGTGGAATCCGAGGCGGCCGCAGTCCCCGAGCAGCCGCCCGAGAGCACCGTCCGCGGAGGCACAGAAACCATCCTCGTGGTCGAGGATGAAACCCCGGTGCGTAACCTGGTTTGTGAGCTCCTGGCGGGGTATGGCTACAAGACCATCGCGGCAGAATCCGGTGTCAAGGCCTTGCAACTCTGGCCATCCTGCAGGGACAAAGTGGACCTCGTGCTCACCGACCTGGTCATGCCCGATCGGCTCAATGGTCGCGAGCTGGCAGAAAAACTCTGGGCGGAACGCCCCCAGCTAAAAGTAATCTTCACTAGCGGCTACAGCGCGGAGGTGGTGGGCAAGGATTTCGTGCTCCGCCCGGGGATTCACTACCTCCAGAAACCTTATCCTCCGAACAGGCTAGCCGAAAAAGTCCGTCATTGCCTGGATTCAAGCTCCGGGACCAACTGAGATCCCTTGGAACGTGCTTTGAAAAATGCTTTTGGCAGCAAGACGCCGCCAAAACCTACAGGCATGTGCAGGGCGAGTTCCGGCCCTACAGGCCTCAAGAGACCCTTTGGTTCCCTTTCCTGGGCCTCCGCTTCGCTCCAGGCCTTCACATCACGGGCTTTCAGCCCTTAACTCGCTCCGAGCGAAAATCATGCCAAATGTTCTTGAGTTCTGATTCGGCTCGCCTAAAATAGCCCCATGGCACAGGGTTTGCAATTATCACAACGGCTGACG
>Ga0210409_10002638_pt1 | contig 21084 bp, 18 predicted proteins | sample IncBWH17MmetaG_FD_161649 | JGI IMG/M metagenome (GOLD analysis project Ga0210409, IMG submission 161649) | Forest soil microbial communities from Barre Woods Harvard Forest LTER site, Petersham, Massachusetts, United States - Inc-BW-H-17-M | ecosystem: Environmental > Terrestrial > Soil >...
AAACTGGCGGCATGCGCTCGCCCCTCCGGCGCCCGCCTGTCACTGGCTGACAACGTTGGGTGCGTTCGCCTAGTGCTGATTTGGAACAATGCAGGCCGAGGGCCGTCTTTGGAGGAAAATACGTGAGGTTCCAATGCTCAGGTGCGTATTTCCGGGGACTAGAGAGTGACGAATTGACCAATTCTAGAAACAAAGTGAAACAAGCTCACTGATCAATTCATACGGATATCAGTAGAAATCGCCGGCAATGCTCCGAGATTCGGAATTCGGAAAGCCGGAAGAACATTGGCCTTCGAAAATTGCAGTCTTAACATGCATATTGGTACTTATGTTAGCCGGCAGAAAAAGCCCGAGATGCAGCGGCGCTGCACGGCGCGATCCGGAGCGCACGCGAGGGCGCTTGTTACGGGCGGCCTTCCAGGAGATGCACCGCTCAGGATTTCGAAGCGCTGACCTGCACTTCATTTTGGCCACAGCAGGAGTGAGGAAGGGCGCGTTGTACTACCAGCTCTATAACAAAGAAGCCCCCGGGTATGCGGTAGTGGACGAGATCGTCGCGAGTCTTAGGCGCGAAAAGTGGGTGCGGTCGTTGCAGAACGCGAAGAATCCTATCGAGACCTCGATCCGCATTTGTTCAGTCCGCATCGGAAGCCGGAAGGCCTCCAGCGCGGCTGTCCGCTGAATAACCTGTCCCAAGAGATGTCGCCCCTCGATGCGGGATTCCGCAAGCGGACGGCGTTTGCGCTTCCTTGCCCCAGTCCCGACCGGTGGAGATCATGTTGATGAGATTCACAAAACACAGAGGAATGGAACGGAGCGGGAACTTTTTGCTTTCTTGTGACATTAAAGAAGCATGAACGATGTGAAAAAATGGCGCAGAAGGATTGAGCGGATTGAGCTGACGCACCGACTATGACTAGCGACGAAGCCTTGATGATGGAATTCCAGGGCGGATCGCGCGCAGCCTTCGAGGAGCTGTTTGCCCGCTATCGCAAGCCACTGTACGGCTTCTTCGGGCGCCGGCTGAACAACCCCGAGCGGGCGGAGGATCTCGTTCAGGAAACTTTCCTCGCGGTGATCCGCGCAGCCTCCCGCTATGAGCCGCGAGCCTTGGTTCGGACGTATCTGTATGGCATTGCGTTGAAGTTGCTGGCTGCGGAACGGCGCAAGTTCTTGACGAGTAGCAAATCAGGGCAGTCCGCTCCGGAGCCTAAAACTGACGGAACTCCCGAGCGCATGCTCTGGGTTCGGCAAGCCCTGGAAAAGCTGGATGCGCCGGAGCGCGAAATCTTGATGCTGCGCGAATACGAACAGCTGAGTTACTCCGACATTGCCGAGCTGTTGCGAATTCCCGTAAATACGGTCCGTTCCAGGCTTTTTCGATCCCGTCTCGCATTGAAGAGTTACCTAGAGTCGGAGGCTAAATCCAATCCTGCCCTGAGAGCGAGCGCCGGGCAGCCGCACCCAGGAAGACGAGGCATGCAATGAGCACGAACAGACATCCGATCGAACAGGAAGAACTCATGGCTTATCTCGACGGCGAACTGCCTACGGACCAAGCCACTGAGGCCTTGTCGCACCTGGAACTGTGTCCGGAGTGTCAGACCCTTGTTGCCGATTTTCGGGGTGTTTCCCAAGAACTGATGGCCTGGGAAGTTGAGTCACCAGAAGTAGGCATCCCCTTGGAGATCAACACGGCGCTTGGGGAGCGCCTCCAGAAGCGGGAAGCGGCAAAGATCAGCTCGCCGAGATTGGAAAACAGAGTGATGACGAGCCGCTGGGTCTGGGCTGGAGCCTTGGCCATCGTCTGCGTGGCTGTGGGACTGACGTTAACGCTTACCAGCCGCAATCGGAATGAGGATCGCTCGACAGCGTATCCAAGCATGGCTTCGATCGAACAATACCTGATGCCGGATCGCAACGCCGAGATCGCCATGGCGCGAAGCGCTGCCCCAGAAGCTATATCCGCCGATGCAAAGATCCTGGTCCTCGGGTGGCGGGGCTATGAGACCGCCATCGAAGGAAAGAACGGTTTTGTTTGTATGGTGGAACGATCTTGGATGTCCCCATTCAACTCCGCGGAGTTCTGGAACCCCAGGGTGCGTGTGCCGCTCTGCTTCAATCCGGGAGCCGCGCGATCCGTTCTGCCTCTCACGATCAAGCGGACGGAGATGGTATTAGCTGGGTTGTCGAAAGCTCAGATGATCGACAGCATCAAGGCCGGATTCGACAATAGAGAGCTCCAGATACCGGAGCCGGGCGCGATGTGTTACATGATGTCGCGGGCAGGCTACCTTAATGACGCCCTTGGACACTACGTACCTCATCTGATGTTCTACTTTCCACTGATAGACAAATCCTCCTGGGGTGCGGATCTGCCCGACTCGCCGGTCACGCTGAATCCGCAGTTTCGGGACGGTCCGGAGCCTATCACCGAGTTCGTGATCCCGGTTGGCAAATGGTCGGATGGAACGGCTGCACCGGCTATGTAGGAATGTCCGTATCGAAGGGAAATCAATGAACCGAAAGATGGTCAGGACAATCACATTAGGAACTTTCGCGTTGCTTGCCGTGCTATGCGCGGCGCGGCTAGGACGCGCGGCAGACGCCAAAACACCGTATCCCAGCATGGCTCCGCTGGATCAGTACCTTATGCCGGACCGAAATGAGATTGCTCTGGCACGGTCGGCGGCTCCGCCGTCCATTTCCAGCGACGCCACAGTTATGGTTCTCGGAAGGCATGGTTATGAAACTGCGGTGGAAGGCAAGAACGGCTTTGTCTGCATCGTAGAACGCGCATGGATGGGCGCGTTCGACAGTCCTGAGTTTTGGAACGCTAAGAATCGGGGTCCCAGCTGCTTTAATCCGCAGGCCGCACGATCTGTTCTGCCAATCACTTTGAAGAGGACAGACTTGGCATTGGCGGGGCTGTCCAAAGATCAGATCATGGACGGTATCAAAAAGGCATTTCAGAACAAGGAGTTGCCGGCCCTCGAGCCGGGCGCGATGACCTATATGATGTCGAAGCAAGGGCGACTGAACGACCGCGCCGGGCACTGGGTTCCCCATCTCATGTTTTACGTTCCCGTGACCGACAATATGACTTGGGGGGCAGACATGGCTGGCTCCCCGGTTCTTACGAATCCACACTTTAATGGTGCTCCGGAGCCAGTGACCGAGTTCATGGTTCCGGTATCGGAGTGGTCGGACGGAACGCCCGCGGACACGGATTCTCGCGCTCACTGACAGTCGAGCTCAATTAAAGAAGATGAAATCGGATCAGGCGGCTTTCATGGAAAAAGCTGCAGGACCACAGTAGCTGAGACTCAGGAGAGCACAGATGAAAGAAAGACCTTCCCGATGGGCTGTCGCGTTCATACTGCTGTTGTCCAGCGCACCAGCCTACGCCCAGGACGCGTGCGAACGCCTGACTGCGGCAAAGATTCCCAACACCACGATTACGCTTGCGCAGACGGTTGCGGCGGGCACGTTCAACGGTCCTCCCGCGCCGTCTAGCGGCACCGAACTCTCGCTTTTATATAAGAGTCTTCCGGCATTCTGCCGCGTCGTTGCCGAGGCGAAGCCGACCTCAGACTCCGACATCAAACTCGAAGTCTGGCTTCCGGTCTCGGGATGGAATGGCAAGCTACAAGGGATCGGCGTTGGCGGATTCGCTGGATCGATTGACGATGTGCAACTCGCAATGTCGGTGAAGGCGGGGTACACCGCGACGGCGACTGACACCGGCCATACGGGATCTCCGATCGATGCGGGCTGGGCGATGGGGCACTCGGAAAAGATTATCGATTACGGTCATCGCGGAATTCATGAGATGACGCGCGTCGCCAAGACAGTAATCGCGGCTTATTACTCCAAGCCTCCGCAGCGCTCATACTTCGCCGGATGTTCCGGCGGCGGGCGTGAGGCGTTGATGGAAGCTCAACGTTATCCCGAGGACTATGACGGAATCTTAGCCGGCGCTCCCGCGAACTACTTTACTGCTCTGCTCGCGACTTTTGCTTATGACACCCAGGTCCTGACGATGGATTCGGCCAGCTTCATTCCTCCGGCAAAGATTCCCACGGTTGCAGCGGCGGTGAACGCCGCGTGCGACGAGGTGGACGGCGTGCACGATGGGATTCTGAACGATCCGCGGCAGTGTCACTTCGATCCCGCGACGATCCAGTGCAAGGGAGAGGATCCCGACAAATGCCTGACGGCTGCGCAGGTCACTGCGCTGAAGAAACTCTACGCGGGAACACTTGATTCCAAAGGGCACGTGGTTTACCCCGGCTATCTACCCGGCGCCGAAGAGGGCCAAGGCGGCTGGGGACTCTGGATCACCGGCCCGGCACCCGGGAAGAGTTTCATGGCATCTTTCGGCAACGGATTCTTTTCCGACTTTGTATTCGGGAAGGCCGATTGGGACTATAAGACCTTCAGGGTCGATGCGGGACTGAAAGCAACCAACGATAGAACCGCGCAGGCCCTGAACGCTACAGATCCCGACCTCAAGCCATTCAAAGCCCGCGGAGGAAAGTTGGTTCTCTATCACGGCTGGAATGATCCAGCGATCACACCGTTGAACACGATCGACTATTACGAGAGCGTCATCAAGAAGATGGGGCAACAAGATGTCGACTCATTCGTCCGCCTCTACATGGTGCCGGGCATGCAACACTGCGCCGGAGGCCCGGGGGCCGGATTCGTTCGGAGCGGTCTATGATCTGAAGTTCGACGACCCGCAGCACAGTGTGGACGCGTCTTTGGAGCAGTGGGTGGAAAAGGCCACGGCGCCGTCAATAATTATTGCTTCGAAGTTCGAGGGCCAGGACCCAACGCACGCGAAGATGACGCGGCCTCTATGCCCGTATCCGCTGGCAGCGAAGTACAAAGGCAGCGGCGATCCGAATGACGCCGCGAACTTTGAGTGCGAGCGGCCGAAGAAATAAGCTGGATTTTCTGGCCGGCGGACACGGATTCTCACGCGCACTGACGTCGATCTCAACGCGAATTCAAGGCATGACCCATGCGAAGAAGATCGGTGAATCTTAAGGCTCTCCGATCCCGAGCGGTCAGGCAAAACGTGTACCCCGGACGGAACAGGGATAGATGAGGAAACCATGCGCGTGTTGATCGTGGATGATGAGCCCCTGGCCCAAACGGCTCTGGCCAATATCCTGTCGGCAAGGAGCGACGTAGAGCATTTCGATTCGGCCAACGATGCGATCGAAGCGCTCGAGAAATTGGCCACGGACTCTTACGATGTTTTGCTTCTCGACATCGATCTGGACCTGTCGGGCTCTCAACTCGTAGTCCAGCTTCGGGAACGAGACCTTCCGTTGCCGTCTATCGTGTTTGCAACGGCACACGTTGAACACGCGCTCGCAGCCTTCGAGAGGCACACCGTAGACTACGTGCGAAAGCCTTTCTCGAACGAAAGCATCAACGAAGCGTTGGATCGGGCCGATCGGAGAGCAAAGGGCGAGCGCGCCGCAAAATTGATAGAAGCTTTGCCGCAGTTGCAGAAGCTGTCTTGTCCGGGTCGCCCGATGATCGCAATCAAGGCTAAAGGAAGGATTCTGTTCATCAATCCTGGAGATGTGGTCGCAGTTCAAGCTGAGGGCAATTATGTATCGTTGCAGCGGGAATCGGACTCCTATCTTCTGCGCGAGTCGATCTCGAGGGTGGCAGAAAAGCTGAAGCCCTACGGATTCATTCGGATCCATCGATCTGCGCTCGTGAATACCTCGTTTGTTATAGAGATCAAGCCGTACCCCACGGGAAAGTATGGTCTCCGCGTTAAAGGCGGGAAGGAATACGCAGTTACCCGCGGTTACACGAAGAATCTCAAACCCCTCACAGAATTCCGGATCGGTAGCGGTAAGTTCCTTGTTGAATAGCCTACTCCTAGGTCACCATGGCAATTGCACGGACACTCTTTGGCACGTAACGCATTGGTGGACTCTTCGTAAGGGCAGGGATGTGCATTGCTTTTGGCGAAGACCGCCCCGCCACTTCCTGTGATATTCCGACTGTAACCACCTTAGATCGTGGTTATGCGGCGGCCACAATTGCAGATGGCGAGCTGCGACTGAGTGTCGGACCCGAGAGCATTCTAACGACCACGACGGTCGCGGATTTGTATTTCGATATAGCAAGCCCGGGGATCCCGGAAAAGTCTAGTCCCGCCCTTCCAATTCCCTCACTTCACGTTCGCGCTTGCGCTGCGGACGACCACCCATTTGCCTGCGCGCTTCTCAAGGAGATCCATCCAGACACCCTCACCGCTATCGTCTTTTCCGTCCCGGATCCTCTTTTCGGTGACACCGCCATGGGTCGCGGCAACATCGCCGAACACCTGCACGTCGATAGGCCCTAGTTCATACGACACCAGTTTGTCGCTGCCGGATTTAAAGCCCTGTAGGAGCTTCTGCTTAGTGATAATCTTGCCGGAGGTCATTCCGATGGTTGCCCAATCGTCGGCGAAGATCTGATTGAGCTTGTCGATATCGACGGCCACCATTGCATCCCCCATATCCCGCTCGATTTTCGCTACAGCCGCGATAACGACCGGGTCGTTTGATGGCACAGGAGCGTCAAGGCCCTTACCCATTGCCGCCGCTCCTCGGATGCTAAGGCCCGCCCAACATACTAAGGCTGAGAACAACAGCAACACTACGAACCACCTCGTAAAAGTGCTCTTCATGTCCTGCTCCTTTGCTGATTTGCCGATTTGCCGACGACCGCGGCTCCTATTCGGTTTAGCGGAATTAGCGTCTTGAATCCAAGAACACAGGGCAGGCTACTATTTGGGCAGTATCTCGCCCAAGATCCATTAACATCAGAAAATTTAGTGCCATTCTCGGGTGTTGTCGCCAGCCCTCAATTTCATTGGGAAAAAGAACTATATTAGCGCCGCCGCCAGGCGTCGAATTCCTTCTCCAATGTCTCGTTCCCGCAAAGGCGCATACCCAAGAACGACGCCGGTGCGCCCTGGAGGTTTGGTATAGAACGGATCCACCAGGTATAGCCCGACGCCGGCCTTTTCGGCTTTGCCGTGCACATCCGCGATTCGTCCGCCATTCCTCCCTTTCAACCAGACGAGAAGATGAAGCCCGGTATTGGCACCGCAAACTTCGGCCCTATCGCCGAACTCCTTGCCGACGGCGGCTACCAATGCATTTCGGCGCGCGCCGTTCGAGGCGTTGGTCCGATGAAGATGGCGGTCGAAGTGGCCCTGGCTGATGAAATCCGCGAGGGCGAGTTGTTCCAGGGCGGCGTTTCCCGTATCTCCAATCGCTTTCGCCGTCGCAATCGGTTCCACCAGGGATTCAGGCAGAACCAGATATCCCAGCCTCAAAGCCGGAAATAGGATTTTGGAGAACGTTCCCATATATATCACGCGGCTTTCCTGGTCGAGTCCGGCCAGTGCCTGGAGCGGAGGTCCATCGTAACGATACTCACCGTCATAATCATCCTCAGCAATGAATGCCCCTTCGCGCCGGGCCCAATTGAGAAGCTCCAGGCGTCGCGTGATTGGCAGGACTACGCCAGTCGGAAATTGATGAGATGGAGTTACGTATGCCAGACGAAAAAGGCTTTTCTGCTTCTTCGCCGTTGGGACCTGGATGCCCTGATCGTCGACCGGCGAGGTGACCAACTCAGCTCCCGCAGCCATGAATGCGCATCGTGCGCCTGTGTAGTGAGGCTCCTCGATCAGCACTCTGTCGCCCGGATTCAATAGAACTGGACTGATCAGATCCAAGGCCTGTTGCGTTCCGTTTACGATTACAACTCTTTCCGGGTTTGCATCAACTCCCCGCAGGCGTCGAAGGCGATTCGCGATGGCTTCCCTCAGTTCCAGTCGTCCCTGTGGAGGGCCGTAGTCGAGATGACGCAGATTGGCATGGCGGGCGCGCGAACCTAGCAGCCTGCACCAAAGCGCATAGGGCAGATCACCAAAGGCAGCACGACCCGGACGGAAATCGTACCGGATGTGCGGTGGCGTGAGTTCCCAGGACAAGCTGCGCAATCCCAGGCTGTTGGTTACTTTTCGTGCGGCGCTTAGGATTCTGGCTCCCGGAAGAGAGAGAGGGACGCCGGTGCGAGCGGAGGTGTGCCTCTTGCGCTCCGATTTCGAGGAAATAAAGTGACGCGAACCCGGCGGCAGAACAGATGCAACAACTGTCCCAGCAGCACCCAAACGTGCCTCAAAGTATCCTTCCGCCAGCAGTTGCTCGTAAGCCAATACCGCAGTGTTTCGCGATATTTTCAGAAGGTCAGCGAGGGCTCGGGCTGAAGGAACCCGTTCACCCGGAAGCAGGGTCCGGCTCAGGATGTCCTTACGAAAGGCTCGGTAGACCTGATGATATAGTGGGCCCGCTCCATCAAGCTGTAACACAATGGCCTAATTCCAACATGAAAATTCAAATATGAAAAGCACCCACCTGGAGAGACTATTCTAGGCGTGTTCACGCCCGTGCTCGCCGAAAACGGGCAAAGACACGGGAAGCGCGGCTTTGCTTTCATGCCAAAGGCTTAGATGGTCGCTCTCGGAAACTATTGCCGAAACCAACACTAGCGATTCTTCACGGGCAATTCCAGAAACGATGATCGTCCCGTCTCCCGATATACGGTCCAGGTAGGTGTGCCCGTGGCTGGATACCTCTGGAACAAACTTGCATCCGCGCCCGCAAGAGACATTCGAATCGAGTGTCCCTTCCGCAACAACACCGATGTCGGAAACAGTGAGAAGCGAATTGTCGCGACCTCACCAGGTTTCATCGGTTCTGCGTCTGCCCGCAGAAAACTGTGCGCTGGACCGAGCAGCTGATACGGCAAGCTCCTCGGATCCACCTCCTTTCGATGGATCACGCGGAATATTCCTTCATCGAGATAGGTCACGCGTCCTGTCGGCGCCACATCTTCTAGGTAGGCGTGAATCGCACCATCAGTCGTGGTAGAGTCCATCTCAAGGGTCAGCACCGGCGAGCCGGTGATCTCGGCGTCGGCGTCAAGTGGAGCACTCGTGTACGTCAGAAGCTTCTTGTCCTCTGTCGCGCGATCCGGATACACCACATCTCCGCCACCTAACTGCGTGTGCCAACGCGTTTGCGTGCCGCTTGATGCCGTAAAGTCCACGGTGTAGGAGTCTTCGCCTCCCCGCGTCGTGGGAGCGTTCGACGTCAATGTTCTTCCTTCACCGAAGTACAGCCGCTCGCTCGACAATCCTTCTGGCGGCCAGACTTTCGTAGTGTGCCATTTTCCCTCGCCCATCGTGTAGTACTGAATGACTGATTCGATCTTTGCCCAGGGTTCGCTGCGAAGCGTCCGGTCGAAGAAGTCTGCCTCCATTTTGAACTGCTCTTCTCGCGTCGGCACCGGCGGCAGGTGCTTCTCTGCAAACTGATCTACGTTGAAGCTGCCCCCATGAGAGAGCGGCCCGATCACCACCTGTTGCGGGTTTGAGAATGTGCGGTACCGCATGAGCGCACCTTGACAGGGGTTGGCGTCCAACCAGCCGCACCACACCATCATCGGCACATTCGAAGCTTCAATCTGCTTGCGCAGCCCGTACGGACTAATGTCGGCAAAACGAATGGCGCCCATCTCTGTGGCCAGGACATCATCGCGGAACTCAGCCTTACCCACTGCCTCCGCAACGTTCAGGTTGTGATGCTCTCTCACGAGTTGCGCGAGATGTTCCCCATTCCGGTCGGCGTCGACACGCAGGACTCCCGGAATCATCTGACGATCCTTCCAGCAGTCCCATCCTTTCACCTCATCGGCGCCACACACGTCGTCGCGGTCCAACGCTGCCACCAGTTTGCTCCATTGCTCGATGAATCCGCGGAGTGCAACTCCACCCGGCTGGATCAGCGCCTGCGAATCCAAGTCATCGTAGAGCGGCATCACGGCAAGAATCGCGGGCTGATTAGCCGCGGCCGCCAGTTCGGCTGTGTTGCCGTCATACGACACTCCGAAGGTTCCAACGCGCCCATTGGACCAGGGTTGCTGCGCCGCCCACGCCGCCACTTCACCCATATCTGCTATCTCGGCAGGTGAGTATTCCACCACGCGGCATCCACCCGAGGCTCCGCTTCCTCGCGCGTCAACGATGATTACTGCTAATCGTCGCTCGTTAAAATACGCTCTTTCCTTGTCCACAAGGCTCGACGGATTCGTGAAGTGCAGCGCCACCATCATCCGCAATGCCCACCCTATCTGCGGTCCGCGCCAATAGCGGGTGCTCCGCATCAAAACCGGCACTCGCTCTCCCGTTTTTAAATCGGGCGGAAGGAGAATGGTCACGGCGATCTCGACGCCGTCGCGCATCTTGACGTACACCGAAGTGCTCTGGCGGTACCCTGCGGGTGTCACTTCCGAGCCGGGGAGTTTCGTGGCTGCGGTCGCAACCGCCACACCCACGGCCGCAGCCAGCAGTGCCGCAACCAAGGCCAATCCAATCCACTTCAGCCATCGCCGCATATCTCCACCTCACTGCGCGTGTCGGTCTTGAACTCGTTTCGCTGGATGTTTCCTTAGTTCTCGAGACCGTTGGTGCATCCGCAGTTTGGCTTTTGATTCCGAAAGCGACTCAATCAAAAAGCGCGCGATCTCAGGAAACCGCTTCCGCGACTCGGGCACGCGTTGCCCCCGTGCCACAAAGCCCAGCCATACCAGATAGAAGAGTTCTATGCGGTCGCGACCGCCGAGGAAATGCTTCAGCAGCTGAATCCGTTCCTCCTCGGCCTTGTTTACCCGGCGGGCTACTTCCCGGTCGACGGATGCCCACGCAAAAATCGCTGCATCCGACGGTACCTTCCCCTCCTCGCTCAGCCTTGCGCGCTGCTCCAGCAAGCGCACCAGTCTATGGACTTTTTCGCGCCCCGATCTGTGGCCCACTTGCGAGAGCATCTCCGGCACCTCGCTTTCCCATTCGCGGAGCAGCAACTCGAGCAACTCATCGCGGTCCTCGAAATGCCAGTAAAAGCTTCCTTTGGTGACACCGAGATCGCGCGCCAGCTTTTCAACCCGCACCGCTTCCAGGCCGCCTCGCAGCAATGCCAGCCGGGCCGCGCGCAACCAATCTTCCCGTCCGAGTCCTCTATCCATACGGCTCCGTATAGTATGGCGAAAACTTGCCAATGTCAATACGGTGCCGTATGGTAAAAACCGTTCGTCGACATCCGATTACGCGCCATGTACTTGCCATGCAGATCGCCGCTGGGAAACACCTGCCACAGAGAGGCGGCGATTCCGGCGACAACTCCCACACGGAGAAAGATGTGTGCGTGCTCCACGAACTTTTGCTGCAGCAAATAGAATGCGCCCACACTCGCCATCACGAATGCGCCTGTGACCACGGCTCCGCTCATGTTGTGTGCGTACTGAATCAGCGCCCACGGGTTAGTCAAGAGTCCCCAGAAGCTGGAAACACTGAACCCTCCACTGGACAGGCGCGTATAGGCCACTGGATGCTGCATCCATGGGTCGGCGACGATGATAAAGAACCCTGAGATCCATGATCCGAGGAACACCAGGAACCCAGCCCACCAGTGTCCCCATTTCCCCAGGCGTTTTTCGCCGTACAGAAACAGCCCCAGGAACGCCGACTCCAGAAAGAAAGAAAAAGTGCCTTCCATGGCCAGCGGCTGGCCGATAACGCCTCCGGTAAGGCGCGAGAACTGCGCCCAGTTGGTGCCGAACTGAAATTCCATAGGGATGCCGGTGCCACGCACGTCAGCTCGTGGGACACCGGCTTTTCGGCAAAGCGTTGGAATCAGCACATCATTCAGATAGCCCTGGCCAATCACGGTCAATCGGTACAGGAACAAGAATTCGACCATCTCCCCGGTTTTTGGATCGGATTGCTTCTCGCCTTGGGGACGTACTTTTTCCCATGCGTTAATCGCTTCTCCAACGATCGGGTCAACTGGCTTGGTGAAAGCCGTTGAAGTCTTGTTGACAGGGACCTCCAGCATGCAAACTGAGCTTCTGGGAAGTTTTTCCGTCGCGCCGGGAATCGATACTTCTTCCTTCTGCCCTCGGATACAGCCCAATCGCAGGCGCACAATCTCGTTGTTCCGCAATCCGGCGAAGAGCCACGTGAGGAAGAGCGCTTTGCACATTTCTACTGGATAGCTATTCTCGGGACCCTGGCGGCGCTTGGGGAGATCTTCCGCCGTGAGATTTAGCCCGGCCCACACCAGCTTGGCCCAGACATCGTCGGAAATGATCCTCGGGTTGGGCCCAATCTTCGCAAGCACGCTCTTTGGCGTCATAAAGCTGCGAATCGGGTCAAAGCGTCGTGGGATCATCTCCCACTCTTGCAGTGCCCGCACCGCATGGCATGCGCCAAGTGCAGTTTCTACATGCCGAAGAACTCATCGAAGTCTCAGTTGCTCGAAGGCAAGAGCAACCTCCTGCGACTGAGCCAAGAGATTCCCCTCAGTAATCAAGAAGTCGCTGAGATCAATGATGGGGTTGACGCGGTAGACAGGCTGCTTAAATTGCTTGCTGATGTGGCGACGCCCGCCGGCCCAACCCCCCGCCAACTTAATCAGCCGCGCTAATTCGGATCGGGGCTCGAATGCTGGACTCCTCGCTGCCACACGTGGTCAATGAAGGTTATCCTCTGGTTAGTCACAGGACGAGTCGCAGCCCAGGAGAGAACATGCCTTACTTTGGTTATGCCGGATTTTAGAGTTTCCGGTAATGCAAGAGCGAACTCCCTGATAATGAAGACGTCTCACCATGAGCGGAAGTTGCAATAACGACAACCAAAACATAGGGCGCGAAACAGCTCTCGAACAACGTCAAGGCCCCTGGGATACAGGCCTATTAGGATTTGCCTTATTTTTGGCCCTTGTAAGCTACCTGCCGACGCTGAAGTATGGCTTCGTGTTCGATGATGTACCACAGATTGTCGAGAACCCCGCCATCAAGTCTTGGAGCTACTTGCCTCAGTATTTTACTGCTCACGTTTGGGCAGGAGTTTTTCCAAGTTATAGGGGCAGCTTCTACCGTCCTGTTTTTCTGCTCTGGCTACGAGTTAACTACTTGCTGTTCAATCTCACGCCATGGGGTTGGCATCTCACAAGTCTGTTGGTGCACTTGGCGGTGGTCTGGGTCTTTTTCTTTCTTGTACGCCAGTGGACTGCTGACGGCATGGTTGCCGGTTGGGCAGCGCTCCTCTTCTCTGTTCACCCCATTCATATCGAAGCGGTCGCATGGGTCTCGGCTGTGCCGGAGATACAGTTCTCGTTGGCAGGCATGGCAGCGATTTGCAGCTTTGTGCGGTTCCGGCGAGAGCAGCGCAACGTCTTTTTCTACTCGGCGCTAGTTTTGTACGCTATCGGCCTTTTGGCGAAGGAGACCGCGGTCATCATCTGGCCGCTGATTGTTGCTTGCGACCGCTGGCTTGATCGGGGTTCCCGCTCCGACGTCAACCCGACAGACCGGTTCACCACGATCAAGGTGCAAGTTCCGTTCGCAGCGATTACCGCAGTCTACTTTGGGCTAAGGTTCTACGCGCTACGTGGACTAGGAGGGGACGTTACACATACTCTCACTGAAGTGGTGCGCCTATCGCCGGGCCTGATCTGGTGTTATCTTCAGAGGCTCATTGCTCCTTTCGCGCTCTCCGAGATGTATTTTGGGGCAGAGGACGTTTCGTTCTCATCCGCGCAATTCCTCGCTCCTCTGTTTGCTGTCTCCATTGTGAGCATGTCGCTCATCTATTGGGGACGAAAATCGAAAGTCGCCGGGTTTTCGGCATTGTTGCTAGGCCTCTCTCTCGTACCGCCGTTGCTAGGAGTAATGGTCTTCCCGCGCCACGAACTCTCCCACAATCGGTATGCGTATTTTCCATCTGCAGGAGCATGCATCTTGTTTGCGTTGGCATTGCAGCGAGTATCGCAGTTGCGGCAGGCCGATCGCGGGCTGAAAGGACGCTGGCTCGCCACTATAATCGCAGCATGTGTGGCACTCGTACTGGCTATTTCCGTGCGGGCTCAGGAGCAGCCGTATCACGACAACGTCGCACTCTTCTCAAAAGCGGTCCAGCTCTCTCCAGAAAGTGCCGCCGCGTGGGGACTCCTGGGAGAGGAGCAAATGACGCTTGGACTCTACACGGACGGGATCGCATCTTTTCGGCGCGCACAAGCGTTAGAACCTGGTGCGCTCCTCAATAACTATAGGCTGGGTGCGGCCTACTACTTGTCGCAAGACATGGCAAACGCCGAAGCCTTCTTCCAGCGCGCTTTGGACACTTATCACGATGGGAACGTTGTGACGTACGACTACGCCCTCTACCGCCTCGGTTTGACGCAGTACGCGCAAGGCAGGATGCACGAAGCCGAAAGCACACTACGGCGAGCAATTCATATTCAGCCGAAGGGCTTTGGTTATCACCTGGCCCTTGGTGCAGTTTTCAAATACCAGGGCAAGCTGCTCGAGGCCAAAGAACAATTCGAAATGGAGTTGCGGCTTGGGCCAGATGGCGAAGCAACAGCACTGCTCCGGCAAGTGGAACAACAATTGGGCGCTAGCGGCAGATGATTAGATAGGAGTCGAACACTCTCACGCTGAACTCGAAGAAAGCATCCCGAAAGCTGAACTTCATGTGAACTGAACGACCTGCTTGCTCTATTCTCTCCACTCGTTCGTTCGGGTTTCGTAACAAGAATAATTCACAGTTTAAAGATAACCGGCCGCCGCGTATATTTCGCTGTTCTCATTTGGGGCGGTGAGACCCATCACAAGGGTCTGGGGCCTTTTACCTGCCGTCGAACCTCCCCGTAACAACTCAGATTGGTATGGCTTCATGTCATTCGCCTGACACGAAGTGATGCGAGAAGTGTGCAGCGAGATCAAGACAAGGTCCCAGGAGGTCGATTGTGAAGAATATTCAGCGCCGCAGCAACGCACTCATACTCGTTTGCGTTTGTCTCAATGGACTTGCGTTTGCAAAATCGAACACCTCGACAACACTTTCCTCCTCTCTCAACCCTTCGACCTATAGCGCTACGGTGAAATTCACTGCCACAATCACGCCTTCGGGAGCGTCCGGCACGGTGACATTCAAGGACGGCACCACTACGCTGGGCACAGGCACGCTGAGTAGCGGCAAAGCCACTTACAGCACTTCCACTCTCGCCGTTGGATCGCATTCGATCACGGCCGTCTATGGCGGAGATTCGAATTACAACGGGAGCACATCGTCAGCTTTAAGCCAGACTGTGAACAAGGCGAACTCGACGACTACGGTTGCGTCCTCGAAGAACCCGTCCACGTTCGGTTCTTCTGTCACGTTTACTGCTACCGTTACTCCTTCAACCGCCACCGGGACAGTAACATTCAAGGATGGGAGCACAACCCTGGGCACGGGTACGCTGAGTGGCGGAAAGGCGACTTACAGCACTTTGATGCTGGCAGCAGGATCACATTCGATCACGGCTGCCTATGGTGGCAATTCAAATTACAACAGCAGCACGTCCTCGACACTAACGCAGACCGTCAATAAAGCAAGCACAACCACCACGGTCGCGTCCTCGGCAAATCCATCAGGCTACGGTTCATCCGTCACGTTTACCGCTATGGTCTCGCCTTCAGCGGCAACCGGGACTGTCACGTTCAAAGATGGCAGCACAACATTGGGTACAGCAAATCTCAGTGGTGGCAAAACTAGTTATAGTACGTCAACTCTCGCGATCGGATCGCACTCGATTACCGCAGTTTATGGGGGCGATTCTAATAACAACAGCAGCACGTCATCGACTCTGACCCAAAAAGTGGAGCAAGCATCTTCTGTGGCACTGTCTTCCTCAGCGAATCCCTCTCCGTCTAGCGCTGCCGTAACATTCACAGCGACTGTAACACCCTCAGCTGCGACTGGTACTGTGACCTTTTACGACAGCAGCACGGCGATCGGAACTGGCACGATCAGTGGCGGTGTTGCAACCTACGGTACATCCAGTTTGGCGATCGGTTTACACCTAATCACTGGCGTTTACAGTGGCAATAGCAGCTACGCGGGCAGCACGTCTCCAGTCCTTAACCAGAGCATTCTAGCGTTGACATCCATTTCGTTGAGCCCTCAGAACGTTTCAGTTCCCGTGGGAGCGAGACAACAGCTCACCGCTACGGGCACGTTTTCTGACGGTAGCAAAGGCAATATCACTGCAAGCGTTATGTGGACCTCGTCCGCGACGACAGTGGCGACAATTTCAAATGCGGGAGTGGCAACGATCCTCGACGAGGGTCCGACAACAATTCAAGGTGCTGTCGGGAGCGTGAACGGTTCTACGACTCTGACAGGCACGCCGTCACGATTCCGTTTCACGGGCAGCCTAATTAATGCGAGAGATACTTTCACCGCAACAGTCCTTCAAAGTGGCAAGGTTTTGATCGTTGGGGGAACCGGACCGCAGGCCAGTCTGGTTGCGATTTGCGAAGTTTACGACCCGACGACCGGAACCTTCTCAAGGACCGGCATTCTAAACGTTCCGCGCTTTAACCACACGGCAACACTTTTGAATAATGGCATGGTGCTCGTCGCAGGCGGTGAGGTTCCCGACGGCTCAGGAGGGTTTACAGAAAGTACCAGTGTTGAACTCTACGATCCGAACGCCGGAACATTTTCGATCACTCGTAGCCTGAATCAGTCTCGTAAGAACCATACAGCCACACTCCTCGGCAGCGGCTTGGTCCTGATTGCTGGCGGAAATGGCTTGAATGGGGATCCGGCCACAGCGGAACTCTTCGACCCCAGCGCAAACACCTTCTCGAACACAGGCAGTTTGAATACCCCGCGCGATATGCATACAGCGACGATTCTAAACGATGGAACGGTGTTGATCGCCGGCGGAGAACCCAGTCCTGGTGGCTCGGCTCTCGCCTCTGCAGAACTTTACAATCCGACGACCGGAACTTTCGCAACAACCGGTTCGATGAACACGGGAAGCATTAATCACACAGCCACACTACTGAACTCAGGCAAGGTTGTAATTGCAGGTGGCTCACCGCTAGCGTTCAGTGGGGCATTCGCCCGTGCAGAACTGTACGACCCAACAACCAAACTGTTCACGAATATTGGAAACCTCACCACGCCAAGGGCATCGTTCACGGCGACATTACTATCTGGTGGCAATGTATTGTTCGTTGGCGGATCGGATAACAATAGTCACATTCTGAGCACCGGAGAGCTATATGATCCAACTGCCGGAGCCTTTTCTCTGGCCGGTAACCTGAACAATGCTCGTGGGTTCCACGCCGCAGCGTCGCTTAACGGTCAGGTGCTGATTGCTGGGGGACTAGACACCGCAGCTCTTGATTTAAGCACCGCTGAAACCTATCAATCGACAACCATGGAGCCGCCAACACTTTCTCTCCGGATTACTCCCGCCCTGGCGAATATGCCGGTCGGTGGCACCCAAAAATTCACTGCTGTCGACAACTTTGGCTATCCGCGGTTGGATGTGACCTGGAGCGTGAGCGATCCGACGATTGCCACTCTCACAACCGACGAGGACAATGCAGCGATCCTGACGGGTGTCGCCGCCGGGCAAGTCACGCTCACGGTGAGCGCCGGTGCCGTCATGGCCCAGGAACAAGTGACGGTTCTTTCTCAAGCATCCTTCACAACGGGCACCACTATTTGGTCAGCTGCAGCGCCCTCTCCTGGATTTTCTGTTCAGCAGCTAGTCCAAGCGGCGCCGTCGGTCAATGGACCGGCTCTGTATGCAATCTCTACCAGTGCCGACGGGACGCAGTCGATTATTCAAGCCCTCCAGGCAGACGGCGAACAACTCTGGCAGGCACAAATGCCTCCCATCCTCAACACTAGCGTTCCAGATGCTTCTGGCGGGCTGATTGTGACAACCTGCGGGTCAAACAGTCCGATGTCCGTTGTCGATCTTGATGCGACGGGTCAGCCATTGTGGGCACAGTCAGCGCTTGGAGTGAATAATGGGAATGGGCTAACGTATCTCTGTTATCCTGCCCCGATCGCAGTCCGTGGTGATGGAGTAGCATTCATAACCGAACCGACGAATGCTGGTTTGCCATCCTTAACCACGGCATACCCGAGCGGATACATCTCGCAAGTTCAGTTCGCTCCCTCGACTGTAACGCTCAACGGAAGAACCACGCAGGTACAATGTTGCGTAGGACCGCCCTTGGTGAACACGGACGGCACAACGTATTTGGAATACGAAGTTCGCACCACCAACAACAACGTGATCACCTCTGATCTCTTGTATCTCTACAGCTCGTCCGGCTCTGCCGTTCTTCTAAGTTCCACGACGCAAGACGAAGCCTTGCTACCTGGGCCGATTATTCCTGACGGCCAAGGAGGAGTCTTGGCAACTTGGACTGTGTCGCCATCCCATTCTGTTCTGGCGTTCCCCTATCAGGCCGCTGACGTAACAAATGGATCCGTGGGGATACCCTACAACCTGCCTTTCAGCCCACAGAGCGTGACTCCATTTCAATCGCCAGCACTCGTTCTCGGCGAGAATGGGACTGTATTCGCGAGCGGCTCTACCACCGTTACCATCAACGGTGCTCAGATTCCCGTGGATCAGATCGCATCCTTCAATTTGAGTTCCGGCGCAACGAACTGGACCTATCAGGGAGCACAAGGGGCTCATCTGTCCATCATCGAAGCAACGCTGGGCAACGGATTAGCTGCGAAGAGCACTGATCAGAACGGCATAGATACGGTTTTGCTGTTCAACTCCGCGGGAGGCCAAAGTAATTCGATGCGAAGGGCTTTGCGCTCCGCTTCGAGGGCACTGGCTCTAGGGCCCCTTGGGTTATCTGGGTTTTCAAACATCGACTATTACTCGAACGGCTGGTGGGTAGGCACAGGTGGCGGAACTGCTGTTTCATTGCTTGGAAGTGTAATCCAGTCCGCGATGAGCTCGTTCCCCCAGATCAAAGGAAGCCATGGTAAGCAGAGCTCAGCTGCTCCCGTCATTGTCAACTTCGAAACAGTGGATCCTGTCGACAACCCAAGTACTTCCCAAACAGCGGCCGCCTTTCCTCAGCGCTACAGCAACACCAGCATCACAATCAATGGGACGAGCATTTCGCTCAGCCGGTTGACCGTTCCAAGCTTTAATATCTACGCAGATGCGAGCTTCCCTAACTATGTAAACCAAGTATTCAGACCGATAGATGCCGTGGCCTTCATCGGGCACAGTTTTCTGCTGACGGTAAACGGGAACGCATCTGCATGGGGGGTATGCTTTGGCCAGCAGGGTACCTACACGGACCCCGTATCAGGGTCTAGCTATCCCTTCTTTCCATGCTACGGGCCAACGTATACCGGCGCCATTTTGTACAGCAATTCTTATTACGAGCTCTTCGGGGGGAATCCGACGCTCGGTGGTAGCCAGGCCAAGATTATTTTCTGGGCAGCGTGCCAGCTCGGAACCGATATGCAAAACTTCATTGGTATTAGCAATTCCATGGCTGGTCGGGCTTTACTATTCCCTAGCAGCGCCACCACTGACATCGACCTAGATATGGGCGAATATGAGTGGCTACAGATCGTCGCTAATCTGGAAAGCGGACAGAACCTCAAGAATGCCGTTGCTAACGCGAATACTGCGACGGCCAGTAAGACATGGTACAAGCTAGTAAACGGAGTTAAGACGTCAGTCCCGGCTCAGGCCTGGACGGTAATCGGTGATAGTGGAAACGGTGGTGCGGGGATTCACTTCTAGGACAAACGATGGTTACACCCTTCTTTCGGATTCGCTCTCTTCGGGCGACGCTTGTGCTCGTACTTTTGTCGGGCTTGCTGCAACCCGCTATTGTAGCTGCCGACGACAGTTGCGGCTCAGTGAGTAGGCTGATAATCTCGCTTCGTTTCGCCCAAGTCCTCTATCCCGAGCTCAAAGGGAAGGAATTTGGTATTGCTGTCTCCCCCGGAACTGGAAGTTTCGTTGCCGGTCGCACCGAAGCAGACGACTTGGCTGTCCGTCTAGACGATGAGGGCCTATGGCACCCACCGGACGAAAAGCCGAATCAGTATTATGCTGGTCAAACTGAGGCAACGCGAACCAGCGGTATCGAGTTGCCACTGTATCTGTATTTCAGCTTCATCGACGTTCGCGGAACCCTCAAAGCGCGGCACCTTGCATGCCAACCGGTGCACTTTACCAGTGATGTTGGGCACATACAGATGGAAAAAGTGAAGTCCACACTCGCCCGCCACCCGGAGTGGTCGGACGCTCAAGAACTGGAGGTTGCTCGAAAGCTCGGATTGCGTTTCGGACCCGAGGACAAAAGTGCTCTTTTGCGGCTGATTCCCCTAAAGGAACTCAGCTCGTTCTACGGTCCACTGAAGATCAAGAGCGCCACATTTTCAATGAATGCTGGGACGAAGTGCGCGGGATGCTCATTTGCAGGCCCTGCGTGGTACATCTCGGCAGCAAAAGTCAATACGGGACAAGGGCTGTCGCTCGTTATCGAGCCATTCTTCGGCAGAATATCCTCTCTTACGGAATAGCTGGGTTTGTCCCAGAGGTAGACATCTCCGTTGAACTCTTATTCCACATAATGCACCCGATCCGCAGTGCTTCCGGTCGAAGATCGATGCCCACGTTGCGAACACGCTCGAAAGCAAACCGACTCTCGTGCAGATATCGTCGGCTTGGAACTCCCGCGAAGGCGCACCCCTAGGACGAAATCAGTACGTCGAATTGGAAATCAAGAAAGCGAAGGCCAATGGGACAGCCGCAAAGCTGCCAACTGCGCAGAAACCCTGTGACAAGATGGCCGAGGCCATTGTCATGGATGGCGGCAAGCGTGGACAGACGGTCAAGGTTTGTGCCGATCCCAATCCAGCAAGCGTATTGGTCAGATGTGCGTAGCTGCACTCTTCGGCGATCATGACGCCAGCGCATACGAACTCCTTTTCTCGTTTGCGTCCCCTACTGAAAGAGAGTAAGCGTCCGCCTCTGCTTTCAATTACCCATAAGTTGAGCACCAATGATGGCTCCTAATTGGATGTCAGTCAGACGAGACAGACCTCTCCACATTACCGTGTTGCCGGGTGGCGCATCGTGG
>Ga0210409_10002639_pt1 | contig 21082 bp, 14 predicted proteins | sample IncBWH17MmetaG_FD_161649 | JGI IMG/M metagenome (GOLD analysis project Ga0210409, IMG submission 161649) | Forest soil microbial communities from Barre Woods Harvard Forest LTER site, Petersham, Massachusetts, United States - Inc-BW-H-17-M | ecosystem: Environmental > Terrestrial > Soil >...
CGCCGCGCCGCGAAAAAGTGTATCGGGCGCGGTCGAGTCCCCGTAGCGATACGGATTCCGGAAGAGCCCCAGCTCATACTTGGCCCGCAACACGCGCCGGACCGAGGCGTCTACGGTCGCCTGCTTGACGCGCCCTGAGCGAACGAGCCCTGGCAACTCGTTCACATAGATCTCGCTCACCATATCGGCATCGACCCCAGCATTGATCGCGCGCTCGGCCGCCTCGGCCCGTGTCCCCGCGACCCCGTGGCGCATGAGCTCCATGACGCCGGTATAGTCGGAGACGACGATGCCGTTCCAGTGCCATTGCTCGCGCAGCACGCCGGTGATAAGCCGCCGATTCTCGTGCATGGGCACGCCGTCGAGCGCATCGAACGCGGCCATGACCGACCTGGCGCCAGCATCGACGGCGGCTTTGAACGGAGGCAAATAGACGTCGCGCAGCGTCGAGTCCGAGATGTCAGCGGTGTTGTAGTCCCGCCCACCCTCGGCCGCGCCGTACGCGACGAAGTGCTTGGCGGTCGCGATGACGAGCGGATTCGCGCCCTGGAACCCGCGCACGCGCGCGGCGGCGAAGACGGAGCCGAGGTAAGGATCTTCGCCGGAGCCTTCGACGATGCGCCCCCAGCGGGGATCGCGGGCGATGTCGACCATGGGCGCGTAGGTCCACTGGATGCCGTCATTCGCGACTTCGGTGGCGGTGACGCGCGCCGAAGTCTCGGCCGCGCCCGGATCCCAACTCGCCGCCTCGGCCAGAGGCACGGGGAAGGTGGTATGGTACCCGTGGATCGCGTCGTCCGCGAAGAGGATGGGGATGTGGAGTCGAGTCTCGTTGACGGCGATGCGCTGGATGCGATGGGTCTCGCCGACCCCGCGCACGCCGTAGAACAACCCCACGCGCCCCGCGCGGATGCTCGAGTCGCTCCCGGGGGCCGAGGCGGGCCCGGTGGGGACGCCGGTGCCGCGGAGCAGGTTGAGCTGTCCGGCTTTCTCCTCGAGCGTCATGCGCGCGAGGACGGAGTCGACGAATCGCGTTTCGCGCGCGTCCTGGGCCGAGGCCGAGGCCGCCACTATTGCTATGGCCGGAAGGAGGAAGCGGGTATGCAAGCGGCCGAATAGTAATTCGGATGGCGTCCGGTCAACACGGCCGAGGGTTGTCGCGTATTTGTCGAGATGTATACAGGTTGTCGACAAGCGATCTCTATCATCCGGAGTTTTCCGTTGCGCCACCTGTTCTTGACTGCCACGTTCGTCGCCGCCGCCGCGGTCCAGGCCGCTGCTCAGCCGGCGCCACCGACGCCCGAACAACTCGCCCAACGCACGAAGACCTACGAGGAGCTCGAGTCGATGGCCGTGATCGAGCACAAGCTCATGGTCCCGATGCGCGACGGCGTCCACCTGTCGACGGATGTGTACCGTCCCAAAGCCGACGGGAAATACGCGACCATCTTCGTCCGCACGCCGTACAACTTCAACTGGATGGATGTGCGCAATGGGGTCCCGCGCGATGCGACGGCGATCCTCGACGCGGTCAAGCGCGGGTACGCGTACGTCGTGCAGAACGAGCGTGGCAAGTTCTGGAGCGAGGGCAAGTGGGACATCTTGGGTCCGCCGCGCACCGACGGCTATGACGCAATCCAGTGGATCACGACTCAGCCGTGGTCCAACGGCAAGCTCGGCACGCTCGGCTGCTCGTCGACGGCCGAGTGGCAGATGGGGGTGGCCGCGCTGGGCGCGCCGGGGCACGCGGCGATGGTGCCGCAGGGATTTGGGGCCGGCGTCGGGCGTGTCGGTCCGTTCTATGAGCAAGGCAACTGGTATCGTGGCGGCGCGGTGCAGATGCTGTTCATTGATTGGTTGTACGGCGAGCAGACGCCCATCCGGCCGACGTTCCCGGCGGGGATGACGGAGCAGCAGCTCACGGAGTCGTCGCGGTTCTACGATCTCGCGCCGCAAGCGCCGAAGGTGGACTGGCCGGAGGCGTTCAAGCATCTGCCCGAGAAGGACATCTTCAAGGCGATCGACGGTCCACCGGGCATCTTCGCCGACTCCGTGCAAGGGATCGCCACGGGTGGTGACATGATCGCGCGGACGCCGAACGATTCGGCGTGGTATCGTGGCGGGCTCTATCACGACAACATGCCGTTCAAGGTGCCGAGCTTGTGGTTCATGTCGTGGTATGACGTGTCGATCAGCCCGAACCTGGAGCTATTCAACCACGTCCGTAAGACCGCGGCTCCCGAGATCGCCAAGAACCAGTACGCGGTGATCGCGCCGGTTGGTCATTGCGCGTACAAGCGCGCGACGGATTCGACGGTGGTGGGTGAGCGCTGGGTCGGGGACGCGCGCTACGGCTACGACTCCTTGGTGTATTCGTGGTTCGATCATTTCTTGAACGGCGCGGACAACCATCTGCTCGACACGTTGCCGCACGTGCGGTACTACACGATGGGTCTCAACAAGTGGCAGGCGTCGGACACGTGGCCGCCCAAGGGCGCCGAGCCGATGACATTTTATTTGAATGGCGGTGGGGCTCTGTCGCAGAAGACACCGGGCGCCGATAAGCCCGAGAACTTTACGTATGATCCGATGAACCCGGTGCCGAGTTACGGCGGTAATGTGTGTTGTCAGCCGGGGACGTTGGCGGGGTCGTATGATCAAACGAAGATGGAGACGCGTCCTGATGTCCTGGTGTACACGACCGAAGCGTTCACGAAGCCGACGGAGCTGTCCGGGCCGATCTCGGTGAACCTCTACGTGTCGTCAGACCGCAAGGACACGGATTTTACGGTCAAGCTGATCGACGTCTATCCGGATGGTCGCGCCTATAATCTCGACGAGACGATCCAACGCGTGCGTTATCGCGAGGGATATGACAAGACGGTCTGGATGGAGCCGGGGAAGGTGTACAAGGTCTCGCTCGGCCCGATGAATACGAGCAACTATTTCGAGGCGGGGCACAAGCTCCGCATCGAGGTGTCGAGCAGCAACTTCCCGCGGTTCGACCGGAATTTGAACACGGGTGGGCGCAACTACGACGAGACGAGCGGCGTCGTGGCGCACAACGTCGTGCATCACTCGAAGCAGTATCCGTCGTCGATCACGGTGACGGTGGTGAACCATCCACCGGTGACGGCGTCGGTGCAGTAGGCTACCGGTACGTGATCGATAACTGAACGCGATAGAGATCGCGCGCGAGGTTATCGCCGCCGTATCGAATTGGGAACGTGCTATAGAACAACATCGGGCTGCCGCCGGTAAACTCGTAGTTGTACCCGGCGGAGCCCGCGTCGATGATCGACGCGTAATTCCCATCGCCGAACCCGGTTACGTTGCCGGCCGGGTCGGTGAGCAATGCCGCCGTGCCCCCAATCGCCGTCGCATCGCTCCAAGAGGGGTTAGCGAGGCTCGCGGTCGTCATGTAGTAGACGGGGTTATTTTCGCCGAAGATCGTGAAGATCAGGATGTATTGCTTGGCGGTCGTGTCGTAAATGATTTGCGGCGGTGCGGCGCCGAGCGATGTGCCGTTTTGCTGGGGGGTGAATGTCTGGAACTGCCCGTTCCCCACGGGCGCGAAGGTGCTCCCGCCCACCCACGCCAGCCAGCCGGCCGCATTCGTGATATCGGCTGTTCTCAGCAGCACGTAGCCGGTCGCGTCGACCGGCGCCTCGTAGACACCCTGCGACGGATTGATCTGCGTGAAATCGCGGTGGATGTAGAAGGCGACGCAATAGAAGTAGGCGCCCTCGCGAATGACGCGGGTCGGTTGGAACGTGCCGGTGTGATTGTCGGCATAGGCCCAGATCGTGTCCTGGAACGCGAGCGTCCCGGTCCAGTGGTAGCCTGGATCGAACGCGATGTGGGTGCCGCCGGCGGTGTTGAGCTGCCACGACGCACCGCCGTCGTGGGACACGAACGCGTTCGAGCTCGCGACCCAGCTATTGCCTTGCGACGCGTAGCCGTTGGCGGAGCAGTCGTTGTCGAGGAGGCAGGCGTACCACTCGCTGTGCGAGAGCGAGTAGAAGGTGTGGCCGTCGAGGGAATATGGGCCCATGAGCCAATGGGCGTAGTTGTCGAGGTTCTCAGGGATTTGATACGCGTTGACGCTGGATCCGTAGATCATGTGCGGATCGATGGTCAGGTGCGAGAAGTCCGGGCCGCGCATTCGATAGGCATCGGATGCGGGGATCATGAGGTTGACGGTGCCGTCGGCTTCTTTCCACGCCGTGACCTGTGCGTCCGGGATGTTGTTCGGCGACTGTTGGTCGGTCGTGTGATCGAAGACTTTGATGGGTTGGCCGGTGATGGCGATGCCGGCAATGGTCTTGGTCGCCGGCGGCGTTGGCGTGGTGCCGCTGCCGGCGCAGCCGATCAGGGCGAGGGTCGCGAGGGCGTGTGTCGGTCGCATCCCTGGTAGACGTACCAGGGTGGCATTTCGCTAAGCGGCGCTATTTCTTCGCTTCGAGCACGATCGCGTCGTTCGCGAGCGAGGTATCCCAGACGAGTTTGATGCCACAGGCCGCGAGGGAGTCCTGCAGTTCTTCCGCGCGCCCCTTGGTCTGTACGTCGGCGTTCTTGGGTGAGACGCGGGCGGTCATTCCTTTCGGGATACGCCGATCCTCGGCGAGCTCAATGAGCTCGTCGACGGTCTTGGGTGCCGGGCTGGCGTCAGGCATGGCATGCCTCTCGGTGTGGGTGGTCCTCGCCAGTTAGACGGCGCAATCGTTGCCAGGCAACGCCAGCTGAGCGAGCTGCCGCAACGGGCTCGCGGCGGGCCGGGGCGAGTTTCATGCGACGGCCGGTGCTCTCGCTACGCGGCTTCGCCGCGGGCGGCGGCCGTTGGTGCGCGTGGAGCGGTAAAGGTCAGTGTGATGGCTGCAGAATCAGCTTCTGCACGCGCCAGTTCAGCAGTTCGGCCACGTACAGTTCGTTTTCCGAGGGACACGCGATAGCGTGTATCCAGCCGAACTTCTTGAGCTGCTTGCCTGATTCTCCGAGCCACCCCAAGACTTTTCCATCCAGGCTGAGTTTGTAGATTCTCCCTGGGAACGCATCGGACGTGAACAGGACCTGATTCGGTCCGGGCGTGATGCACACCGTCCACGGCGCGCCGGGCGCCATAGTGCCGGAGGCCTGCGCGGGCTTGTTTCCAATAGCCGGTCGTGCGTCCGGGCGGATAGGAACGTCAATGCTGAACTGCCTCTCAAATTTGCCTTCGCCGTCGAAGACCTGGATGCGGCGGTTTCCGCGGTCGGCCACGTAGACGTTTCCGTTGGCATCGACCGCGATATTGTGCGGCGTGTTGAACTGACCCGGGCCGCTCCCCGGCTCACCCCATGACGTGAGCCAGTTCCCATCCTTGTCGATTTTCGCGATGCGGGAGTTGATGTAGCCGTCGCTGATGTAGATGTTGCCGGCCGCATCCCACGCCATGTCGGTCACCTGGCGGAACAGTCCGTCAACGGGCGGAAGCGGTGGGGTTGGGTGCTTGAGCGGCGCGGTTCCCTCGTCGGACGCTTCCTGCTTGCGTCCGAACACCATCACGACGCGCCCGGCCGGGTTGAACTCGATCACCATGTCCGACCCTTTGTCGGCCACCCAGATGTCGTCCTGCTTGTCGATTCTCACCGAGTGCGCGAACGACCACGCGTAGAGATTGTGTCCGATTTCGCGGATGTATCGGCCGTCGGGGCCGAATTCGTAGAGCTGAGCCGCGGCGGCTCCATAGGCGGGGCCGGTCGAGTTGCCGCGGGAGAAGACGAAGACGTGACCCTTGGAGTTCGTCGCCACGCCGGCGACTTCGCCGAAGTAGACGTCGGCGGGGAGCTGGAGGAAGTCCGGGATGGAGCGATACGCGATCTCGGGCGGGGATGACTCCTGAGCGGGAGCGACTAGGGGTGGGAGCAGTGAGGCGAGGGCGATCAGTAAGCGCTTCATGGCAGTCTCCCCTTGGGCAGTTCCGCAGGAGTGTAGCGCACAAGTCGGCGGAATGCCGCGTTGTTGACAAACCCGGGCCTTGCCTTTTCGTATACAACCTGTATACAGTCTCGACTGACCCCAGAGGACTCCGCTATGCCTATCCGATCGTTCGTGTCTGGCCTATTCCTAGTAGCGTTGAGCGCGACCGCCACCCAGGCCCAGGGCACGCGCCTGCTCCGCCACCCCGCGGTGAGCCATAACATGGTGGCCTTCGAGTATGGAGGCGACTTGTGGGTCGTCCCACGCACGGGCGGCGACGCGCGACGATTGACCGCGACATCGTCGCTCGAGACCGACCCGTATTTCTCGCCGGACGGCTCCCGTATAGCGTATACCGCGACGGTCGCCGGCAACACCGACGTGTACGTGATTCCGGTGACGGGCGGCGCGCCAACGCGACTCACCTATCACCCCGGCGTCGACTGCGTCCGCGGATGGACGCCCGATGGCCGGCGCGTGGTGTTCGCGTCGAGCCGCGGGACCGTGCCCACGCCCGGCGCCAATTCGTTCTTCCGCCTGTGGACGGTGAGCGTGGAGGGCGGCATGCCGGAGCCGCTCCCGATGCCGCGCGCCTTTGCGGGCAGTTTCTCGCCGGACGGCAAGCGCATGGCCTACCAGGAGCTGGGTGAGGCGATGTTCGCCGCCATGTGGGCCGAGAACCAGAGCAGTCAGTGGCGGCGCTATCGAGGCGGCCGCACGCAGGCGATCCGCGTCATGAATCTGAGTGACTATTCGGAGGAGCGGTTGCCCGGCAGCGGGAGCAACAACACGGATCCGATGTGGGTCGGCAACATCGTCTATTACCTCTCCGACCGCGACAACACGGTCAACCTCGTCGCGTACAACCTGGACACAAAGCAGGTCACGCCGATCACGCACCATCGCGACTTCGATATCATGAACGCGGCGGCGACCTCGGACGCGATCGTCTACGAGCAGGCCGGCACGCTGCATCTCGTCGATCTCGCGTCCGGCCAATCGCGCGATCTCGATATTCGTGTAAACGGGGACTTCCCCTGGGCGCAGCCCCGACTTCGGAAGGTGAGCAACCTGATCGCGAACGGAAGCGTCTCACCAACCGGTATTCGAGCCGTGTTCGAGGCGCGCGGCGACATCTTCACGGTGGCCGCCGATGGCGGGTACCGCAATCTCACGCAGAGCCCCGGCGTACACGATCGGAGCCCAGCCTGGTCACCCGACGGCGCCCACATCGCTTGGCTCGCCGACCCCGGCGATGAATATCAACTCATGATCGGGGATCAGACCGGCGCGGCCGCGCCGCGCGTCGTCGCTTTGCCATCGACGGCGTTTTTCTCCTCGCCAGTGTGGGCCCCGGATGCGAAGCATCTCCTCCTGAGGGACGACGACACGAATCTGTGGAGCGTCGACATCGCCAGCGGACACTTCACGCGCATCGACACGGACACGTATGACGACCCCGGGCGCGAATTCGATGCCGTGTGGTCGCCGGACTCGCGCTGGGTCGCGTACTCGAAGGCGCTCGACAGTCACATGCGAGCGATCTTTCTGTACTCGATGTCGACGGGTCAGGCGACGCAAGTGACGGATCGCATGGCCGACGCCATCTCACCCGCCTTTGACGCCGACGGCAAGTATCTGTACTTCCTGGCGAGCACGAACTACGCGCTCGCGGGCGGTTGGTTGGATATGAGCGCCGAAGAGCAGAAGGTCAAACGCAGCGCCTTTTTGCTCGTGCTGAGCACGACCGGCGCCTCGCCGTTCTTGCCCGCATCGACCGACGAAGCCATGGCGCCCGATTCCGCGAAATCGAGCACGGCTCGTGTTGATCTCGATGGCATCCAGCAACGGATCGTCTCGGTTCCGCTGCCGCCAGGCGAGTATGCGCGGCTCAGCGCGGGCGCGGCCGGTACGTTCTTCTACGACGAGGGTGCGGAGAGCCAGCACGTCTGGCTCTATCACCTCGCCGAGCGGAAGCCCACGTCGATTATCGACGGGATCAGCTCGTTCAGCATCTCGGCCGACAACAAGAAGCTCTTGTACCACGCTGACGGTGGCCATTGGGGCATCGTCCCCGCCGACCAACCGGCGAAGGTCGGTGATGGGGCCCTCGATGTCGACCAATTCGAGGCGATCGTCGACCCGAAGGCGGAGTGGGCGGAGATGTTTCACGACGCGTGGCGGACGGAGCGCGAGTTTTTCTACGATGCCAAGATGCATGGCAACAACTGGCAAGCGATCTATGACAAGTACAAGGGGTTCGTGCCGTACATCGAGCACCGCGCCGACCTCGGGTATCTCATGGCGATGGTCGGCGGAGAGCTGACGGTCGGACACTCCTACCTGGAGGGCCCCGGCGATGAGCCGGACACCGCACACGCCGCGGTCGGTGTGTTGGGTGCGGACTACACGGTCGATCACGGGTATTATCGGATTCAGAAGATCTACACGTCTGGCAACTGGAATCCGCAGCTCCACTCGCCGCTCGCCGTTCCGGGGCTCAAGGTCGCGGAGGGCGATTACCTCCTGGCGGTCAACGGCCGCGCGGTCGCACCGCCGGCCAACTTGTACAGTCTGTTCCAGGGCACCGCGAACCATCCGACGACGTTGCGCCTCAGCCACGCGCCGGGCGCCCAGGGGTCGTGGCTCGTGACCGTCGTGCCGATCGAGGACGACGAGCCGCTCCGCACCGCGGCGTGGATCGAGGGCAACCGGCTCCTCGTCGACAAGCTTTCGGGTGGACGCCTGGGGTATGTCTGGCTGCCGAATACCACGGACGCCGGTTACACGTCGTTCAAGCGGATGTACTTCCCGCAGGTCGACAAAGACGGCATGATCATCGATGAGCGGTACAATCAGGGCGGCGCGATCGCCGATTACATCGTCGACGCGCTGAACCGCCCGATCGTCGGCTACTTCGCCCAGCGCGCGGGCAAGCCGATCACGATGCCGATGATGACGGCGCCTGGGCCGAAGGTGATGGTGGTCAACGAGTCGGCCGGCTCGGGCGGCGACGCGCTCCCCTACTATTTCCGCGCGATGAAGCTCGGTCCGATCGTCGGCACGCGGACCTGGGGGGGATTGGTGGGCACGCTCCTAGTGCCGCCGGTGACCGACAACGGAGGCCTGACCGCGCCCAATCTCGCATTCTACGACACGGACGGGAAATGGGCGGTCGAGAATCAAGGCATTACTCCCGACATCGCAGTCGAGAACACGGCGGCCGAGGTGATCAAAGGTCATGATCCCCAGTTGGAGCGCGCGGTGACTGAAGCCCTGCGACTCCTGAATGAGCATCCCGTACGCCGCGTTCCGCGTCCGGCACCGATCGACCGCGTCACGGCCGCGTCGCAGTAGAGATGAGAGGGGCCACGCCAATCCCGCCAACGGGCCGCCAGACGAGTCAGCGGCACCGTCTACGCACGCACTCGTCGTTCCGGCAATGCGAAGAATGCCGCGAGCAGGCCGAGCCAGATGAGGCAGGCCGCCGGACTGATGAAGGCCACCGCGAACCCGATCGCGTACGCCACGGGTCCGACCGCGTACTGGCGCGAGAGCGCCTGCACGCGAGCGGAGTCCACGTGGTCGCCGAGGAGGCGGCCATTCCGGATGGCGTAACGCCAGACGGCGGTCCACATCAGCGCGAACGCGAGCAGCGTGCCCGCGTAGACTATGACCGCTGTTTGTCTCCCTGTGGGCTCGCGCAGATATTGAGCGACGAGGGCCGTGGGATACGGCAGAAAGGACACGAACATCAGGAAGAGGACATTGAGGATTCGGAAATTGTGATCAGACTTCCTGACGAGCATGAACATCTTGTGGTGGCTGGCCCACATGATGCCGATCGTGACGAAACTGAGCGCATAGCCTGCAAAGGCGGGCCACTGGAGCCACAAAGTGCTCGCGAGCGACGCGCCACCCGGCGTGGGCTGGGGGATCTTGATCTCGAGAACCAGCAGCGTGATGGCGATGGAGAAAACGCCATCGCTGAATGCTTCGATCCGTCCGGTCTCGCCCAGATCCGACTGCTCGCCGCCGGGACTCACGCGATCCCCAACAGATCTCCGATGGTGAATCGGCCCTGCGTGGCGGAGCGGAGCGTCGGGCGCCACGAGCGATCGGCGCTCCGGAACGATCCGGGATCCAGGTCGATCAGGCCGACGAGTACCTCGGCGACGATGCGGCCGCCAACGGGGCCGAGTCGCTCGCCGTGCGCTCGTACGGCGGCTTCGCGGAGGATGTAGTACCAGAGGGGTGTCTCACCCGTCCATCCGGCAGACTCCAGGCCGACCTCGTCCCGGGTAAGCGCGGGAACACCCAAGTATCGCGCGACGGCCTCGCCGGATGGCAGTCCGACAGCGTGGCCGCGCTGCAGGTCACGAGCCGCGAGCGAGTGATAGGCCTCCACATCAACGTCGCCCGTGATCGCCTGTGGCAGACCGATCAATGACGGCGTGAGATGCTCGTCGATCGCTTTCGCCTGCTGCCGCGCCCGAGTGCGCGGCGCATCGAAGAAAAATCGCCAGTCGATCACGCCACTTGCCGGCACGGCGCGAAAACCGATGAGGTCCGGGAAGAGCGGTACGGGCACGGAGCTTTCGCTCAGCCGATATGCGTCTCGAATCTGGGCGTGCCCGTAGCGATACGCGGCATCGGCGAATTCCAATGGAATGAAAGCTTCGCGCGTCGGACAATAATACCGGCGACCGTGTCGCATGATGTCGTCCATGAGCGGGCGGCCCACGAGCTCCGGAAGGAACTCGTGCAGGACGATCCATTGATAGTGCCACGAGGCGAGACGTCTCGCCTCCGCGAAATCATGGACCTCGCTGACAATGCGATTGTGGAACCGGAGCATCGCGACGTGCAGCTGTGAGATGATGAGATGACTGTCATTGCGAGGGTCGCCGATGATCGCGATCCCCTGCGGATTGCGAATGACGTCGTTCACGCCGAGCAGCAGCTTCCCGGTCTCGAGGCGGTCGTAGAGGTAGGGCGCACCCGTGGGTCCCTCGCCGTACAGGCATTCCAGATTCAGCTGCGGGCTTCGATAGTTGCGAAGCGCGGGGTTCTCGACGTGGTGGCGCAATCCGGAGCGGTCCGCGGTGATGTCGTGAGCGACGAACTGGCCGAAGAATGGCCAGCCGGACGCGGTGGCGGCATCGGCGAGCGCGGTCTTACAGGACGCGCCGTCACACGCGCCACCCTGACCGCCGAGCGTGTGGAGGAATCGTTCATTCGAGTCGAGCGGCTCGAGGTCGGGGAAGAGCCTGCCGTAGCCGGTCGCCGTGACCATCGACTCGCGTGTTCTGGATGGTGCCAAGCAGTGATCGTGAGCCATCGTCATATCCCGGGAGCGTGCTCCCAATGTACAAGCGTGCGCGATCAGTGGGATCGCCCGTTCGGCGGATGGCGCCGCGCACATCTCTCGGCCGACTCCCGGTCTCAGCAGCCCAACCGTTCGCTGGTCGATCGCATCATTGCGGCAAGACGGCGATCGCCTCGAGCGCGATGAGAAAGTCCGACGGCTCGAGCGTGGAGACATACACGACCGTGTTGGCCGGCGGGTTCGGCCTGCTTCCCCACACGCGCTGAAACACGCGGATGGCCGGCAGCGGCGATTGGCCCTCCACCATGTAGATCCGCCAAAGCACGACATGCTCGAGACCGGCGCCGGCTCCGGACAGGGCGGCTTGCAAGTTCTTGAAGATCTGCTCTGTCTGCGCGCCAATGTCGCCTTTCCCGACGATGGTCCCGGTCGAGTCGGCAGCGTCGAGCGCGCCGATGTAGATGGTCTTCGCCGGCCCAGAAACGACGACGACATTTGTGAACGCTGGATTCCGGCGCATGCCGCTGGGGTTCAAATACTCTACATGACCGGCTTGACTCATGACGAACTCCGCGAAACAAGGCGACATCGCATCATCTCGAGCACCGCAACCGACGAACGGTGCACGGGCGCGATCGTTCACGCAATTGCGCGCATTATCTTCTTGCACTCGCGTCACCGCACGTAACGAAACTCCGCCGGCGTCATGACAGTCGCAGTCCGAAAGCGCGTTGTGAAATGGGCGTGGCTCGAGAAGCGTGGCCTGCTGCCCGGCGTGGGACTGCACTGCGGCTGTCTCGCGATCGCCTAGCGGTCGGCGCTCTTGGCGTCGCGAACACCTTCGCGGCTTTCTAAGAAGCGCGGCCGCGATTCGTTCGGTTCGGGAGATCCCAGTGCCAGGAGTCGCGTACGGCCGTCACGCTCATCCGGTCGTCTGAGGGATCGCGCAGTGTCGCATCACGCGCGCATACGGAGCGGCGACGTAACCAGTGCCGCTTTCTGGCCTCTCTCCACCGCGAGTCGGACTGAATCAACGCACGAGATGCAGGCACGCGAGATCACCCGCCACTGCCTTAGCACCGTTTACGGCTATCGCGCTGAGTCTTTGTGGTTTAGTTACTTAGGATGGCCAGGGACGGAATCGAACCGCCGACACGCGGATTTTCAGTCCGCTGCTCTACCAACTGAGCTACCTGGCCGGAAGACTGCGTAACGTACTGAACTGCTTGGAGTTCCTCAAGCCGGAAACTGATGCGTCCGATGGGAATCTTGCTCCCCGGCGTCTCCGGGAATACGCTTGCGCAATCCCAACCGGCGGCGGTCTGATGTTGCGCTCTGCGGTCGTGTCCCTGGTGACCGTCGGCATCCTCGCGACAGGCGCGCGCAGCCAGAGTGCCGTGGTCACGCTGAAGTACTTCGGGGCCGCTGGCTGGGAAATCAGTTACGGGACGACGGTCTTACTGATCGATCCATATCTCTCGCGACTCAACGGGCCACGGCCCCCCGGTGCACCGCCTTCGGCACAGCACGATCGCGACACTCGCCCAGCGTTCGGATGGGCCGACCGCGCCGTTTCGGACACCAGCACGATCGACTCGCACGTTCAGCGGGCCGATTTCATTCTCGTCACGCACACACATTACGATCACGTCCTCGATGTCCCCTACCTCGCGGCCAAGACGCACGCGACGGTCATCGGAACCGAGAGCACCGAGAACGTCTTACGCGCCTATCGAATAGCCGAAGACCAGCTCATCACCGTGCGCGGCGGTGAAGACTACGAGTTCGGCACCTTTTCCCTGAAGGTCATCCCGAGCATTCACAGCGCCCTCGACCACAAGCACTACTTTAGCTCCGCCACTGCGCCTCGAGGAATGACGGCGCCATTGACGCTCGAGCAGATGCACCCGGAGGGTGGCACGCTCGCGTATCTGATCCGCTTCCGCGGTCATCAGATCCTGGTCTTCGGTGGGATGAACTACATCGAGCGGGAGATGGAAGGGTTGCGACCAGACGTTGCGCTAGTCGGGGCGGGCGCATCGCGCAAAGAGATACATGATTATAGCGGCCGCCTGATGCGCGCTCTGCACCTCCCGGCATTGGTGCTTCCCACGCACTGGGACGACTTCACGGCGCCGTATGGGGCGTCTCAACAGACGTCGATCGATGCGGTGCAAGACTTTGTTCGGGAGATCCGAGTCGCGTCTCAAAAAACAACGGTGATCGTGCCGAAGTATTTCGAGCCGATTCCTTTGGCGGCGCCGAAATGACGTGGCAACATCACATCCACGGAGCTGGAAGAAAGACCGCCTCTAGCGAGCGTCCGCAGGTAACGTATGGAAGACGTAGCCAAGCCGCCGTCGTCTCGCATCGGCGACCGAGACGACCACGGGACGTTCGTCCGGTCCGTTGAGCTTCGCGGCGAGGCGGGACATCGCGACTTCGACCGAGTGAACCTCACGCGGATCCAGCGGTGCATCGTCCGCCCGTTGAGGCCACGCGGCGCGCCACAGCTCGTCGACGCTCAGCACGCGGCCCGCGTGGCGGATGCCGAGCGACGTGAGCGCCCGTTCGATCAACGACAGATTGAACCGTCGAGATCCACGCAGTGCAGCGCCGGTCATCGGATTGTACGTGAGATCGCCGGTAGTGACGGGTGTCGTCGATGCATACTCGCGAGCGCGACGGAGGCCGCTCCGGACGTGCGCCTCGAGGACGTGGATGTCCATTGGCTTGGTGAGCCACGCATCGGCTCCCGATTCGATCGCCGCCACCGCGTAGCGATCCGGCTCAATGCCGGAAATCGCGATGATGTGCTCCCGAAGGCCGCGCGCGCGGAGCTCGGCGATCACATCCAGTCCGTGCTTATTTGGCAGAACGAGATCGACGAGCATGACATCGGGGCGCGCACGGAGAGCCTCCGCGACGCCTGCCTCGCCGTCAGCGGCGACAAGCACGGAAAATCCAGCCGCGCGGAGGCTCGCAGCTAGCATCGACCGGACTGCATCATCGTCGTCGACGATCAGAACGCAGGCCTTACCCGTCTCAGCCGACATCACAATCGTAAAAGGTGAGCAAACCGACGTATTTCGGCAAGCAACGGGCGGATCGTCCACTGTTCAGTTCGCAACCTTGCAGCCGGAACACTGCCACCCTAAAATGGGCACGTGTTTTTCGTTCACAGCGCTGTGAGAGTGTCCCGACGCTGTCCCGGTGCCGCCAACGCCACGGGGTGTGCGTGAGTTATAGGCCCGGACTTCCGCACATGGCGTATTTCCGGGCGCTCGCGGATGCACCGAGCGAGCAATGCTCGACATGGCGGAGTACACTGGCGGGACTGGTCGGGTTGCGGCTGGTCGATGCGTGGGCTGAGGGCGGCCCGCTCCCGGGCGCTGGAATCCAGGCGTTCGAGCGGGCCATCAATATGATGGACGTCGATGCGATGGAACGTCCGGCTCTCAAACGCCTCTCGGACACGCTGCTTGCGGAGAAGTGCGGGCGCGATGCGCGCGCGGAGTCACCGGTGCTCGAATGCCTTCGCGACTATGGCGAATCGCTTTGGCTTGGCGCCGAGTGGACGCTCGGGGTCGACGCGTGCCGGACCGCGATTCGGCACGCGGTGACGCCGGCCGACCATACTATCGTGCCCTCCCTGTACGATCGCCTCGGCAACTGCTTTCGTGCGATCGGCCGGCAGGACTCGGCGCTGGAGGCATTCGAAACCGGTCGGGCGCTCGCCAGCGCGCGCGGCGATCTAGCGAGTGAGCTCCACCTTCGCATATCCGAGGCGAACCTGGAGGAGCAGCTCGGCAATAGCGGGGCAGCGGAACGGCTGCTCGAAGAAGTGCTCGTGGATGCGGAGCGCGCCGCACTGACGCACGTCCGCGCACGGGCTCTCCACGATCGCGGCGTGATCGCGTATTACCGGGAAGATCACGGGAGGGCGCTCTCATTGTTCTTCCAAGCGCTCAGCGCGTATGGGACACACCCGCGTGTCGAGCGCGTATTGGCCGATATCGCCATGGTCGTTTTGGAATTTGGGTTCCTCGACATTGCACGCGACGCGTTCCGCGCGCTAGAGATTTATTCGGAAGAGCGGGTGCAACGGTGGACGGCGGCGCTCAACCTGATGCGCATTGGCGTCCTCGATGGCGACGAAGCGGCGTTCGATTTCTATCGCCGCAAAATGGCAGACGTTCGCCTCTCAGCCAGGCTAGAAGCGCACTATCATCTACTCGTCAGCGAAGGGTGGCTACGGTTCGATAAGCCCTCGCTGGCGCACAAGGCGCTCAATCGCGCCCAACACACGGCTCGTCGCTACAAGGTGAACGAACTCGGCGAGCGTCTGGCGCATTGCCTATTGGATCTCCAGCGTGCGCGCACCACAAGCGAACGACTGCCGGCGGCGGCGCGCCAAATCGCGCCGCGCGGACAGGCTTCGGACGTACGGCCTTTCCTCGAGCCTACGTCAGCCGCCGTGCTCGAATGGCGACGAGTCCGGCAGTCGCAGCTGATTGCCGCCTAAGGGCAAGAGCGGCCACTTCCTGACGAGACGCCTCCGCCGCAGTCCTGATGAACGGGCGCGGTCGCGCTCGTGCAGGCGACGAGGGCAGCGGCGACAACTGCGAGGAGCACTGCGACGCGGGTACGCATGCGACCTCCGGCTGATGTAAACAGACGTACAGCCGAAGCTATGCGTTCCTATGGTGGGCGCAAAGTGCGACCACACGCGAGCTTATGACTCACCTGGCGGACTGCTGCGACTACGCGCGAATCCAGCTGAGGCGAGTCCCGAGGGCGCGCAAACCGCGGCTCAGTTCTGCCTCTACTCCTTTGATGGACGTACCGAGGACGAACGCGATCTCGGCGTGACTCATACCGTAGTCCCAGCGGAGCATCATCGCGAGTCGATTGCTTTCGGGGAGCTCGTGAATCGCCTTACGGCATGCCGACTCGATCTCGGTCGTCGAGAACTGCTGCGCTGGATTTCGATCGGCTTGATTTGTACCAGGGAGATCTCCCTCGGCAGCGCAGCTTTCCACGACGCGCGACGCATTGCGCCGCTGGCGAATCGCATTGAGTGCCTGATTGCGCGCGCCGGCGAACAGGTACGCGCGCACACCTCCGGCAGGAGCCCACGACTCACGCTTCCGCCAGAGCGCCAGGAAGAGCTCCTGTATGACTTCCTCCCCGGTCGCACGATCCACATAAGCGTCGACGAACGTTTGCAGCGCCGGGTAGTAGGCCTTAAAAAGCGATTCGAACGCGCCCACATCGCCTGCTCGAATGCGGGCGACTAGCTCGTGCTCGGACCGGTCACTTCCTACTAGCTGGCGCGGAGCTGACATGTGCGGTCGGGGCGGGCTCGACGATTTGCGTAAAGCCCACTGTTACCAATGCGCGGCCCAGTGTCAAGAGCGATGCGACTTAGCGTCCTCGCTAAGAACGCAACGGTTAGATGCCCCCATCTCGCAACACCACTGCAACGCGACCGCCACAGCGGTCGGGGCTTTAGGGGGCCTCGTGTAGTGCAGACATGACACTCAGGACGATCGCCTGATGGCGCACGAAGAGATCGACTGGGTCGCGCTCGATCGGTACGTCGCCGGCGAGGGATCACCGGAGGAGCGCGAAATGATGCGTCGACGTATCCAGGCTAGTCCTGTGTTGTCGTCGATCATCGACGTGATGCGGTCGTCGCGCCGCGCCCCGGACGAATCAACAAACACCTCGACTGACGCGGCCAACGCGTGGCGCGCACTGTCCGCTCGACTCGAGGGCGATGCCCCGAGACCAACCCGGCGCCAGGCACCGCTTACGCTTATCCCAGCGGCTCCGCAGCACGCCAGTCGTCTGATCCGAGCGACAGGTTGGGCCGCGGCAATCTTGCTCATCGCCGGCGCGACGTACGCGTCGTGGCGCGAGTTCCGGCCGTCTCTGCCCTCGCGCGCAGAGGCGCCGGCGATTCGCGCGGTGTACGCGACGGCACGCGGCGAGCGCGCGACAGTAGAGTTGCGTGACGGGACGCGCGTAACCCTCGCCCCTGAGACGGAGCTTCGCGTTGCGGCCATTGGGCGTCAGGTCTATCTCAACGGCGAAGCTGTCTTCAGCGTCAAGCACGATCCGGCCCAAGTATTTCGCGTCATCGCGCCCGACGGCGTGACCGTTCAGGATATCGGTACGCTGTTCGACATGCGCGCGTATGCTGCGGATAAGGCCGTCCGCGTCGCAGTCGCGATCGGATCGGTCTCACTCCGTGGTTCCGCTCAACCCGTCATTCTCGAGCATGGCGCCCTAGGCGTCGTCGATTCGACCGGTGCGGCTCAAGTCACTCGAGGCGTGACAGTCGACGGCTATTTGGCTTGGGCACAAGGACATCTGACGTTCACGAATGCCCGTATGGCCGATGTCATCCCTGAGCTCAACCGATGGTACGACATCGATGTGCATCTCGGTAGCGCGAGCCTCGCTGACGATCGGCTGACGGTCACGCTTAGCGATGTCCCTGCGGACGTCGCGCTCGATGTCATCGCGCGCGCGCTCGATTCACACGCTGTCCGTGCGGGACAGTCAGTGACTCTCGTGCCCGGGGCTTCTCGTGAGAGTAGCCGGGAATGACCTGTGGCGCTCAACCTCGTTTCGACGGAGGCAGGGTATGAAGCTCCGCTTGGTCCACTTCGTTGGTGTCGCCGGTGTTCTCAGTGCAAATGTTAACGCACAGTCGTTGAAGAAGCCGCTTCAACTCGCCTCGCGTGAGCCAGCATTCTACGCGATCGTGGGCGCCCACCTTGAGCGGGCAGAAGCGCGGGACGTCGCGGTACTGAGGGAACGCATTGTCCTACGCCTGCACAATGCAACGATTCCGGAGGCGTTGACCGCGATTGAGGAGCAAACGTCGCTCCAGTTTGCATTCAAACCATCGATCCTCCCACCCGGAGCGACGGTCTCGCTCGATGCGCGCGATATCACGGTCGCGGCAGCCCTGACCCAGATCCTGCTAGACGCGGACGTCGATGTCCAGCTGACGCCGTACGGGCTGGCGTCGATTGTGACCCGCACTCCACCAGCGAAAGGCATCGCAGTAGCTGCGTTGGGTGTCATTACTGGACGAGTAACCAATGCATTGAACGGACAGCCCGTGCGACTCGCGTCGGTCACTTTGGATGGGACTCGAACAACCACGACCAGCGACAGTGGCACGTTCCATTTCGGCAATGTCCCGGTGAAACAACATGTCGTGAACGTCCGGATGCTTGGCTATGAGGCGTGGACGAGCAACGTCGACGTTTACGACAATGCCGAGGCGAAGCTCGACGTGAAACTCGTAAAGTCCGCCAACCACCTGGACCAGGTAGTCGTGACGGGAACCGAAATCCCGACGGAAGTCAAAGCCATGCCGACGCCGGTAAGCATAGTGAGCGATTCGGCCATAGCTCGACAGATGCCGCTGGACCTGTCTGAGATCTACCGGCAGCAAGTGCCGAGCGCGGTGGCTTTTGACCAGGCTGCGTATCCCGCATCGACCTTCTTTTCCGTGAGGGGCGCGAGCACCCTGAGCGGCAACACGCAGATGAAGGTTTATATAGACGGACAGGACGTCGCGCTGCCATCGAACGTCCAGATCGACCCGGCCAGCATCGACCACATCGAAGTCATCCGCGGCCCCGAGGCCGCAGCAATTTATGGGTCGGACGCGATCGGGGGGATCACGCAGATCTTCACGAAACGCGGCGACCCCGGTCTCACCCGACCCCAGGTCGATCTCCAAACTGCACTGGGTATCGTCCAGACGCCGTACGCGGGGCATCGTGACGTTCCTCGTCAGATGTACAACGCAAGCGTTCGTGGCGGCAGCTCCGACATCGGGTACAATTTCGGTGGCAACTACTCGTTCACGAATAACTACATCCCCGCCGGCGAGATCTCGAAGCAATCGAACACCGGTGCGTTTGGCGGTATGCACTACGCGAAAGGCATTCTGAGCGTCGACGCATCCGCGCGGTTCAATGAATGGAATATGCCGCAGGTCTTCAACCCTGAGCTCTTGACGTCTGGTTCTGTTGACTATTCGAAGCCCTATTATCAGCCCACCAAATCCGATGGCGAAGGATTTGGCGCGCGGCTCCAGGTGACGCCCACGTCCTGGCTGACGACCACCGCCACGCTGGGGGTTGATCTCTTCTCGATCGACCTCGAACAAGCACGGCGGCGTTTGACGACACCAGGTGACACCATGCTCATCGTCTATGATCAGAATTGGACGCGTACCAACCTCGCACTCAATGCCTCAGTTCACCGTGCCATTACGGCGGACATTAACGGCATCATAACCGCGGGCATTGATCATTACACATACCCGATCACGTCATCTGCCAGCTTCGGTCCCACCAACAGTGGCAGTCTGAATAGTGTGTCAGCCACCAGAACGCTGACGACCAACACGGGGGCGTTCCTTCAGGGGCAAATTGGATTGTTCGATCGCCTGTACTTGACCGCAGGCCTCCGCGTGGAATCGAACACGGAGTTCGGTGACAGCCTGCGTGCCCCGATCTCGCCGCGCGTCGGTTTGTCATACGTGCAACCGATCGGTCCAGCAACGGTGAAGGTTCGCGGCTCTTATGGATCGGCCATCCGACCGCCGAACCCTGGCGATAAACTGTACTACAACTATTCGCCACAGATAATACTCGCGAATCCGCGCCTCGGGCCGGAACGGCAGTTCGGCGGCGACGCCGGCGTCGATCTGCAGTTCGGGCCACACGTGTCGTTCAGCGCAACGTATTACAACCAGACGGCGATCAACCTCATTCAAGGCGTTCAGATCGGCCCGGATACGTCTCAAAATCAGAACATCGGCCGCGTGAGAAACCTGGGCCTGGAGTTCGAAACGTCGTTCGACGTGGCGTTCGTCCAAGTCCACGCCCAATACGCGCACACGAGCAGCCGGCTCGCCACTGTGGGTTCGTTGTACACCGGCTACTTGCTCATCGGTGATCAGATAAGCGCGATACCGAAGCACACGGCCGGCGCATCCCTGACCGCCGCACCGGTGAAAGGCACGGGGGTCACGTTCGGTGTCACGTACCTTGACGACTGGACGTACTCCGATGACCTGGCCTACTACCGTTGCCTCGGCGGCACGGGGTCATGCCGCGACAATACGGGGAACGAGGATCGATTGTACATCGTTCATTATCCCAAGATTCTCAAGTTCAACACTACGATATCACAGCAAATCACGCCAAATACATCGGCGTTCGTCACCGTTCACAACCTCACGAACTCGTACGCTTACGAAATCACGAACGCTCTGCCTGTCATGGGACGGACCACGATGATCGGCGTTCGTCTGCACTACTGAGAATGACTGTCGTTACGTGGTCTCGCCGGATCACACTCGTCCTAGGAGCCATCCCGTGGAACGGCGGAGTCCAGAGAGCGGTTGGGGACACAGTCGCGCGAGAAGGCGCGCCGGCTACGCCCGATACGATCGGGCTGCCCCTTCCGCTTAACCGGACAATCCGATTTCGGACACACGAGGGAACAAACATCTCGGTGGACGTGTCGCCGGACGGTTCGACGATCGCGTTCGATCTTCTCGGTGAACTGTACACGCTTCCGGTTCATGGTGGGCTGGCGAAACGCCTTCTCGACCCTGGCGCGGCGTTCGATCAACAGCCACGCTATGCTCCCGACGGAAAGCACCTAGCGTTCATCAGTGATCGGAGTGGCAGCGAGAACCTTTGGGTCGCTGATGCCGACGGACAGCACGCGCGGCAATTGTCCGATCTTCAC
>Ga0210409_10002641_pt1 | contig 21080 bp, 19 predicted proteins | sample IncBWH17MmetaG_FD_161649 | JGI IMG/M metagenome (GOLD analysis project Ga0210409, IMG submission 161649) | Forest soil microbial communities from Barre Woods Harvard Forest LTER site, Petersham, Massachusetts, United States - Inc-BW-H-17-M | ecosystem: Environmental > Terrestrial > Soil >...
CAGCTCAGAATGAAAAAGGCAAGCTGACGAAATAATTCCACTGTTAAAGGCAAGCAGTTATCGATGTAAAGGCGCTCCAGTATACGACCCCTACAGCCCTGCCCCGCGCCACAGAGCCATTCTCTATAAAACGGGAAACTCAGGGGCAGCCGGAACGTTTTCTCATATTGTTTGAAAAGACTGGTTTTCTTGATAACGATCGGAGACTTTCGGAATAGGGGAAACTTCCCGTCTGTCCCCAGTTTCCAGTTTCCCCAGTTTCCCGTCTGTCCCCCGCCTCCTGCCCCCCGCTTCCCCCCGCTTCCGGAAGAATAGTGTCCTAGCCCTTATAATCGATTTAGGGCACGATTACATTTTGGGCGCCTCGTCTATGGATGTGATTCTCGATTCAAACGGCTACCTCTCCGATCTCCGAATGGAGTCGATTGCGTTCAAGAATCTATTTGACTACCTACGCCGCACTAAATGCTCGTTGGTGTTGCCGAGGCTTGTCCGGGAAGAGACGGTCGCGAAATACCGACACTTGCTCGATCTCCACAGTAAGAGAGCGGCACAAGCCGTTAAGGACCTGAACAGACTTATCGTCAATAAAAACTCGAAGATTCATTTCGCTCCGCCGAAGTCAGCATATGCGGCCCGTGAGCTTCGTGCCCAATTTCGCGAAGTCGAAAAAGCGGGTTTGATTCGCTACTATCCTGATGTTAGCGGCGTCGACGTCAATGACGTGTTCCTTAGAGGTGTGAAGCGTCGCCGTCCTGCAAACAAGGAAGGCGAGGAACTTCGGGACGTAATTATATGGCTGATTGCGCTTCAGTACGCCGACAAAGAAAAGAAGCAGATTGCGCTCGTATCCAATGACGGTGTTTTTTGGAACGACACGGAAATTCATGAACATCTGAAACAGGACATTGCCGAGCGCAATGTCAATGTCTCGCTGTTTCGAAGTGTCGACGATTTCATCAAGAGCAGTGCACCCAAGCCGAAGTCTGTCGATGAGGCTTACGTTTCTAAAGTCTTTGACATAGCAAGACTAGCCGATGACATTTCCGCCAGGACGAAAAAAGCGCTTTCCACCTGGAAGATATTCTTTCAACCTTTCACAATACGATCGGCGAAATTACAATCGGCACAATTCTCATCTGGTACTGTCTACGAAATTGATCCAGAGACACAGTTCGCGGAACTTGCTTACGAGGTTCTGGTTGTGGTTGATCTCGTGTTCACAGAGCAGTCTTTTGCAGGCGGGGGCTTCGGTTCCGCGTTCCAGCCATCCGGGGGAACGTTGTCTGAAATGGCTGCTCCTTCACTTTCCACTTTTATGGGCCACGATGTATTCCGAATGTACCGATCCGGCCTAGGCTTAGGAATTGGCGGATCGAGGTTTGAGCCGCCTCAGCCGCTGCGTACTACTGTAAAAACCTATGTGGTTTCTGCGAACGCCCAAGTTTTCCTTCGATTAGTGAATGGCAAGCCGAGCGAAGTGGAACTGAATCGTGTTGGAATAAGCAAGGCTGAGGAGACAGCGGCAGCAGAGGAAATACCACCAGCAGTCGAATAGGCATTTCGAAGCCTGTGGTCCGACAGCTATGACGCGCCTTCAGGACCTCTTTGCTATATAATCTGACCACGTTACCATGACTGAAACCTGGCATCGCATCCCCGGCCCCGACTTTTGGACTGCCGTTTTCACCGGGCTTCTATTCCTGACCACATTTGTGGCCCTGATTGTCGGCTACCGTCAGCTCAAAGAGTTTCAGGCGGAGGGACAGGTCCAACATCTTCTTGCCCTCGATCAAAAGTTTGACCAGGAGCCAATGCTCACGTATCGCCGTGGGCTAGCAGAGAAACGCTTGAAAAACGAGGAAAACCCGGACGAGCTATATCCGTTGTTGGATTTTTTCGAGACGGTCGGCCTCCTCGTGAAGCGTGGATATCTTGATGACTCAGACGTGTGGAACACTTACAGCTATCCGGTGTTCATTATAAATGCCGATGCCAGGCAGATTATTGAGCAGCAGCAACGAGAAGACCCCACCAGCTACGCAGAGTTCTCGTGGCTAGTCGAACGGCTTCAGCGAATCGAAGCCGACAAGCACGGTACCAGTGCTCACCCGTCAAAAGATGAAATTGCCGATTACTGGAAACAGGAATTATCCGCAGGAAAATCGATTCCCATGCGTCCGCGTCCACGCAAAAAGACGAAATAGCACGGCTTAGGACATACGTGTCGTTATGCAGAACCGGGACCGCGGAGTTGATCTGCTGTCTCTAAGGGTTTAAGTCGCGAGGTGAGGTAGAATCGCGGGGCGAGTTGCGGAGGTCGAGTCTATGAGAACTAATCGAGTGATACAGAGTGTGGTGCTCCGGAACTTTAGGATGGTGCTGGCGCTTGTGAGTGTGACGGCTTGGACGCTGGTGGCGGGCGGAGCGGCGCGGGGGCAGGAGGGGTATCAGAAGCCGCCGAAGGCGGTGCTGGATGTGTTGAATGCTCCGGTGACGCCGCGGGCGAGCGTTGGGCGGGCGCGCGACGTGGTGTTGCTGTACTCGCCGGAGCCGTATCCGCCGATTGCGGATGTGGCGCAGCCGTTCGCGCGATTGGCGGGGCTGCGGATTGATGAGGCGACGAATGGGCCGCACAACCCGCCGCGATTTGACAAGCTGGTGCTGAAGAAAGTGGAAGACGGAAGCGAGGTCAAGGTTGGTATCCCGGAAGGGATGATTGTTTCGCAGCCGTTCTGGTCGCCGGACGGGCGGAAGATCGCGTTTACACATGCGGCGAGCTCTGAGATCGAGCTCTGGGTTGCTGATGCGAAAACGGGGCAGGCGCATGCGATTGCGGGCGTCCGTTTGAATGCCGCTCTTAGCGCGCCAGGATTCCGGGACGAGAATCCGCCCTGCCACTGGTTGCCGGGAAGCAAGACGCTGCTGTGCCAGACGATCCCCGCGGGACGTGGTGCGCTGCCGAAGGCGCCGACAGTGCCGGTTGGGCCGCGCGTGCAGCAAAGTTTCGGAAAGGCCGCGCCGGTGGCTACGTTTGAGGATCTTCTGGAGAACGAATACGACGCGAAACTCTTCGAGTACTACGCCACGTCGCATCTGGCGGTGATCGATATTGAGAGCGGGAGTGTAACACCCGTTGGCGCGCCGGGGATTTTCGGGATGGCCGTCCCCGCGCCGGATGGAACGCACATACTCGTGTCGCGGATTCACCGGCCCTATTCCTACATCGTGCCTGCGGACAATTTCCCGCGAGATATGGAGGTCTGGGACTTGACGGGGCAGGTGGTTTACAAAGTGGCTAGCTTACCGCTGCAGGAGAACGTGCCCATTGGCGGAGTTCCAACAGGAGTACGAGATATCAGCTGGCATCCGAACAAGCCGGGGACGCTGGTATGGGTGGAAGCGCTGGACGACGGGGACCCGAAGAAAAAAGTGAAGGAACGGGACAAAGTGATGTGGATTCACGAGCCGTTCGCGGGTGAGCCGGTGGAGCTGGCGCGAACGGAGAAGCGCTTTGCGGGGCTGGCGTTTGGCGAACGCGGCGATTTTGCGGTCCTGCGGGATTTTGACAGGGACACGCTGCGGGGACGGGCGTGGTTTTTCAATCCGTCGCCGACGCCGGAGCAAGCTTGGACGTTTCATGCAGACAAGCCGAATGAGAAGACGCTGGTTTGGGACATGAGTACGCAAGATCGTTATCACAACCCGGGAGCGCCCGTGCAATGGCCACTTCTGAATGGACACAGCGCGGTGATGCAGCAGAGCAATTTTATTTTCTTGATGGGAGCGGGCGCTTCACCGGATGGCGAGCGGCCGTTCCTGGACAGGCTGGACATCAACACGATGGAATTGAAGCGCATCTTCCAGGGGGAGTCCAAAAGTTATGAAGAGATTGTCGCGATGCTCTCCAGTGGCGGGACGAGACTTTTGACACGGCGGGAGACGCAGGCGGATGCACCGAACTACTACATTCGGGATTCGTCGAAGTTCAACGGGAATTTCGCGGAGCCGGGATCGCTGGACAAGGTCACGGCGTTAACGAAATTTGCGGATGCGACGCCGGTGCTGGGAGCGATTCAGAAGAGACTGGTCACCTACAAGCGGGCGGACGGCGTGGATCTTTCGATGACCGTGTATTTGCCGCCGGACTACAAGCAGGGCGAGCGGCGACCGGCGGTGATTTGGGCGTATCCGCTGGAGTTTACGGACGCGAGCGTGGCGGGCCAGGTGAGCGGGTCGCCGTACCGCTTCACGACGATTACGGGACCGTCGCCGCTGTTTTTCCTTCTGGATGGGTACGTGGTGCTGGATGGAGCGTCGATGCCGGTGGTGGGCGATCCGGAGACGGTGAACAACACGTACATCGAGCAAATCACTTCAAGCGCAAAAGCAGCGATTGATAAGGCCGCGGAGATGGGAGTGATTGATCCGAACCGCGTGGGCGTCGGCGGGCATAGCTATGGCGCGTTCATGACGGCGAATCTGCTGGCGCATTCGAATCTGTTTCGCGCGGGGATCGCGCGGAGCGGGGCGTACAACCGGACGTTGACGCCGTTTGGATTTCAAAGCGAACGACGGACGCTGTGGCAGGCGCCGGAATTGTACGTGAAGGTGTCGCCGTTCATGTTTGCGGACAAAATCAAAGCGCCGATTCTCCTGATTCATGGAGAAGCGGACAGCAATTCGGGGACGTTTCCGATTCAGTCGGATCGCATGTACCGGGCGATTAAAGGGAACGGCGGAGCAGTGCGCTACGTGACGTTGCCGGACGAGGCGCATGGGTACTCGGCGAGAGAATCGATCGAGCATACCGTATGGGAAATGCTGACGTGGTTTGACAAGTTTGTGAAAAATGCAGAAGGCGGTGCAGCAAGCCCTGCAACGACAACGGCGCAGTGAGCAAAAGAGATTCAAACGCTAGTGCTTGGCGAGAACTTTGCAGAAGCGGTTTGCGAGACAGCGGAAGAATGCCATGGAAGAAGCCGTCAGCGCGCTTGACGAAGTACAAGAGCGTTGACGGCTTCCTTTTGACGGGGAATCCAGATAGCGCGACCCGGCGTTGTGCTGGGCTCTCTCCTGATTAGATTCCGAGCGGCCTCTTAGTCGTGGTCTGGATGACTGTGGCGCCAGTTCCAGTAACGATTTTGTTCTCTGTTGTTCTGCGTGTTGTATTCACGATAGGTCTTGTGACGTGTCACGAGGTAACCCCTGTAAGCGTTGTTTTCGCGGTCATCCCAGTTGTGGTAGTCACGGTGGTTGCGATCATAGACGCGAAGCTGCACTTCTTGAGGCCGGGGAGCGGCCATGATTACGACTGGCGCGGCAACGGCAGCAGCCAGAATGATGGTATTGATGTAACGATTGATGTAGCGCACTAAGTGTTCCTCCAAGCCCGAGAGACTCCGATTCAGAATCCCGGTAGAACTTACTATGCGCTTCCCGGCTGGCGATGTATGTACCATACAGCACGTATTTGAAAGTAATAATTTATGCGAATAACGCATGCGGAGCGCTTCTTGCGCGAGATTTAGGAGAGAGTCGGAGCTCTCGCGACCGATTTAAGGTCTCAACGAGCTCAAGAAGCGGGCTACAGGAAACGCGTGAAGGAAGGGTGGCTAGAAACAGCGGCCGGGGGCGAAGATGCCTTGCGGGTCGAAGGCGGATTTGAGGCGGCGCCCCGCAGAGACTTCCGGTATACAGAAAGCGTGCTTGAGGGCGGGCAGAGCGAAGAGAAGCGTGGCGTGGCCCCGATCTCCCGGGGCGGGGCCGTTGGAAGCGGAAAGTAAATCGGAGATTTGGGTTGCGGTCTGAGCCAGGAGGTTCGTGTTGCCGTCGTTTGCAGATGTGGGGAGCAGGGCGAAATAGATGGTGCCGCCAGCGCGAGCTATGAGTGCATGGGGAAGAGCGGCGCGAACGGCGATTTGCCTCAGGCTTGCGAAGAGGGCGGCGTGATAACTGGGAAGAATGTTGATCTTGAAAATGGCGGCTGCAGGAGAGGCTTCGAGAAGCATGGAGAGAGTTTCGCGGAGGCGTCCCCAAAGGGAGGGGCGCGAGTTGTCATCCAGGAACTTTGTGCTGATGGCGCTGGAGTTAGTTGCTAAGCGCATGAGGTCGCGCTCATAACGCGCGAGGACTTCGGGGGTGCTGGCGAAGGCGGCGCAGAGTTGCCATTCGCTGGGACGAAACCAATCGCCGACGGGTGGGAGGAAACACTGGTCTGAGGAATATTTTTCTCCAGCGAAAACTGCTGCTTCGGGAGTTTGAGGCGTTTGCGTGGCGAAGAGTCGCGCGAGTTCGGGACTCACGAGATCCAAGGTGAGCGGAGTCAGCGACGATTCGGCGATGGCACGACGCAGGGCGAGCGCGCCTTCTGCATTCTGAAAAGAGGCGACGAAGCCGCGGCTCGCGAGCGAAGCTGGGAATGTGCGGAAGTTGAGGCGGGTGATGATGGCGAGCGTGCCGAGCGAACCGATGAGGAGTTTGTGGAGATCGTAGCCGGTGACGTTTTTTACGACGCGGCCGCCGCTCTTGCAAAGTTTGCCGGTGCCGTCCACAAATTCGGCGCCGATGAGGAAGTCGCGAGCGGTGCCGTAGAACTGGCGAAGCGGCGAGTCTATTCCCGAGGCGATAGTGCCGCCGACGGTGCTGCGGGAGTACCAGGGGACGAGGAGCGGGAGAAATTGTTTGTGTTCGAGGAGAGCAGCGTTCAATTTTGCAAGAGGCAAGCCGGCGTCAACGCTAAGTGTGAGGTCGCCGGGGTCGTAGTGGGCGATTTTGTCGAGCGCGGTCATGTCGAGAGCGATGTCGTAGCGGGACGGCGGCATGCCGATGCCAAGCTTAGTGCGATTGCCGCAAGGGATGAGCGCGACTTTTTCGAGTGCGGCGAAGCGAACGATTTCCGCGACTTCTTCGGCGGAGGCGGGTTTTGCCACGGCGGCTGGAATTGTTTCGTCGACGGCATAGGCGGCGCATGGCACGGGATCGGTCAGAACGCGAGAAGGTCCGAGGAAGGATGCGAGATTCGCGGAGAAGCTTGCTGAAGTTGACATCATCGTTGAGTCGCTGTGGCGCCAGCTTGTTTGCGGACGCGGATTTCGCCGCAGCCCTTGCTTAGGGGGAAGATTTTGCCGGGATTCAAGGCGCAATCGGGATTGAAGGCGTCATGGACGCGGCGCATCAGATCGAAATCGGCGTCGGAGAAAAGCAGTGGCATGAGCTCGGATTTTTCCATGCCGACACCGTGCTCGCCGGTGAGCGCGCCGCCGACTTCGACGCAATAGCGGATGATGCGGGCGGCGGCTTCACGAGCGCGTTCGAATTGGGCGGCATCGCGCGGGTCGTAAAGAAGGATGGGATGCAGGTTGCCGTCGCCGGCGTGAAAGATATTGCCGATTTGAAAGGCGAATTGCTCGCCGATTTCATGGATGCGGCGAAGGGCTTGCGGAAGTTTCGAACGCGGAATAACGCCATCGAGGACGTAATTACTGGGCGCAAGCCGGCCGAGCGCGCCGAAGGCGTTCTTGCGTCCTTTCCAGAGAAGTTCGCGCTCAGCATTGTCGCGGGCGAGGCGGACTTCGCGGGAGTGGTGTGCGTTGCAAACCTCCGTGATGGCGGCAGCTTGCGCGGAGACGGCTTCGGCAAGGCCTTCGACCTCAATGAGCAATACGGCGGCGCTGTCCATCGGGAATCCTGCGTGGATGTAGTCTTCGACGGTGCGGAGAGTCCAACCGTCCAGCATTTCGCAAGCGGAAGGAGTGATGGCGCGCGCGGTGATGTCTACAACGGTGTCGGCGGCGTCGTCCACGGTGTCAAAAATGGCAAGAAGAGTTTTGACGGCTTCGGGCTTGCGCGAGAGCTTGACAGTGATTTCGGTGACGAGGGCGAGCGTTCCTTCGGAGCCGACGAACAGACCCGACAGATCGTAACCGGGAGCTTCGCCGTGCTTGCTGCCGACGCGGATGATTTCGCCGTCGGGAAGAACGAGTTCTAGCGCGGTGACATGATTGGTGGTGACGCCGTAGGCGAGGGTGTGCGGGCCGCCGGCGTTTTCAGCGACGTTGCCGCCGATGGTGCAGGATTTCCAACTGGACGGGTCCGGCGCGAAATACAGGCCGTGAGGCTCGGCGGCGCGAGTGAGTTCGTAATTGACGACGCCGGGTTGAACGACGGCGCGCTGATTCTCGGCGTCGAGTTCGAGGATGCGATTCATGCGCGCGAAGACGATCATCACGCCGCCAGTGCGGGCGAGCGCGCCGCCGGAAAGGCCGGTGCCGGCGCCGCGGCCGACGACGGGGACATTGTATTTGGCGGCAAGTTTGACGATCTGCGAAACATTTTCCGTCGATTCCGGGAACACGACCAGGTCGGGACGGCCTTTTTCGACGGAGCCGTCGTATTCATAGAGGAGCGTGTCCTCGGGCTGGTAAAGAACCGAAGACACGCCAAGAAGCTTTTCGAGTTCGTTGATGAGCCCGGCATTCATAGGATGCGCGCAAGCTGAGCCGCTATCGGGACTATAGTGAGAGATGCGTGGCGGATGCAATGCCAAGATATGCCGGGAAGATGGGGATGTGTTAGTGTAATTTTCCCAAAATCATAAACGAGGAGAAGATGGCCAAACCGAAAGTGTTTGCGACGCACGAGTTGTTCGAAGCGGCGCGGCAAATCCTGGGAGAAAATTGTGAGATGGAATATTGGGCGAAGCCGGAGCGGCCGCCGCGGGAGGAATTGTTGCGGAGGGTGAAGGGCAAAGATGGATTGATCTGCCTGCTGACGGAAAAAATAAATGATGAGTTTTTGCGCGCGGCGCCGAAACTGCAGATTGCGGCGAATGTGGCGGTGGGATTTGACAATATTGACGTCGCGGCTTGCACGAAGCGTGGAGTGGCAGCGACGAATACACCCGGAGTGCTGGACGAAACGACCGCGGATTTTGCGTGGACGCTGTTGATGGCGGTGGCGCGGCGGCTGGGCGAGGGAGAGGCGCTGGCGCGCTCGGGAAATTGGAAAGGCTGGGACCTGGATCAGCTGGTGGGGACGGATGTGTGGGGGAAGACGCTGGGGATTGTAGGGTTTGGCCGGATTGGAAGAGCGGTGGCGCGGCGGGCCGGCGGATTTCAAATGAAAGTGATTTACACGGACGCGCAAAGGGTGCCGGAGAGCGTGGAGAAAGAATTGAACGCCACGTTTTGCGAAATGAATACCTTGCTGGCGGAGTCTGACTTTATCAGCGTGCACGTGCCGTTGCTGCCGGAGACGCGTGGTCTGTTCGATGCGCCGAAATTTTACCGGATGAAGCCGACGGCGTTCTTGATTAACACTTCGCGCGGCCCGGTGGTGGACGAAGCGGCTCTCGTAGCGGCCTTGGAAGAAAGAAAAATTGCGGGCGCGGGGCTGGATGTTTATGAGAACGAGCCGTTCATCCACCCGGGGCTGAAACGCGCAAATGTGGTGCTGGCGCCGCATATCGCGTCAGCGTCGCTCGAAACGCGGACGAAGATGGCGTGCATCGCGGCCAACAATGTCATAGCGCTTTTCGCTGGGCAGAGGCCACCGAACATATTGAACCCGGAAGTGTTGAAAGCATCGTAATGAATTCGCCGACTGACCTCCCATGGCGGATCTGAAGCAACTCGCCCGTCAGATTTTCCAGGAAACACTGGCAGCGATTGATATTCCCGCGACCATGCAGCGAAAGTTGCGGCGGGCGGGAACGCAGTTGCGATTCAATGGAACGCACGTTGAGCTGCGCAACTTCGAGAAAGTGTGCGTGGTGGCCATCGGAAAGGCGGCTCGCGCGATGGTCGACGGGCTGGCGCAAGTGCTGACGCCATTCGTGAAGTTCGAGGGGGTGGTGTCCGCGCCGACGCCACCGAAGAAGCCCGTGACCGGAATGAGATATTTTCTTGCCGGGCATCCGATACCCAATGAAGAAAGCTGGAAGGCTGGGGAAGCAATACTTTCGCTGCTGAAGAAATGTGACGAGAAAAATCTGGTTTTCTTTCTGCTTTCGGGAGGGGGATCGGCACTGGTGGAATTGCCGTTGGACGCGGCACAGACACTTGAAGATGTGAAACAAATCCATCGCGCGTTGGTGACCTGCGGCGCTCCGATCGAAGACATCAATACGGTACGGAAGCACATTTCCGCGGTGAAGGGCGGGCGGCTCGCGGCCGCGGCAAATCGCGCCACGAAGATTACATTGGCGGTCAGCGATGTGCCGGCCGGGCGAGAAACAGCGCTAGCCTCGGGGCCCACGCTCCCTGACCCAACGACGATTGCGGATGTGCAGCGCATCCTGGGCGAGTATTCGCTGCGCGACAGATTTCCGCAGACGCTGCGACGCTGGCTGGACGGCGGGAAAATGCCGGAGACACCTAAGGCGGGCGACCGGGCATTTGGAAAATCCCACTTCCTGTTGCTGCTCGGAATGGATGATTTGTTTCACCCCGCGCATCACGCGGCGGAAGCGAGAGGATTCATTACGTGCTGCGATAACACGACCGACGACTGGCCGGTGGAAAAGGCGGCAAAGTTTCTACTGGAGCAGCTCGATGAATTGCGGAAGACGCACGCGGGCCAGCGGGTGGCCGTACTCGCGGATGGCGAAGTGAGCTCGCCGGTGATGGGGGACGGAATTGGGGGAAGGAATTCGGCGTTTGTGCTGGCGTGCGTCGAGAAGATTGCGGGCAAAAAAATCGCGGTGCTCAGCGCGGGGACGGATGGGATTGACGGAAACAGTCCAGCGGCGGGAGCGGTGGCGGATGGCGAGACGCTGGAGATGGCGCGAGCGATTGGTCTCGATCCCGCCGATGCGTTTCGGCGAAGCGATGCTTTCACGTTTTTCGCGCACTTCGAGGACGTTATTGTTACCGGACCGACGGGGAACAATCTGCGGGATTTGCGGATATTGATTGCGGAGCCTTAAGAAGAAAGATTCGAAGAAGAAGATTTAGCACAGAGAACACAGAGGCCCCGGAGAGGAGTGGGCGGACGGAAGGAAGCCTGCCCCTTCTCAAGTGCATCTACCGCTTATTGCTTCGGAGGCGGCAATCGCGCTTCCATGGACTTGAGTCGGTCATTCATTTCTTGAAGCAGACGTTCGAACTTTTCCAGGCGCTGGTCGGTATTCAGCTTTCCTCCATCAGCCTCCGCGCCGCCGTTCTCTTCGCCGTCGCCGCCGGTCTCGGCATGTGGATTTGGTTTTCCATCGGAAGGCTTTTTCAGGCGCGCAAGCTGCCCTTTGATCATGGGCACCATTTCGATGCTGAGGTCGTCACTTTTCAAAAGGGCTTCGAGCGCCGGGATGGCGGTGACATCGCCGCGGGCACCCAGCGCATACACGGAAGAAATACGGACCGAGAAGCGTGGCTCAGAGAGATAGGCGGCAAGCTGCTTGGTGATCTCTTTATTGTCCTTTTGCAGGCGCCCCAGGCTATTGATGGCGGCAGTGCGCGTTTCCACAGGCTTTCCGACGGCGGACCATTGGAGGAGAAGCGGCACGGCCCTGTCATCGCCGAGCGGTCCAAGCGCGCGAAGCGCGGCGTTGCGCAGGAAATTGTCCGGGGAATCGGCGGCAATGGCGGCTTCGAGCGTGGTGAAAGCGTTTGAAGTCTTCAAGCGCCCAATGGCCTGGAGTGCGGCGGCGCGAGCGCGATAAGAGCTGTCCTCTTTGGCGACGGAATTAAGCTTCGCGGTAACGGCTGGATCGTCCTTGAAATTGCCGAGCGCGGCGACGATGTGGCTGCGAAGCCAAGCTTCTTTGGCGTCGTCGAGCGCGGCGAGAAGTTGCTTTGATGCGACTGGGCCGCCAATCTTGCCGAGCGTGTCGGCAGCGAGGGCGCGGACTTCCCATGTTTTGTCGTTGCGCAGCGTGTCGCCGAGCGCCGGGATCACCTCATCATCACCCTTGATTTTACCAAGAGCCACGACCGCATCGGCGCGATCGGCGAGCTCCGTGGCGTTTTTCAACTGATAGAGCCACTCCTTCTTCTCTTTGTGGAACTCGGCGGTTTTGAGGACGTGACCGCCTTTATCGAAGAGGACTAAGAGCGGTGCGGTGTCCGAAGGAAATGTAAAAACCTGATTGGCCTTCCAAACCGTAATGGGATAGAGCTTGGGCCCGCTGGCGTTGATAATTTCGACTTCGGTGGGAATGCGGAAGATGCCGACACGTCCTTCCACTTTTTGCGTCTGCTTGACGGTGAAAGCCACCTGGTGTTTCTCGCTATCATACGCATAGCTCAAATCGAATTTCGGCGCGCCAGCTCCATAGAGCCATTGGCTGAAGAATTGGTCCACGTTGACGTGCGTGGCTTCTTCCATGGCTTTGGCAAGATCGGCGGTGACAACATTCTTGCCGCGATTCACATCGAGGTAGTGCTTCAAGCCTCGATAAAAGGCGTCTTCCCCCAGCTGGTGGCGCAGCATGTTGAGGACCCAGCCGCCTTTGTCGTATGCATTCTCGTCGAACTCGCTGGAATCGTCGAAGTCGTGGCGCACGATGGGCTTGCTCCACAGATTGTTGTTTTCGAACCAATTGCGCGCGCCGTTCCAGCGTTCGTAGTCGGCCTGATCTTTGCCAAAGTGAGCTTCCGTCCACACCGCTTCCATGAACGTGGCAAACCCTTCATTGAGCCAGATGTCTCCCCAATCCTTGCAAGTGACCAGGTCACCGAACCATTGATGGCCGAGCTCGTGAGAGATTAGATCGTCCTGGCCGGTGGGATATTCGGGAGCAAGCTTGGGATGAACGAGAGACGTGCTGGTGTTGGTAGTGGCGCTGGAGTTCTCCATGCCGCCGGCGACAAAATCATCCACCATGGACTGCGCATATTTTTCCCACGGATAGTCCACGCCAAGCTTCCGGCTGAAGAGATCAATCATCGCCGGAGTACGCCCGTAATTGAGGGGAAGGCGGTCGCCACGCCCCTTCGGCGCGTAGTAAGTGACGGGGATACCGTGCCAACTGTCTTTCACTTCTTCGAATTCACCAGCGACAATGGTGATCAAATAGGTGGAGCTCGGGACGGATTCCTTCCACGTCCAGGTTTTGAGACCTTTGCCGGCGTCCGTCACGCCGACGAGCTTGCCGTTGGAGACGGTGATCCAGGAGGCGGGAACGGTGAGAATCGTCTCGGTCGTCAGCCGATCGTTCGGGTAATCGTAAGTCGGCAAGTAGTAGCGCGTGTCTTCGGACTCGCCCTGCGACCAAATTTGGCTGGGGCGGTCCGGGTAATCCTTGTCCGGCAAGATGAAATAGAGACCCTTGGAAGGCTTTCCTTCGTAGCGTATGGCGATGTCGAATTTGTCGCCAGCCTTGGCGGGGGCGCTTAGAGGAACGATCAATTTGTCCGCCGTCGTTTCGAATTTCGCGGTGGATTTGTTGAGCGTCACGCTATGGATGCTGAGCCCGACGGAATCGAAAGCGATTTTCGTGGTGCCGTCGCGAAGAACGGAAACAGAATGCGTGACGTCGCCGAAAACTTTTTTCTGTTCGAGGTCGAAGCGCAATGAGATTTTCGAGTGCTGCAAGTCGTACTCGCGGCTGCGCGCGTAAGGCTCGTCGGCGTGCAGGGGAGCCGCGGCGACGAAGACGGCCAGCAGCGCGGCGACGCCAAGAAACGCCGGACGACTGCGATGACGAATTGTACTGCGAAAGGGTTCCTTGATCATTCCGCTTTGCTCCTGTGAATTGTATGTCCTGCTTGCTCTAGCGCGGTAGTAGCGGCGGAGAGAGTTGCAGCCGCCACAAGCAGGTAGTCCGTGTCAAAGGTGGAAACGGCAAATAAACTGATTCTGGCCTTGGCCAGAGGCGCGGCAAGCGCGGAGAGCACACCGATCTCCGACAAAACAAAAGGGCCGTGGACCTTGAAGATGCGCCAGTCGGCCTGCGATTGTACGCCGGCGGGAACGTGCGAGAGTTCACAGACCACAGAGAGCTCATCGCCGGTGCGCGTGACAGAAAAGAAAGAGCCTTGCGTCGCCCAGTTCGGAATCGGGGCGTCGGCGGCGAGCCGGGAAATGGCAAAGCGCTCCGGTAAAAGTGTGAGATCGAATCGGCGGGTCGAAGCGTCCATGGAGAGCTAGAAGGGGCCTCTCATGAGGCAGTTCTTTGCGCGCCGCTGCGGGGCTGCTGGGACGGCGGCAATGAGACGAGTACCGTTGTTCTTCTGCATGCGCGGAAGAGTTTCCCTCTCAAGACTCATTGTTCATCGGAAGCTGGCTTGGGACGGGGCGCCAGAGATCCAGATGGGCGTTATCACATAGGTTAGACGGCGGACCGGCCGATTTGGTAACGCGCAGCGAGTAACGGTTGCGGTGACATTGCCCCAGCAAAAAGAAGGAAGCAACTGCTGGAGATTCAATGACATAGAGGTCGTGAGAGGGTCTTGATGGAGATAACCGTGCGGCGCGAGCAACCACGTTTTCCGACAGTGCTCGCGGAACAAGCAGCAACCGTGACTGGGCACATTCGCGAATGGATGCTTTCGCGACCGAGCGATCGATTCCATGGTTGGCGGCCGCAACAAAAGCGCCGCAACCTGTGAGTCCCATATACATTCCGCCATCATATTCAAAACTTCAATCGTCTCGCGAAATGCGAGGTGCGTCAATCGCGGTATGGTAGTCATTTCGCCGGAGATTTTATTTGCCTGGCGCGAAATGCGGCACTAAGATGCAGTCAATTTAGAGAGTGAGGAGGTGCCTATGCGACGGACCAGGTGGTTGACAGGGACTCTTTTCCTGCTGGCGTATTCCACGTCCCCGGCGTTTGCTCAGCAAATCGGCAAGTACGTTCCGATCCAGGCAGGGTCGGAGGCGGACCACGCGTTGACTGAGATTAATGCGACAACCGATGCGGCGCAGAAGCTGGTGCTGATTGATAAGTTCGCTGCCGGAGCCGGCAAAGAGGGCGACTATCCCTTGGTGGTGGATGGTCTGTACGTGGATTATTACATCGGACAGAAGAACTACGACAAGGCGTTCGAATTTGGGGACAAACTTTTTGCGCTGGACCCGGACAGTTTCACGAATGCGATGAACATGATCCGCGCAGCCTCGGAGAAGGGCGACGCGGACCGCCTGATTTCCTACGCCGAGAAGGCTCAAGGGATACTGAAGCGCTACAAGGAAGAGCCCGCGCCTGCCGGGATGGATGGGACGCAATGGGCGCAACAGAAAACGCAAGCGCTGGAGGCGAACAAGGACGGCATTGCTTACATGCAGCAGGCGGTCATCGGCGGCGCGTATCAGGTGAAGGATGCCGGGAAGCGCGCAGCCCTTCTGACGAAGTTTGCAGCGATCTTTCCGGATTCGCCATACGCGAACCAGGCACTGGGAGTCGCGGCGACGTCCTACGACCAGGCGCAGAATACGCCGAAAATGCTGGAGGTCGCGAACGCGCTCCTGGTAAAAGACCCAAACAACGTGGGGATGATGTTGCTACTAGCAAATTATTATGGCGAAAAAGGCGAGCTGCTTGATAAGGCTGAGGCATATTCGAAGAAGGTGGTCACAGTCCTGGAAACGGCGCCGAAACCGGAGGGGTTGAGTGACGAGCAGTGGGCACAGCAGAAAGCCTTCCAGAAAGGACTCGCTCTCGGCTCGCTGGGACAGGTGAACATTCAGAAAAAGGACAATGCGAAGGCGGTAGAGAATTTGAAGGCGGCGGCTCCCTTGTTGAAGTCCGATGACGGGAGTTATGCTCGGAATCAGTACCGCTTGGGATTTGCCCTGCTGAATTTGAAGAGGAATGCCGAGGCAAAGGAGGCTTTCACACAGGCGGCTTCGGTGAATAGCCCGTACAAAGGCCCGGCGCAGGATAAGTTAAAGGCTATGGCGACCCCAGCAAAACGGAAAGCGTCTTAAATCGCGATCCGAATCTTAGTGGGTGGCTGGCGCATCTAAAGGCCGTCCTAGGAGAGCAGCGGGAGCCAGATCCAAGAGGGTAATTCTATGACAGAGATCGCAACGTTTGGGGCGGGGTGCTTCTGGGGCGTCGAGGCGGCGTTCCAGGGTGTGCCAGGAGTGATTGACACCGCGGTCGGGTACAGCGGCGGAGAAATGCCGAACCCAACCTACAAAGATGTGTGCACCGACGAAACGGGGCACGCGGAGGTAGTACAAGTAACATTTGATCCCGCGAAAGTGAGTTACGAGAAACTGCTCGATGTGTTCTGGAAGGCGCACGACCCAACGCAGGTGAACCGGCAGGGGCCGGACTTCGGCAGCCAGTATCGCACCGCAATTTTCTTTCACTCAGCCGAGCAGGAAGCGATTGCCAAGAAATCGCGCGCGGCCCTGGAAGCGAGCGGCAAGTTCAAGCGCGCTATAGCAACAGAGATCACGCCAGCAGACACGTTCTACCGCGCCGAGGAGTATCACCAGAAATACCTGCAGAAGCGCGGCGCGGCGTCCTGCCACTTCTGAAAAGAGCGCGCAATTCGAATCCATCGAAGGCCGAGCAGAAATGCGCGGCCTTTTTTATTTATATAGTTCGTGTGCAGGCTGAGAAATGGCGGAGAGGGTGGGATTCGAACCCACGGTACGGTTTCCCGCACGCTCGCTTTCGAGGCGAGTGCTTTCAACCGCTCAGCCACCTCTCCGCGGTCGTTGGAGTTCTTATTTTAGCAGAGAGAGGGAGTACGGGCCATGCCCGTCTGCGCGGAAGGATACCGCTTAACGACGTTCCGCGAAGAAGGACTGGAGGATGGCGGCGCAGTCTGCCGCCAGGACGCCAGAGGTGACCTCGACCTGATGGTTTAGGCGGGAATTGGAAAGGATCTCGAAGCAGGAGCGGACGGCGCCGCCTTTGGGGTCGTCGGCGCCGTACACCAGTCGTGGGACGCGGGCTTGAATGATGGCGCCAGCGCACATACTGCAAGGCTCGATGGTGACGTACAAGGTGGTGTCAGCGAGACGATAATTTCCAAGCAGGCGCGCGGCTTCGCGAAGAACGACAATTTCGGCGTGGGCCATTGGGTCGCAGTCGCGGATAGTGCGATTGCCGGAGCGGGAGAGAATCGCGCCGTCGTGAATAAGGACGGCGCCGATCGGGACTTCGCCAGCGGCTGCCGCGGCGCGAGCTTCGGCTAGCGCTTCCTGCATGAATTGTATCTCAGCATCCATCTCGTGCCCGAGAATACCACGTGAAAAGAACTAGCACAGAGGGAACAGAGTACAGAGGTTACGGGGAAGAGTTAACTCGGAAGATCGAGCCGCCCGGGGAATGAAACGAAAGAGCAGTCGTCAGTTTGCTTGACAATTGCGTGGGGGAGAAACAAACTACAGCGCATGAGAGAACTCCTGGAACGATTGTTTCAAGTGGATTTCTTGAAGGGCTTGGCAGTCACTTTTCGCGCCCAAAATCCCAAAAACATCGTCACCGAGCAGTATCCGCTGGAGCGGCCGATGGTGGCGGAACGCTATCGCGGTGCGCCGCGGCTGAACAACAATCCGGAGACGGGTGAGACGCTGTGTATCGGCTGCAATCTGTGCGCGCTGGCGTGCCCCGAGAATCTGATCGTGGTGGGTTGGGAGCGGGACGACGCCACGCGGCGAAAAGTGCTGACAACCTTCACGTATGACACTTCGCGATGCATGTTCTGCGGATTGTGCGAGGACGCCTGCCCGACCGACGCGTTGGAATTGACGCAAGACTTTGAAATGGCGTACTTCACCCGCGAAGGCGCCATTTGGGACCGTCACCGCCTGGAGCAGGGCCCCACACCTGCGCGCTACACCCGCTAAAGATACGGCATGGAACTTCGAAGAGATCCCATCACACAGAGCTGGGTCATCCTGGGGCAACGAGACACGCTCAGTGAATCCGCTGAGGAATGCCCTCTAGAGCCGGCGAAAATCGATAAACAGCGGGCGATCCTCACCCGGCCAGCGGAGGGACCGTGGCAAGTTTGCGTGCTGCCGCATCCTCAGCCCCTCTACCACGTCGAGGGCGAGCCCGGACGCTTGGCCGAAGGGATGTACGACAAGATGGGCGCCATCGGTGCACATGAGGTCGTGGTGGAAACGCCGCTTCACGACAAGCGGATGTCGCAGTTCAGCGATGAGGAGATTGAGCGCGTACTGTGGGTTTGGGTTGCGCGCATAGCCGATTTGAAAAAGGATCTGCGGTTCAAGTATGTCAGTGTTTTCAAGAATCAGGGCGCCGCGGCCGGAGAAGAGTGGGCGCACGCGCATTCGCAGATCACGGCCACGATTTTTGTGCCGCGGCGAATCAAGTACGAATTGAGCTCGGCGCACGAATGGTTCAAAGACAAAGAACGCTGCATTTTCTGCGATACCGTCCGCCAGGAAGAAAAACAGGGGAAGCGCATTGTGGATGTGCAGGGCGATTACTATGCCATTTGCCCGTACGCGTCGCGCGTGCCGTATGAAATCTGGCTGTTGCACCGCAGGCACAATCATCTGTTTGAACAGCCGCGCCCGGCAGCAAATCGCAAACAACTGGCGGCGTTATTGGGCCGCGTTTTGCGCCGAGTGGAGAAAGTAGCGCCGGCATTTCATTTGGTGGTGCATACGGCACCCAGCACAAAGAGCAAGAAAGGCGAGCTGGCCGGATACTGGAAGACCCTGGCGGAAGACTATCACTGGCATATTGAAATCCTGCCGATCGTAGAGAAACGCAGCAAGTCCTACAGCATCAAAGAGGTGTACTTCAATGGGGAGCTGCCGGAAGAAGCCGCGGCCCAATTGCGCGCGATGGACGCGAATTCATGAAGCATGCAGTTTCGAAGAGTTCTGAGCAGGGCGGCACCCTCCTTAACGTGATTATCCTGGTCAGTTTTCTGATGTTCTGCCTCGTTCTCTACCTGGTGCGGCGTCCGATTCTGAGTTTTCTGGGAGAAGCGTGGATTGTCGAGGATCCCATTGACCGCGCGGATGCGCTTATCGTGCTGGGTGACGACAATTTTTACGCCGATCGGGCCACGCGAGCTGCTGAATTGTTCCGGGAAGGGAAGGCGCCGGTGGTTGTGGCGAGCGGAAGGCGGCTGCGGCCGAACGCGGGAATCTCGGAATTGATGGAGCATGATTTAATCGAGCGCGGCGTACCGAAGGACAAGATTGTGCGCTTCACACACGATGCCGGGAACACAGAGGAAGAAGCAGAAGCACTTAAAAAGGTGGTGAAAGAACGAAAATGGAAGAGCGTGATTGTAGTTACCTCAAATTATCATACGAGGCGCGCGCGCTATATTTTCCATAAGGTATTTCCACAGGGCGTAGAGTCGCGCGTGGCCAGCGCGCGCGATGGGGATTTCGATCCGCAACATTGGTGGGAAAAGCGTAAGTCTATCAAAGAGTTAACGCACGAATTCGCAGGCATGCTGGAGGCCATTTGGGAATTGCACGGGAAAAGTGGGACACGTGAGACATCGCAACCCGTAGTAGGCCTGAGAGCACTAATTCCCCAATTACTGGTATAGCCTTTCACGAAACACCCTATATTTGCTACCCTCCATACTTGTTTACAGCAACTAAGTCCTGTACTATGTTCACTCTTCCGAGTCGCAGTCTCAACCCAACCCTGCGAACAGCGGCTTCGAAAATCCAATTTTCGATGTCGAGGTGTCAGATGTGGAAAAAAGAAGACTCGAAGCCTCAAGCAGTTGCCGACAATTCGCCGGCTCACGTGAATTCTGCGCCTGCTTCTGGCGCAACTCCTAACACTACTCAGTCCGCGTTTGGTGCAGTTCCCGTTTCATCGCGCGCCGCGGCATGCATCAGCCAGGGAATCAAAATCAAGGGCGAAGTCACGGGGAGCGAAGATCTTTTTGTCGACGGCGTGGTGGAAGGGAAACTCAGTCTCACCACCAACAGCTGCTTGACAATTGGGCCAAACGGGAGCGTCAAAGCGGACGTGACCGCGCGCGAGGTTATCGTGCGTGGAAAAATTGAGGGGAAAGTTACGGGGCGGGACAAAGTTCAGCTGCTGAGCACCGGCGAAGTCACGGGGGAAGTGCTGACGGATCGTCTTGCCATTGAGGACGGAGCACTCCTGCGCGGCAAGGTGGAGGCCGGCAGGCAGCCCAGTAAAGCGGCTGAGGCCAAGGCAGTGGCAGCGCCGGCTAGCAAACCTGCTGACATCAGGGCTTTGAACTCCGGCACTGCGGCAGATTAACCGATGAGCTTCCTGCATAAACTCGGCCTCAATATCGGAATCGCTGGCGAGACAAGCCGCGACGTCTCGCGGCCGGTGCTTGCGAACTCGCGCACTCGTCCACCGGGGACACCCGGAGGCGCAGTAGCCGCAAACCGTCCGCCAGAGCCACACGAGTCCACACGCGTATCGAATGGGCTTAAGGAACTCTTGTGGAACCTCGACGGCCTGGGGAGAGGCACCCTGCTCGACCTCGGACCTGCCTGGCAAACCACTCTGAGCTTCTTTATCGAACGAGGATTCCGCGTGTCTTCGGAGGATATCCTTCGCGGGTGGAAAGGGTTTCTAAACGAAGAAGAAGCGCGGTTGCGGAATGACGCGACGGTGGCCGAGACACTCGATATGACGCCGGCGGGCCGAGCGACACGCTTTCTTTCCGAGAATCTTCAGTATTCCCGGTCCACCTTCGATGCCGTGCTGCTTTGGGATTTGCTGGACTATTTGGAGCCGACACTGGTGAAACAGATCGTGGCGAGCTTGACGGAAGTGCTCCGCCCAGCAGGGGTAGTCTTTGCGATGTTTCACAGCAAAAAGCCGGAAGGGTTTCAGCGCTTTCGCGTTGCGGACTCCAACACCCTGCAAGTGATATCGACTCCGGTCATTTGCCCGGCACAAAAAGTCTATCAGAACCGCGAGATCCAGGACCTGTTTGGCCGTTACCGTACGATGAAATCGTTCGTGGGGCGCGATCAACTCCGCGAAACTCTCTTCATCAAGTAACCAAAAAAAAGAAGTTGGCGGGATGCACGAAGCCTGTGGATTTCGTGCGTTCACCTACTCTTCGCTTGTTTTCGACTAAACGCAGGAGTACAAGCGAAGTGTGAGCTCAAGGAGCTCCGGAGGGACTATGACTCCACCGGGCTTAGAGCTGCACCAAAGCTGATCACACCGCTTTTGC
>Ga0210409_10002642_pt1 | contig 21077 bp, 9 predicted proteins | sample IncBWH17MmetaG_FD_161649 | JGI IMG/M metagenome (GOLD analysis project Ga0210409, IMG submission 161649) | Forest soil microbial communities from Barre Woods Harvard Forest LTER site, Petersham, Massachusetts, United States - Inc-BW-H-17-M | ecosystem: Environmental > Terrestrial > Soil >...
TCCTAAAGTACCGGATGTAGCGCAGGCGTTGCTCCAACCGCCGAAGGTGGTTGGGGAAGTAGCATTCTCGGTGAGTGTGACTTGAGTGCCGCTAGGATAGCTAGCCGAGCAGGTTCCAGTAACGATGCCGCTGGCTTCCTTGCAAATAATCTGCCCCGTGTTGTCGGTGACCGAGCCCGTTCCTGTTCCGAACTCAGAAACCGAGACTAAGAAAGTTGGCACGATGGAGGCGAAACTAACCTGCTCCGTTTGGTTGCCGCTCATCGTGACGCTGCACGTCGCAGTGCCCGAGCATGTGCTCCAACCGTTGAAATTAGTACCAGCGCTCGGAGTAGCGGTGAGGATCACGACCGATCCGCTTTCGTAGCTGCCTAAGCAGGTCCCGCTCGCGACGCCCGTGGTCACGGCGCAATTGATTTGGCCGAGATCATCCGTGACGGTGCCGCTCCCAGTCCCCGACACCGTAATGTGCAACGTAAACGAGGATGGGCTGCCCGCGCTGACCCTCAGCACCACGGAAGTGGAATTGTAGGTGACGGTCCAAGCGAGACCGGCGGGCAGCGTGGGTGAGTTGATCGTCGAAAAGGTTCCCGAAATCGATGAGGCAGTGAGAATCGTGAACTGATTTCCCGAGGCCGGTGTGAATCCATTCAGAAACCGAATGTTGAGCGCGCCAGCCAAGCTCGCCGATCCGGAGACATTGAGTTGCGAGTATTGCGTTCCGGCGGTGAGTCCTCCGATCGCAACCTCGTACGCGCCTGCGGAGGTTTGCGCAAATGTATGCGCGGAGCTGATCGTCAGCGTGCCTGCCGCGGGCACATCTCCGGCTTCGGAGATGCCGGCGTTCGCGACGCTGGACGGAATCGAACCGATCCCGGAAATGACGCCCGTGGCGGAAGTCGAGACGCCGCCCGAAACGCTGAGGTTTCCATCCACCTGCGCATTGCCGCCGCTGACAGAAAAACTCGAAATCGAATCGGAAACAGCGGATGGAATTTGTATGAAACCGGCAGTCTGAGCGTACGTCGGAACGGTCAGGTCCCCTGGCCCGCTGATCGAATTTCCCGCGTTCGTAAGCGAGGAGCCGCCGACATCCTGGCGAATGACGGGGGTACCGCCATTGCCGCCGACGGTCATGACCACCGTGCCGGCCCCCGTCAGCGTCACCGCCCCGTCCATGCTCAATGCCGTGGTGTTCCCGTTCGCGGACACTTGGAACGAGCCCGTGTTGTTGATCGTCCCGAACAGTTCCGTGTCCGCATTGTTCTGGATGGTGAAGATTGCGGCGTTGGTCAACGTTCCGTGAGTGCTGCCATCGAGGAAGACTCCGTTGCCGCCCACCACTCCGAAGAAGCCCGCTCCGCTCGCCGTACTGAGCAATCCGCCTTGAATGTTTGAGTTAGTCAAGAACTGCACCTGCGAGCTACCTGCTCCTGCCGTGATGGTCCCACCGGCGTTGTTCACGGTGACGTCGATCTGCAAAATCCCGCCACCTGTCGATTCGAACAACCCCTGATTGACCGTCGTGACCGAATTCACCAGCAGCGCGTTCCCAGAGCTATTTGCATCGACGGTGCCGCTTGGCTGGTTCGTGAACGCGAGACTGGTGTTTCCGATCTGGCCCACTCCGGTGAACGTATTGTTGACGTTGAGCAGCGAGGAGCCTCCAGCGTCCTGGCGCACGACGGGCGTTCCGCCGTTTCCGCCAATAGTCATCACGACAGCGCCCGCGCCTGTCAGGGTTACAGCGCCGTTCATGCTCAAAGCCGTCGTGTTGCCGTTCGCGGCGATCTGAAACGAGCCGGTATTGTTGATAGTGCCGAACAGTTCCGCGTCGGCATTGTTCTGGATGGTAAACGTTGCAGAGTTGGTCAGCGAGCCTTGGGTCTTGCCGTCGAGAATCACGCCATTGCTAGCCATGACGCCGAAGAAACTTGCTCCGCTGGCCGTGGTCAGCAATCCACCTTGGATGTCCGCGCCGTTTGTGAACTGAACTTGCGAGCCGCTGGCCGCGGTGATGAGCCCGCCGGCATTGTTCACTGTGACGTCAATTTGCAAAATGCCGCCGTCCGTCGCCTCGAAGAGTCCCTGATTCACCGTGGAAGCCGGATTGACCAGTAGCCCATTTCCCGAGCTATTCGCATTCACCGTGCCACCGGGCTGATTCGTGAAGATCAAGGTCGTGTTTCCGACCTGGCCTCGACCAGAGAAGATGTTGTTCACGTTGGTCAGTGAGGCGCCGCCTACGTCCGCGCGAATCACCGGCGTACCACCGTTGCCGCCGACGGTCATCACCACTGTTCCGCCGCCGGTCAGTGTCACCGGACCGCCTGCGCTAAGAGCGGTCGTGTTGCCGTTCGCCTCCACCAAAAACGAACCCGTGTTTGTAATCGTGCCGAGAAGTTCCGCGTCGGAGTTGTTCTGAATCGAGAAAACTGCCGCGTTCGTCAATTCACCCTGCGTGGTTCCGTCCAGAAAGGCTCCATTGCTCCCCACGACACCGAAGAAGCTCGGCGCGTTCAGAGTGTTCAGTGTGCCGCCTTCAATCCGCGTGTTAGTGAATAGCTGGACACTCGCGCCGGTGCCATTCGCGTTGATATTCCCGCCGGCATTGTCGATGAGCGTGTCGATTTGCAGCGTCCCGTTCGTCGTGGCTTCCAGCAGGCCCTGGTTGACGAATTGCGGCGCGTTGATCAGCAGCGCGCTTCCTGTTGCATCGACGACACCTGCTGCTGCGTTGGTGACGTTCACACCGTTGTTTCCAACCTGGCCGACACCGGAAACCGTGTTGTTCACATTCAACAAAGAGGAACTCGACACATCCTGGCGAATCACCGGCGTGCCGCCATTGCCGCCAATGGTCATGACCACCGTGCCGGCCCCCGTCAGCGTCACCGCTCCGTCCATGCTCAATGCTGTGGTGTTCCCGTTCGCGGACACTTGGAACGAGCCCGTGTTGTTGATCGTCCCGAACAGTTCCGTGTCCGCATTGTTCTGGATCGTGAAGATTGCGGCGTTGGTCAACGTTCCGTGAGTGCTGCCATCGAGGAAGACTCCGTTGCCGCCCACCACTCCGAAGAAGCCCGCTCCGCTCGCCGTACTGAGCAATCCGCCTTGAATGTTTGAGTTAGTCAAGAACTGCACCTGCGAGCCGCCTGCTCCTGCCGTCATGGTCCCACCGGCGTTGTTCACGGCCACATCGACTTGAAGAATGCCCCCGCTTGTCGCTTCGAATAGGCCCTGATTCACCGTTCCGAGCGAGTTCACGAGCAATCCATTTGCTGAACTGTTCGCATTGACGATGCCGGAGGCCTGGTTAATGAATGTCAGGCTGGTATTTCCAACCTGGCCCCGTCCAGAAATAGTGTTATTCACGTTGGCTAGCGACGCACCGGCCACATCCGCGCGAAGCACGGGCGTACCGCCGTTGCCGCCGACGGTCATCACCACGGATCCCGCGCCCGAGAGTGTTTCCGGACCGGCAAAGCTCAAAGCGGTCGTGTTGCCGTTCGCGCTGACCGCGATCTGGCCCGCGTTGTAGATGCTTCCGGCGACTTCCAAATCGAGGTTGTTCACGATGGTTACGCTGCTGCCGGCATCGATGACCAGCGTGCCGACTTCGACACTGACGTCGAGGTTGACGGCCGCGGGCCCGCGCCCGTCGCTGATGCAGACCGTGGCGCCGGCTCCGTTGGGTACTGCGTCTGTGCTCCAGTTCGACGCCGCGCTCCAATTACCCGAGGCGCCGCCCGTCCAGATTGCGGCCCCTGCGGCGTTGCAAGCCGTCGTCCCATTCAAGCTAAAGGTAGCCGTTACGGTCTGGCTCGAACTCATCACGACGGCACAAGGCCCGTTACCGGCGCAAGCGCCGCTCCAGCCCGTGAACGTCGAGCCTGTGCCAGGCGTGGCGGTCAGTGTAATCATCGTGCCTTGATTGAAACTTGCGGAACAATTCGGCTGGCACGTGATCCCGGTCGGAGCGCTCGAAACCGAGCCAAATCCAGCCCCAGCTTCGCCAACAGATAGCGTGAAAGTAGGAACTGACGAACCCATCCCTGTGAGGCTGACATTCTGGGCGCTTCCACTAACGCCATTGGAGTTGTCGGTGAATGTAAGAGCCGCGCTCTCAGCGCCATTCGTGGAAGGCGTAAACACGACCGAAACAGTGCACGTCGCATTGGGCGCCAATTGCCCTCCTGCGGTGCTGCAGCTATCGCCCATGGCTTCGGTAAAATCCCCAGCGTTTACGCCCGTGAACGCGTAGCTGAAGGTAAGAGTTGTGCCACCCGTATTGCCTAGCGTGACGAGCTGCGCGGAGCTTGTCGTGTGCGTCAGTTGTGTGCCGAAATCCAAATCGCCTGGTGATGGATCGGCGATTGGGGGCGCGACAACGAATCCGTACGCCGCGATATTTCCCAACGACGGGCTGCTCTGCGCCCCCGTGCTGGTCGAAGTGGCTTCTCCGCCGTCGGTCGCGAAAGCGTAGCCGAAATGCAGTCCCGGGGTGAGCGGCTGAGTGGTGGCCGAAAACTGACCCGCGGTGCCCGTGGAAGTCGCTGGGGTCCACGCGCCCATCCAGGTATCGACGTTGAAAACGTTGTTGTCGAGTGTCTCACCGGCGGGGCTGCTGATGCCGTAGATGAAGGTAGGGGTGTCGGTCGAAACTTCGTTCGATGGAACGTTCGTCGGCCCCGCGAAGGAACCGACAGTGTTCGACTGGATCGACTGTTCCGCAACGTCGGTGATGTTGGCGCTGAGATTGTTCGCGACGTAAATCTGGCTCGTCTCGGGATCGGTTGCCAGCGCAATTGGGCCGGTCGCGTTGGGATCGGCGAACGTGACGCTCGTGAAGCTAAAGCCGTCGATAGCCGTGATACTGCCCGGATCGGAACCACCGTTGCCATTGTTGGCCACGTAGACCTGATTCGTTGACAGATTGACGGCAATGGCCTGCGGCGAAGTTCCGGTGTTCACCGTCGCTACGACCGCGGACGTTGCGCCGTTGATGACCGTGACGTTGTTCCGGCCCGAATTCGCAACGTAGATCACGTCGGTGAGCTCGTTCACGGCCACGGCGACGGGATTGATGTCCGCGTCCACCGTGCTGACGATCTGGTTGGTGGCGCCGTTGATTACCGTGACGTTGTCGCTGGCAAAATTCGCTACGTAGACAGCATTCGTCACTTCATCAACCGCTATGGCGACAGGGCGGCTCGCCGCAGGATCGCTGACCGTAAACACGCTGGAATCCAGCGGGTCAAATACCGACACGTTGTTGCTGCCGCTGTTGGCCACATAAACTTTGCCGGTCGCTGGATTCACCACGATTGCCGCAGGCGTTAAGGCGTTGGGATCGCTCACCGTAGAGATCGCATTGGTGACGCCGTCGATGACGGTGACATTGTTGCTCGTCGAATTCGCGACGTAGATTTTGTTGGTCACGACGTTCACCGCCACGGCGACGGGGCTCTTGGCGTTGGGATCGCTCAGCGTGGTCGTCGTGCCGTTTCCGCTGATGATCGTGACGTTGTTGCTGCCCTTGTTCGCGACGTACGCTTCGCCTGTGAGCGTGTTTCCGGCGATCGCCACGGGATCAGACGCGTTCGGATCCGCGATCGTAGACGAAACCGTAGCCCGGAATCCAAAGACGGAACCATTCAAGACCGTGACGTTGTTGCTGGCGGAATTCACCACCAGCACGTTTTGGGTCAACCGATTGACGACCACGGCGGCTGGGTGGTTCGCGTTGGAGTCGGTGACGGTGGATGTGCTGTTCGCGGCGCCGTCGAAAATGGAAACGGAAGCGCTGGCAAAATTCGCCGCGTAGGCTTGGTGCGTCACGGGATTCACGGCGACCGCGTCGGTGGTCCTGGCGGCAGGGTCGGTGAGCGTCGTCGTCGCGTTGTTTGCCGCGATCGCGGTGACGTTGTTGCTTCCACTGTTGGCGACGTACGCCTGGCTACCAATTACGTTGATGGCCAGTGCAACAGGGGCGCTGGCGTGGAGGTCGGTGATGGTTGTCGTCACGTTTGTGCTCGTGGCGATGGCCGTGACGTTATTGCTGCCGTTGTTCGCCACATAGGTCGTGCCGGTTGCTGGATTCACCGCCACTGCAATAGGTCCCGTGGCATTCGGATCGGCGATGGTCGTCGTCGCGTTTGTCAAACCAGCGATCAGCGTGACGTTGTTGCTGCCGTTGTTCGCCACATAGATCTGATTGGTAATTTGGTTTACCGCGACAGAAACCGGATTCGTGCCGGCGGTGACCGTTGCGGTCACGGTGTTCGACGATCCGCTGATCACCGTGACGTTCCCGCTACCCTTGTTCGCCACGTAAATCGTGTGACGCTGCGGATTCACTGCAACCGCTACCGGGTTCGTGCCCGTTGAGACGGTCGCCGACACGGAGTTTGTCGCCCCGTTGATCACCGTCAAGTTGTTGCTGCCGCTGTTCACCACATAGACGATGTTTGCCAACGGATCGACGGCGATCGCGCTGGGCGTTGTGCCGACGGTCAGGGTTGCTGTGACCGTGTTGTTCGCGCCGTTGATGATGCTAACGTCGCCACTGCCGCTGTTGGCCACATAAATCGTATTCGTTACGGGATTGATGCCGATTGCGGAGGGATTCGTTCCGACCGTTGTTGTGGCGACCGCGTTCTCGCTGACCCCGTTGATGACGGTGAGGCTCGCGCCGCTATTGTTCGCGACGTAGATTTGCCCGGTTACCGGATTTACCGCCATGGCGGCGGGTCCGCCTCCAGTGCCGACGGCAACGGTGAAAGATTGACCGGCGGCGGAAGTAGCGAGCAGACAGAACGCCGCCCCTAGCGAGAGCGAGATGGATTTGCGTCTAATTTTCAAGGTCGCGACCTGACTATTTGCACGTCTCGGGCCAGTACTTCCGGCTTGGTGGCAGTTGGCCAACCTGCAAAGACGGAATCAAGCGGCAGAAATACCGCCGATGACTCTGTGTCGGGGATCAGAGTCGATCGTGCCCAGGCTTCAGAAACCGTCGATAAGCACCATCAACGGACGCCTAAGCGCGCGTCAGAGGCGCGGCTAACGCCATTTGACACGTCATTTGTAGGTCGAAACGCTTCTAAAGGAACGGGTCGGGGCGAATTCTGGCGATGTCATGTAGTAAAGTCAAGAAAGAAAGCGCCAATTGGAGGACCCTCGAGACTCAAGGCCTGGTTTTAGTACGCTCATAACTGGTGGACACGGTCTTCTTTCCCGGCACACCATTACAAACCCGCAGGGCATCCCATCGGTGGAACTGGAGTGGAAATAGTTTGCATAATGTTCGCTGCTGCGCTGCGGACCAACCTTCTTGCTTTATCAGCCTGGAAGACTTAACCTGCTCGCGGCGTGTCTTCCGGCATCGCGAACTTACATGATGGAATGCCCGCACTGCCACTCCAGTAACCTGCCCACCGCAGAGCGCTGCATCAAGTGCAACACTCCGTTTGAATTTTCCGGCGCGACCATGGCCGCTACGGCGGCCGGAGTGATCACTCCGCCTCGCACCGAGCTAGAAAACTTCGCCAAGGGATGGTCTCTCCCTTCACCTCCGGCTGGGGCAGCGGGCACAGCATTGTCTCCGGGTGCTTTGCTTGGGACTCGCTACGAAATCGTCCAAATTCTAGGGCAAGGAGGCATGGGAGCGGTTTACAAGGCGAAGGATCTGGAACTTGACCGCATCGTCGCGCTGAAAGTGATTCGGCCAGAACTCGCGGTGGACCCGGATATTCTTGCGCGATTCAAGCAAGAGCTGATTCTGGCGCGCCAGATTACGCATCGCAACGTCATCCGCATTTTTGACCTGAGCGAAGCGAACGGAATCAAGTTCATCACCATGGAGTTTATCGAGGGCCAGGATCTGAAGTCCCTCATCACCGAAAAAGGCCGCGTCAGTGTCGACCAGGCCGTGGGAATTGTTGAGCAAGTCTGTTTAGCGCTCGAGGCGGCCCACAGCGAAGGCGTGGTTCACCGCGACCTCAAGCCCCAGAATATTATGATCGACAAGCAGGGCCGGCCATCGGTGATGGACTTCGGAATTGCGCGCTCGGTTGAGGCCGGCGGCATGACGATGACCGGCATGGTTGTCGGCACGCCCGAATACATGTCGCCCGAACAAGTGATGGGCGAACGCGTGGACGTTCGCTCCGATCTCTTTACTCTCGGCGTCATCATGTACGAATTGTTCACCGGAGAGATGCCCTACCGATCGGACTCGCTGCAGAGCGCCATGTTCAAGCGCACGCGCGAGGTCCCAAAGCCGCCCGTCGAACTCGATCCAACCTTGCCGCAAATTTTGAGCGACATCACCGCAAAATGCCTGCAGATTGATCCGGCGAATCGTTATCAATCTGCCCGCGAGATCCTGACTGATTTGGAATCGTGGCAGGGCGGCGCTTCGCGCAGCCGCGTTGTCGGCTTGGCGCGCAAGCCGGCGATGCTTTCTGCCTCGGCGCTCGTGTGGGTTTCGGCGGTAGGTCTTGTCGTTCTCCTTGCGCTTGGCGGATGGCTGATGCGCGGGCGGCTCTTCTCTTCCTTGTCGGATTCTTCTAAGTCTTCGGCCACTCCCGATGTATCGCTCGCCATTCTGCCGTTCCGCAACGCGTCGGGAGATCAAACGCTCGATTGGCTCGGCTCGAGCCTTGCGGAAACACTCAGCACCGACGTCGGTCAATCGTCTCACTTGCTGGTCGTATCATCCGAACGCGTCAGTCAGATTTTTCGCGATTTACGCCTGACTTCCGACGTAACCTTCGATCCGCCAACGCTTCAGCGCCTCGCGGAGTTCAGCAATGCCGACAATCTCGTTTGGGGCAGTTACGCGCGCTTCGGCGACCAGATTCGCGTCGACGTCACGCTGCGAGACGTAAAACGTGCCCGCACCACAAACTTTTATGAGACTTCGACCGAGAAGGACATGCTCAGCGCCATCGACCGGCTGGCCGGAGATATTCGCTCGAACCTGGCGCTGTCAAAAAGCATCGTCAACGAGCTACAAGGACAAGCCTTCAAACCGTCGACAAAATCGGTGCCCGCACTGCGCGACTACGACCAGGGCCTTCAGCTTGACCGCCGCGGGAACTATCTTGACGCGATCAAGCAGTTCCAGGCGTCCACGCAGGAGGACGCCAATTTCGCCCTGGCCTATTCCGAGCTCGGGCGAACCTACGAACTGCTTGGACAGGACAACGACGCCGAACAAGCCTCCAGGAAAGCGGTTGAGCTGAGTGACTCTTTGCCGGTTCAGGAAAAATATCTGATTCAGGCCAGCCACTACCAGATTCTGCGCGATTATCCCAAAGCGATCGAGGCCTACGAAAATTTGGCCAAGGTCTGGCCCGACAATACCGACGTCCTCTTCAGCCTGGGCCTGCTGTACGAACAGTCAAGCGCCTATGACAAGGCCCGCGATGCATTTACCAGGGTGCTGTCGCTTGATTCCAAGCGCGTGCTCGGCTTGCTCGAACTCGGAAAAGTCGAAATCGAAAGTGGCGACCCGCAAAAAGGCCTGGAGTATCTGACCCGTGCGCAGGCCATGGCCATCGAATCAGAAAACGATGAGGAGCGGTCCGACATTCTCCAATCCATGGGCGGCGCCTATGCTGCGCTCAACAAAAATGATGACGCGATTCGCAACTATCAGGAAGCCCTCGAAATTCGGCGCAAGCTCGGACTGAAGAAAGGGATCGCCGACAGCCTTCAGGCCATCGCGTCGGCTCAAACCGACCTCGGCCAGCCGGAACTGGCGCTCAAGAATTACAACGCCGCGCTCGATATTCGTCGCGAAATAGGCGACAAAGCCGGTACCGGCGACGCGTTGAGCGACCTCGCACAACTTTACGACGACCGCGGCAGCTATGATCAAGCGTTGAAGCTTTTCAAGGAAGCCTTGCAAATCGAAATTGACGTCGGCAACGAGAACAATCACGGACTCGTTCTGAACAATATCGGCAACACCTATCTTTCCAAGGGGGATTACCAGAACGCACGCGCGTATTTCGAACAGGCGCTCGAGGTTCGCGAAAAGCTGAAGGTCCCGAGCGATATCGCCGACACTCTCCACAACCTTGGCGAGACCCTCGGAAATATCGCGGCCTACGATCAGGCGTTGCAATATTACGAGCGGGCTCTGGATATCCGGCGCACCACCGGCGACAAGCTCTTCACTGCCATCGAATCTTCGAGCATGGGTACGTTGTTTGGGCATCAGGGCCGTTTCGGCGCGGCGCTGAGTGCGCAGGAAGACGCCGTCAAGGCCATCCGCGATATTCAGGAGCACGGCTTCTGGTTCACCAATGTCCTCGGGGCTTACGGTCACGCTCTTGCTCTAGTCGGTCGAAGCGATGACGCGCAAAAAGCTCTCGATGAAGCCATGGCTTCGGCGCGCGGGCAAAAAAACGAAGCCAACGCCGCTGAGCTCCTCGGCTTTGAAGGAGACAACGCCTTTTATCAAGGTAAATACAAAGAGGCCGCGGCTCTCTACGCCCAGGCCGTTGAAAAGGCTTCGCACGGCACCGACGCGCGCCAGACTCTGGTCTCGAAAGTGAATTCCGCCAAAACGAAAGTAGCTCTCGGCAGTTACCAGGAGGCTTCCGGCGCGTTGCAACCGCTTTGCCAGGAAGCCGATAGCATGGGCCTGAAATACGTCTCGGTGGAATGCTCGATCTATCTAGCCGAGGCATCCATAGGAATGAAAAACTACCGCGCTGCGGAAATTGGGCTGCGCGATGCCTTGAACAATAGCGAAAAACTCGGCCTGCAGGGTCTGCTCGCTCAAAGCCATTTTCAGATGGCCCGCGCGCTCGAACTTTCCGGGAGTTCCGCGGAAGCAAAGGACCAATACAAACAAGCTCGCCAAATTGTGGACGGCATTCAAAAAGAAGCTCGCAACGATACGATTGCGAAACGCAGCGATCTGAGTCCTATTTTCGCTCGCGCCTCCTGATTATTTGCGCGGCAAGCCCAGGTATCCGTCTTCTCGATTCAGTTGGACGCAGCAAGCGCAGAATGGCGACGGCGGTACGCTAAGACGGCTCAGGCTATTGCCTGTGCGGCCGAAAGACCGCTCGATCGAACCATCTCGTCAAACTCTCGGAAGGACGTCACCACTGGAGGAATTTGAAACAACTCCATGCCAGGGGATATCAGAGTGTTGCGGCCTTCGCGTAAGTGAACGGGAAGAGGCACAAAAAAGCCAGAATCCAAATTAGGACATTACCCCGAATCCCTCTCGCTTGATTTTTCGCTCGCCCAGGAATCTAATGGAGACGAGCGGCCAAATTCCTCTATAATTGGTGGTTTGTATCTGAGGAAGGGCCGCACACATACATATGTTGAGAAGCATTCAGCAGCGCGACCTCGATCGTAACCGTTGGATCAAGATCACCATGGGAGTCATCCTGGGACTGATCATCGTCAGCATGGTGATCACGCTCATCCCCGGATTGATGAGCGGCTCGATGGGCGGAGACGCTCCTGACGCCATCGCCTCCGTCGGCGGACAGAGCATTTCCCAGGCCGAGTTCCAGCAGCAGTTCGACCAGGCTACGCGGAACCAGGCCGTTCCTCCCATGCTTCGTGGAGCCTATGCCAAGCAGGTGATTGATCAGATGATTTTCCAGCGCGCTCTCGAATATGAAGCGGACCGCCTCGGCATGCGCGTCACTCCGGAAGAAGAAACCCAGCGCATCAAAGAAATCCTGCCCACCGCGTGGTCCGGCAGCACCTGGCTGAAGGATCGCTACCCGACGGAAGTCGAAAACCGCTTCGGCATGACCGTCGACCAGTTTGAAAACCTTCTCAAGAATGAAATGCTGGGCGAAAAATTCCACGAGATGGTCACCGACGGAATCACCGTCAGCCCGCAGGAAATTGCCCAGGAATTTCAGTGGCGGAACGAAAAGGTCAAAATCACCTACGCTCTAATCAAGCCCGCCGACCTGGCGGCTTCCATTCATCCGAGCGACTCCGATCTCGCCGCGTGGTTTGCGAAAAATTCCGCGCGCTATCAGGTTCCCGAGCGCCGCTCCGCACGCTACGCTCTTCTCGATCTCTCCAAGCTCCGCGCCGCAACGCCCGTCAGCGAGGATAGCCTGCGCGCCTACTACAACGAGCACATTGCCGAATACAAAGTCGAGAACCGCGCGCACGTCGAGCACATCCTGTTCAAGACCATCGGCAAAACGGACGCCGAAATCGCCGAGATCCATCAGAAGGCCGAGGACGTGCTAAAGCAGGCCAAGCACGGCGCGAATTTCGAGGACCTTGCCAAGAAATATTCCGAGGACGACGGCACGAAGCCCAAGGGCGGCGACCTCGGCTGGATCGTTGAAGGACAAACCGTTCCCGAGTTTCAGCAGGCGGCGTTCTCGCTGCCAAAGGGCTCGATCTCCGACCTGGTCAAAACGCAATACGGATTCCACATCATCAAAGTCCTCGACCGCGAAACCGCCCACACGCGAACCTTCGAAGAAGTCCACGACTCCATTCTTCAGCCGGTTCTCGATCAGAAGGTCAGCGCCGAAGCCAACAACATCTCCGACCAGATGGCCGCCGCCGTCCGCCAGTCCGATCGCCAATCGCTCGACGATCTCGCCAAGAAATTCCGTCTCGATGTCGGCGAGACCGCGCCGGCCGCCTCCACCGATCCGATTCTGCCGCTCGGCAATTCGCCTGAGCTGCATCAGGTCTTGTTCGGCCTCCATCCCGGCGAACTCAGCCAGCCCATCCAAATCGAAAGCGGCTTCGTGATTCTCACCGTCAAGGACGTCCAGCCCGCGCATCAGGGCACCCTCGCCGAAGTCCACGACCGCGTCCTCGCCGATTATCAGCACGAAAAATCGATCGCTCTCGCCAGCGCCCGCGCCCAGGAACTCTCCAAGCGCGCGCAAACCGGTGAGGACTTCGACAAAGTCGCCAAGTCGCTCGACCTGACGGTGAAGGCGTCCGACTCCTTTGCGCGATCCGGCTCCATCCCCGACGTTGGCACCGCCAAGCAGCTCGCCGCAGCCTTCAAAATGAACGTCGGCCAGGTCAGCGCGCCAACGCAATCCGGCGAAAACTGGATCGTGTTCCAGACCACAGCGCACGAAGCGCCCAATCCCGACGATCTCGCCAAGCAAAAGGCCGACATCGAGCAGCAATTGCTGCAGACCAAGCAGAATGCGGCCTTCGACGCCTTCCGCACCACCCTCCTCGACCAGATGAAGAAAGAAGGCAAGCTCACCATCAACGCCGACCAGATGAACCGGATCACCCACCCCAGCTAACAGCGGCTTGGGTCGTCACTCCGAGCTCCAAATCCACTCGCAATGTATTGAAAATAAGCGCCTTACAAAATATCGGCCTCGCTCTTGCTTCCGCATGGCGCACTTGGCTAGAATACTTCGATCCGGAGCGCCTGCCCCGTAGCCAGCGGGGCCCGATCTGCAGGCGGGAGCCTCCCCAGCCTGAGGAGTCTTGGCGGCATGACCACCACCCCCGTCCTGAGGAGCATTCATATGCCGACGAAGAGATCGAAGGCAAGCAGGCTCGAAATCCTGGCCGGAGCGGGCAGAGGCGCCCGCGCCACGGCGAATTACGAGGCATCCAGCGTCATCTCGGTGAATGGCAAGCTGAGGCACTCTATGCAAATCAAGAACGCGGTCGGCGCCAACGGGTACCTCTGCGCCATCGAGCGGAACCAGAACGGCAAGTACAACGTCCGCGTCCGGGCGATTTTCGGTCCCGACGGGCGCAACTCCGAAAATGGCGGCGCTGGCGAGAACGGCCGCGCCGGATGGACGCTGCCGGTCTATTTCCTAGCGTCCTCGTTCAACGCGGCGATGAAAAAACTCGAGGAATCGCTCCAGCTCCTGCAGAAAAATGAAGCGCGCCTGCGCTTCTGGGGCGTTGAGCATACCGACGACCCGAACCTCGCCGGCGATCTCTTGCAGGAATTCGGCCTGTGGCTCGACCGCCGCCGTGAATTTCCTCACCGCGTCGCCGAACTCGACGTCCCCCGCGAGCGCCCCGTCCCCGCGTCCATGCTGGCCCCGGTCCGCCGCGTCCTCGCTGACTCCGTCGCGCAGGAGCGTCCAGTTGATCGCACCGCCATCGCCGGCGACTAGCGACTCAGCACAGTCTTCTTACTTTCCGCGGATGAGGACTTCGCCGTGGCCGACGACGACATCGTTGAGCGAGAGGCGATAGCGGTAGGAGCCTGGGTTGATTCCGGCGCGGGCGGCGCCGCTCGATAGACGGACGCCGGGAGGCGCCTGCAACACGTTTGAGGAAAACGGGCAGCGCTGCGCGTCGAATTCGATTTTGAGATTGCCGGCGTTCGAGAGCCAGGTAACCTGGTCGCCGGGATCAATCACGATCGTTTCGGGCAGCAGGCCGACCATCACCATTTTTTCAGGCAAGAGATTGTCCTTGTCGCGCAGGCGATCCAAGATGCCGGGCTAAAGGCCCCGGCGCTACATTTCAATCTTAGAGGCTAGGCAATTTCGCGGACGGCGATGGCGATGTGCCGCGCGGAAATGCCGAACGCGTCAATCAGCTCTTCCGGCTTGCCGGAGTGAGGCATTTGCCTGACCGCGAGCATTCGATATTTCGACGGCGCCACGCCCGCCTGCGCGAGCGCGCCGAGAACGGCTTCACCGACGCCACCTTCGGCCCAGTGGTCCTCGACGGTGACGAGGCGTCCGCGAGTCGCGGCGATCTGCTGAGCCAGCGCCTCGCCATCAATCGGTTTCACACAGTAAAGATCAATCACGCGAATGGCGATGCCGCTGGATTTCAATTCATCGGCCGCCTTCAGCGCTTCGTGCGCGGTGATGCCCGCGCCGATCACCGTGACGCGATCCTGCGCGCTCTGCCGCGGAACTTTGAAGCCCGGCAGCGGGAATTTCTCGTCCTTGGAATAGAGGATTGCGGTCTTGGGACGCGAGGTCCGCAGGTAATTGATTCCGGGACGCCGCGCCATCGCTTCGGTCAGGCGTTCGGCGGAAACGGCGTCGCTGGGATACAAAACGGCGGAGCCGTGAATGGCGCGGAACATGGCGATATCCTCCAGCGCCATCTGCGAGGGACCGTCCTCGCCGATGGAAACGCCGCAGTGCGAGCCGCAGAGATTAATGTTGGCGCGGCTGATGGCAGCCATGCGCACGTTGTCATACGCGCGCGAGAGGAAGCACGCGAACGTGTCGGCAAAGGGAACTTTGCCTCGCGCCGCAAGGCCCACCGCGGCGCTCACCATATTCTGCTCGGCGATGTAGCCCTGAAAGAAATGATCGGGGAAGGCGTCACCGAATAATTCGGAAAACGTGGAATTTTTCACGTCGCCGGAAAGTGCCACGACATGCGGATTCACCGCGCCGAGACGCTTGAGCGCGAAACCGTAGGCCTCGCGCGTAGCGATTGGTTTTGCGGGATCGTACTCTGGCGCCGCCAGGGCGGGAAAATCCGGCGGCTTCGGAAGGGAAGTTCGCACGTAGGATTTTCCGGGATCGGGGGGAACGACCACCGGAGCGCCGCCGATTTCCTTGATGGCCACGGCGAGCTCGTCCTTGGAAAACGCCTTGCCGTGCCAGTGCTCCTTGCCAGCGCAGAAGCTGGCGCCATGCCCCTTGATGGTGCGGGCGACGATGGCTTGCGGTTTGCCCTTGACGGCCTTGGCGCGATCGAGCGCCGCGAGAATTGCGGCGACGTCGTGACCGTCAACGACTTCGGTTGAAAATCCTTCGGACTCAAATTTGCGGCGATAGGTCTCCATGTCGTGCTGATACATGGTGGGCTCGCTCTGGCCGAGCGCATTGACGTCCGCAATGACGGTGAGATTGTCGAGTTTGTAGTGGCCGGCAAATTCCGCAGCTTCCCAGACTTCGCCCTCGGCCATTTCGCCATCGCCCAGCAAAACGTAGACGCGCGTGGGACTCTTATCGAGCCGCGCGCCGATGGCCAGTCCGGCGGCAACCGATATTCCCTGGCCAAGCGAACCGGTGGCTGCGTCAACTCCGTGAATGTGCGGCGTCGGATGGCCTTCGAGCTCGCTGGTGAACTGGCGCAGAGTCATCAGACGGGAAATGGGGAAGACGCCGGCCTCGGCAAGCGCGGCGTAAAGCACGGGCGCGGCGTGTCCCTTCGAGAGCACGAAGCGATCCGAGTCGCCGGAGTTCGGATCGGCCACGTCGAATTTCATGGCGTGAAAAAAAATCCCGGCCACCAGCTCGGCGGCGGACATGCAGGAAGTCGGATGACCGGATCCGGCGGCGGTGGTGGCCATCATCGAGAGAATGCTGAGCCTGCGCGCCTTTTCCTTGACGGCGTCTATAGTGGAAGCAGAGGGTCCTACCGAGGGACTTGCGCTCATGGGGTTCACTCCTTGTCCGGCTCGAATCCGAGGCGACTCGATTCTACATCGTCAGAATAGCTTGATGTGTCCGATCAGCACGACCAAGGCGATCGCGACAAACACGAAAACGAAGGATAGCGAAATGATCAGAACCGCGGCCGTCATCTGCCGCTTGGCGTGGCTCGCGGCTTCTCTCTCACTTTCTGGCGATAGCACGGCAGCATTCTAACTCAATTCCGCGAATATGGCCGCTCGGCGGGGCGAAAGAAAGCCGCCCCTCAAGGACGCGGCCTGGTGAGCTCCTTCGAGAGATAGATGATCTGCCCGACGTGATGATACGCATGCGCGGCCATGCGCAAGAACGCGCCGAAACGCGTGTGCGTGCCGGGATCGGTCGGATCGGAGTAAGGCGCGACCAAATCCTGGGCGGATTGCTTGCGAATGGTCGAGGCGACCATGGCGATGGCAGCGTCGAAATCGGCGAGAACCTGTTCCTTCGAACGCTTGGAGGCGTCGCTGAATTCCAGGGGGCGATTGCGCACGTAACCTGTGTTGGCGATGGTTGCACCAATGTAGTGGCTGAGATTGCCGGTAAGGTGAAGCAGCAGGTGGCCGATGCTGTTGCCGTAGGGATAGGGTTTCTTCCAGAGCTGCTCGGTTGAAAGCGGCGCGAGCAAGTCGTGGACGTTGTCGCGCACGCCCTCGTAATAGGAGGCGAGTTCGGATGAAACGACCGGTGCGAGTTCGGGCACGTAGAGTTCTCCTTTCGGCGAGTCCACAATATATATCAGCGGATTGCAGCGGTGCCAGATCAACGCATGGGCCGCAAAACATGCGGTTTTCGAGTGGCTGATTACCACCATCCCTGCGTGAAAGCCACCGCCGGGCCGCGGGCGCAGATTTAGGCTCAGTAGGATCAAAGCGCTCTATCTGAATGATACGGCATGGGTTCTGGCACGTCCGCAGATGCCAGGCGCTTTGGCAACGCTTCTGCATTAGTAGGGGTCGAGAGCCGCGAGGGACTTATAGAACGACTCAGTTTCTTCCGGAATTTGCGGCTCTCAGGAGGGACCTAAGATGAGATACCTAAGAATTCTCGCGGTGCTTGGCATTTGTCTGGTTTCTGCTTCGTTCGCGCATGCGCAGAGGGTGGTGGTTGGAGTGGGGATCGGCGCGCCGGCGCCTGTTGTCGTCGGTCCTCCGGTTTGCGCTTACGGATACTTCCCGTATGCACCGTACGCATGCGCACCATATGGCTACTACGGACCGAGTTGGTTTAGCGGCGGCGTCTTTATTGGCGCGGGTCCGTGGTTCCATGGATTCTATGGGCGCCCGGGCTTCGTCGGCCGACCTGGATTTGGAGGCTTCGGGCACGGGCCAATCGTTCATGGGCCGGTTGGCGGATTCCATGGCGGAGGCGAAGTCCATGGTGGTGGCGGATTCCACGGTGGCGGCGAAGTTCGTGGCGGAGGCGGATTCCACGGTGGCGGACGCAGGTAAGCTAAGCACATAACCAAGTGGTTTCGAGCGGCCGGCAGCGCAAGTTGCCGGCCGTTTCGTTTTATGGGACTTCAAGAATCTTTCTCGGCACCACTGAGGCCCGCAGCCGAAGCAAAACAAAATCGTTCGCGGCCGGGGACCTTCGGTATATATATGTGTGTCCGTCTGCTGCGACATCACGACAGAATTCTTGGCCGAACCACGTCCGAATTGGGCACGGGAGAATGGAATGAATCGAGTTTCACTTGCCTTCAAGTTCCTGTTGTGGCGCGTAATGTTTCCAGCGTTGCTGGTGAGCGCGATCCCGATGATTTCCGCGGCGCAACGCGACGGCGCCATGATTTACCAGACTCAATGCGCGACCTGCCATGATAATTCCGCGCAGACGCGCGCGCCGGCGCCCAGCATCCTCGGTGCCATGCTGCCCGAAAACATCGTGCTGGCGCTGGAATCCGGGGCCATGAAGACTCAAGGCGCGTCACTGACGGCTGACGAAAAGCGCACGGTCGCCGAATTCCTGACGGGGAAGAAAATCGGCGCACAGGCATCCGTGCCGAAAGCGGTGATGTGTGCGGATACGAAGGCAGCGTTTTCACCCTCGGATAAGGACTGGAACGGCTGGGGAACCGATCTGGCCAACACGCGCTTTCAGCCAGCCGACCGAGCGGGCCTGAGTGCCGCTCAGGTGCCGAAATTGAAGCTGAAGTGGGTATTCGCGTTCCCGAACACGCTGGTCGCCAACGGGCAGCCGACCGTGGTCGGCGGGCGAATCTTTGTGACCAGCGCGAACCGAACAATATATTCGCTCGATGCGCGGTCCGGATGCCAATACTGGACATTCACGCCGGACGCGCCATCGCGGACCGCGATTACCGTTGCGGCGCTGCCGGGCGCGGCGAAACGATACGCGGCTTTTTTGGGAGATGGACGCGGCAACGCATATGCAATTGATGCCTCCACCGGCGAACTCATATGGAAGGTGCATCTCGACCCGCATCCTCAGTTAAGAATTGTCGGCGCGCCCGTCTATTACGACGGCCGGTTGTACGTGCCGCTGGTCGCATCCGAGGAGGGGCCAGCGATGAATCCGAAGTACCAGTGCTGCTCGGCACGCGGAGGCCTTGCGGCGCTCGACGCCGCCACCGGCAGTCAGATCTGGAAGACCTACACCATTGCCGAAGAACCTCAACCGACGGGAAAAAACTCGGAGGGAACGCAGTTGTGGGGCCCGTCTGGCGCGAGTATCTGGTCGGCACCGACAATTGACGCGAAGCGCCGGATCATTTACACCGGCACGGGCGACAATTTCTCGGATCCCGGCACCGACACCAGCGACGCAATTCTTGCGTTCGACATGGACACCGGAAAAATTCTCTGGCACCGGCAGTTCACGGCGAATGACGTATACAACATGGCGTGCAACGGACCGGATGGTGCGAGTTGCCCGCCGAAAGTGGGACCTGACGCCGATATCGGGTCATCGCCGATTCTGGTCACGCTGCCGACGGGGAAACGAGTGTTGCTAGTCGGCCAGAAGTCAGGAGTAGCGCACGGCATCGATCCGGATGACAGCGGCAAGATTCTCTGGGAAACGCGCGTCGGACATGGCGATAAGCTGGGCGGAATTCAGTGGGGCTCGGCTTCGGATGGGCGGAATATGTACGTCGCTGTCTCGGACGTCCATTTGTTCGTGGAAGTTTCCGGACCCGGCGTAAAAGCGCAGGTAGACCCAAAAGTGGGCGGAGGCCTATTTGCGCTCGACGCCGCCACCGGCAAGCAGGTGTGGGCCGCAGCCCCTCCCAATTGTGGCGACCGTCCTCGGTGCAGCCCCGCGCAATCGTCCGCTGTGTCGGCGATTCCGGGAGTGGTCTTCTCCGGCTCCGTTGACGGCCATCTACGCGGCTACTCGACGAGCGATGGAACAGTCGTCTGGGATTTTAATACCGGCCAGGACTTCAAGACCGTGAACGGCGTTACGGCGAACGGAGGTTCGATGGACGGGCCGGGCCCGACCATTTCGGGAGGAATGCTGTTCGTTTCCTCGGGCTATGGATCATGGGGAGGCACATCGGGAAACGTGTTGCTGGCGTTCTCTGTGGACGGAAACTGATTCAAGAGTCTTCACTCCGCCGGCAGTCATCGAATCGCGCGCGGGAGAATGCTCTCACTCTCAAAATTCGCAACCTATACAAAACGACGAAAGGGTACAAATGACGACACGGACACCGATCTTGCAGGGGAAAGTGGCAATCGTGACGGGAGCGAGCCGCGGAATCGGGCTGGCGATTGCGGAGACATTCGCGCGTGAAGGCGCGACGGTGGTGATTTGCGGGCGTAAACAGGAGACGCTCGATCAGGTGGCGTCGAAAGTGAAAGGCGTCCCCGGCAAACTCTTCCCGCTGGCTTGCCATGTTGGGCGCCCGGAAGAGATCAAGCGATTGGTCGAGACCACGCATCGCGAATTCGGCAAAGTCGACATCCTGGTCAACAACGCAGCCACGAACATCGCTCAGGGGCCGGTGTTGAAGGTTGACGAAGGCCAGTTCGACAAGATGGTCGAGGTGAATTTGAAAAGCGCCTTCCGGCTGACGCAGGCGGTGGCCCCGGGCATGTGCGAACGCGGCTGGGGGTCCATCATCAATATTTCTTCGATTGCGGGCCTTCGTCCCGGAGCGGACGGGATGCTGTACAGCATGACCAAGGCGGCGTTGAACATGATGACTCGATCCTACGCGCTCGAGCTCGGCCCCAAAGGGGTCCGCGTCAATGCCATCGCTCCGGGTCTGATTCAGACGGTTCTCAGCGAATTCCACTGGAAGGACGAAAACAAGCTGAAGCTGGCAATCGACAGCCAGCCGATCAAACACCTGGGCCAGCCGCAGGAGATCGCCGAAGTGGCGCTGCTTCTGGCGAGCGATCACGGTTCCTATATCACTGGCCAAGCGATCGTGGTTGACGGTGGCCGCATCGGTTGAGAGCGGCGAGCACGGTGCCGATAAAGAAGGAGGATCGGGGATGGACGTGAGCGTGAATGCGACGATGGTGACCACGGCGTTTGAGCTGCCAGGCTACCGCGTGGTGAAGAATCTGGGACTGGTGCGCGGCATCACCGTGCGTTCGCGGAGCATTTTCGGCACGCTGGGGGCTTCGCTGCAAACGATCGTGGGCGGCAACATCACGCTCTTTGAAGACATGTGCGAGCAGACGCGCGAGCAGGCGCTCG